>Ga0207659_10000596_pt1 | contig 21592 bp, 10 predicted proteins | sample KBSM43metaG_FD_184330 | JGI IMG/M metagenome (GOLD analysis project Ga0207659, IMG submission 184330) | Miscanthus rhizosphere microbial communities from Kellogg Biological Station, Michigan, USA - KBS M4-3 metaG (SPAdes) (version 2) | ecosystem: Host-associated > Plants > Roots > Rhizosphere >...
CCGCCAGCCGGACGAATGGTTCATAGGTGGTCACGAGCGCGCACGGGTGGATGTATTTGGCCGCCTGATCCTGGATCGCCTTAACCACCGCCGGAGGGCAGTGGCCGGCGGCGAGCATGCCGAGGCCCCCGGCGAGGTCGATCAACGTGTTTCCGTCCACGTCGAACACGAGCCCGCCGTCCGCGCGCTCGACGACGACATCGGTGGCGCGCCCGAGCCCCGCCGGTAGTGCCGATGCACGCCGCGCGAGCAAGTCGGCAGCGCGCGGACCCGGAATCGTGGTGTTCAACCGGATGTAAGACATCGCCTGACTGCGTGACGCGCCTGGTACTTCTTTCTCGGCGCCGAGGACCAGTAGCACGCTGTAGTTATCGCAGACCGGATCGTTGAGGTAATTCGTGAGCAGCGCCCGCGGTTCGAATCCGACGCGGAGCTGCATCGACAGCGTCGAATCGCGGATCCGCCCGTCGACCACGCCGTCGTAGTAGGCGCGCGCAGACATTCGGTCCTTGACCGCACCGTATCCCGGAATCATTCCAGCCGTGACCTGGCCTTTGAGGCCGAGCCGCCAGACCAGTTCGTGCCGCGCCGCGTAGAGCGCCGTCGCGAGACCACGCCGCCGGTAGGCGGGGTCCACTCCGACGTCCGCGCCGTAGAGCCAGTCGCCGTCCGGCAAGTGCGAAGTGAGCCAGCCGCCCTGAATGATGTCCGCGAAGGTGTGGGTGACATGCTGGAAATCGAACGCAAGCCTCAAGGTCGTCGTCGCGCCGACCACGGCGTCGCCATCCAGCACTACGAACTGCCCGTCCGGGAACAGCTCGAGATGTTTCGCATAGTGAGCGGCCTTGAAGCGCTCCGAATCGTCGAGCGTGGGAAAGCAGGTACGCTGCAACGCCTCGAGCTGCTGTGCATGCTCGAGCCGGGTGTGCATAACCACCAAGCCGTCCGGAAGTTTGCGGTAGTACCACATGGCGCGAGCGGCCTGGTTCAACTCGGCGCGAGCTGTGAACACGCGGAGGTGAAACACTGCGCCAGGATCGCAAGCCCCTCGTCGAGCTCCTCGTCAGTGATCGTGAGCGGCGCCAGGAATCGTACGACGTTGCCGTACGTGCCGGCTGCGATCAGGATGACGCCTTGCCCGCAGGCGGAGGCAATGATCGCTTGCGTTTCCGGTTTCGCCGGCTCGCGCGTGACGCGATCTTTCACAAGCTCGATGCCAACCATCGCGCCGCGCCGTCGGATGTCGCCGATGATGGGACAGGCCTGCGCCCAATCGCGTGCGTGCGCTTCGATTCGCGCACCGATCGCCTCTGCGCGGAACAGCAGTTCTCCCGACTCGAACATATCCAGCACGGCATGCGCTGCGGCGCATGCCAGCGGGTTGCCGGCATAGGTACCGCCCAACCCGCCCTCGATCGGCCGATCCATCAGCTCGGCGCGGCCAATGACCGCTGCCAGCGGCATGCCGGCGGCCAGCGATTTGGCGGTCACCAGCAGGTCGGGCTCGACCCCTTCGTGCTCGCACGCGAACAGGCGACCGGTGCGACCAAACCCCGTCTGCACTTCGTCGGCAATCAGGATGATTCCGTATCGCCGGCAGAGTGCCGCTAGCCCTGAGAGATAGCCGATCGGCGGCACGACGAAACCGCCCTCGCCGAGGACCGGCTCGACGACCAGCGCGGCCAGGCTGTAAGGATCGGCGTGGCGCTTCAGGTGCTGCTCGATTTCGTCAACGCAGGCGAAACGGCACGCTGGAAACTCGGCACGATATGCGCACCGATAGCAGTACGCGTATGGGACGCGCAGCACGTCGGAGATAAATGGGGCGTAGCCCACCTTGTACGGCGTCACCTTGCTGGTAATCGACAGCGCGAGCAGCGTGCGCCCGTGGAAACCGTCCTCGAAGCACAGGACTCCCGGACGGCCGGTCGCGCAGCGCGCGATCTTGATCGCGTTCTCAATCGCCTCCGCACCGCTATTGACCAGCAGCGCCTTTTTCGGAAACGCGCCTGGCGAGAGTCGCGTCAACCGTTCGGCGAGCGAGATGTACGATTCATACGGCAGAACCGAAAAGCCCACATGAGTGAACCGTTCGACCTGCGCGCGGAGCGCGGCGACGACGGGCGGCGCGGAATGGCCGACGTTCATCACGCCGATTCCACCGGCAAAATCCAGAAACACATTGCCGTCCACATCGGTGACCCGCGCGCCATCCGCTGACGCGGCGAAGACCGGTACCGAATGCGCGACGCCGCGCGGCACCGCAGCGACGCGGCGTGCCATCAGCGCACGGGAGGCGGGACCGGGGATTTCGGTGCGAATGTTGATCAGACCCATGTGTGAGTATCCGCTTGAATGGTGAACGCCTGGCTGGAACGCGTCGGACTATGACGAGAAAGATGCGTGGCTGTCAACACCGGGCACAACGACTTCCGTGCCTGCGTCATTGATACGATAGCGCCGATGCGGAGGAATGCGGCGGTGGTCGTCGCGATCGCGGGGGTTGGCGCTGCGTGGTTTGCATGGCAGCACAGCTGGCCGGGTGCGGCACGCTCGCGACACGCGCCCTCGGTTCTGCTTGTCAGCGTCGACACGCTTCGAGCGGATCGGGTTGGCGCCTATGGCTACGCAGCCGCATCCACCCCCGCGATCGATGCACTGGCGGCGCGAGGGCTTCGGTTCGAGCAGGCCGCCACCGTCACGCCCCTTACGCTGCCGGCACACACGTCGTTGATGACCGGGACCTTTCCGGCGTTCAACGGCGTGCGGGACAACGCCAGCTTTTATGTCAGCGACGAACTCACGACGCTTGCCGAAGTCCTGCGCGGACGCGGGTACCGGACCGGCGGGTTCATCGGTGCATATGTGCTCGATCATCGCTGGGGCATCGCCCAGGGATTCGATCAGTACTTCGACAATTTCGACTTGTCGAAGTTCGAGATGTCGGTCGGCCTCGACGCCGCGCAACGCCCGGGCAGCGAGGTTGTGGACCATGCGCTCGCCTGGCTCGCCGCTACCCGTGACCGGCCGTTCTTTGCATGGGTACATCTTTACGATCCCCACAGCCCGTACGTGCCGCCGGAGCCGTACCGATCGCGCTTCCCCGCCACCATGCAGGGCGCGTATGACGGCGAGGTGGCGACTGCCGACGCGCAAATCGGCAGGCTCGTCGAGTACCTCCGGACGAGCGGCGACTTCGACAACACGGTCGTGGTCGTCGTCGGTGACCATGGCGAGTCGCTGGGCGAACACGGCGAACAGCAGCACGGCTTTTTCGTCTACGAGGCGGCGATGCACATTCCCTTGATCGTCGCCGGGCCGGGCGTTCCGGTGCGCACCGTCGCGGACCAGGTGCGCATCGTGGACGTCATGCCGACCATCCTGGAGCTGGTTGGCGCCGACGTGCCAGCAGGGGTCCAGGGCGTTGACCTTCTGCCGCTCGGTCGCGGCAGCAAGCTCGATCTCCTCGCGTTCGGTGAAACGTGGTACCCGCGGTATCACTACGGGTGGAGCGAATTGACTGCGGTGCGCGACGGCCGCTACAAGTTCATCGCCGCGCCGAGGCGCGAGCTGTACGACACTCAGCAGGATCCTGGCGAGACGCACGATCTGTCCGCGGCGAATCCCAGAATGGCCGATGCCCTGGAACGCGCGCTTCGCGAGATGGCCGCACGGATCGCAGTTGCCGCGGTGGCGCAGACGCCGCGCTCGGTCGATCCCGAGGCGGAGGAGCGATTGCGCGCGCTCGGGTACGTCGCCGCGACGGTGAGCCGGACGGTCCTGTCGGACAAGCCGCGAGGCGATCCGAAAGACAAGATCGCCTTGTACAACCTGCTGAAACTCGCCGGACAGGATTCGGTGGACCGCCGACTCGACGACGGGATTGCGAAGGTTCACAGGGTACTGGCCGCCGACTCCGAAGTGATCGAGGCCTACACAATGCTGGGCAACATGCACGTCAAGGCGGGCCGCCACGCCGACGCGATCGAGGCATACAAGCGGGCGCTGGCGATTGACCCGGAGCACGAAGGCGCTGCCTGGAGCCTGGCGCTGGCCTATCGCGACTCGGGGAAGATCGATGAAGCGCGCGCCGGCTTCGAGCGAGTGCAGCAGTTGAATCCGCGCGCCGCACGCGCGTTGTACCAGCTGGCGAATTTATCCGCCGGTCGCGGCGACTTCGCGGCCGCTGCCGCAACGCTGGAAAAAGGGCTGGCACTCGACGGCGATCACGCAGCGTTTCTCGTGAAGCTCGGTGAGGCACGGCTCGAATTGAAGCAGCTCGACGCCGCTCAGGACGCGTTGGTGCGCGCCATCAAGACGAAGCCCGATCAACCGATGGCCCACTATGATCTCGCGCTCGTCTACGAAGCGCGCGGCGATTCGCAGTCCGCCGCGACGGAGTACGAAGCCGAGATCAAGGTGAGTCCGAAATTGTACCAACCACATTTCAACCTGGCAAAGCTGCTGGCCGCCACCGGTCGCACCGCCGACGCGGTGACGCATTTTCGCGCCACGGTGGAAAAGAATCCGGAGTTCGGCACTGGCTACCTGTATCTGGCCAAGTCTCTCCTCGACGGCGGCGATCTGACGGCGGCGGAACGTGCAGCGACAGCCGGACTCGCGTTGAAGGTCGATCCGGCCATCGTGCCGCTTGGTCATTACGTCCTGGCGGACATCTACTCGCGTCAGGGCCGGCAGGCCGAAGCGGCGAATCACCTGAAGGCAGGCCGCCGCGCCGAACAGGCCGGCGCCGCCGGCGGCCGTCCGGGACAGCGATGATGGCGCGCACCGCGGCGCTGTTGGCTTGCACGCTGTGCACCGCGTGCGGGGCGAAGCCGGCCGCGCCGCCGGCCTCGACCACGGCCCGCCATCTCTTGCTGATCACCATTGACACGCTTCGCGCCGACCGAGTCGGCGCCTACGGTAGTACGGTGGTAGCGACTCCCAACCTGGACCGGCTGGCGCGTGAAGGCGCCTTCGCACTGCACGCATCAGCGCAGGTACCGCTTACGCGTCCGTCGCACGTGTCGCTGTTTACCGGCCTCTATCCCGCCGAGCACGGAATTCGTGACAACGTATCCCCACCCCTCGCCAAAAACATCCCGGTTCTTGCTGACATCCTGCAGCAGCGCGGATTTCGCACCGGTGCGTTCGTCTCGTCCATCGTCCTGTCGAGGCAGTCGGGGCTTGCCCGGGGCTTCGCCGACTACTCGGATCGATTCGAGGTCGGCGAAGACGACGCGCGCTTCCTCAACACGATCCAGAAGCGAGGCGACGCAACCGTCAACGAAGCGACTGCCTGGTTGAAGCGTCCGGGACAGGACCGGCGGTTCGCGTGGGTGCACTTGTACGATCCGCACGATCCGTACGAACCGCCCGAGCCGTACGCGTCGCGTTATGCCGGCCATCTCTACGACGGTGAAGTCGCCTGGTCGGACGAACTGATCGGCCGGCTCGATGCGACGCTGACGTCGTCGGGATTGCGCGACGACACGCTGGTCATCGTCACCTCCGATCACGGCGAGGGGCTCGAGGAGCACGGCGAGGCGGTGCATGGGTTCTTCGTCTACGAAACCACTCTGCACGTTCCGTTCATCGCCCGCGGTCCGGGCATTAGCCCGGGGACCAGAGTCGGCGCGGTGACGCGCACGGTCGACGTCCTGCCCACTGCGCTTGATCTCCTGGGCCTCGCGGATGCGACGCCACGCACAGCGGGTCGCTCGCTCAGAAGGGCGCTCGGCGGCGCGCCGCTCGACGAACAGCCATCGTTCGCCGAATCGCTGGTACCGCTGATTCATTACGGATGGAGCGACCTTCGTGCAGTCCGCGACGGCCGATGGAAGTACATCCTTGCACCGCGCCCCGAACTGTACGACCTGTCGCGCGATCCAGGCGAGCGCGAGAACCTGGTCGACCGCGAGCCGCAGCGGGCGCGTGCGTTCCGCACTGGAATCGAGCAGCAGCTCCGCCAGGAGCGGGCGACGTTGCAAGGGGGCGCCGTTGCGTCGGTGCCCCCCGACGTCCTCGAAAAACTCGGGGCGCTCGGGTACGTGAGCGCATCCGGTTCGCCCGCCACCTCGGCTTCGGGCGCCGATCCGAAAGACAAAATCGACGAGTATCAGGTGCTTAACACCCTGATGCGCGAAGGCTTGATCGCGCTGCGCGAAGGACGCTTTGCGGCGAGCCTCGGCCGGTTTCAGCGGTTGTTCGACCGCGGCATCGACAGTTTCGAAACGCACTACTACGCTGCGCGGTCGCTTGTCGGCATGAAGCGCTGGCGGGAAGCGGCCGTCCACTTCGAAGGTGCCGTGGCAAAGCTCCCGGGCTACTCAGCTGCGTATCTGGGCCTGGCCGACGCACACCTCGCGGATGGACGAACTGATCTCGCGCTTGAAGCGATCCACCGAGGCCTGAAGGCCTCACCCGACGATCCCCGGCTGATCGATCGCGAAGGCGACATCGTGCGCCGGCTTGGGAACGCCGAACAGGCAGAGCGCGACTATGAGCGCGTCGCGGCGATGGCTCCCGACGACGCGCTGATTCGCGTGAAGCTCGGCGAGTTGTATCGCGACCTCGGACGCCCCGCCGACGCAACGCGGCTGCTGCGCGAGGCAGTCAAGCTGGATCCGTCGACGGCGTCGTACTGGAACTCGCTGGGCATGGTGCTCGGCGGGAGCGGCGAGATGCCGGCCGCGGAGCAAGCGTTTCGCGAGGCAACCACGCGCGATACCGACAACGCGCAATACGCCTACAACCTCGGCCTGGCGCTGGCAAAGCAGAACAAACGGAACGAAGCGGCTGTTGCCTTCCGTCGCGCGCTCGAACTGGATCCCCGGTTCGGCGCCGCGCGACAGCGTCTCGCCGAACTGCAGTAATGGGTCGCCGCGTCCTGCTGCTGACGGCGGTCGCAGCTGCAGTGGCGGCAACCTATCAGTCCGCCGCAACTTTTCAATTCCTGAACTGGGACGACGCCGCGGCGATCGTCGGCAACTCGAGACTCGACCTGCCGAGCGCGGCATCGTGGGCGTTGACGACGACGCATATGGAGCATTACCAGCCTCTTAGCTGGCTGACCTGGGCTGCCGTCAAGAGCGGTTTCGGACTGAGCGCCACGGCGTTTCACACTGCCAACATCGTTGCGCATCTGATCGCCGTGCTGCTGGTCTGGGCTCTCGCGCGCAGGGTGCTGGCGCGCGCCGTCGCCGGCGCGAGCGCGGCCGCACTGGACGGTGGCGCGACTGCGGCAGCGTTGCTGTACGGCGTCCACCCGCTCCGCGTGGAAGTCGTGGCGTGGATCAGTGCGCTGCCGTATGCCGTTGCGCTCGCGTTCGCGCTCGCATCGGCATTGGTCTGGCTCGGCGGATCGTCCTCTGCAGATCGGTCACGTCGCGTATGGTTGGCGCTGCTGCTGTACGCGGCGTCGTTGCTGGCCAGGCCGATCGCGCTCGGCGTACCAGTCGTATTGGTCGTGCTCGACGTCTGGTTGAATCGACGAACCGCACGCGATAGCGCCGCGAGTGCGTTGCCATTCGCTGCGCTCGCCGCCGCGGCCGCTGCCGGAGAATTCGTCGCGCGTGCGCCAGGTATCAACGAGACGCCGTGGCTGTACCGGCTCCAGGCGGCGGCGTCAGCGCCATTCATCTACATCTGGCGGACCGCGGTCCCGGTCGCGCTCACGCCGCTCGACGTGCTGCCATTGCGCCCCACGGCCGACACGGCCGCGGCTGGACTCGCGCTGTTCGCGCTGCTTGCCGTGTCTGCAGCAGCGTGGCGCGGCCGGCGTCGTTATCCCGGGTTCGTGGCGGCATGGGCGTGTTACCTGGCGCTCCTCGCTCCCGCAGTCGGACTTGTCCCAAGCGGGTTGCAGGCATCGGCGGACCGTTACAGCTACCTGCCCGGTGTGGTAATCGCGATTGCCGTCGCGGCGACGGGCCTGCGATGGACTATCCGCCGACCGCAGCACGCCCGACTCGTCGCGGCGGCGTGTGTCGCGGCCGTCCTCGCATGCGCGATCGGGTCGCGATCCGCGTTGTCGCCGTGGGCCGATTCCGTATCGCTGTGGACCCGCGTGATCTCCCTGGAGCCGACCAACGATGTCGGCCTCTACAATCTCGCCCTCGCGCTCACGGTGCAGGGACGAACCGAGGAAGCAGCAAGTCGCTATCGCGAAGTGCTGGCGATCGCGCCCGGGCAACTCGAGGCGCGGTCGAACCTGGATCGACTCGACGCGGCGCGCCTCGAACGCGAAGGAAACGAACTGGCCGGACGCGGCGATCTCGCGGCCGCGAGCGAGCGATACCGACAGGCCCTTGCCCGGGACGCGCAGCGGACGCACTCACACGCTGCGCTCGGCATGGCGCTGGCGAGCCTGGGCCAGGCCTCAGAAGCCTTACCTCATTTGACTGAAGCGGCTCGCCAAGGCGAAGCCGATCCGGCCGTTGCCAACCTGCTTGGCATCCTCCTCTTGCAGTCAGGCCAAATCGCAGAAGCGCGCACGGTGTTCGAAACCGCCCTCGCGCGCCACCCCTCAGACCTGAATCTCGCGCACAACCTGGCGCGCCTGCTCGTGACCGACGCCAGGACGAAACCTGCCGACGCGGAGCGCGCGCTGCGGCTGGCTCGCTCCGTGTTCGAGGCAACCGGCGAAAAAGACGCGCGCGCGCTGGAGACAATCGCGTCGGCGCTGGCGGCGAGCGGCCGGATCGCCGAAGCGGACGACGCCAACGCAAGGGCTGTGAGATTGGCAGCTGCAGCTGGCGACCGTGACCTGGCCGTACAGATCGCTGCCCGGCGCCGCGCTTATCGCAGCCCCGGGCAGTGAGTGAGTCTAGGAGTGTTTCTTTGCGTCCTTCGCGAACTCTGCGTTCATCTTCTTAGAACCGGAACTTGCCGCCGATCATCAAGCGTCGCGGCAGAACGAACCGCGACGGCACCATGTAGCTCGAGTTGCCGATGCGCCGGTCGAGCACGCTCTCGTTGGCGTCGCTGTTCGTGAGGTTGAGGAAGTCGCCGAACACGGCGAGCTGCGCCGTCCCTCCGAGCTTGAATGCCTTCTCGATGCGGGTATCGAGCGTCGTCCACTGTTTGGTTCGCAGGCTGCCGTCGGAAACGTTCGCGACGATGCGCGTCGTTCCGACGCCGGTGACGCTGTTCGCCACACGGATCTCGTCATAAATCGGCTTGCCCGACTGGCTCATGAAGTTGGCCGAGCTGGTCAGCCCCCACGGCAGCTGGTAGACGAACTGCGTTTTCAGCACGACCGGCCGGTCGCCGACAACGCGACCGTCGCTGTTGATGAAGTCGTTTGGATTCTGCCCGAATACGCCGGCCGTACTGACCTGCGACGACAGCGGGGTCGAGCGCGCGGAACTGGATCCTTGTCGTCCAGTACCTTTCGAAAGCGTCAGGCCGAAGTTGGCCTGCCACTTGTTCGACATGCGTTTCTTCATTTCGATTGAAACGCCGTTGTATTTGAAGAACATCCGGTCGTCGTTGACCAGCCTGAATTGCCTCGACGCGGCTCCGCTGGTCAACTGGTAGACCTGCGGGACATTCGCGCCGGCTGGTGCCGTGTACGGAACGAGCCGATACGTTCCTCCCACATCCGGGAACGCGGTCTGATTGTCGCTGTTTTTGTAGACGTAGTTGACCGAGAACCCCACGTTCTTCACGAGCTCCTGCTCCCAGGCGAGGATGAACTGATCGGTGTAGGGATTCGAGAGATCGGGATCGACGCTCAGCCGCGAGTTGTCGCTGACCAGCTCCTTGTCGAGCGGCACTCCGCTCGCGCTGTACAGACCGGAGAACAGATACCGCGGGGAGATCGACGGTGTGGTGTTGTCGAACTCGCCGGTGACGATGCCGCGATAGTAGCGTCCGTAGTGCGCCTTCAGCAGCGCTGACCCGCTGTCGGTCAACTTGTAGTTGATGCCGAGGCGCGGCGACACCGCCTGCCACCGAAACAGCTGGTCGACCGCTGGGGACTGTTTTCCGGTCGGATTGCCGGTCGCATCGAGCAGATCCTGCGGCGCGAAATACGCCTTGCTGTTGTCGTAACGAACACCGACGTTGATCGTCGCTCGCCCGAGCTGGTAGGCATCGTCACCAAATATCCCCAGGGCCTTCATCCGGCCGCCCTGCGTATATGGCAGCTGCGTGTAGCCGTAGGCCGGCGTCGATCCGTAGGTGTAGATGTAGTCGTTCAGACCGTAGGTGTACTCGCCAAGGCCGCTGTTGTATTGCACCCCGAGCTTGAAGTCGTGGTGCCCCTTCAGGAAGTTGTCGGCGAATTTCGTGACCTGGCCCGAAAAGGCCGTCTTCTGGCTCTTGCCGTCGTACCACGAGTAGATCCCGCCCGTGATGTGCCCGGTGTCGAGGTCGTTGAAGCGGCGTGCGACCCGCGGTCCGCCGTTCAGCGGGTTGCCGTGATCAACGCCATAGAAACCGGAATAACGCGCTTCGACGACCGTCGTCGTGCTGAGTACCGTCGTCCACAGAAATCCTGGAGAGGGATTGTGCCCGGTTTCGATGCCGATCGTGCTCGGCGCCGTATTGGCCGTGGCCCGACCCGGGATCTTGTAAAAGTCGTCGTGGACCTGGAACTGAAGCCGATTGGACTGGTTGATCTGGTAATTCAGCTTGTAGAAGTAACGCTTCGCTGACGACCGCGCGGGGAACTCCGGGTCGGTGCCGGGCTGCGAGTCAGCGTCCTTCTGATACTGGAACGAGCCGAAGAACCAGAACTTGTCCTTCATGACGGGACCACCGAGCTGCACCGTCGTGTCTTTGAATTCGTCGCGGTGGTACGGCAGGCCGTCGTCCTGCGCGTCAGTGGTGTTACGGCCAGTGAGGCTCTGGTTCATGAAATAGAAATTCGCGTCGCCCTTGAACGTGTTGCCGCCCTGCCGAGTGACGACGTTGAACACGGCGCCGGACACGTTGCCGTAACTTGCCGGCGCACCGAGCGACAGAATCTGGACTTCTTCGATCGCGTCGGTGTTCGGCCAGGGCCACGCCGCGCCGGTCAGTGGCGCGGTGAAGTCGGTGCCGTCGATCAGATACAGGTTCTCGTTGGTCGCCGAGCCAAACGACTGCGAGCGAGAACTGGTGGATGTCGATGGACTAACGCCCGGGGCGGCGTTGATCAAATCGAAAAAGGTGAACCGCCTGACCGGCGCGTTTTCGACCCATTCGTGCGAGTAGTTGGTCGACACTTGGGTGGTCGAAGCGTCGACGACCGGAGACTGCGCGGTGACCGTCACCGTCTCCGACTGCGCGCTCACTTTGAGCATGATGTCGAGCTCGGTCGTGGCGCCAAGCGATACGGCGATCGCTTGCTGGTGGCTGGACGCAAAGCCCTGGAGCTCCGCGGTCAATTCGTACGTGCCGGGCGGAAGGTTCAGGAATCGATAAACACCGCCCTCGTTGGTCACAACGCTTGGCGTGCCGGCGACCGTCCGCCCTTTCAGCGTGACCGTCACTCCGGGCAGCACTGCCGCCGATTCGTCGGTAATGACGCCGTGGATGTCGCCCGTCGTTCGTTGCGCCCATCCGATCGCAGGCGTGCCCAACAGCAGCGCGAGCATCGTGCTGAGAACCGTCAAACGCCGCATCGAATCCTCCCAAGTCACCCGAAAAGGACGGATGACAGACCTGTAACAATGGGTTGCGCGCATTATGTGACCCTGACCGATTCGTGTCAACGACTCATGCGTGCGCGATCGCGTCACCGCGCGGTCCGGTGCATCATCGTGGCGGTCGTGTGATACGCAGGTTCTCCCGGTTGGATCCGCAGCGCGTCTCTGTCCAGAAGACGACCACTCTGCATCACGTCCACAATGGTCCGCGTGTCGGCGATCCGGTCGTGCGGCCTGCCGGAAACCACGACCAGATCGGCGCGGTGGCCGACTGCAATCGAACCCCAGTCGGCGGACGGGCCGTCCATGAAACGCGCCGCGTTCCCGGTGGCGGCCTGAATGGCCTGTACCGGGGTCAAACCAGCGGCCACCAGCAGTTCGAGCTCGCGATGCAGGCCTTCGCCCTGAAACACGCCCGGATACGGTGCATCCGTGCCCGCCGCCACGAGGACTCCGGCCCGCCACATCCGCATGAGGTTTGCGCTCGTGCGGGGCAGCCAGGCGCGGTACGTCTCCATGGACGGGCCCGTCATGCGGAAGTCGCCGTGCGCCGCCGCCTCCCGAATTTCCGCCAGAAAGTTCGGCGGCGTGACGTCCTTGATCAACGGCTGATCGAGAAACGACAGGTCCTGCATTCGCGTGTTGGCGAACGACTCGCGAACCGTCAGCGTGGAGATCACGGCCATGCCGCGCGTCGCCATTTCGCGCGCCAACTCCGCGCTGATGTCGACGGCGTGCGGGGCGTGCGCGTAGCCGTAGATGCCGGTCCGCGACACACTGGGGCTGCCGTTCCGCTCCCAGACGTCGACGATGACGCGGAGGTTGACGCGTTTCGCCTCCTGCGCCAGCGCGGTCAAGTGAAGGTCCGACAAACCCGCGTACCCCTTCACCATGTCGACGTGGTTGTCCAAGAGCCGCTGCAGCAGGCGTGGCACTTGTCCGTACGACGAGAGCGGCTCCGCAAGCGAGGGCCAGATCGGATCGGCGCTGTCGATCATCGGGCCGACGCAGAAGACGCGCGGTCCGCGCAACCGGCCGGCGTTGATCTCCTGCTTGATCTGCGTGATGAACGCCATCGAGTTGCCGGTATCGAGGACGGTGGTCACGCCGTTGTACAGCAGGGAGTCGAGATACCGCCGGAAGTTGAGGTAGTCTGCCCGCTCACCGTCCCATCCGCCTTGCAGGTGGACGTGCAGATCCGCGAGACCTGGGTAAATCGTCCGGCCGCGCGCGTCGATCACCCGCGCATCCGGCGGCACCGTCACCGCGGCATCGGGTCCGACCGCCGCGATCCGATCACCGCCGACGAGGATGCTGGCTGACACAATCGGCGGACGGCCCGTCCCGTCGATAACCGTTGCCCCACGGAACACGATCGCGCCACGCGCGGTCTGAAATCCTCTCCCGGTCGCTCCGAAGGTTGCGAAGATCAGCGTGGCGAGACATGCGCCAGCGAGGATTCTGAACCCGCGCTCACCGATCCACGACATGCAGCGATACCTCCGACGGATGTTCGCGATCGTGATACACACGAATCGCCGCCTTCTGCCTTCGCGCCGACACCGATTCGAGGTCGCCGGTGTGAAGATTGCGCGAGAAATTCGGGAAGAAGGTGGCCGATATCTGGACCCGTACGCGGTGGCCAGTTCGAAAGACGTTGCTCGTCACCAGACGATCCAGCTGGATCTCGTAGACCTGCCCTGGAGTCAACAACTGGCGCCCCTTCTCGAGATTTCGATAACTGGCTCGGACGACGTCGAGCCCGGGACTCATGAGATTGTGGGCGGCGCCGTCCGGCTGGACGTCGAGAAGGCGGACCCACACGTCGGTGTCGCGGCAGTCGCACGAGATGTACACGCGCGCGCGAATCGGTCCGGTCGCTTCGATGTCGTCAGCGAGCGGCGGCGAATCGAACGTCAGCAGATCGCTGCGCTCCGCAAGCGACCGATAGTCGTGAACGCCGGCTGACTCGTACGGGTTCATCACCGGGTTGTCGGGATCCGAGACAAAGCTGCTGAATGCGCTTGAGGCCGTCGGCGCGGTCAGCGCAAGCGTGCCGCGCGCCGGCGGCGTTGCAGCGGAGGAAAAGAAATACACGCGGTCTCCGCCCGGAGGAGGCCAGGTTTCGGATGTCGCCCAGTGGTTGGCGCCCATGACGAAATAGCGGACGCCATCAAACGTTGCGCTGCGGCGATCGTCCCGCAGATAACGATCCATCCAGCTGAGCACGACGTCGTCGTAGTCGATGGCGGCGGCACGGCCAAAGTCCCGGTCGCCGAACTTGGTGCGGGCAGTCGCGCCAACGCCATGGACCCACGGGCCGAGCAAGAGCGCAGCACGTGAGGACGCCCCGGCGCGCGTCGTCATTAGCCCGAGGTAATTGGTGATTGCGCCCTCGGGTCCATAGTTGTCGTCATTCCATCCGGACAGATTGAGAACGGCGGCGTGCGTGCGGCCGTACTTGTTGCGCAGCTCGGCGAAGTTCCAGAATGGATCCTCCGGCGGATGATGGACCCAGTCGTTGTAGTACGGCGCGATCTCGCGCAACGCATCGATGCGATCGAGCGGCAGTGTGCCGAGCATCGCCGATTTGACGGTGCTCCATCTCGGCGCGCTGTCCTGATCTGCAGCGCCCGGCGGACGGCGCCTGGCGCGCGCATCGGCAGCAATGCTCTGCCAGATCCACTGGGTCCACGAAAGGTCCCAGACGCCGCCGGAATAAAAAAAATTCTGCGGCGTCGAGAAGGTCATCGCCGGAACCATCGCCTCCAGATGCGGCGGGCTCTCGACTGCGGCGAGCCATTGGACGGCACCGGGATACGACAGCCCGAAGGTGCCGACGCGACCATTCGACCACGGCTGCCGCGCGGCCCACTCGATCGTGTCGTATCCGTCACGACCTTCGTTCTCGTACGGCCGAAATTCGCCGTCGGATGCGTATCGCCCTCGGACATCCTGCACGACGACGGCGTAGCCGCGCTCGACCGCGCGCGCAAACGTCGTGTACTCCTCCAGCGCCGGGTGCTTACCGTACGGCGTCCGGTAGACCAGTGTCGGAAAGCGGCCAGCGGGAGGGCGGAGAATGTCTGCTCGAAGGCGCACGCCGTCCCGCATCGGGATCGCCACATCGCGTTCGTGGATCGCCGCGGACGGCGGCGCCTGCGCCGTGACGGCCGCGGTTTCCACCAAGGCGAATCCTGATAGGGCGAATGCGGTCGCGGCGACGGCCAGCCGCTGCATGGTCATTTGCCGGACTCGCCCGCTTCACGGAGGCATTGCTCGTAGAAGGTGCGCGCCTGCGCGACGTCTCGCAGCACCGCCGCGCGCTCTGCGCTTGTCCGATAGCTGGCATTGCCGGCCGTCGCGTCCTGAATACGATCCAGCCACTGAAGAAAGTACGTCGCCGCGCTGCCCGAACGACGCCGCTTGCCGGCGACGTGAACGTAGACCGGATTGGTCGTCGCGTACGGATAGATATCGAGAACGGCGGGGTCTGGGCCGTCGTTCCACGCCCGCAGCAGGATCCATCCGCTTTGCGTCACCGGAATCTCGCCGCTCACATCGGCGGCGCGTCCGTTCGCGCCGATCGCCAGGCTCGCCATCACCTGGCCGTTCCATACAATCTCGAGATGATCGACGGGAAAGTTGGCGCGCAGCGTCGCCCGATAGCGGAGACGACCCGGCGTCGACAGGTCGAGCGTGTCCCCGGGCGCGGCGCTGTTCACCGTGAGCTGGATCAGTGGCCCGTTCGTTGCGACCCCGCGCCCTTTCTTGATCGCTGTCAGAAACGCATCGCGAGTCAGCGCGCCGTCGGCCGGCACGTACACGCGATTCAGACCGACCGGCCCGCGAAGACTCGCGTAGTTCGCCATCGCGTCGGTCCCCGCCGCAATCGGTAGTTCCACACCACACTCGAGCAGGCGATGCCAGACGGCGCTGCTCGACTTGTGATCGGAGAAACCAACCGCCTCGTAGTAATCGATCTTTCCGAGCGCGGCGTCGATCGGCAGCGCGTTAGTGAGCGGGGCGGCCTGGCGCGGATCGACATCCTCGTCGAACGGGTGCGCATAGCCGACCAGTCCGTGCTGGGCGTGGGCCATGTCGGCGACCGCGGCATTGTGCGGGTAGGGACTGGCCGCCGCGGTCAACGAGTACGCCGCATAGCCGGGCAGCAACAGATGCTGCAGGTTCAGGATGCTGAGGTGTCCCCAGTAGCTGGTGTGGAATTCCTGTCCATGCAGAATCAGCAGGCGATCGCTCGACGCGGCATCCAACTCCGGACTGAAGCTCGCAATGTCGGGAAACCGCTGCTCCTTGTTCACGACCAGGTTCTCGATCACATTCAGGTCTTCGGCCCGCCCTTGCTCGGCAAGACGAGTCGGCGTGTTGCGATACAGACCGCCGTAGTTCATGTGCACGTGCAAATCGCCGCTCCACCACTCGCCCGAACCCGGCGCCGTCGGCAGACGTCTGAGCGTGACCGTCCGCGTCGCCGACCACCCGTCGATTCGCGGATCCTCTTCGACGCGCGCGACCTCGTACGCCGGGCCGTGACTGATTGTCAGTGCGAGGCGATCGAGCGGCACCGCGACCTGACTGCGGCCACTGCCGTGGAAATAGCGGGTCTCGATCGTTTGCCGTTCTGGCACGAGCATGTCGTCGGCGTGAATCCACGCATCGTCCGGCGCGTAGGCGCGCTGATGGCTGTCGGTCACGCTGATTCGCGCCGGCAGCGCCCTGCCCGCTTCGTCGACGACGTTGAGCGTCAACTCGCGATGCGGCTGCAGATAACGGCGCTCGCGCGCTTCGATCGGTCGTTCCTCCCCCGACATCGCGTCGACGAGCCAGAGAGAGGTATTGCCGGAGCGATTGGAAATAAACGCGATCGTCCGGCCGTCCGGCGACCACACCGGGTTGGTATTGTCGTAGTCGCCGTAGGTCAGCGGGAACGGATAGCCGCCGCCGACCGGCAGCAGCCACAGCTGCTGCCATTGCCGCCCGACATAGCTGCTGTAGACGATTCGCGTCCCATCAGGCGAGACGTCCGGCCGCGCGTGCCACGACGTCTCCTCGTGCTGAACGAGTTGCGGCGGATCACTGCCGCCGATCGCCAGTCGGACGATGTCTCCGGTGCCGTGGGCAATCTCACGATTGGACACGAATACCAGCGCTTGTCCGTCGACGGTCCAGCTCGGATTGATCGCGTGATCGAAGGGACTGTAGTAGTAGCGGGACACATTGCTGCGACGGTCGGGGATCAGCGGCGCAATCCGTTCGAGCCTGCCGTTGCGAACCGCGGCGACCTGCAGCAGGAAGTGGCCGGTTCCAAGCGTCGACACGAACGCGAGGCGGCTGCCGTCGGGCGACCAACGAGGCTCGACATTCACCGCGCCGTTGTTCGTGAGCGCACGGACCTCGCGCGTGATCAGATCGAGCAGCATCAGCTCCAGAGCGCGGCCATCGTAGCGGACAAAGACGACGCTTCGGCCGTCAGGCGAGCAGTGTGGCTGATAGTCGCCGCCTCCGTCGGTCATCTGCTCGGCGACCGTGCTGTCGACGCGCTGCCGCCACACACTCCCCTGCATCGAGTAGACGAGCGTTTGGCCGTCGGCCGACCAGGCGACCGAGGAGGGCCCGCTGGTCAACTGCGGCAGATAGAGCTCGCGGTAGTAATAGTTGTGCGGCAGCGCAATCTGACCGAGGACCGGAACACGAGCGGGCGCCGCGGCATTGAGCGCCACTCCGAACGCGATCACCGACGCCGCGAACGCTTTCGCCATGATCGCGGATAGCCTACTCCGGATGCCGGTTCGCGAGCCGATTGCCACCGTAACTTGTGCGGCGATCGCGCGCCATCGGCGCTTCTGTTATGGACGCCCGCCGCTCGTCGCTCGACGCTCGTCGCTCGACACTCGACACTCGATCAGTCACGGCCGGGCGATGGCGTCATGATCGGCATCGCTCGTCGCTCGAGGACTTCGCCGACGGCGCGGCAGGCCTCGGCGAACGCCGTGTCGGTGTGAGGACTCGCGCCGGCGTCGGAGTTGGCAATGGTGATGCGGCCATGCGGCTGCCGGGCGACAACGTTGGGCCGGCTGTTCGTTGAAGTGAACACCCACTCCATCGGGTCGTAGAGGCTGTTGTAGGTGTAGGCGTAGCCGTGCGGCCAGCGGTTGACCGTGATCGCGATGATGTCGCGAGCCGGGTCGAAGCCGCCGGGGCCGAGGATCCGCCCGAGCTGATCGCGGATCTGCCGCTCGAATATCGAGAACGGCGTGTTCAACAGTTCAGCGCGGCCCAACCGATGCTGCTCTTTCCGTGGATGGCCGGGCACGGACATCGCCTTCGTCAGGTGAAGCGCGACCGGTTCGTCCGGCGTCTGCGCGTGCTCCACGTCACCCAGGCTCACCGCCTCCGTGAGCGCGACGCTCGTGTGGTACATGGTCGGCGCGCTGACGCTGCTGATTCCCAGTTTCTGCCACGCGGTCCAGTTCTTCACGCCGACGCTCGTGTAGACAAGCGGGCCCTTGACGGCAAACGCCAACGCCTCTTTCTGAGATCCGGATAGCTCGGGTACCAGATACGGAATGAACATGTTCCAGCACGCCATGACGACGCCGCTGGCCCTCACGTCGTGGAGCTTGCCGCCGCGATTGTAGGTGACGATCACTTCACGCGCGGAACCGGCGTCGCCGTCGTGGCGGACGTTCACAACGGTGCTGTTCAATCGGATCCGTGCCGTCTGGCCGGCGCGATCGAGGAGGCCATACTGCACCTGCGCAGCCCCGACGTCTTCCATCGTCGTGCCGGCGACCGCGTCTGGAATGAGCCATCGAACGAGCAGTCGTGCGAGCGTCGCGTTCCCATCCGGAAAATGCACGGCGCTGCCACGGTCCGGCCGCTGACGGCCGTGCTGGGGACCAGGCAGGTTCTCGAGCACACCTTCTGGTGTCGCCTCGAGGGTCAACCCGTCGAATCCAGGTTGCCCCATTTCCCACGCGAACAAGGCGGGGGTCGCATCGGCGCCCACGCAGAAATTCCCTTCACCGAAACGCATGAAGAACCAGAGGACTTGCTTGTCTACCTTGGCCACGTTCAGCAGGTAGTCCTGATAGCTCATTCGGGCGAGCCGATTCTTCTTTTCCGACGGTGAGAGTCCCGCCATGTAGTCGGTCTTGTCGTACAGCCGACGCATATCTTTTTGCGCCTGTGCCGACAACGGCGTTCGCGCGAGGAATTCTGCTGGGTAGCCGCCCCCGCGCGCCGCGCCGCGGCCGCTGGTCTCGGCGCCGTTTTCGCGGACGACCAGCCGGTCGGCGCCCCACGTCTCTTTATCGAAAAAGTGCGCGTTGGCCAGACCGAGCGATCGGTAGAGCGCACGATTTCCGGCGTTGACCGCGTTGAAGCGATCCAGATCGACGCCGATGTCGCGCAGCAGTTGCTTCGAACTTTCGAAATACCTGGCCGGCGCCTCGATGTTCAGCGTGCCGCCATTAATGGCGAGCAGTTTTCCGTTGTGCCGGAATTCGTTGCGCTTGGCGTGACCGCCGAAGTCGTCATGGTTGTCGAGGACCAACACTTTCACGCCGCGACCGGCGTTCTTGACAAAGTAGTACGCGGCTGCCAAACCGCTCATACCGGCCCCGACAACGACCAGGTCGTAGGTTTCGCCGGTGTGCGACACCGTGGGCAGGTCAACCCCACGGCGATCGCGCAGCGTGTGCGCCACCTCGAACGACCCTTCGTGATCGCCGCGCATCCCGGTGAGCGCTGGTGGGTAATAGCCCTGCGCGCGCTCCGGCGCGTACTCCTGCGCGGCCTCCATCGCCAGCGACCAGTGCGGCAGCAAAAGGGCTCCGGCGGCAGTGGCGCTGACACCGTTGATGAAATCACGGCGGGTGATCGGACGGTCCATCCCGAGTGCGCGATCGTGTTCTGGCATGGCGACTCCTGTGATGCCGGCCGCTCGATGGGTGATTATCGATGAATCGTGCAAGACCACAACACAAAACCCGCAACCGCTGGCGATGATAGACTCCGCCGGTCGATGAAATTCGCGGATCTGGTTGCGATCAGCGGAATGGTCACGGCGCTCGCCGCCCCGGCCGGCCCTTCAGCCGGCACGGGAACGATCATTCTCGGCTCGTACTCGGGACACCTCACGGCCATCGATGAGGCGACCGGGAAGGTGGTCGCGCAAATTCCGTTCAAGAACGGCATTCCGTGGGCGGTGCGGCCTTCCGCGGATCGCTCGCGGTTCTACGTGCAGAGCGCCAACCAGGAGCGGTTCGAGGTGATCGATTTCCGGTCGCGGCAGACGATCGATACGTTCACCCTGAGCGAGGGCAACCGTCACGTCCGCGCGTTGGCGTTCGATGTCGACCCCCAGGAGCGACTCCTCGTCATGGTCGCCCGGACGGCAACCAAGCTGATCGATCGCTACGAAATCGGCACGCCGCAGTTCATTCAGTACGATCTGAAAGAGCATAAGGTGGTGCGGACGATGCCGTGGTCGAACGACCCCGAGCCGAGGTACTACTGGCTGCAACTGCGGTTCTCGCCGGATGGAAAGTACCTCTACGCGTTCGCGCACGACATCATCGTCTTCGACGCCGCCACGCTCCAGCAGGTCGATTCCTGGAACTTGTCGCTGCCGAACGAGTCCGGCCTGAACCGGTTCGATCTCGGGTCGTTCGATGAATCGGCTGACGAACCGGGGTACTTCACGGGCCTGTTCACCACGGTCGATCCCGTGGCGAAACGAAAGCTGCTGGTGATCGGGCGCGTCAATCTCGGCGCGAAGAGCATTGAATTCTTCCCGCTCGGACCATCACCCGAGTCCGGCGACCTCAGTTTCGCTCTCGGGCGCGACCGGAAACGGGCCTACATCCTGCGTGAAGAGATTGGAGAGGCTGAAGTCTGGACCATCGACGTGCCGGGCAAGCGACTGCAGAGCAAGACCAGCTTCAAAAGCCGCCCGCGGATGGCGATTCAATCGAGTTCGAGCGGACAGATCGTCTACATCTACGAAGCCGGCAACACGATCGATTTATACGACGCAGATGGTTTCAAGTATCTACGCACCATCACGCTCGATTCCGACATGATGTACGGCACCTTCTACGTAATCGCGCCGTCCGGGCCGAACTCTCCCAGAGTCCGCTAACACTCGTCGGCTGCTGCCGCGTTCAATAGATGTCGAGATCGTGGCCGACGACGACCTTCCCGCGATAGGTGCGGGCGATGTCCGCCAGATACTGGGCGTCAGAAATTTCCGCGCCGCGGGGTCCAGTACCGCGGTGATACATGATCAGCAGCCCGGGCTGCGTCTTGTTCGCGATCTCCGCAAGCTGTGACGTCGTCGTGTGATACTTCGCGCGGTACTCCAGCCAGTCAGGCACCGCCGCTGGCCGATAAGCATCGGCGTAGGCTTCATGAATCAACACGTCGCATCTCTGGCAATGCTGGATCAGCGCGTCGCTCGGATTGGTGTCGCCGGAAATCACGACCGTGCGGTCCGCCGTCTTGAATTGGTAGCCGTAAGTCTGCCGCCATTCGCCGTGTGCGTTTTGAAAGGCCGTCACCGTCACGTTCGCGTCCTGAAAGACAACGCCCGGTTTCACATCGTGCGCTTCGACGGTCAGTCCCTGCGTCGTTCGACGCTCCATCCCTTTGGTGCGAATGTCGATGTCGGCCTGCCACGCCGCCATGATATGGCGCGTCATATCTTCCAGCCCTTCGGGGCCAAACACCCTCAGCGCACCGCTCCGTCCCTGCACCCACGTCGTGAAAATCAGATCCGGATAGCCGACGGTGTGATCCGAATGCAGGTGCGTGACGAATGCCGTCCGCAACTTGTCGGGCGCGAGCGCAGCAACGCCCTTCTCGAACGCCGCCTGTGCACGGCGGACGATTCCCGGACCGACGTCGACGAGGTAGGCGGTGCCGTTCACGAC
>Ga0207659_10000597_pt1 | contig 21523 bp, 17 predicted proteins | sample KBSM43metaG_FD_184330 | JGI IMG/M metagenome (GOLD analysis project Ga0207659, IMG submission 184330) | Miscanthus rhizosphere microbial communities from Kellogg Biological Station, Michigan, USA - KBS M4-3 metaG (SPAdes) (version 2) | ecosystem: Host-associated > Plants > Roots > Rhizosphere >...
GAAAGACGAGTACGACTACTACACCGGTGAAGCGTGGCAGCAACGCTCCACGCACGGCGGCATCGACGCGGACGATATTCTCGAACTGGTGCGCCGCAACACTCAGGGCAAACTGTCGCTGGTAGGCGGCGACGACGATACGACTATTTCAGGAATTACCTTCGGAATCGGCGGCAAGCACACCTGGCAGTCGCAGTTCGTCGTCGTCCATGGTGCGCACCACGAGGTGGTGCTGGCGTCCGACAACATGTATCTCTACGAGAATCTCGATACCCACACGCCGATCGCACAGACGCTGGACGCTGTCTCGAATCTCCGGACCCAGGATCGAATGAAATCGCTGGCCAGCGAGCCGCGATTTCTGATTCCTGGTCACGATCCGGCGGTGTTCGAGCGGTTCGATCGAGTCAGCGACCGGATCGTTCGGATCGAGTGAGCCGGCGGGCCTTCAACAGCACGTCAATCGAGTCCGGCCGGCCGTTCACGAAGTCGACCCTGGTCAGACCAGCGTCGGTCTGCCGGATCACACCTGGAATCGAGAGGGCGGTGAGGTACCAGCCGCGCGGCAAGACGACCGAGTTGCGGGGACGGCCGAGGCTCCGCTCGAAAGTCAGCTCGACGCCATCGAACCGATAACTTTGCGGCGCTGTATACGTTTCGGCCAACCGCAGGCGAAGCGACTGCCCTTTCTTGACAGCCGGAAACCGCGTCACCACCACCTGTTGATCAGGCGCGATCGATTCACCGCCGGCATCGATGCCCGCGGCCTTCAGCTGCGCGCCCGTCAATATCTCGGCGGGAAGCAATTGACCGGTGTCGAGAATTCTGCCGGAAGGATTCGACACGCTACTTCCGGCGCGAACCACGTTCAAATACTTGTCGATGCCCTCACGCGCTTCGGTGTAGTCGTGATACAGGCTGAACGCGTGAGTTTCCGGCTGCTGGAGAAAGTAGACGATATCGCGATCCTGGTAGGCACGTTCCGTCAATCGCGCGCGCTCGGTCGGACCTTGCGATGGCGGCGCTTCCCAACTGCGCGCGTTCGTCAGCGCTTTCGGCCTCGCCGCTACTCCGGTCAAAGCACCGAGCGAGGCTCTGATGAGCAGCGTTTGATCACCCGGCATCTGATTCATGAAGCTGATACGAAGGCGACCGTCAGGGTCCGTCAGCACCTGCGACGGCATAGTGCATTCGAGCAACTGATAGCCAGCCGGCAGCAGGATCGCGGTACGAGGCAGCGGGATCCGGCGGCTGAACACCAGGGCATTGGCGTCGGCACGATAGCTGACCGGATCGCGATAGGTCTTCGTAATGCGCAACCGCGCCTGGCCGCCGTCGGCCGCTACGGCGCGAGCGAGCTGGATGTGAAGGGCATCGCGTTCCACCGCAAATTTCAACGCCGCTCCGGTCATCAGATCAACGGCGCCATCGTCGGAGGCGGCGACTGGAGTCAGGCCGCTGCCGATACGATCGCGAAACTCGGTCGCGCCGCTGCTGGTGACGGCCACTTCGTAGATCGTCTTGAAGGTACCGCTGGCTGGTGCAAGCAGGTCGTACACTGCATATTCGTCTTGCACTGTCTGCGCCGGCGTCTGCGGCTCGACGAGCGCCGGAATCATCGCGACGACGGCAGCCAGCATGCTGACTCGCACTTTCATGACAACTCGCGGTTATGCGTTTCAGGAATTCCGATCCAGGCAACTGCCGCGAGCATGAACGCGAATCCAGCCACGCCGAAGGCGGCACCGAAGCCGCGCGACGCTGCCAGGGTGCCGACGATGAATGGTGCCGCGGCGCTGGCAATGCGGCCGGTGTTATAGCAAACGCCTGCGGCGGTCGCGCGCACCGAGGTCGGATACAGTTCGACGATCACCGCACCAAAGCCACTGTAGTAGCCGGTGCCAAAAAATGCGACCAGCGGTCCGAGTAGCAGCAACATTACTGGTTCCCGCAGAAATCCATAGATCGGCAACAGCACACTCGCGGTCAGCACGAACAACACGTAGGCGCGCTTGCGGCCGATGGCGTCAGCGAGGTAGCCGAAGCTGACGTAGCCGAACCACATTCCGACCTGCATGGCGATCACGAACAGCGACATCGTGGAGGACGACAATCCGATGCCGCCGCGCGAGGGTGGAAGATTCAAGTAGGCCGGTACCCAACTGTTCAGCCCCCACCACCCGAACAACGTGCACGCATTCATCAGCGTGATAAAGAGCGTCAGTTTGGCAACGCCGGGCGCGAACAGCGCACCGATTCGTCCGCGATCCTTCGCGGCGGTTTCACGCCAGATTTGTGGTTCTTCAACCCGCTGGCGGATCCAGATCGTAAACAACGCCGGCACGACGCCGACAAAGAACACGCCGCGCCAGCCCCAAATCGGCATGACGATCAGGTTCACCAGCGCCGCAAGGCCGTAACCAATCGCCCACGCGCTTTGTACGAACGCAAGCGCTTTGCCGCGGTGCTTGGCAGGAAACGACTCCGATACCAGCGCCGCGCCGGTCGCCCACTCTCCGCCCATGCCAATTCCGAGGAGAATTCGAAACGTCGCGAGCTGCGCAATGTTCTGCGCGAATCCACACGCGGCCGTAAATACCGAGTAGATCAACACGGCACCCATCAACGCCTTCTTGCGGCCGAGCCGGTCGGCGACAACGCCGAACACGATTCCTCCGAATGCGGCGGCGATCAGCGTGATCGAGCCAAGGATGCCGGCGGTGCTCTGCGAGAGCTGCAATGTTGGATCGGTCAGCAGCGCAGCAAGCACGATCGCGTAGAGCATGACGTCGAACGAATCGAGCATCCAGCCAAGAGCGGCGGCAATGAATGCCCGGCGCGCGCGAAGGTCGGCTTCGATCCACCACGCGAAAAGGCCCTCTGGATGGCTGATCGCTGATGGCTGATCGCTAATCGCTGATCGCTGATGGCTGATCGCTGATGGTTGGCTCGTCGACGATGGTTGAGGGCGAGATGCGGCCAAGACTCGGATTCTACTCCGAGCCGACCGCTTTCACGGTGACGCCAGCGCGCTGCAAGCCTTCGCGAATCTTGACGGCGAGGTTGTCGGATCCGGGCGTGTCACCGTGGACGCAGATTGTGTCGACGTCGAGCGACACGACTGATCCATCGATCGCGACAACCGTTTTCTCTTTGACCATGCGGACGGCGCGAACGACGACTGCGTCGGGATCGTGGATCACCGCACCTGGTTTGCGCCGTGACGCGAGTTGACCGTCAGGTTCATAGGCGCGATCGGCAAACACTTCGGCCGCTACCCGCAGTCCCGCGGCGCGGCCGGCGGAAAGAATCTCCGACCCTGGCAGACCGAACAAAATCAGCGACCGGTCGAACGCGGCAACGCCGCGCGCGATCGCGGCGGACAGCTCTTTGTTCCGCACCGCCATGTTGAACAACGCGCCGTGCGGCTTGACGTGCTGAAGCCTGACGCCCTCGGCCGCTGCGACGCCGGCAACCGCGGCCACTTGATAGAGGACAAAGTCCTCGGCTTCCTGCATCGTTACGTTGAGTTCGCGACGGCCGAAGCCAACCAGATCGGGAAAGCCCGGATGTGCGCCCACCGCAACGCCGCTGGCCTTTGCCATCCGAATCGTCTCGCGCAGCACAGTGGGATCGCCAGCGTGAAATCCGGCTGCGACGTTGGCGGAGGTGATCGCCTTCATCAGACCAGTGTCGTGGCCGATGGTGTAAGCGCCGAACGACTCGCCGACGTCGGAGTTGATATCGATTCTCACGGACGTGAGGGTAACACGTAGCGCATCGTCGCCAGAGCACCGGGCGACCAGTGCTTGCCACCAAAAAAATGCGAGCGATGCGTCGCCGACGCGCCGTCCCAGCAATCCGCGCAGTCGAGATCGCGGACGAATAGCAGGCCGGCCTGGTGCCCCAGTTCGTGGGCCGCGGTCGCACCGAAGCCGTGACCGAGCGCTTCAATCAGCTCGGCCCGCGGATGCCGATCGCACGAGGCGATGTCGTGGCAACCGACCACGGTCACCAGGGTCAGGTTCAGGCCATCGAGACTGACGTAACTGACTTTCGACCCGATCGGCGTGGCGCCGATTCGCAACAAGTGACGATCGAGCCGGATCAGCCGTTCGCGGCTCGCGTCCTCGGCGAAGTCAACGTCGAACCCGTCGAACGCGCCGCGGAGGGTTGCAAACGCTGCCGCCTTGACGCGCCCTTGCTCATCGGCGCTGAGCGCAATCGGACCGAGGGTCCAGTTGTTGTCGAATACCACTCCGACACGAAGCGCTGGCCGTGCCGAGCAAGCGTCGCCGGCGAGAATCGCTATAGCCAGCGCAGATCCCAAGATCCTCAAATTCAGATCCTCAGATCCTCACATTCCGCTATCGCTGCCCTTCCGTCGTCTTGTTCTCGTCGTCGGCCTTCGGGGGCTTCGGTGGGCGCGGCCGGTTCATGCTGAGGCTGACGCCGTTGAAAAACGGCTCGATCTTGCGCTCGATTTCATGTCGGCCCTGCACCAGGTAGTCGAGAATCGCCTTGTCCCACTGCAACCCGGCGGTCGCAACCAGCTTCATCCAGTCGCCGCGCGCGGTCTCGTCCGGCGCCTCGGTGCTGCCTTCCCAAATCGTTACGTTCGGGTTCCGCGCCATGAAATCGTTCGCCTGCGGATTCGCCCGCGCCCCCTTAATCGATTTGTAGATCAGCACGCCGTTGGTGAAATCGAGCTTGAAGTTCTTCTGATCGAAATCGAAGCTGTATCGCCGGTAGCGATCGTAGGCGCGCTCATTCAGGGCGACCGTTCCGGGCTCGGCTTTCGCGTATTCGGTGATCATCTCGAGCAGCTTCATCTGTTCGTCTTTGTGCCGCGGATAGCGCGGATCGTCGAGCCAGGCAAACCCGGGCATCCACCAGCCCCGCATCGTCCAGTAATCGCGCGTCTCGACCGCGCGAGTGCGGACCCACGCGGCATATTCGGAAAACAGCTGCACCCATTCGTGTGTCGGGTAGCCATGCGGGTTGAGAAAAATGTCGGGCAGCCAGGTACGCCAGATTTTCGGCCTGATGCCGCTCTCAGGATAAACCGGATCGTTTTCCCATTGCCCCGCGACCACATCCACGCCGAGCGACCCAAGGTATCCGGCGTGCAGCATGTAATTCGGATTCGCCTTCTGAAGGTCGTACGCCAGCTGCGCTCCGTCCGGATTGGTGATCGGATGAATGACGACGTTCACTTTGTTCAGCTTGTCGCGGTACGAGGAATCGGTCAGCAGCAACTCCGCCAGCTTGAGCACGTGGCTGGTTGACGACACTTCGTTGGCGTGCTGCCGCGCCGAATAGACGACGGTTGGCTTCATCGTCGTCTGCTTGGCCTGGGACCAGTGGGTCGCGCCAACCGGCGGCATCAGGTCCATCGCCCAGATTTCTTTGCCGAGATAGCTGTCGCCGACTTTGTAGACCGACGCCTCCTTGAACGCCGCCATCCGACCGAGCACGGCGTAGGCTTCCGGTGGCGGAATCGGGTTGTCCCACTGAACCAACGTTCGGCTCGACGCGGCGGTGGCAGCATCGGCGGCCGTGTATTTCTGGATGTCGGGCCAGGGCGCAGGCGATCCATTGGGGTCGAGCGCGGCCATCAGATCGGCTGGTTTGGGGTCGTGCTCCCATCCGATGCGCGCCCGAAGCGTCGCGAGATCGTGATAGGCGAGCGCCGCTCGGTAAGCACCGGCCGAGCGCAGGCGATTCAGGTTCGCGAACATGGCGGCGACCTGCTCGGCGGAAATGACGGTGCGGTCAACCCGTTCCTCGGCTGCCCGCTTGATCAGCGCGTCGCGCTCGTCTTTCTCGCCATCTACCTTGATGCGCAGTTCGAGCCGGTCGAGGCCGTCTTTGCCCGAACGCACGGTTGCCGATCGCGCCTGCGGCCGATCCACGGCGATCTTCGGGACGTCGAGCTTGATCTCGCCGCGCTTGCCGCTGCGTTCCAGGTAGGTGACGACCACCGACGGCCGCGGTGCGTCGAAGCCGGTGACTGTGATCTTGGCGTGGCCCGCTTTGCCGTCGGCCTTGGGATGCATCACCGGAATGACGCGGCCGGGATAGACAAGCGGCGCGCCGCGCGTGAACCGTCCCATCACGTCGAAGAAATGCAGCGTGTTGAAGTACACCTCTTCGTGGATCGCCTCCATCGACGCGATCAATTCCTGGTCGACGCCAATCTGATAGTCCGGTTCGCTGAGACTGAGGTCCACGGTCAACTCGCCGAAATACGGCGCGTCTTCGGCGCGCGGTTTTCCTCCACCCAGCGCCATCACGTGGTCATAAACCGCCGGCAGCGTTTTGGCCTGAAAGTGATCCCAGAAGCGCTCCGGGTCGGTCGCGATGCGATCGTCGACAACGGTTTTGCCGGCGACTTCCGCTTTCAACCAACCGGTCGTAACGCGGACCCGCTCGTAGTCTGGAAAACGATCAAAGAACGGCCGTTCCACCAGCTTGGGTTCGAAGGTCCGTCGAAGAATTTCCGAGCCCGATCGATTCTTGACGATCACTTCGTAGGCCGGCGAACCGACTGGAGCCATCTCGAACGTGATTCGCTTCCGATCGACGTTCAGCGCTTTCGCAAGTACCTCATCGATCGGATAGATTTCGAGGAGCCACCGAGCCGGCACGAACATTCCCTGCTGTTTCCATCCAGCCGCCGGACCGAGTTCAGCAAAACGAACCGTAATGGCATCCGGATCTTTGCCGGTCACGGCGGGACGCACCACGTCGTACAGCCAGCTGTAGCCCTGTTTGTACGCGGACAGGATCGTGACGGTCGTCGATTTCTCGTCGGCGCCCGCTTTGACCAGATCGGCCTTGGCCTGTTCTTCGAGGAAGCGCCGCGTTTCGGGCGGTTCGCTCAAGCGCGCTTCCACGGTTACTCCCGGACGCTTCTTCAGGCCCGGTTGAATGACCCGAGTGTGCAGCTTCGCCCAGAACTCTTCGACCTCCGACGGAATATCGAATTCGTCGCTGACAATCGCACGGCCCTTCTGGACGTCGAGGTTCTGGACCTCCACGGTCAAATCGTTCGCTTTCATTCGCGCCGCGGCATCTTGCTTCACCAGGTTGGTTAGCCCGTCGTCCGCCTTTTCGACAAACACCTGAACGCGCGCCGAAGCGAGATCCTTACCGGACAGCTGGGCGGCGATCTTGTCGAGTTTGTAGAGCGCCATCGCCGCCTGACCAGCAGGCGACCGTCCCGCCACGAACTTGCGAACGTCTTCTTCAACGTCGTCGATCGTTGTCCGATCTTTACCGCGCGACCAGAGATGAGGGAATCGCTCGGCCAGTTGTTGAACAGCGCGCTCGACACCAGCGACGTCGCCGCCGGTCACGATGACCGCCGTCTTCTCGCCGAACGCCTTTTTCACGATCTCGATCAACCCTTCGCCGGGCTCGAGCGAGGGCCGCTCCCATTTCTTCGCCTTGATCAATTGCTCGACAATCGGGTGCGACAGCCCAATCAATACCAACGCCGGCTCACTGCCGGGTTCGACAATCGATTTGGCCGACTTCACGATTGGAAACGACACACCGGTCGACTCGAGACCGAACCGTGCTGCCAGCTCGATCACGCCGCCGGTTCCATCGCCGTCGGGACTGAGCACCGTGTCAACTCGGTCCGGAATCAGATTGTTGTCGGAGTCGCCGAGCGCTCCATCGTTGCTGTAGAAGGTTGATAAATCGAAGTTATCCTTGGCGCCCGATCCAGGACGCCGCGCTGGCGGCAGTGACGGAGGATCCGGCGCAACGGCACGCGGGACATCGACGAAAGTTGATCCGCCATTGAGGGTCCTGAGGCGAACGCGAATCTCCCGGACAGCGGGATACGACAACGCCCGCTTCGCGTCACGCGCGGCCGTCGCGGTGAATTGGTTGAGCGCGACCTGCGCTTTAATGAAGTCGCCACCGGTCAGTTGCACGTCCACGAGCACGCGATCGACGGCGTCGCTGCCGCGCTTCACGAACACCGCAGGCACCGCGATGGTCGTCTGGCCGATGCTTTTGCCGGCGAGAAATTCCCGAACGTCGTCGCCAATCTTGTCGGTGGTCGGGCTTTTCAAATCGCCGAGATGCGGCAAATGACCGGCGAACATCAACGCTGCTTCCGCCAGCCCCGCGTCGTCGGCCCCGAAGACGGCAACCGCCGGCTTGGCTTCGACCGTCATCGAAACGACCGCGCCCATGCCCGCCTTCAGTCCGGCGGCGCCGATCGACTCGGGCGTGATCTTCGCCGCGGCCAGCGCCCGCATGCCGACGAACACCGGCGTTCCTTCGCTGCGCGAGATCGGCAGATTGATGGCGGTGGTTTCAAACCCCAGTCGCGCGGCAATGTCGGCGGCTGCCGCCACTTCCGCCGCGGTTGGCTTATCGGGAAGCGCGAGGCGGGCGTCGATGAAATCGATCACGCCGTCGCCATTCCGATCCTGGAAGACCGGGCCAGGTTTGAACAGATCAGCGAGCGCTACCGGACGAGGGGTGTTTTCAGCGCCTTGGGCAGCAGCGACGGCGGAAAGAAAGACCAGGAGAAGGCTTGTGCGCACCCGGAAAATTTATCAGTACAAAACAAAAGGGCACCGCGTTATTGCGATGCCCCTCTGCCTCACTGGCCTGGCTCCCCCAGCATTCACGGCGCCCTGCCGTAATCAGACCAATGAACGTTGCCCTTCCCTATCGCAAGGCACGTACCGGCCTGATTGTGAGGAATTACGTCGGTTTTGCCGGCTGGGGCGTCGCTCGAAACCGACAGCTTTGTGGTCGAACTTACAGTTCTGTCCCGAACACCGGCAGCCGGTCGATAAACGAGGCAAGCGCAGGATTCGCCGCGTCGCGTGGTGACAGAATCGGCTTTCGATTCGGCCAGGCGATGCCGAGGGTCGGGTCGTTCCAGGCGATGCCGATCTCGCTCGATGGGTCGTAAAGGTCGGTGCACTTGTATTCGATTTGGGCGGTCGCACTGACGACGCAGAAGCCGTGGGCGAAGCCGGGTGGTATGTAAACCTGCTTGAAATCGTCGGCGGACAGCGATGCGCCCACCCACTTCCCGAACGTCGGCGAGCCGCGGCGTACGTCAACCGCCACGTCGAAAATCGTACCCTCGATAACCCGAATCAGCTTCCCCTGCATGCGTCGCAGCTGGAGGTGCAGACCGCGAATCGTGCCGCCGACCGATTTCGAGTGATTGTCCTGAACGAAGGTCGTCGGTAGTCCGTGCTGTTTGAATTTTTCGGCGTGATAGGTTTCCAGAAAGAAACCGCGGACATCCTTGAAAACGTCCGGTTCGATGACGACGACACCGGGCAGCATGGTTTGGACAATGCGCACGTCAGGACTCTTGCTCGAGCAGGCGGCTGAGATACTGGCCGTAGGTGCTCGATCCCATCGTACCGGCAAGCTTCGCCAGGTCGTCACGCGAAATGTAACCCATCCGAAACGCGATCTCTTCGAGACACGCCACCATCAAGCCCTGGCGCTCCTCGATGGCGTGAATGAAGTTCGACGCCTGCATCAGGGCGTCGTGCGTCCCGGTGTCGAGCCACGCGATGCCGCGCGCCAGCTTCTCGACGTGCAGCTGCCCTTGCTCGAGATACCTCCGGTTGACATCGGTGATCTCCAGCTCGCCGCGCGCCGACGGCTTCAAACCGGCGGCGATGTCGAGCACCTGGTTATCGTAAAAGTACAACCCGGTGACCGCGTACGAAGACCTTGGCGCGACCGGTTTTTCCTCGAGGCTGACCGCGCGTCCGGTGGCGTCGAATTCAACGACGCCGTAGCGCTCGGGATCGCGTACCTGGTAGGCGAACACCGTGGCGCCGGTTTCGCGCACCGCGGCGCTGCGCAGGTAATCACTCCAGTAGGCGCCGTAGAAGATGTTGTCGCCAAGCGCCAACGCGACGCGGTCGCGCCCGACAAACTCGCGGCCGATGATGAAGGCCTGCGCCAGGCCGTCGGGGCTCGGCTGCGCGGCGTAGTTGATGCGAATGCCGAGTTCACCGCCGTCGCCGAGCAGGCGCCGGAATCCTTCCTGATCGTGCGGTGTGGTAATCACCAGCAAGTCGCGGATGCCGGCCAGCATCAGCGTCGACAGCGGGTAATACACCATCGGTTTGTTGTAGATGGGGACCAGCTGTTTGCTGACCGCGCGAGTGAGCGGATGCAGGCGCGAGCCGCTGCCGCCGGCGAGAATGATTCCTTTCAGCATCGGGGAGCGCTGCCTGCAGGTGGTTTCATCGACGATTGACGATTCGTTTCTTCGTGCTGTGGATCATGACAATCCGAGGCGCTGTCGTTCGTACTTCCCTGCTTGCACCGCCGCACACCAGTCGCGGTTGTCCAGGTACCACTGGATGGTTGCGCGCAGGCCGGTTTCGAATGTGTGCTTCGGCCGCCAACCGAGCTCGGAACGGATCTTCGTCGCGTCGATCGCGTAGCGCCGGTCGTGCCCCGGCCGATCCGGCACGAAGGTCTTGAGCGAACGATATCCGCCGCTCCGCGGTCTGGCTTCGTCAAGCGTGTCGCAAATCAAATCCACAATTTGCAGGTTGGTCCGTTCGTTGCCGCCACCGACATTGTACTTTTCGCCGACGCGTCCTTTCGCCAGCGCGACGAGAATTCCGGAGCAGTGATCCTCGACGTGCAGCCAATCACGAACGTTGCCGCCGTCGCCATAAATCGGCAGCGGCCGGCCGTCGAGCGCGTTCAAAATCATCAGCGGAATCAGTTTCTCCGGAAACTGATACGGTCCGTAGTTGTTCGAACAATTGGTGATCACCACTGGCAGGCCGTAGGTGTGCAAATAGGCGCGCACGAGGTGATCCGCGGATGCTTTACTTGCGGCGTACGGCGAATTCGGCGCGTAGGGCGTGTCTTCCGCGAACAATCCAGTCGCATCCAGCGTGCCGTAGACCTCATCGGTCGACACGTGCAGGAAGCGAAAGCCGGCGCGGCCGGCCTCGTCCCGTGAGGTCCAGTATGCGCGCGCGGCTTCGAGCAGCACGAACGTTCCAACGATGTTCGTGTCGATGAACGCTCGCGGGCCGTCGATCGAACGGTCGACGTGCGTTTCCGCGGCGAGATTGAGCACCGCGCCCGGCCGGTGCTCGGCAAACACGCGCGTCATCGCCTCGCGATCAGCGATATCGCCGCGCACGAACGTCACCCGCGGATCCTTCAGCGGCCGCTCCAGGTTCAGCAAACTCCCGGCATAGGTCAGCTTGTCGACGATGACCAGGCGATCAGCCGTGTGGGTGAGAGCGTAGTGGACGAGGTTCGAGCCGATGAAGCCGGCGCCGCCGGTGATGAGAAAGCAAGCCATGAAACTTAGAAGTGAGAACTAAGCACTTAAGAACTAAACCCGGATGGCGGTGAATTCTCCGTTCTGAGTTCTACAGTTCTCAGTTCTAAGTTCTCAGTTCAAACCGCCGCCCCTTCAGGGTATTGCAGCGCCAGCCGCAGCTCTTTGGCCAGCGAATCGACGGTCGTGCCGCTGCGTTTCCAGGCCCCTTCGGTTTCGAATCGCAGATCGCCGATTCGTCGCCCCCACGGTGCGATGACGCGGCCAATCGCGCGGAAATCGCCGCGATCGGCGTGCTCCTGATCGAGGCGGCGGATCACGTCCGGCGCGACGCGGATGAACGCGCGCAACGCCGACGCGCTGCGGATCGCGTATTTGCGGCCGTTCCACGCACCCATGAACACCACGGCGATCTGCTTGAAGTAGTTGACGAAGAATTTCTTCGCTTCTTCATGGACGTCGCCCTTGCGTCCGGCGAACGGGCCGTCCGTCGCAAACAGCTTCTTCAATTCCTGCGCGAGCGGCGCCTGCGCGACGCGGCCGCGGCCGACGCCGAGCAGTTTGATCTCGTCGTAGAGCGGCGAATCTTCACGGTCGTTCAACGCGCGCACGATGTCGTGACCGGTGGCCAGCGCCTCGTCCCGATAGAGCTGGCGGCCCGACAGGCTGACCAGGTGCGACGCATTCAACCGCGTGTGCTTCGCATTGATCGTCACGAACATCTGCACGACGTGATCTTCCGGCAGGCGGTCGAAGATGATCGCCGGGACGGCAAAGTCTTCGTTCTCGAATCGTTCGATATCGGCGTGCAGCGCCAACAGCCGATGCTGGCCGTCGATCGCGCGCAGGATCCCTTCGCGCTCCGGCACCTTCAGAATGCCGACGCGCGAATCGCCGTCAGTCGCCTGGAACGACAGCTTTTCATCGCACGAAATGATCACCGCGCCGGGGATCGACGGCAGGTCGCGCGCCTGGCGGCATTGCTCGTAGTACTGCACCAGTTCGTCGATTTTCTTGCGGATGATTTGCCGCTGATAGGCCTTTTCGCTCGACGCGATGCGCCGCTCGAGAAAATCCCAGTTCACCTTCGACGGAGTAACTCCAGGCTTCGCTTTGTTGCCGCGTACCGGTGCCTGGGTCTGGTCACCGTAGCTGAGGACCTCGAACCGAACGAGCTTGTCGATGTCACTGGCGGTCAGGGAAGCTTGGTAGAATTGCACCCCGAATTGCTGCATTCGGATCGCGGCGACGTTAATCATTGGTGGATAGCTCTCCGCTGGTCAGCGTGGTCACGCAGGGTGCGTCGGTCGTTTGGGCGCTGAACCCACTCAACCTACTGAACCCGCTAGACCTACCCGGCCTCGTGGGAAACGCCGATTGTACCGATCGTTCCGCGGCCATCTCAACGGTTTTTTGGCCGCGCCCTAAGTATCACGTAAACAAGGAGTTCTGTCATGTCTGAGTGGGGTCGTCCTGCACGGCTTCTCTCCACGATCGGCGCGCTGGTGATCGCTGCAAGCACGGCCTTATTCGCGCAATCATCTGGAAAGAAAGCAGTTAGCACGAATGATCAAGACTTTGCGAAGAGCGTGAAAGAGTGGACCACGCGCCCCGATTTCATCAGCCCGCTGGTCGATCATCTGCCCAAAGTTACTGGCGTCCCTTCTCCCAAAGACATTCTCGGCCACCACATTGGCGAGCCCAAGAAGCTGACATATTACGAGGACATCCTCAAGTACTACCGGGCGCTGGCCGCGGCGACGCCGCGCGTCAAGGTTGTCACGATCGGCAAGAGCAACGAGAACCGCGAGTTGGTCGTCGTGTTCGTCGGCTCCGACGAATCGATCAAGAACCTGGAAACGTATCGCGGCTATCTCGGTCAGCTCGCCGATCCGCGAACCGTGACGGCGTCGCAGGCCGAACAAATCATCGCCAGGGCAAAGCCGATCTACCACCTCTCCGGCGGTCTCCACAGCGGCGAAGTCGGCCCTTCGGAAATGCTGATGGAACTGGCGTTCCGGATCGCGACCGAAGACTCACCGCTGATCACTGCGATTCGTGACAACGTGATCGTGTCGATCACCCCGGTCGCCGATCCGGACGGGCGCGATCGCAACGTCGACTGGTACTACCGTTACGGCATCAACGAGACGGAAGGTCGCACGACCGGTGCAGGTGTGCCCTATTGGGGCAAGTACGTGTTCCACGACGACAATCGCGACATCAACTACTCGCAGGTCGAGATGCGGGCGCTGCTCGACTGGTATCTCCAGTGGCATCCGCCGATCATGCACGACCTGCACCAGGCGCAGACGTTGCTCTACACATTCTCCGGACAGGCACCGCAGAATCCGAACCTCGATCCGATCCTGTTCGGCGAGCTGCCGATGATCGCGAATTTCGAAATGGCGCAGATGGCGAAGTACGGCATGCCGGGCGTGTGGACCCACGGCTATGTCGATATGTGGTCGCCCGGCTATCTCGCATTCATGTCGTCGAATCACAACGGCATGATCCGGATGTACGAGATTCAGGGCTCCAGCGGCGCGAACACCACCAAGATGCGGCTCGGCAACCCGAACGCGGCTGGAGGACGCGGTGGCCCTTCGACAGGCTCAGGGCAATCGCCCGCTCCGGATGCGGCGGCGATTACCGCGGGACGCAGCAACCAGGCACAGCGCGAGTGGTTTCGCCCATGGCCGGCGACCGGCGAGTTCGACTGGTCGCTGCGCAACAACACGAACTATGGCGAAACCGGCGTGCTCACCGCTCTCCAGTACACGTCGCAATTCGCGAAAGTCATTCTCGAAAACTTTTATGTGAAGTCGCGGAACTCGGTCGAAACCGGCCGCAAGGAAACCGTCGCTGGCTATGTCATTCCAGCGGGCCAGCGCGACATGACGCGGGTCGAACGGCTGATCAATCTGCTGCGACTGCAGGGAATCGAGATTGGCCGTGCAACCGCTGAAGTGAAGCTCGCCGAGGGCACCTTCCCCGCCGGCTCCTTCATCGTCAAACGCGATCAGCCGTACAGCCGGCTCGCCAAAATCCTGCTCGAGAAACAGGTCTATCCGGATCCGAACCTTCGCACTTACGACGACGCGTCGTGGACGATGGGGCTGATGAGCCATGCCGACGTGAAGGAAATCGCCGACAAGAAAGTGCTGGATGTCGCGGTGACGCCGGTTGCCGAGAAGGAGATTCACCTCGCTGGCACCGTGAACGGTAGCGGATCGACCTACGCGATTGCGCACCTCGGCTCCAACAACATGATCACGCTGCGCTATCGACTGAAGGACCTCACAGTGCAGGCGGCCGAAAAGGAATTCAAAAGCGGTGACGTCACGTTTCCAGCAGGCTCGTTTGTGGTGTCGGGTGACGCCTCGCGGATCCGCGGCGAAGTCGAGAAGCTCGGCCTGACGGCGGCCGCACTACCGGCGCCACCAGACGTGTCCCTTCATGATGTGGACCTGCCGCGCGTGGCGATCTACAGCATGTGGGGCAGCACGCAGGAAGTCGGCTGGGTGCGTTATGCGTTCGACAAGTTCGAAATTCCGTTCGAGCTGATTTACAAGGAGCGCGTCAAGAAAGGCGATCTCAAAGCCGCCTACGATGTGGTCATCCTGCCGATGCAGGGCGGCAGCGGCAAGCGGATCGTGTTCGACATCGACAGCCGCGGCCAGCCGATCGAGTACAAAAAGTCGGACCGCTTCAAGTATCTCGGCGGCTACGGCCAGTCGGACGACATCACCGGCGGCATGGGTCTCGAAGGCGTCGCGGAATTCGAAAAGTTCGTACAGGCGGGTGGCGTGCTGGTGACGCTCGGCACGGCCAGCTATTTCCCGGCAGAATTCGGCCTGGCCCGTCGAGTCGATGCGTCGCGAACCAGCGCCCAGTTCTACGCGCCCGGGCCAATCATCGACGCCGAAATCCTCAAGCCGGAACATCCGATCTTTTACGGCTACGACAAGAAGACGATCCCGGTCCGTTACGGCAACGGCCCGCTGCTGAACGTGCAGACCGGCGCCAATCCGTTCGCGGATGGCGGCGCGGCCGGTCCGCCCCCGACCCCAAACTCGGTGTTGATGCGCTATCCCGGCGGCGACGATCACGTCCTGAGCGGCCTGATGCGCGGGGCCAACGAAATTCGCAACCGTCCGGCGATTGTCGACGAACCATCCGGCAAAGGACGCGTGATCCTGTTTGCCGGGAACCCGTGTTATCGATGGCAGAACTTCGGCGAGTTCAACATGTTGTTCAACACGGTGCTGAACTACAACGACATCAAGACCGAACCAGCGCGAGCCGCCGGAACCGCAGCGCCCGACGAGTAGAACGGCAATTAGGAATTAGGAATTAGGAATTAGGAAGCGGCGAGCAACGAGCGACGAGTAGCGAGCAACCAGACAATGCCGCGTGCCGGTGAGCTGACCTATTACGAGCGGATTGGCGAGTCTGGACGGGCGCACGCGGTCGGCAAGCCGTTTTCCGATGATGACTGCGGCCTGTATTTGATGCGGGCGGGAGCGCTGATCAGCCTTCTGCCGGCGCCGCCGGCCCGGGTTCTGGACTGCGGCTGCGGTACCGGCTGGCTGTCGTATTTTCTCGCGCGTCGCGGCTACGACGTGGTGGGCACCGACGTATCGCCCGATGCGATCCGCCTGGCGATTGCCAATCCGGTGTTTCGTAACGGCCCCCTGCCGTCGTTTTCCGTGGCCGATTCCGAATCGCTGTCATTCCAGGCCGAGTTCGATGCCGTCGTGTTCTTCGATTCACTGCACCATGCACTTGACGAAACCGCGGCGTTGCGCGGGGCATTCCGCGCCTTGAAGCCGGGCGGCGTCTGCATGGCGCTCGAACCGGGACGCGGTCACGCCCGTCTTTCGGCCGCCGTGGATGCCGAATTCGACGTCACGGACAAGGACATGCCGCCGTCGCACGTGTGTCGTGTCGGCAAGCTGGCCGGATTCTCGCGCTGTCGCGTGGTGCCCGCGCCGCAGCATCTCGGCAAGGCCTTGTACGCGCGCCGATGGGCGGCACCAATTCGGTATCTTGCGGTTCAGGCGATCCTGTTGTGGCAGGGATGGTACTGCGGGATCGCGATCCTGCAAAAGGACTGACATGGATCCTCGTGAGCTCTGGAAGTACGGGATCGGCGTTCTAATCGCGCTCGCGCTGGTCCTGCACGCCGTCTATCCGCGCTATGAATGGCGCACCGCCAATCCCGACGGTACCGCGATTGTGATTTACGACAAATGGGGTGGGGCGTTTCAGCGTGCGGCGTGGAACGAGAAAGGCGAGGTCGTGCCGACGCAGCCGTTCAAGCCGTATTAACGGTCAACAGAAAAAACCGCAGAGGACGCCAAGAACGCAGAGCAAATAACTACTCCGCGCTCTCCGCGGTCTCCGCGGTTTCGCTTTTGACAGTTAAACGCCTGTCGCCACGTATTTCTTGATCGCCGCGACCGTCCTCTCGACATCTGCGTGCGTGTTGTAAAAGTGTGGCGAAAACCGGATGCCAGGACGGTCCTGGCCGCCGCGCGTCGCGCAGCCGATCCTGTCTTTCTGGTACAGCGCGGTCGACAGCTTCCGGACATCGAGACTTCCCGGCTGGAATGACAGGACGGCGGCCCGCCGCGACGCCTCCGGACTGGTCCAGATCTTTACACCGTCGATCTTTTTCAATCCATCGATCAAGGCTGTCGTCAGGTCGCGCGAGCGCTTCTCGATGTGGGCGCGGCCGATCTCGGTCTGCAGCTTCAGCGCTTCGCCAAACGCAATCATCGCCGGCTCGTCGCGCTGGCCGAAGCCTTCGAAGGTCCGCGATACGCCGACGCGTCCGGGATACGCACTGAAGATCGTCGCCCAAATCTTCGGCTGCGCCGCTTTGTTGATGTAGAGCACGCCATTTTCTTTCGGGCCGCACGGCCACTTGTGTGCGCTGCCGCTGTAGAAATCGGGCTGGATGTCGCTGAGGTCGACATCGAGCAGACCAAACGACTGCGCACCGTCGACCAGCGTCAGGATGCCGCGCTCGCGTGCCAGCCGGCAAAGCTCCTTCGCGGGAAACAGATCACCGACCGTCGACGTGAGATGCGTGAACGCGATGACTTTGGTCCGAGGCGTGATCGCCTTGCTAAATGCATCGACGTAATGTTCAAAGCCGGGATGCGGATTCGGCGTCGGCACGTCGATGACCTTGAACCCGAATCGCTTGGCTTTCTCCTGCCAGGCGGTGTGATTGCTCGGATGGTTGTCGGCGGTCAGCAGTACTTCGTCGCCGGCTTTGAGATCGATACCGTTCGACACCAGATTGTTCGACTCGCTGGTGTTGCGGGTGATGACCACTTCCTCGGGGGTGACGCGCAGAAAATCAGCCAGCATCTTCCTGGTGTTCTCGCGGCCGTCTCCGAGCTTGGCGCGATTGTCGGACGATGGATCCTGATCCATGTCCTTCGTCATCTTGTACATCGTCTCGAGCACCGGTGCGGACGAGGGACACAGGTTCGCGGCATTCAGCATCGTCAGGTCTTTCGGCATGACGAACTGGTCGCGCACCGCTGTCCAGAACTTCTCGTCGGGCGACGCCGGCGTCGGCGGCAGCTTGGCCGGCGCACCGTCGCGAGCCCACGCCACTTCCGGTGTGACAAAGGGTGCGGCGCCACCAATAGCCAGGAGACGTGCGAAATCGCGGCGATTCATACCCAACCTCCTCGTGTTCTGATGAACGTGATTCTACGCCTGGGAGACGCTGAGCGGCGCGGGAATCGATCCGCGGCCGCGGCGGTTCGCGAGAAACCGGTCGCGCAAGCCAATCGCCCTGTAGATCAGCAGGGTGAACGCAAGATAGCCAATAGCCCACGCCCAGAGAGGCAAGCGATGCCGCCACAGCCAGCTTGCGTATCCGTAGACCAACTCGACGTGGATCCAATACACGAACAACGACGCGCGCCCGAGCGCGGCCAGCGGCTCAAGCGCCGCAAACCGCGGAACGAACGAAAGGGCGGCCAGCACCACCATCAAGATCCCGACACGCACCGCAAAGAAGGTCGGCGAACTGGTCCAGAAATTTACCGGCACGGTGTAGATCGAGGGACGTGAAGCAGCGTACAGGCCTCCGGCAATCATCAACACGCCGACGACCCCCAAGACTGCGTGGAGCCTTCTCGCGCCCGTGGTCGACGCAATCAGCACACCGACCGCGGCGCCAGCAAACACGAAACCCGACCACGGCAGCATCGTGAACGTGGTGAATTCGCCCGCCGGCCGGACATACCACTGAAACCACAGTGGCAGAAGATCAACGGACGCCGACGCGCGGACAATCGGCGTCACCAACGCAATCAGAATCGCGACGATTGCAAACGTCGCCACGCGCGTCCACGTCTGACTCGCCGCCGCCCACAACAGGCCTGCGGCAACCATCGCCGGTCCCATCACATTCAGCACATCCACACGAAACAGCGTCACCGGATGGCTTCCCGGGCTGACCATGAACGCCTGTAAGCGAAACAGAAACGCGAGCAGAAAGACTTCGACGCCGCGAATGGTTGCTGCGTGAAGCGCTGTCTGACGGCTGCCCGTGCGCGCGTAGCTGCGCGCCATCGACATCGCCACGCCCAGGCCGGCCAGCCACAGAAACATCGGCGCTGCGAAGCCGCCCAGCACGGTTCCGTACCCGTACGCGAGCAGTTGCTTGTCGCGCAATCGCGTCCAGGCGTCGATGGTGTGGGCTTCGATCATCAGCAACACCGCCACCCCTCGCGCCCAATCGATATACAGGCGTCGGCTGGACGATGCTGCCGTTTGCACGCCCGGATTGTACAGGTAGCTCGGCGGCGGTACGCGATGTGCGTCCGACAGATCCATGCGAACCAAGCTGTTGGTGACAGCCATTTTGACCTCGGCCTTACCAACCATCACGGGTACCATCACGGGTACCGCTGCCGCGCCGGTGGGCGTACGCATGAGGCACCTCGTTCTTCACATGAGTCCTGGCGTTACGCTGCAGGTGGACGATTTGCGTGGCCGTCTGGACAGTCGAACCGGCGGCGCGCCGGTGTTCGACAACGTGAATTCGTACCTCGTGTCGGTCGACTACGCAAAGGTCGCGATGTCAGCCGACAGCCTGACGCGTCTGATGAACGACCGCGTTTTCGCCGCGGACGACGCGCCGGTGAGGAACGTCGCGATTCGAATCGAAGATGGTCAACTGGTTCAATCCGGCGTGCTGAAAAAAGGTGTGTCGGTGCCGTTCACACTGCGTGCGACTGCATCAGTGGCGCCCGACGGCCGCCTTCGCATCCATCCGACGTCGCTCAAGGCCGCCGGTTTCCTGTCAAAACGCCTTCTGGACTTTTTCGGTCTCGATCTCGAGAAGCTGATCTCGACCAAACACCTGACCGGCCTGTCTGTAGATGGCGACGATCTCCTGTTCGATCCAGCGGCGAGTCTGCCACCGCCGCGCATCCAGGGGCGCTTGACGCATGCCTCGATCGAAGGCGGTCAGATCTGGCTGCAGTTCGGCGACACCCGGGTAAAGACCATCGAACCACCGGCGCAACGTGATGGCAATTACATGTACTACCGCGGCGGCACGCTGCGATTCGGCAAGCTGACGATGGAGGACGCCGATTTGCTGCTGACCGATAGCGATCCACGCGATCCGTTCGACTTCGTGCCGCAAGCCTACCGAACGCAGTTGATCGCCGGGTACTCGAAGAATACCAACGCCGGCGGCTTGATCGTCTATATGCCCGACGCGAACGATCTCAAGACTGGAGCGCGAAAGCCGTCGTAAACGCGATGTCCTGGCGCATCGAGTGCCAGACCGAACAGTACTTGTCGTGCGACAGCGCGATCGCGCGGCCAACCGATTCGGATGAAAGCTCGCCTTCGACCGTGAACGTCAACGTCACCTTCAGGAAACGATGCGGAGTGTCCTGCGCGCGATCGGCAACGATGTGCGCGCGGATCGCGCGAAACGGATGACGCCCCTTGGCCAGAATGTGCGCGACATCCACGGCCATGCAGCCAGCGAGCGAAATTGCCAGAGTCTGGATCGGCGACAGCGCAAGCTGGCTGTCGCCGTCTAACATCATCCGCTGCGTGGCGCTGGTTGCTTCGAAAACGAGATCGTGCTGCCAGGTGAGATCGGCGATGGTGGGCGGCTTGGACACGCCCGGATTCTACAGGTTCTGCGCGAATCGTTCGGTCGATGAAACGTTGACGACGTTGACGACCGGGACCGGGACCGGAGCGCGTTGGATGACCGGCGCGCTCGAGAACAATGCCTTCGCCGCGAGCCAACCGACCGGAAGAATGACGAGCAGATAGGTCAGCGTGTGGCCAAACGCGCTGTCCGGTCCCCACGACTCGGTGGCCGCATGCAGCGCTTCGCTGAACGGAAGATAACCTTGCTCTGACATCTCGTGGACGCCGGAAATCGTCAGCTGAACGACGAACACAAACAAGAAGATCGCCGTGACCTGAAAAAACAGCGCGAGGTTGATGCGTCGTCCGTATCGCGACCACAACCACGACAAGCCGACGGCGCCGACAACGCCCAGCACAGCGCCGAGCACCAGGTTGGTGGACTGCCGCAGTTGCATCAGCAGCAGTGCGGTTTCCATCCCCTCGCGGCTGACCATCAGCAGCGTGAACAGAAACACGCCGGTAAAAGCGGCCGCACCCGGCTTCGCGGTTGAGCTCTTCAGATGGCCCTCGATGTCGCCTTTCATCCGTCGACCCGCGCGCCACATGTGTACGACCATCCATGTGACCGAGGCGGCTGCCGTCAGCGCGAGGGGGCCCTCGAGCCACTCCTGGTTTGCGGCGTTGTAGAGCAGCCAGCCGCCAAGCACACTGACCGCAACCGCGGCAGTAATGCCCCAACGCACGGCACCGGTCAGGGCGTCACGTCCTGACTGACGCAAGTACGCAAGGCTGATGGCGACGATGAGGAAGGCTTCGAGACCCTCGCGGAGGGTAATGACTAGCGCCTGAAGCATTGGAGACCGGTCTGTTTGTAAGAAACGAAATGAAAATGAGATTCAGTCTCAGAATCTCTACTGAGTGTAGTGGTACAAACTCCGACCAGTCAAGTCGGATAAGGCGCGAGTGCTCCGATGAGGGCAGCCTCGCGATCCGCGCGAGCGCTGGCGGCACTTTGCTGGCAAAAGATAACAAACAGAGACGCGGAGT
>Ga0207659_10000599_pt1 | contig 21514 bp, 20 predicted proteins | sample KBSM43metaG_FD_184330 | JGI IMG/M metagenome (GOLD analysis project Ga0207659, IMG submission 184330) | Miscanthus rhizosphere microbial communities from Kellogg Biological Station, Michigan, USA - KBS M4-3 metaG (SPAdes) (version 2) | ecosystem: Host-associated > Plants > Roots > Rhizosphere >...
TGTCCGCGCAACTGACCGGCGCTGCGAGCAGTCGAGTGACTCGCGGATGTACTGACACCTCCAGGCTGGCCTGATCGCTCTCCATGACGACGTCGATCACCGCAACGACGACCTGGGAAGAGTGCCCCGCTCAGTCGTGTGTTGGGCAGCTCGATCGCCTCCGCTTTGCTCGACGTGGTGTGGAGCGTACGGACTCAAAACGGGAGGCGGTATGGAAGGGCACGCGTGGTGGATTCTGGCGCCTATGCGTTCAAGCGGCTCGTGGTCTCGTGCACTCCGGCTGACGTTTTGGTTCACGACGCAATGATCGGTCGGAATAATTCCGGCGATCTCGGCGCACTCGGCGTTCGATTCTTTTCGCGGCTTGCGGCTTGCGGTTTCGTGCGTTCGTGCAGGTAAAATCCGTCCAAGACTCCGCATCGCTACTGCCGCTACGCTCCTGGGCATGGAGGATAGCGCTATGAGTCCGCGGCCCAATATCTTTCCCGCGCTTCGCTACGAGGATGCGCCGGCGGCCATCGACTGGCTGGTTGACGCGTTCGGTTTCGAGAAGCAGGCGGTCTTTGCCAATCCTGACGGGTCGATCGCCCACGCCCAGTTGCAGCTCGGGCCGGCCGTCGTTGGCCTCAGCTCCGCGCATAAGATTCCGGGAAATCCGTGGTCGGAGGTGAAGCAGGGTATCTACGTGCACGTGGCCGACGTCGATACGCACCATGCCCGGGCGGTGGCCGCGGGCGCAACCATCATCATGCCCCTGAAGGACATGGAATACGGTTCGCGTGAGTACGGCATCAGCGACGTCGACGGCCACTTGTGGGGTTTTGGCACCTACGACATGGACGCGCCATCGGTGGATCCGGCGGTGTTTCCGGAAATCCACTACAAGAACGGCGCTGCCGCGCGCGACTTTCTGCGCGATGCGCTCGGGTTCCGGATGATCCTCGAGGTGCCGGGGCCGAATGGCTCGATCCACCACGCCGAAATGGCGCTGGGCGACGGCATCTTCATGTTCGGATCGGCCGCCGCCGACGATCAGATTTGGCAGGGACAAACCCACGCCACCAATGTCTACGTGGCCGATCCTGACGCGCACTTTCTCCGCGCCAAGGCGCACGGCGCGAAAATCATCAACGAACCGCGCGATACGCCGTGGGGCTCGCGTGGCTATGCCGCGCGCGACCTCGAAGGGTTTATCTGGGGATTCAGTACGTACAGACCGGCAGTCGCAGGTCTAAAGTCGAAAGTCTGAAGTCTGCCTTCAGACTCAGGGTTTCTTGGGAGTGATGTCTTTGACGATGAACAGCTTTTCGCCTGGCCGGATCAGGCCGAGGTCGCGACGCGCGACTTCTTCGATCGTGACCGGATCGTCGGTCAGGCGACGGGCTTCGTCGCGCAGTCGTGCGTTGTCGACTCGCTGCCGATTGATGGTTGCGGCGAGTTCGTCGTACTCGTGCTGGGCGCGGAGCATCGCCAGCAGTCCGCGCTCGCCGACCAGGCCGTCGACGACGATCAGCGATGCGACGAACAGCAGCAGCCAGCGCACCATCTTCGGGTTGCGGCCGGACGGCTTACGCACCTTCGGGGCCGCTTTTCGCTTGCGGACTGGTTTTTCGTCGCCTTTCGCCACGCGTGGCGGAACAGTACAACAACTTCGACCAAAGTACAAGAGGTGATCGTGAGCGATTTGGTGATTGTGCTGACGACAATCGACGACGAACGTGCGGATGAGGTCGCCGCGGCGCTGGTGCACGAGCGTCTTGCCGCTTGTGTGAACGTTCACGGTCCGATGCGCTCGACCTATCGATGGAAGGGCGCAGTCGAAACCGAGGCGGAACGTCAGCTGTTCATCAAAACTACGACCAGCCGGTTGGCAGCGTTGGAAGCACGTTTGCGCTCCATTCACCCGTACGAACTGCCGGAGTTCATTGTGATTCGACCGGAATCGGCAGCCGATGAGTACGCCGCGTGGGTCCGGCAGTGCGTCGCAGGGGAGTCCTCGAGCTGAGCGGTTGCAGTTCGCGAGCCTGCGTCCGTTCTTCTGGCAGAAGCTAAGACAACCACTGAGCCACCGAGACACTGGAGACGAACGGCTCTCAGTTCGGTGGTGGGCTCGCGAAGCGAGCCAACGGTCCGTCCGCGGCGCTATGCGCCCACCGAACTGGATGGTCTCCACAATCCACTTCGCTCGCCTGGCATCCACCGCCTCAACTTCTCGGTGTCCTCTGTGCCTCGGGCGCGGGGGTTATTTTGTGGCGCGCCCCCAAAAGAATTGGAAAAAGCGCGGCGTGGATGCGGACCGACAGCGTCCCCGCAGCTCGGAATCGACTACGCCTGCGGCTGACGACGATGCTTCAGGAACTCGAAGACCATCGGCAACACCGAGACCCCGACGATGCCGAGCGCGACCAGCGAGAAGTTCTGTTTCACAACCGGGACGTTGCCGAAAAGCAGCCCGGCACCGACGCACAGTACCACCCAGCCGATTGCACCGGCGGCGTTGTAGAACCCGAAGGTGGGCGCGGACATCTGGGCGGCGCCGGCGACGAAGGGCAGGAACGTCCGCACAATCGGCACGAAACGGCTGAGCACCACCGCCTTGCCACCGTATTGTTCGAAAAATGCATGCGCGCGGGCGAGATAGTCGCGATTCAGCAGGCGATTCGAAATGCCGGTCCCGCCCGATGCCGAGAACACCCGCGGCCCGACCGCGCGTCCCACCGCATAGTTGACGGCGTTGCCGAGAAAGGCGGCGGCCACCAGCAGCGCGATCAAGACCCACGGATTGAGTACACCGGTGGCGGCCAGCGCGCCAGCCGCAAACAGCAACGAATCGCCCGGCAGGAAGGGCGTTACGACGAAGCCGGTTTCAGCGAAGACAATCGCGAACAACACCGCGTAGACCCACGGCCCGTAGGTTGCGACCAGGTCGAGCAGATGCTTGTCGCTGTGAAGGATGAAGTCGATCACGCCGCTAGACCCGATCGAGCGCCTGCGCGAGGTCTTCGCGCAGGTCCTCGATGTCTTCGACGCCGGCCGAGATACGCACCATTCCCTCGGTGATGCCGAGTGCTGCACGCCGGTCTGCCGGCACCGATGCATGGGTCATGGTCGCCGGATGGGAGATCAGCGTTTCGACTCCGCCGAGGCTTTCCGCCAGCGCATGCAGCCGGACGCTGTTCAACAAGGTTCGTGCTTTGTCCAGAGAGCCGAGCTCGAAGGCCAGCATGCCGCCGAAGCCGCGCATCTGTTTTTTCGCCAGTTCGTGGTGTGGGTGCGTCGGCAAACCAGGGTAGTAGACGTGCTCGACCTTTTGGTGTGCGCTGAGAAACTGTGCAAGGGCAAGACCGTTCGCGTTATGGGCCTGCATCCGGAGGGTCAACGTTTTGGTGCCGCGCAACACCAGCCACGAGTCGAACGGCCCGAGGATCGCCCCTTCGGCGTTCTGCACGAATCGCAACCACTCGATATCGTCGTCACGCACCGCGACGACAATGCCGCCGACGCTGTCGCTGTGACCGTTCAGATATTTCGTCGTGCTGTGAGTCACCAGGTCGGCGCCAAACTCGATCGGCCGCTGGTTGTACGGACTGGCAAAGGTGTTGTCCACCACCAGCCGCGCATCGCGGCGATGGGCGAGGTCGGCGACGGCACGCAGGTCGGTAATTCCCATCACCGGGTTGGTCGGCGTTTCGACGAACAGCATCCGTGTCGCCGGAGTAAACGCTCGCTCGACCGCAGACAAATCCGAGGTATTGACGTAGCTGAACGACAGTTGATAGCGCGTCAGCACTTTGTCGAATAACCTGAAGGTGCCGCCATACGTATTGTCTGAAACGACCACGTGATCGCCCGATTTGAGCATCGTGGCGATCGCCCCGATCGCGGCCATTCCCGACGCGAACGCGAAGCCGGTCTTGCCGGCCTCGATGGCGGTGAGGTTGCGCTCCAGCGCCAGCCGGGTCGGATTCTGCGTGCGCGCGTACTCGAAACCCTTGTGCTTGCCGAGCTCGTCTTGCACATAGGTTGACGTCTGATAAATAGGTGTGATGATGGCGCCGGTCGATGGATCAGGCTCCTGTCCAGCGTGCAGGCAGATGGTGCTGAACCGAGCTCGGTCTGTAAGCTTCACGATCCATTCACGATACATGTTTTAATACGGCGAAGTCCATCCTATGAGACGTCTGAATCCGCGCGAGGGCGTTCGTTGGACGCTGCTGCGCACGCTTCCCGGCCGCGCCATCGTGATCGGCGTGACGATCAAGATCCTGGTGGCGCTGCTCGGCGTCGTCGTCGGCAGCGTTCCGGCGTTCCTCGGCGTCGTCGAAACCGTCGCCAGCGTGGCGGCGGTCGCCGGTCTCGTCTACTTCGGCTTTCAACTCGCGGTGCTGGCGAAACGCCGCCTGTTGTGGCGGGTGCGCCGCAAACTGATGCTTTCGTACGTCTTCGTCGGGCTCGTGCCGGCGAGCCTGCTGGCGTTGTTTGGGCTGCTCTGCGGGTTCCTGCTGTTCTACAACCTCAGTTCGTATCTGGTGCAGGCGCGCCTGCGCGCGCTCAGCGAGACCGCCGGGTATTTCGCAGAAACAGCCGCCTTGGAGATCCAGCGTGCCGGCGGACGAGACGTGTCGCCGATTCTGACGCGCCGGCAGGCGAGTGAAGCGCCACAGTACCCGGATATTTCGCTCGCACTCGTTCCGATCACGCGAGTCTGTGAAGGCGGCAAAGGACGGCTGCCAGCGACCGATTTCAAGGCTGAAACGGCCGGTCCGTGGCTTCACGTCACGCCGCCCACCTCGATTCCTGAATGGGTGCACTGCCGAGGCTATGCCGGAGTGCTCGCGTATTCGCACAAGCGTATTGTCGGAAGCGCCGACACCGATACCCACATGGTGATTCGCGCGGTCGCCTTTCCGGATGTCGAACGCATTCCCTACGCGGTGGTGGTCGACCTGCTCGTCAACGACCAGATTCGGGTGCAGCTGCGACGCGAGACCGGTGTTGAAATCAAGAGCGTGACGCCGCCGATTCGCGAGAAGCCGGAGGCGGTGCCGGTCGCCGGGCGGGAGGGCGGTGACGACGGCAGCTCGCCGTCCGTATTCACCCCCGGAATCCTGGCGAACTTGCCGAGCCTGGTTGAATTCACCGACTGGTCGACCGGCAACTCGGACACACTGACCGTCTCAACGGCGCTGAGCGTGACCGATTTGTACGATCGCATTTCCGGCGCCGAAGGGCGGGTCGGGCGAACCTTCCGGCAGGAACTGCTGATCGTCCTGTTCATCATCGCCGCGCTGTTTCTGATCATCCAGTTCATCGCGCTGGTCGCGGGACTCGCGCTGGCCAAGTCGATCACGGGTTCGGTTCACCAGCTGTTTGCCGGCACCGAGCGGGTCCGCCAGGGAGACTTCACCCATAAGATCGCCGTCAATAGCGACGATCAACTCGGCGAACTGGCTGGTTCATTCAACCAGATGACCGCCAGCATCGAAGACCTGCTGCTCCAGGCGGCTGAGAAGAAGCGACTCGAGGAAGAACTGCGCATCGCCCACGAAATCCAGATGTCGCTGCTGCCGCAGGGACCGCTGTCGATGCCGGGGCTCTCCGTTACGGCGCTGTGCGTTCCGGCGCGCGAAGTCGGCGGCGACTATTACGACTTCTTGCCGCTCGACGCGCATCGCGTCGGCGTGCTGATCGCGGACGTCTCGGGCAAGGGGACTTCGGCGGCGCTCTACATGGCCGAATTGAAAGGGCTGATGCTGTCGCTCACTCAGATTCACACCTCGCCGCGCGAACTGCTGATCGCGGCGAACCGGATCATCGCCCAGCATCTCGATGCCCGCAGCTTTATCACCATGACCTATGCGGTGATCGACATGCGCGAGCGCACGATGACCTACGCCCGTGCCGGCCACACACCGCTGATCTACGTCCCCGGTCCGGGAGCTTCGATCGGCCGCAGCCAGGCAAAAATTCTCGTACCCGACGGCATGGTGCTTGGGCTGAACCTCGACAATGGCGAGATGTTCGAGCGGCTGCTCCAGGAAGAGACGATCCCGCTGCGCGACGGCGACCTGTATCTATTCTTTACCGACGGGATCAGTGAAGCGATGAACGCCCACGACGACTGCTTCGGCGAGAATCGGCTGGGCCAACTGGTGGAAAGCCACGCCCACCTGCCGTCCGACGAACTCCGCGAGCGGGTACTGCGCGAAATCTCGGCCTTTGTCGGCGATGCGCCGCAGCATGATGACATGACCATGATTCTGTTGAAGGTGGACGAAGTGAGTGAAGCGGCTGCGTAACTGTGGCTGAACTGGTGGTCATCTTTACGTCAGCGTCGAACATCGAGGCGGGTGTCGTTCGCAGCCTGCTCGAAGCGCACGGCATCATGGCCGTGACGTCGTCCGGGATTTCGCACGCGGTCTTCCCGCTGTCGGTCGATACGGCCAGCGACGTCAAACTCTCCGTTCATGAAAGCGACGCGGACGAAGCACGGCGGATCATCGACAGCCATCGCACGGAATTGAAGAATGGTCAGGTCGTGCGGCTGCGCGACGAGTTCGAATCGCTGCAGCAGGCCGTGCAGTACCGCTTTCGCGATCGCGGCCTGCTGGAACACGCGATGACTCATACCTCGCGTGCGAATGAAGACGTCAGCGGCGGCGTTGCCGACAACGAGTCGATGGAGTTCCTGGGCGATGCCTTGCTGGGATTCGTCATCGCCGACATGCTGTTCCGCGAATTCCCCGGGTTCGACGAGGGCGAGAAATCGAAGACCAAGGCGTCACTGGTATCGACCGCGACGCTTGCGCGCCAGGCCGAGCGGCTGAACCTCGGCGATCACTTGCTGCTGGGGCGTGGCGAGGAAAAGACCGGCGGTCGCCGCAAGCAGGCTCTGCTCGCCGATGGTTACGAAGCGCTGATCGCGGCAATTTATCTCGACGGCGGTATCGAGCACGCACGGGCGTTCATCGTTCGCGAATTTGGCGGCATGCTGAATCAGGTGCATCGCCACGGTGTCGGCGGACAGGATTTCAAGTCCGCACTCCAGGAACTGCTGCAGGGCCGCGACCTGCCGTTGCCGGAGTATCGATTGGTGGGCGCCGTCGGTCCCGACCATCAAAAGCAGTTTCACGTGGAAATCGTCGTCAAGGGCGAATCGATCGCGAGCGCCGTCGGAGCGAGTAAGAAGGAAGCCGAGCAAGAAGCCGCCCGCGCTGCGTTAGCAGCGTTGAAGACAGAGCCGGGGGCTGGGGACTAGGGGTTGGGGACTGGGGACTGGGAGTTCACAATGCCGACACCGTTTGAGAGTGCGACACTGAATTTGAAGTTATTCGAGCTGCGCCGGGAACCGGTGCTGCGCGAAGCGCGGCAGTGGTTTATCGCGGAATTTCATCCCGAGACCTACGCCGACGTCGTCGCGACCGTCAGCGGACCGCGCAATCCGTCGTTTCGCATGGTTATCGGCTACTGGGACATGGCCGCGTCGATGGTCACGTCTGGAGCGATCGACGGCGACGCGTTCCGCGCCGCGCATGGCGAGATCTTCGGGGCGTTTTCGAAGATCCAGCCGTTTCTTGCCGAAATGCGGACCACGATGGGAGAGCCGTTTTTCTGCAAGCACCTCGAGATGGTGGCGTTGGGCGCGCCGGATGCCCAGGGGATCATCGATCGCCGACGCGCCCGGCTGCGCGCGATGTGGCAACGGCGTCAGGCCGCAGCGGCCGCGCCGGTTCTGAAGTCTGAAGTCTGAAGTTTGAAGTCTGAAGGGTGAGGTCTCTTCCAATTCAGACTTCGAACACACTTCAACCTTCGAACTTCAAACTTCAGCCTTCCTAATGCCGATGCGCGGTCGGCATCCCGGTTCGGCTGATCGTGTCTGATTCGAAATCGAACTCGATCAACACCACCGGTTCCTTGCCCACCACCCAGCCGTCGTGACCGGGTTCGATGGCGACAATCTGCGGCGCCTTGTGCTCGACGATGCAGCCGTCCTGGTATTCGATGTGAATCTCTCCGTGCGCCAGGAATCCCACGTGCGCGTGCATGCAGTAGTCGGTGCCGACCGCCGGTTTCATGTCCTTGGACCAGTGAAATCCGGGAGGGTAAATCAACCGCTTGACGCGCGCGTCGCCGGCGCGCCCGACTTCCAGCTGCACGTGACCAACGACGCGCCGTTCCGCGCCTTTGACCGGCGCGAACAGCGCCTCGGGGCGCGCCGGTCGCGTGGGTTTCCGGCTGCTGCGGCGCGCGGCTGGACGCGTCTTCTTCGTCGCCGCCTTCTTCGACCTCTTCTTCTTTTGGGCCATGGCCGATGATGCTAACATCCGCGCCCATGACACGCCACCTGCGTTCGTATCTGTTCGGAGCGGTCGTCCTGCTCGTTGCGGCGCCTCTCGTCCTCACGCCGTCAGCTCAGTCCGCCCAGTCCTCGTCGACGTCGTCAAGCACGTCCGCGCGCATGAAAGCCGCGGACAAGCCGGTCCGCGACCTGGCGCCGGCGCCGGCTGAATCGGCGGGGCTGTCGAGCGAACGTGTCCGCCGCATCGAGGCGAATATGAAGCGTCTGGTCGACGAGAAGCAGGTGGCCGGCCTGGTCACGCTCCTCGAACGACACGGCAAGGTCGTGCACTTCAATGCCGTCGGCGTCCAGGACGTCCGCAAATCGGACCCGCTGCAGAAGGACTCGATCTTCCGGATCTATTCGATGACCAAACCGGTGACCGGTCTGGCGATGATGATGCTGCACGAAGAAGGGAAGTGGCGGCTCGACGATCCCATCTCGCGGCATATTCCCGAACTGGCACGCCTCAAGGTCTACGTCGGCAAGAACGATGATGGCACGCCGAAACTCGAAGACGCCAAGCGCCCGATGACGATGCGCGAATTGATGACGCACACTGGCGGCCTGGGCTACGTGCTGAATCCGAACAACCCGGTCGACAAGCTGATCATCGACGGCAACATCCTGAACAGCGCTGCGCCGCTCAAAGCGATGATCGACGGCCTCGCCAAGACGCCGCTGCTCGCGCAACCGGGCGCGCGCTGGTCCTACAGCATCGCTGTCGATGTGCAAGGTTATCTCGTCGAAAAATTTTCAGGAATGCCGTTCGCCGATTTCCTGCGCGCCCGCGTGTTCGAGCCGCTCGGGATGAAAGACACCGCGTTCTACGTGCCGAAAGAAAAGCTGTCGCGGTTCGCGCTTGTCCATCAAGGTGCGGGACCGAATCTGGCAGTTGACGAGAACCGTCCCGATCCAGTCGTGGTTCCGCTTGGCGCGTCTGGCGGCGGCGGGCTGTTTTCGACGGCCGCTGACTATGCCAGGTTCTGCGAGATGCTGTTGCAGGGTGGACAACTGAACGGCGTGCGCCTGGTGTCGCCGCGCACCGTCGAAATGATGCGGACCAACCACGTCAACCCCGACGCGCTCAAAACCATGGCGCCCGGCACCGGATGGGGGATGGACTTCCAGGTGGTGATGGACGCCGCAGCGGCCGGCGATTCGGTCTCGAACGGCACCTTCAGCTGGTTCGGCATCGCCGGCACCTGGTTCTGGGTTGATCCCGTTGAAGACCTCGCATTTGTCGGCATGGTGAATCACGCCAACCTGCAGACGACGCGCGCGATTCACGGGTTGTCTCGAAGCCTGGTCTACGGAGCGCTGGTCAATTGACGAGCTGAGTCGACATGAAGCCAAAGAACACGATCTGCCTCTGGTTCGACAAGGACGCGCTCGAGGCCGCACGCTTCTACGCCGCCACCTTTCCGGACAGTAAAGTGACCGCTGTTCACGAGGCGCCCGGAGATTACCCTGGCGGCAAGAAGGGTGATGTGCTGACGGTGGACTTCACCGTCGTAGGTATTCCCTGTCTCGGTCTCAACGGCGGCCCGGCTTTCAGGCATAACGAGGCCTTTTCCTTTCAGGTCGCGACCGACAACCAGGAAGAGACGGACCGCTATTGGAACGCAATCGTCGGCAACGGCGGCCAGGAAAGCGCGTGCGGTTGGTGCAAGGACCGCTGGGGCCTCTCATGGCAGATCACCCCGCGCGTGCTGACGGACGCACTCGCGGCTGGTGGCAGTGAGGCGAAGCGTGCGTTCGAGGCGATGATGCCGATGAAGAAAATTGACGTCGCCACGATCGAGGCAGCGCGGCGGGGCTGACGCGGACACTCACCGAAATCACTTTCTCGGCGTGCTCAGCGTGCTCGGCGTTCACTTTCAGTAGCTTTTGCGGAGGTCCATCCCCGAGTACAGCGACGCCACCTGGTCCGCGTAGCCATTGAACGGCAGCGTCTTGCGCATCAGGAATTCACCAAGCCGCCGCTCGGTCGACTGATCGCGGAACGACGAGTTGGTCGGCGACGGGTTGACGTTCGAATAGAAGCCGTAGTACTGCGGTGCCGATTTCATCCACGAACTGCGCGGCTCTTTTTCCACGAACCGGATCGTGGCAATCGACTTCGCGCTCTTGAATCCGTACTTCCACGGCACGACGATGCGCAGTGGCGCGCCGTTCTGATTCAGCAACTCCTCGCCGTAAAGCCCGACCACTGCGAGCGTCAGTGGATGCATCGCTTCGTCGAACCGCAATCCTTCGACGTACGGCCACGTCAGCAGCTGAAACAATCCACGCTGGCCGTTCATTTCCTGCGGCCGATGCACCGTGACGAACTCGACGAAGCGGGCGGCGCCCGACGGCTCGAAACGCCTCAAGAGATCGCCGAGCGGAAAGCCGACCCACGGCACCACCATCGACCAGCCTTCGACGCAGCGGTGGCGATAGATTCGCTCTTCGAGCGCGTGCGGTTTCAGCACGTCCTCGAGCGTGTAGCTGCCTGGCTTGGCGCACGCGCCCTCGACCGCGATCGACCACGGCCTGGGCTTGAAGGTCCTGGCGTTGCGCGCCGGGTCGGCTTTATCGATGCCGAACTCGTAGAAATTGTTGTAGGTGGTAACGGCGTTGTAGGGGGTCAGCGGGTCGTCTGTAGTGCTGGTTTTCCTGACGATCGGGAGACGTTCGGCCGTGAGCACGTCGCGGCCGGTCGCCAGTGCGGCCAGGGCGACGCCCATCGACGAGAGAAATTCGCGGCGTCGCAGATAAGTCGAGTATGGGGTGATCTCCGACGCGCGAATTCGCGGCGCCGTGTTTTTCATTTACCCACTTACCAATTTTGCTAATCGATCTCGATGATTCCCGACGACGGGGCGCCCGCCATGGCGTAGGCCGGTTCTTTTTCGGCCGGCGTCGTCGCTTTCTCATCGGTCGGTCGTTTCGGCATCAACGGGCCTGCATAGCGATGCACTTCGCGTACGACATCGTCTTCGGTCGGCGCCGCGGCACGGCAATGCAGTCGCACCCAGACGCGCAGCAGCGGATCAGTAAAGCTGTATTTCTTCTGCCGCGATGTGACGAGGTCGACGTCTTCGAGCCACGACAGGTAGTCCTTCGTGGAGCCGGGCGTGCGCTGCAGGCGATGCGAGATTTCGGTCAGCGTCAGCCCTTCATCTTCGCCGAGGATTTCGAGAATCGCCTTCAGCGCGCCGTAACCGCGCGCGCGATGCAGGCGCAGCTCGTAGCAGAAACTGCATTCCTTCGACAACCGGCCGCGCGCAACCAGCAGGCCCGAGAGGGCGGCAAGCGCGTCGCCGCTGCCAGGACCATGGTGCGCCGTCAGCTCGTCGCCGATGGCCGCGACGTAGGCAGGCCGGCCGTCGGCCAGCGCGAGTACGGCTCGGGCGAGGAAATCGACATCGCCAGGAGTGGTTGCGCCGGCGACTGGTCCGAGAATGTCGACCGTGTCTTCGGTGGTCAGCGGCGGCATGTGGATTACTTCAAACCGCGCCGGATAATCTCGCAGCAGCCGCTGTGCGCGGGTGGCATAACGACTGGTCAGCACGAACCGATTGCCGCTGGCGACCAGACCGTCGATCGCATCGTGCAATACCCGCCGCAGGTTCGGGAAACTTTCAAAGGTGCGCAGCTCGAGGAATTCGTCGAGCAGGAATGTGGCCGGTCCGCCGCCCGGGGTGCGGGCGACGCGCGCCAGGAAATCGAGCGTCGCGTCGAACGAGGGGCGCGCGCCAGCACGTGACTGATCGGTGACCGGAAACGGCGTCGTCGCGACGATCGCTCGCAGCAGGCGCTCCGGGGTGGTCGCGGTGCGCTCGATGTCGATGTACTGAGTACTCGTCCGGCCAAGCCGCTCACGCAGCTGCAGCAGCAGCGTTGTCCGTCCGCTTCCGCAGCCGCCGAGCAGCACCGGAATACGGGACGGAGACGCGTCGAGCGCCGCTGTAACGCGGCGCGCCAGAGTAGTACGCGCAGTGATCATTCGCCTTCCTCACGCATGGGGATCCGCAAGCCTTCACGTTGAGCGGTCCGAATCGCCTCAGGGTAACCGGCGTCGGCATGCCGCAGCACGCCGATACCCGGATCGCACGACAGGACCCGCTCGAGTTTTTCATCAGCGTCCGACGTTCCATCGGCTACGATGACGAGACCGGCATGCAGCGAGTAGCCAATGCCGACACCACCGCCGTGATGGACCGACACCCACGTGGCGCCGCTCGATGCATTGAGCAGTGCATTGAGGACCGGCCAATCGGCGATGGCATCGCTGCCGTCGCGCATGCCTTCCGTTTCACGATTCGGCGACGCGACCGACCCGGTGTCGAGGTGATCGCGGCCGATGACAATCGGTGCGCGGACGCGTCCCTCGCGAACCAGTTCGTTGATGCGCAGCCCGAATCGCGCGCGGTCTCCGTATCCTAGCCACAGGATGCGGGCGGGCAAACCTTGAAAAGCGACGCGTTGCCGCGCCAGGGTGATCCATCGGACGAGCGCCGCGTCGTGACCGAACATCTCGAGCGCCGCTTCGTCGGTGACCCGAATATCTTCCGGATCGCCCGAGAGTGCCGCCCAGCGAAACGGCCCCTTGCCTTCGCAAAACAGCGGTCGGATGTACTCGGGAACGAATCCGGGAATCTCGAACGCGTTCGCCACTCCAGCCTGCTGGGCCTGAGCGCGAATATTGTTGCCGTAATCGAAGGTGACGGCGCCGCGCTGCTGCAGATCGAGCATGGCTCGCACCTGCGCCGCCATCGCGGCCATCGCGCGCGCGATATATTCCTGCGGATTACGCTCGCGCAAGCGGACCGCCTCGTCGAGCCGCAACCCGTTGGGGACGTAGCCGGCGAGCGCGTCGTGAGCCGACGTCTGATCGGTCAGCACATCCGGGGTCACACCGCGTGCCACCAGCGCCGGCAGCACGTCGGCGGCGTTTGCCTGCAACCCGATCGATCGGGCAACGCCGTCACGGGTCCACTGCCGGACACGGTTCAAGGCGTCGTCCAGGCTGTCGGTCGCTTCATCGAGATAGCGCGTCTCGATCCGGCGCGCAATCCGCTGCGGGTCGACTTCGACCACTAGTGCGGCGGCGCCGTTCATCGTCGCAGCCAGCGGCTGGGCGCCACCCATGCCGCCGAGCCCGGCGGTGACCACGAGCTTTCCCGACAGCGTGCCGCCGAAATGTTTGCGCGCGACCGCGGCGAGGGTTTCGTAGGTGCCCTGAACGATTCCCTGGCTGCCTATGTAAATCCAGCTGCCTGCTGTCATCTGACCATACATGGTCAGGCCGCGATGCTCGAGGTCGCGGAAAGTCTCCCAATTGGCCCACGCCGGCACCAGCATCGCGTTGGAGATGAGGACGCGCGGCGCGCCGGGGTGCGTGGGAAAAATCCCGACGGGCTTGCCAGACTGGACCAGCAGGGTTTCGTCGTGCTCGAGCGAGGTCAGCGAACGCACGATTGCATCAAAGGCCTGCCAATTCCGCGCCGCTTTGCCGGAACCGCCGTAGACCACAAGGTCATCCGGTCGCTCGGCGACATCCGGGTCGAGATTGTTCATCAACATCCGCAGCGCAGCTTCCTGCGGCCAGCCTTTGCAGGTCAGCGACGTGCCGCGCGGCGCGCGGATGATTCGAGTTGCAGTGGCCATGACGGACGTGGACGGAAAGTTAGACACTAAGAAGCTGCGCGAACGTTGTCAATTTGAAAATGAAATATTTTTTACTTGACTCGCATGCCGCACGCGGTCTCGACGCCGCGCGACGCGATCAGCGCGGTGATCGCGGCGATGTCGGGTGCCGGGGTACGGTCGCTGTCAAGGATCGGCACGCGCGATCGCACGAAAGCGTGGACTCGTTTGAGCGGCGGCGAGGTTTCGAGTGGAGTCAGCAGGTCGATCGCCTGACACGCGCACAAAAATTCGATCGCGACCACCTCGCGAGCGCGCGCCACCGACTGCTCGGCCTTCAACGACGCGGTCATGCTCATGCTGACGTGGTCTTCTTTGTTCGCCGACGTCGGGATCGTGTCGACGCCGGCCGGGTGGGCGAGTGTTTTCAGTTCGGATGCGACCGCCGCCGCCGTCACCTGCGCCATCATCAAGCCGGAGTTGACGCCGCCTTCCCTGGTCAGGAAGGCCGGCAGGCCGCTCAGCACCGGATCGACCAGACGATCGGTGCGGCGCTCGCTGATCGTCGCCAGCGGGACAATCGCGGCGGCCAGCAGATCGGCGGCGATCGCGATCGGCGCCCCGTGAAAGTTGCCGCCCGAGACGATCTGGCCGTCGCCGTCGCCGTCGCCGTCGGCGAAGACCATCGGGTTGTCGGTGGCGCTGTTGGCTTCGGTGCTGACCGTTTCGCGGACGAAGCGCAGCGCTTCGCGGACGGCGCCGTGCACTTGTGCGGCGCAGCGCATCGAGTAGGCGTCCTGCACCTTGCCGCAGAATTCGTGGGATTTGTTGATACCGCTGCCGCGCATCAGCGCCTCGATGTTCGCCGCCGACGCCCGCTGGCCGGCGAACGGCCGCGCGTCGTGAATGCGCGCTTCGAATGGATGAATCGATCCGCGCAGCGCGTCGATCGACAACGCCGCGGCGATGTCGGCCGCGCGGGCCAGCGTTTCCGCGTCGGCGAGCGCCAGCGCCAGCACCGCGGCCGACGGTTGCGTCCCGTTGATCAGGGCCAGCCCCTCTTTGGCGCCGAGCGTGATCGGTGCCAGGCCGGCGCGGCGCAGCGCCTCGGCGCCTGGCAACACCTGGGGACTGGGGACTGGCGACTGGGGACTGGGGGTTGGGGACTGGGGACTGAAGAACGCTTCACCCTCGCCGATCAGCACGAGTGCGAGGTGCGCGAGCGGTGCGAGATCGCCGCTGGCCCCAACCGACCCTCGCGACGGCACGCAGGGGTGGAGGCCGGCGTTGAGCATGGCGATCAGCGCGTCGAGCGTTTCAAGCCGGATTCCGGAGAATCCTTTGGCCAGCACGTTGGCGCGCAACGCCATCGTCGCCCGCACCGTGCGGACCGGCAGCGGTTCGCCAACCCCCGCCGCGTGGCTGCGCAGCAAGTTCAATTGCAGCGTCTCGAGCGCCTCGGGGGCGATCTTGACGTCGGCGAACGATCCGAACCCGGTGTTGATGCCGTAGGCCGGTTCGTCGCCACGCGCGCGCCGATCGACAACTGCCCGCGACGCACGCACGCGGGTCCGCGCCGCCGGCGCCACTTCGACGCGTTCGCGATCATCGGCGATCCGCAACAGCTGTTCGAGTGTCAACGACTGTCCGTCGAGGAGGATCATCGTCGTCGCTCGCGACTGGTCGCTCGTTGCTCGCGGCTCGCCGCTCGTCGCTGGTCGGTTGGATGGCTCATTCGTTTCGTTTGTCGGGTAGAATCTTAATCCGTTTGGAGCGAGAGACCAACGAGCCGCGAGCAACGAGAGACGAGCAACGAGCAACGAGCAACGAGAGACGAGCAACGACATGAACCTGGCGGTTTTAGGTGCGCAGTGGGGCGATGAAGGCAAAGGGAAGATTGTCGATTTGCTGACGCGTCACTTTTCAATCGTCGCCCGTTATCAGGGCGGCCACAACGCCGGGCACACCGTTTACGTCAACGGCACCAAGTTCATCCTGCGGCTCATCCCGTCGGGCATTCTGCACGCCGGAATTACCTGCGTCATCGGCAACGGCGTCGTGATTGATCCGCAGGCGTTGTTTGCCGAGATCGACGAGCTGGGCAAGAACGGTGTCGATACCAGGAACCGGATCCTGGTCAGCGACAAGGCCCATCTGATTCTGCCGTATCATCGCGATCTCGATTTATTGTCGGAAGCGCGGCGCGGTGAACGGAAGATCGGAACCACCTCGCGCGGGATCGGCCCCGCCTACGAAGACAAGATCGCGCGTCGCGGGATCCGCGTCGGCGACCTGGTCGATCCGAAAGGCCTCGAACAGAACGTCCGCGATAACGTGACCGCGCGCAACCGCCTGGTCCAGGACAGCACGATGGATTGGAAGCCGGTGCTCGACCAGCTGCTCGCTCATGCCGAGCGGATGCGGCCGATGATCCGCGACGTGTCAGTGCTGCTGAGCGAGGCGATGAGGGCCGGCCAGTCGATTATGTTCGAGGGCGCGCAGGGCACGCTGCTCGACATCGATCACGGCACCTATCCGTACGTGACCTCGTCGAACTCGTCGGTCGGCGGGGTGTGCACCGGTCTGGGCGTGCCGCCCAAAGCGGTCGGGCGGGTGATCGGCGTGGTCAAGGCCTATACGACGCGCGTCGGCGAAGGGCCGTTTCCCACGGAGCTGTTTGGCGACCTGGGCAACCGCCTACGCGAGACGGGCAGTGAATATGGTGCGGTCACCGGGCGGCCGCGGCGATGTGGCTGGTTCGACGCAGTGGCGGTGCGCTACGCGGCTCGGATCAACGGCCTCGACGGCCTGGCCCTGACCAAACTCGATGTCCTCGACGGCCTCGACCGCATCGACGTCTGCACCTCATACCGTTGCAACGGTAAAACGTTGACCGAGTTTCCTGCGGATCTCGCCCAGCTGGCAGAGTGCGAGCCGGTTTACGAATCGATGCCCGGCTGGTCGAAGCCGACCAAAGGCGTGCGCGAGTTCGACGAACTGCCAGATGCCGCGAAGAGCTACATCGCGAAGCTCGAGACGATCAGCGGCGTGCGCGCGACGATTGTATCGACGGGATCGGAAAGGGACGACACCATCGTCCGAGAACAGTTCTAAGTTCTCGTTTCGCAGTCCCATCCCCCAGTCCCCAGTTCCCGTTTCTATTTCTGCTGGTGTCTCGCCCGGAACGAATCGACCCCTTTTTTATCGGCGTCGACGAACTCGAGGCCGGCACGGTAGCGCGGGCCCATCTTCGGCGGAATCTCGAATGAGGCCCAGGCGACCAGCGCATTGAAGCGAACGTTGCCGTTGTCGTCGGTCAGCGCCATCCGCACCCGTTGATTCGGTTTCAGCACGACCGTCGAGACCACTTGCGCGCCGATGCTGCTCAGATCGACCAGCAATGCCACGTTGCCGTCGATCACCACGTCCACATCACCGGCGATGCGGTAGCGCGACGACCGCCGGGTGCCGCGCTGATCGAGCGGGGCCGCTGCTGGCGCGGGCGCGGTCGCGGCGACGGTGCCGCCGCTGCTGCCCTTCGATTCGGACGTCCCGCCGCGCGCAATGACGCGCTCATCGTCGCGGTCGTGGGCCAGCACGCGGATCTCGGCGTGTTCGAGCGCAGGGTCGGCCTTGATGCGATTGATCAGCGCGGTGCCGCGCGGTGTCGAGGCAAAGACTTTTTCGAGAACAACCACTTTCGGTTTGCGCTTGGTGATGACTTCGAGCGCGATCAATGCGTCGGCATCGGTGAAGGTCAGTTGTTCGCCGCTGATATTCGAAGCTCGTTCGATCAAGGCCGGCAGCACATCTGGCCCACCTATGAGTACGACGCACGTCTTCATGAACGCCCCAGTATATGTCACAATCCGCGCGTGCATCAGCCGCCGTACCGCGATCTCACCATCGGCGATCTGCTGGCTCGGTTGGCTGAAACGCTGCCCGACGCTGACGCGCTGGTCTACGATCGCAATCCGCGTTACACCTTTGCAACGCTCGAGCGTGAAGTGCGCACGATTGCGCGCGGATTGATCGCCGCGGGCGTCGAGCCGGGTGAACGGGTGGTGTTGTGGGCGACGAACGTTCCTGAATGGATCGTCCTGCAGTTCGCGCTGGCGAAAATCGGTGCCATTCTGGTCACCGCGAACACGTCATTGCGCGCGCGCGACATCGATTATTTGTTGCGCCAATGCGACGCGGCAACCGTGATTACGATCGCCGGTTTTCGCGATCTCAATTATCTTGACGAATTGGAGCAGGCCGGCGCGCGGTCTGGACGCATTCCGGCGCTTCGCCGCATCATCTATATAGGTGCGAATCCGCCAGCCGGCGTCATGGCCTACGAGCGGCTGCGCGAGCTGGCTGCCACGGTTTCGGAGGCACAACTCGACGCCCGCAGCGCCGCCGTGTCGGTCGATGACGTCATCAACATGCAGTACACGTCGGGAACCACCGGGTTTCCGAAAGGCGTGATGCTGTCGAGCCGCAACATCCTCAACAACGGCCACGCGCTCGGCGCGATGCTCGGGTACACGCCGGCCGATCGGTTGTGCCTGTGTGTGCCGCTGTTTCATTGCTTCGGTTGTGTGATCGGCGTGCTCGGCGCTTACACCTGTGGCGCCTGCCTCTGTCCGATCGAGGCATTCGATGCAGGCAAAGTGCTCGAGACGATCCATCGCGAGCGTTGCACCGCCGTCTACGGCGTGCCGACCATGTTCATCGCCGAGCTCGAGCATCCGCGCTTCGCCGCCTTCGATTTGACGTCGCTGCGCACCGGCGTGATGGCGGGATCGCTCTGTCCCGAGCCGCTGATGCGGCGCGTGATGACCGACATGCACCTGCCCGAAATCACGATCATCTACGGGATGACCGAAGCGTCGCCCGGCATCACCATGACGCCACGCGACTCGTCAATCGCGAAGCGCTCGAGTACCGTCGGCACGATCCTGCCGGAACTCGACGTCAAGATTGTCGATCCGGCGACCGGCGTCGAGAAGCCGCAGGGCGAACGTGGCGAGCTGTGCTGCCGCGGCTACAACGTGATGAAGGGGTACTACAACAACCCCGAGGCCACCCGCGCCGCGATCGACGCCGACGGCTTCCTGCACACCGGGGACGAGGCCAGCATCGACGCGGACGGATTCGTCAGCATCACCGGGCGGATCAAGGACTTGATCATCCGCGGCGGCGAAAACATCGCGCCGAAGGAGATCGAAGACCGGCTCCGCCAGCATCCCGCCGTTGCCGACGCCTACGTCTACGGCGTCCCCGATTCGTTCTTTGGCGAAGTCGTCGCCGCCGCCGTGCGGGTCAAGCCTGGATCGACGGTTCAGAGTGAAGAGCTGGGCGCGTTCTGCGCCGAGAGGCTGGCGAAATTCAAAATCCCGAAATTCGTCCGCTTCGTCGAATCCTTCCCGATGACGGCGTCCGGGAAGATTCAGAAGTACAAGCTGCGCGAAGAACATCAGCTGCTTATTAAAACTTAGAACTGAGAACTGAGAACTGAGAACTGAGAACTGAGAACTGAGAACTGAGAACTGAGAACTGAGAACTGAGAACTGAGAACTGAGAACTCGGACGCGCAACCCAGCGCCGGGTCTTCAGTTCTCAGTTTTCAGTTCTTAGTTCTCAGTTCTTAGTTCTCAGTTCTAAGTTCTAAGTTCTAAGTTCTAAGTTTAGAAAATCTTTGCCTCTCCGAGCGGCCACCAGCGGACCTTCACTTTGCCGACAATGTACTTCTTCGGCACGGGTCCCCAATGGCGGCTGTCGGAGCTGTTGTTGCGGTGATCGCCCATGACGAAGTAGTAGCCCTGTTGAATCACTTGCGGGCCCCAGTCGTCGTGGCTGCGGAATTCGGCAGGGACGTACTCGTCGTGCAGCGGCACGTCGTTGACATACACTCGGCCGTCGACAATCCGCACCGTGTCGCCTTCGCGCGCGATGACGCGCTTGACGAACATCTTTTCCGGGTTGAGCGGGTAGTAGAGCATGACGATGTCGCCGGGCCGTGGTTCGCCGAGCTCGTAGACCAGCTTGTTGACGATCAGCCGATCGTGATCCTCGAGCGTCGGTGCCATGCTCAGGCCGTCGACTCGGGCGACCTGGAAACCAAAAGTGACGATCAGCGTCGCGTAGACGGCGGCGGAAACCAGCGTCTGAACGCCTGAGGCAATTTCGCGGCCCATCCGCATCCATGGATTCTCGCCAGGCGCCTGAGCCTCGACCTCGACCGCTGGTGCCGCGTCGATCGGCGATGGCGTTGGGGCGAGTGCTTCGATGACCGGCAGCACCGACGTGCCGGGTACGATTGATTCGATCGAATCGAACGCGACTGCCGCGTCACCAGCAAATACCGGCGGAGGTTCTACGGCCGGTACGTCGGGCGGCGTCCAGCCGATTGTCTTGGGGTCGACGTCGTCATGCATGCGGACAGCCCAGAATACCACGGCCGGTGTTATACTCTTGGCCTCTCCTTCTTTTTAGCGGTAGGCCCCAGCCCTTTCCGCGACCGGATTTCTCGTTTTGGAGCTCTCGTTGCTCGCGTTTGACGGAGGCGTCTTAATGATGCGTTGCGCTCGTGTTGTGTCGTTCGTGATCGTCGGATCCCTGATGCTGGCCGCTCGCGGCCAGGCGCAGACGCCGGCAGGGGCCAGCGGCGACTCGTCCAAATTTTTTGGGGCGTTCGACGTTGGCGCCACTTTCGGTCACAAGTCTTCGGGTTCGTACGGTGGTGAATTCGGCATGCGCCTCGCGCGCGAATTCGGCGTGTCGGTCGAAGGTGGGCACATGGCGAACGTTGGCACCGAGGAACTCGATCAGCGGGCGCAATCTATCGCGAACGCCGTCGGTGCGACCTCCAGCGCGTCCTACAAAGTCAATTTCTTCGACGTGGGCGCTCGCTACGCACCGCAGATGGGATGGAAAGCGCAGACCTATGTGCTGTTCGGCGTCGGCCTCGCTGCAGTCCGCGCCGAAACCGTGCTGTCGGTCAACGGGAACGCTGTTCCACCCGAATCGTTGGGCGTGCAGTTCGGCAACGACCTGAATGGTACGGTGAACAAGACACTCCTCGTGTTTGGCGGCGGCGCGATGTACCCGATCCATCCCCGGATCTTCCTCGACGGCAGTTTCCGCTACGGCCACATCCTGGCCAACACCGGCGAAATCGAAGGCGACACGGGCATCAATACCCTGCGAGCACAGATCGGCATCGGCGTTACGTTCTAATCGTTGCTCGTTGCTCGTCCGTTGCTTGTCGCTCGTCGCTAGCTGCCCCTCGCTCCCACGAGTGACGGGCAACGAGTGACGAGCAACGAGCCAACCGCTGGGCTTGCGATTCGCGACCTTGAGACGTGTGCACTCCGGGACTACTTCTTGCTCTGCAAGTGGACAGAATAGGAGGCGGAGGCACGTATGCTTAGAAAAACTATCTCGACCGGTGTGCTCGTGGCTTGTGCAGGTTTGTATGCACTTGCAGCCGAGCGGGCCACCTTCATCCTCTCCGACGGCGAACGCAAGAGCGGCCAGGTTGTCTTCCAC
>Ga0207659_10000602_pt1 | contig 21496 bp, 17 predicted proteins | sample KBSM43metaG_FD_184330 | JGI IMG/M metagenome (GOLD analysis project Ga0207659, IMG submission 184330) | Miscanthus rhizosphere microbial communities from Kellogg Biological Station, Michigan, USA - KBS M4-3 metaG (SPAdes) (version 2) | ecosystem: Host-associated > Plants > Roots > Rhizosphere >...
CCCATCGATGGTGCCGCCGAAGGGGTCATGGGCGAGCTCGCGCTCGCCTTCAACGCCCTGATCGAGCAGAACGATGCACTGGTAAGCGAGCTCAGACGGGTAGATCGGACCGTAGGATTCGAAGGAAAGACGACGGAGCGGGGAGCGCTCGCCGCAGGCGGGTCGTGGGCCGCGGCCGTTGGCTCTGTCAACTCGCTCGTCGCGAAGATGGCGTGGCCCATCAGCGAAGCCACGTCCGTCCTCGGGCTCGTCGCCAACGGTGACCTTTCGCGGGACATGTCGCTCCACATGGACGGAACGGCGTTGAAGGGAGACTTCCGCGAACTGGGGACAACCGTCAAGACGGTCGTTGCGCGTCTGCGAACGGTTTCCTCCGGCGTTTCTCGCGTCGTCCGTGAGATGGGCACGGAGGGAAGGCTCGGCGGTCAAGCCAACGTCGAACGTCTCTCCGGCACCTGGAAGGATCTCGTCGACGACGTGAATTTGCTGGCGGGCAATCTCACGGCGCAGGTCCGAAACATTGCGCTTGTTTCAACTGCGATCGCCAAAGGCGATCTGTCTCAGAAGATCACCGTCGAGACTCGCGGAGAAATCCTCGAGCTCAAAAACGCGATCAATGCGACCGTCGACCAGCTGAGATCCTTCTCCGCCGAAGTGATCCGCGTCGCCCGCGAAGTGGGAACGGAGGGCAAGCTCGGCGCGCAGGCCGATGTTCGGGGTGTGTCCGGCGTCTGGCAGGAACTCACCGACAGCGTGAATCGGCTGGCCGGCAATCTCACGTCCCAGGTTCGGAATATCGCGGCCATCTCGACGGCGATCGCCAACGGCGATCTCTCGCAAAAGATCACCGTCGAGGCGAAGGGAGAAATTCTCGAGCTCAAGAACACCATCAACGCGACGCTCGATCAGCTGCGCTCCTTCGCCGCCGAGGTCACCCGCGTCGCGAAGGAAGTCGGTACTGAGGGAAAGCTCGGCGGACAGGCCGATGTCAAGGGTGTCTCGGGCACGTGGAAGGATCTTACGGACAACGTGAACCTCCTCGCCGGAAACCTCACCAATCAGGTACGCAACATCGCCCTCGTGACGACGGCGGTCGCCAACGGCGATCTATCCAAGAAGATCACGGTGGAGGTCAAAGGCGAGATCCTCGAGCTCAAAAACACGATCAATGTGATGGTGGATCAGCTCCGCGCGTTCGCCGCGGAGGTCACGCGCGTTGCCCGCGAGGTGGGGACGGAGGGGAAACTCGGGGGCCAGGCGCAGGTGCCCGGGGTAGCGGGAACCTGGAAGGACCTCACCGACAGCGTGAACCTCATGGCCTCAAATCTGACCGACCAGGTCCGAGGCCTCGTGAAGGTCGTGACCGCGGTCGCCAATGGCGACCTCTCGCAGAAGTTCGTCCTGGAGGCGAAAGGCGAGATCGCCGCCCTCGCCGACACCATCAACGCGATGACCGACACCCTTCGGACGTTCGCGGAGCAGGTCACCACCGTGGCGCGCGAGGTCGGTATCGAGGGCAAGCTCGGAGGCCAAGCCAAAGTGCCGGGAGTGTCGGGGACGTGGAAGGACCTCACGGACAACGTCAACCTCCTCGCCGGCAACCTCACAAACCAGGTTCGTAATATCGCCGCGGTGACGACGTCGGTCGCCACCGGCGATCTGTCGCAAAAGATCACCGTCGATGCCAGGGGTGAGATCCTCGAGTTGAAGAACACCATCAACGCAATGGTCGAACAGCTCCGCATTTTCGCGGGCGAGGTGACGCGCGTCGCTCGCGAAGTCGGAACCGACGGCAAGCTTGGTGGCCAGGCCCAGGTCCCAGGAGTCGCGGGTACGTGGAAAGACCTTACGGACAACGTCAACGTGATGGCCTCCAACCTCACCAGCCAGGTCCGCGGCATCGCCAAGGTCGTAACCGCGGTTGCGAACGGCAACCTGGCTCAGAAGCTGGTGCTGGAGGCTCGAGGGGAAATCGCGGCGCTCGCCGACACTATCAATGACATGACGAACACGCTCCGGACCTTCTCTGACCAGGTCACCACGGTGGCTCGAGAAGTCGGGATCGAGGGGAAGCTTGGTGGCCAGGCGCGCGTTCCAGGCGCGGCCGGCACGTGGAAGGATCTCACCGACAGCGTGAACACGCTGGCTGGGAACTTGACCGCGCAGGTGCGCAACATCGCGCTGGTCACGACCGCGGTCGCAAACGGAGACCTGTCCAAGAAGATTACCGTCGAGGCGCGCGGAGAGATCGTCGAGCTCAAGGACACCATCAACGCAATGGTGGAACAGCTCCGGATATTCGCGGCCGAGGTGACCCGGGTCGCGCGCGAGGTCGGCACGGACGGTCAGCTTGGCGGTCAGGCGCGGGTGCCTGGTGTCTCGGGCACCTGGAAAGATCTGACGGACAACGTCAACCTTATGGCCTCCAACCTCACCGACCAGGTGCGCGGCATCAGCAAGGTCGTCACCTCGGTTGCCAGCGGCGACTTGACCAAGAAACTGGTGCTCGTGGCCAAGGGCGAGATCGGCACGTTGGCAGACACCATCAACAACATGACAGAGACGTTGCGGACCTTCGCGGACCAGGTCACCACGGTCGCGCGGGAGGTCGGCATCGAGGGAAGACTTGGAGGACAGGCGAAGGTTCCTGGCGCGGCGGGCACGTGGCGGGATCTCACCGACAACGTCAATCAGCTCGCCGCCAACCTCACGTCGCAGGTCCGTGCTATCTCGGAGGTAGCGACAGCGGTCATTCAGGGCGATCTGACCCGCAGCATCACGGTCGAAGCGCGAGGCGAAGTGCTTGGGCTCAAGGACACGATCAACCAGATGATTACGAACCTTCGCGATACGACGCGAACCAACAAGGAGCAGGACTGGCTCAAGACCAACCTGGCCAAATTCTCAGGGCTCATGCAGGGTCAGCGGAATCTCCAGTCGCTTACAGACCAGATCATGTCGGAGCTAACGCCGGTGGTGGATGCGCAGCATGGCGCGTTCTACCTTGCCGAGACTCAGGACCATCAGATCGCGCTCGCGCTGACCAGTACGTACGCGTACACGCAGCGCAAGCAGCTGTCGAATCGATTTGGCCTCGGAGAAGGCATCGTCGGCCAATGTGCTCGGGAGCGAAAGCCGATCATCATCACCGAAGTTCCCGAGCACTACGTCGAAATCACGTCAGGCCTTGGGAAGTCATCTCCTCGGAACATCGCCGTCTACCCGATCTTCTTCGAGGACCAGCTGAGAGGTGTCATCGAGCTTGGTTCCTTCCATAAGTTCACATCCGTGCAGCTTGCCTTCCTCGAGCAGCTCATGCTCTCGGTCGGCCTCGCCATCAACCTGATCGGCACAAGCATGCGCACCGAGCAGCTTCTCCAGCAGTTACAAGGATCCAACGTGGAGCTCGACCGGCGACGAAAAGAGCTCGAAGAGCGTGCCCTCCAGCTCGAGTCCAGAAAGCGGGAGATCGCACAGGCGATCGCGTCGCTCGAAGCGAAGTCTCAGGAGTCGCAGTACAAGTCGCAGTTTCTGACCAACATGTCCCACGAAATCCGCACACCGCTCAACAGCATGATGATCCTCGCGCAGATGCTTGCGGCGAACGCGGACCAGAACCTCAGCGACAAACAGCAGGAATGGGCGGCGACGATTCATTCCGCTGGACGGGACCTGCTGGCGCTGATCAACCAGATTCTCGATCTCTCGAAGATCGAAGCGGGTCGTATCGAGACCCATCTCGAGCCCTACGCCACGCAGGCCGTACAGGAGTTTGCCGACCGTACGTTCCGGCCAGTTGCCATGCAGCGGAGTCTCGAGTTCTCAGTCGAAGTCGCTCCAAGTGCTCCGCCCAACATGACGACGGACCGTCAGCTCCTCGAGCAGATTCTCAAGAACCTCCTCGCAAACGCCTTCAAGTTCACCGAGCGCGGGCGAGTGGAGTTACACATCGAGCGGGCGCCCGCGGACCTGGCTTTCCGCAGCGCATCGCTGCAGCGTGCCCCGGCCGTGATTGCGTTCGCGGTCTCGGATACAGGTATTGGCATTGCTTCGGGGCAGCTCGAGAGGATCTTCGAAGCTTTCCAGCAGGCGGATTCATCCATCACGCGCAAGTACGGCGGAACCGGCCTGGGGCTGACCATCAGCCGCGAATACGCTCGAGTCCTCGGCGGCGAGGTGGAGGTTCAAAGCACGCCCAACGTGGGAAGCACCTTCACGCTGTATTTGCCGCTGCTCAGCGAGCAACTCCAGATTCCAACGGTCCCGTTCGAGGGCGGTGTCGCGACGGCTGCGACGCCGTTGCGGCCGAATCCGGTCATTCCCGAAGACGCGCAGAGGCTGGCCGGAAAGAAGATTCTTGTCGTGGAGGATGACGCCCGGAACCTTTACTCCGTGACGAGCCTGCTCGAACGGTTCAAGGTGCAGGTCATCCCGGCCAACAGTGCGCGAGAGGCATTCGCTCGCCTGCGTGAGCACCCGGACATCGATCTCGTACTCATGGACATCATGATGCCCGAGATGGACGGATACCAAGCGACCCGCGAAATCCGTGGGATGAACGAGTTCGCCGGGTTGCCAATCATCGCGCTCACGGCCAAGGCGAGCGACGCCGATCGAGCACAGTGCATGGCCGCTGGCTGCACTGACTACGTGGTCAAGCCAGCGGATACGCGGCAGCTGTCGACCGTCATCGTCCGGAATCTGCGGACCGAGTGAGGACAGGACGATTGTGAGTTCCGCGCCCGACACAGCGCCGACAACGATGCCCGTGCAGATCCTCGTTGTCGACGATCATTCTGAGAACCGGATGGCTCTTCGAGCGATCCTGTCGTCTCCCGATTACCGAATCGTCGAGGCGGTATCCGGCGCCGAGGCGCTCCTGCGACTCCTCCAAGAGGACTTTGCGGTGCTGCTCATCGATGTGGTGATGCCCGACATGAGCGGCTTCGAGCTGGCAGCGGCCATCAAGGAGCGTGAGAAGACCGCCGCGATTCCGATCGTGTTCCTGACTGCTCAGGCGACTGACGTGGACCTCGTTTATAAGGGGTACCGAGTCGGGGCGGTCGACTATCTGATGAAGCCGCTTGTGCCCGAGATGATCCGCGCCAAGGTCGCGGTCTTCGCGCAACTCTTTCGAGAGAAAAGGCGAAACGAGGAGCAGGCGGTGCGCCTTCTGGAGGCGGAGCGGAACGAAAACGAATTCCGCCTGATGGAGCTACGACTCGCCAGCGAGCGCCGCTACCGTACTCTTGCGCAGGCGGTTCCCCACATCGTCTGGACCGCGCGCCCGAACGGAACCGTCGACTACTTCAATCAGCGGTGGTTCGAATACACGGGCCTTTCGGTGGAGCAGGCCGCCGGTTCCTGGCTTGGAATCCTTCACGCCGATGATTCAGCGCGATGCCGAACCGAGTGGGAGAACGCGATCCGTTCCGGCGAGATGTTCCAGGCGGAGTGCCGCCTGAGAGCTTCCGACGGTGCGTTTCGCTGGCACCTCTGTCGCGCAGTGCCGGAACGAAGCACGACCGGCCAGATTCTCTCCTGGGTTGGAACGTTCACCGACATCGACGAGCAAAAGCGCGTCCAGGCGATTCAGGCGGAGTTCAAGGACACGCTGGACGCGGAGCCCGATGCGGTCATGATCTTCGAGCCGGGAAACTGGCGCATCTTCTACGTGAACCACGGCGCCAGTCTCCTCCTCGGATACTCCAGCGACGAACTTCTCCGAATGGCGCCGACCGACTTCATGGCCGAACACGATCGCATCGCCCTGGCGCAGGTGCTGGCGCCTCTCCTGGAGGGCTCTCAGCCTCATATCCTGCTCGAAACGAAGTTCCGGCGAAGACATCCGGCGGCGATTCCGATCGATGTCTCTGTACAGCTCATTCGCATCGGTGCCGATCGGATCGTTTCGATCGCCCGCGACATCACCGAGCGGAAGCGGACGCAGCTCGAACGTGAGCTGCTCTACCGCGACGCGGTCGACGCTATCCGCGCAAGGGACGAGTTCCTTTCGGTGGCGTCGCACGAGCTGCGGACCCCACTTTCGGCGCTGCAGCTGCAGATCCAGACGCTGCTCCAACCACCACGCAGATCGCCCCAGGCCGTCCTTTCTCCGGAGCAGATCAAGGCGAAGCTGGAGATGGCGTACCGGCAGATCGAGCGTCTTACTCGAATCGTCGGAGAGTTGATGGATGTTTCGCGAATCACGGCGGGGCGTCTTCGACTCGAACTCGAGGAAATCGACCTGTCTGCTGTCGTCCGCAACGTGGTCGGTCGTTTTGGCGAGGAAGCCAGCAGAACGCATTCGCACGTCGAAATCAGCGCGACGATCCCCGTGCTTGGCTTATGGGATCGCATTCGCGTGGAGCAAGTCATTGCCAATCTGCTCACCAACGCGTTCAAGTTTGGTGGCGGCAAGCCGATCGAAATCACGGTCGAGGAGACAGGCCCGATCGGACGTCTGGTCTTTGTCGATCACGGGATAGGCATCGCTCCCGAGGATATTGAGAGGATCTTCCAGCGTTACGAGCAAGCCATCTCATCGCGCGCATTCGGTGGACTCGGGCTCGGTCTGTACATCGCTCGCCAGATCATCGAGGCGCACGGCGGGACGATCCGGGTCGAAAGCCAACCCGGTGCCGGGTCGACGTTCACCATTGATCTTCCCAAGGGAGCCACGACGAGCGAACAAGGGGCCGCACGCAGAGCGGCAGCATAGAGCGTCCACATGCGACCTCTCCAGGGAAAGATTCTTGCACGCGTCCCTGACGCCCGAACCGATCGCACTGGGCGCGCTCGTCGTCACGGGTTACGCAGGCTCAGGGACGAAGGGTCGCATGGCGAAGCTGATCCTGATAGTTGAAGATGATCTGGACGTAGCGCGGTTGCTGGCAGAAATCCTCGAAGCCGAGGGTTACTGCACGGCCGTCGCGGCCAATGGGTATGAGGCGCTCAACCACCTCCGGAACAACGGTCATCCGGATCTGATCCTCCTCGACATGATGATGCCAGTCATGGACGGCTGGAAGTTCCGGGAGGAACAGCGAAAGTTGCCGGCGTTCGCGTCCATCCCTGTGGTGACCGTCACGGCCGATGGTGACGCTCGGGGGAAGGCGGCGTCCATTCAGGCCGCGGGTTACGTCGCCAAGCCTCTTCGAATCGATAGCCTGCTGGACGAAGTGGAGCGGATCTGCGGGTTACCCGAACCGTGAGTTGCGTTTCCACATACCCCCGTTGCTCGGGCGCCTTCAGCAGCATTTGGCGCGGCGTTGGCGGAGTCGCTGAACCGGTCGTCATGTATTATCCAAACCTCAAATTCTGTGGCGTTCCGAATTCCTGCAGAATCGCGGACGAAACGCACTCTGCCTCTATTCGCATGGATGTTTATTGCGGCTTCGTTCGGCTGTGGAAGCGCGACTCATGCTTCGGTTAGCGCCACGCCGATCGGTGTGCTTCAACAGCTGGCTGCCTGCAGCGCCTTGAGGGGCTGATCAACGTCGCCAAGGGCCTCGATACCCTGCTCGGCCTGGAGCGGCGCCAGCGGCGCGTACCGTCGCTCGCGGAGGTGATGTCCGAATGACTAACGGATTATCGTCGTCGCAACCGGAGAGTTCGCGGGGCTGGTTTCGCCGATTCGATCTTTGCCTTGAGCATTTCGAGGTCACGGGCGACGCGTTCGAGGTCGTTCATCAAGCGCGAGGCGCCTCGTGCACTGAGAACCCGAGATGCCGTCACCTTCTCTCGTACACGGAACGCGCGCACCGACTGTGCGTCCTGGCAGGCAATTTCAGCGTCGGCACAAATCGCTTTTGCAGAAGCAACGGCCGCACGAGCAGCGTCGATGAGCGCCCGCCGTTCATCATCCTTGCCGGCCATGATGGTTTGGCGCATGTTATCACCACGAGCACGACGAGTAGTCGATCGTGACCGCCACGATCGGCACCATCGTGACGTGATGACGCGGTCCCGTGCGGCGAACGTGGTTCACGTCCGCAGCACTGAGCGGAGATCCTACGCGGCTCAACTCATAGGAAGTAATGAGTTCGATCTATAGCGCGGCCGTTTCGACCGGTGAACTACTTACTTTCGGTCCGAGCTTCGCCCCAGATGTGGCCGCATACAGCGCAAATCCAAAGGACGACGTCCTTGTCGCTCATTTTTTCAACCTTGCGCGCCCCGCACCTGGTGCACGGCGGCGCGATGGACTGCGCGTTCGTGTCTGACATGGCTGGTGATTCAAGTAGCAAGGTACGGACCCGTAATTGATTCATGCCTTAAAAGGCGGGTCGCCCAGTGCGATGCCCGGACCGTCAACATCGTTGAACCGGATGATGATTACGAAATCACCACCGCCAAGCGGCAGGAGCTCCGCGCCGTCAGCTAGCCGGTATGTGCAGAGCACGCCGCACCGACCATCCTTGTGAATTGAAATGAGTTAGAGATTGGAGCGGGAGACGGGGATCGAACCCGCGACATCAAGCTTGGGAAGCTTGCGTTCTACCGCTGAACTACTCCCGCTTCGGCGTTAATTCTACCCTCGAATCAGCGACAACACCTCATCGCGCTTCCGCTCCATCAACTCCGGCGTAGCCGCTTCCAGGTTCAGTCGCAGGAGCGGTTCCGTATTGGATGCCCGGACGTTGAAGTGCCAATCCGGATAGTCGACGGAGATACCGTCCATGCTGGCAAGTTCGGCGTCGCCATAGCGCGCCTCGATGGCCTGCAGCTTCTTCGGCACCTCGGTCATGCTCGCCAGCTTCGTATTGATCTCGCCTGAGATGAAGTAGCGCTCCCGCAGCGGCCGCAGCAGGTCGTGCAGCGACTGGTTCTTCTTCGACATCAGCTCCAGGATGAGCAGCGCGGGGATAAAGCCGTTGTCCGCATAGGAGAAGTCGCGGAAGTAGTAATGACCGGTCACTTCACCCGCGAAGATGCCATCCTCTTCGCGCATCCGCCGCTTGATGAACGCGTGGCCGACGCGGTTCATCAGGGCGCGACCGCCGTACCGCTCGACAATGTCTTTCACCGCGCGGCTCGCTCGCAGGTCGTAGATGATCGTGGCGCCCGGGTGCTTCAAGAGAAATGCCTCGGCGAGGAGCGCGGTCACGAAATCACCGGGCACGAAGTCGCCCGTGCCGTCGATGAAAAAGCAGCGGTCCGCATCACCATCCCACGCGATGCCAATGTCGGCTCTTTGACGGATGACCTCTTCCGTGATGTCGCGGCGGTTCTCCTCGATTAGCGGATTGGCCTCATGGTTCGGAAACGAGCCATCGATGTCGAAACACAACTTCGTCGTCCTGCATGGCAGCTGATCGAACAGGAGTGGCGCAACGAGGCCCGCCATCCCGCTGCCGGCGTCGAGGACGACGGTGAACGGTTGAATCACCGACGGATCGATGAACGACATCACCTTCTCGATATACTCGAAGAGGATGTTGCGCGGGAACACGCTTCCTTGAGCGGAGGCGAGCGAGGGCAGGCGGTCGTTGACGAGCATGTCTCGGATCTCGCCGAGGCCTGCGTCGATGCTGAGCGGCAACGCGCCCGAGCGCACCATCTTGATGCCGTTGTACTGCTTCGGATTGTGTGAGGCCGTGATCTGGGCGCCCCCTTCCAGCCGGTCGTTCACGACGCCGAAGTAGAGCATGTCGGTGCCGAGCATCCCGAAGTCGGTCACATCGGCACCCTGCTCGCGCGCTCCCTGGATGAACGCGGCTGCGAGTCCGGGGGACGACACGCGCATGTCGCGCGAGACGCCGATATGTTTGGCTCCGAGGTAGCTGACGAAGCCGCGCCCGATGAGCCGTGCCACTTCTTCGTTAATCTCGCCGGGGTAGAGGCCTCGTATGTCGTAGGCCTTGAAGATCTCAGTGTTGATGCGCATCCTGTGGACTGTATCGCCAGACATGCCCGCTACGCTTTCGTGTAATCGGTGAGCGTCGTCTTGTCGCCGAGCACGGCGCCGGCATTCACGCTCACATTTCTCCCAATATGGCAGTGCCGTCCCAGGATCGCATCGCGGATGGACGCGTCTCGGCTGATGCGGCAGTTCGGCCAGATGACCGCGCCATTGATCACCGCATCTTCTTCGATCTGCGTCTGCCGGCCGATCACCGAGTAGGGGCCGATCTTCGCGCCGGACTTGATCAGAGCGCCCTCGTCGACGAAACAGGGTCCTTCGATGGTTGCGCCGTTCTCGATGCGTGCATCTGACGCCACCCAGGTGCGCGGCGCCGCGATGTCGCGAAAGGGCTCAGCGGCATAGCGACCATCCATGATGTCGCGATGGACCTGGGTGTACTTCTCGGGCGTGCCGATGTCGATCCAGTAACCCTTGTAGATGTAGCCAACGAATGTTTCGCCGCGTTCCACCAGCGATGGAAAGTAACTCCGTTCGATGGACCACGGGACGTTGCTCGGAATGCGGTCGAAGGTGTCCGGTTCGAGTATGTAGATCCCGGCGTTGATGTTGTTCGTCGTGATCTCGTCAGCGCTGGGCTTCTCCAGGAAGCGGCGGATGTTTCCGGCGTCGTCTGTCTCGACGAGCCCGTACGCCGTCGGATTGTCGACAGGGGTCAGGACGATCGTCGCGCGCGCGTTCCGCTCACGGTGAAGTCGAATGACGCCGCCGAGATCGATTTGCGTCAGCACGTCCCCGTTGAACACGACGACCGATTCCGTCAGCTGATCGCCTGCGTATTTGATAGCGCCCGCGGTTCCAAGCGGCGCAGGCTCGACGACGTAGCGGATCTTGATCCCGATGCTGGATCCATCCCCGAACATCTCCTCGATCCGGCGCGGCTGGTAATTCAGGCTGAGAATGACCTCGTCGATCTCGGGCACCTGCTTGAGAAGATCGATTTGGTAGTGCAGAAATGGGCGATTGAAGATCGGAACGATCGGCTTCGGCGTGTGAATGGTGAGCGGCCTGAGTCGGGTTCCCTTGCCCCCGGCCAGAAGGATCGCCTTCATGACGATCACCGATCATACACGCACGGAATGATGGGGTAGAATTGCAGTGTTCCATCGGATGAACCTCCCGAACACGCTGACGCTCGCGCGGATCTTTCTCGTGCCGCTCCTGGTCGTGGTGTTGCTCACGCAGGCGGGACATGAAATCTTCGGTGTGCCCAAAGAACTGCTTGGTGCGGCGATCTTCGGCATTGCATCGATTACCGACTGGCTCGATGGGTATCTCGCGCGGCGGCGTCGGCAGGTGACCTGGCTGGGACAGGTCCTCGATCCGATCGCCGACAAGCTGTTGACATCGGCGGCGTTCATCTCGCTGGTGCAGCTCGGTCTGGCACCCGCGTGGATGGTGGCGTTGATCATCGGGCGCGAGTTCGCCATTACCGGCCTGCGCAGCCTCGCCTACACGAAGGGCATTACCATTCCCGCGTCACGCCTCGGGAAAATCAAGATGGCGTCGCAGGTCACCGCGATCCTGCTCCTGATTCTCGGCTGGCGTCCGCTGCCATGGCTCGCGCCGATTGGATACGCAGCGCTCTGGGTGGTGATGTTGACCGCGGTGATTTCCGCGATTGACTACTACCGGCGGTTCGTGGTGCTGCTCAACGCACGCGTCACGGACGTCAACGTCGCGCGAGAGAGAAGGGCGAGCTAACCATCTATTTCCGAAGGGCGACGTAGTCACCCGACAGAAGCGCGCTGCGGACGAACAAGATCTGCACCGTCGAGACGTCGGGCTTCACCTCGACGACGACCGCCTCGCCAATCTCGAACAGAAACTCCGGCGTGATGATTTCGTCGGGCAGTTCCTTCACGGCCAGCAATCGCTTGGTCTCCATCCGCCGCTTGTCGCGGAACACCATAAAGCGCGCGCCAAGCGTCACACCGTGATCGCTGCCACGGTCGATGGTGACGAAGTCGTTTTTGGCAAACATCGTCCGGCGATCCGCTCCCATCAGGAGGTGACCGTAGTTGTCCTTTTGGGGTTTGGCCGGATTGGCGTCTGGCGTAGGCGGATCAGGAGCGCTGAACGGCTCGAGGTAGTCGCCGATGTCGATGCTGTCGCACGCGTGTGACACGGTGACGAGCGACATGGTCTTGTCCACGGCGTAGACACGAACCCAGCCGGCGGTGCGAATGGTCGCTGGGGTGGTCCGCGACATCCCCGTCCCGCGGGGCGGCTGCACGCGCCGAACGTAATATTCCTGTCCGACTTCGATGCCGTTGTCAGAGCCGCCGTTGATGGTGATCAAATCGCCTGGATGGAATGCGTGGCGGGTCGACGCATCCTGGCCTCCCGTAATCAGCAGCGACGCGAGCGGCCGCTCAAATGCCAGCGTCGGGGCACAGGCGAGCGCAATAACGTCGGCGCTGAGGTGCGTCGGCGTCGGCGCGGGTCCCGTTTGCGCGGCCGCGCCGGCGGCCGTGCGAAGGAGTGCAAATGTGAAAAGGATGCAGAAGGAGCGTCGATGGCGGCTCATACCTCTCCATCACTCCCGAACTTACTGAATCGACAGTGTTTCGAGCTTCCTCTGGGCGTCCGCGAGAAACTCGCTGCGCTCGAATTCCTTAACCAGCCTGTCGTAGTACGGGAGTGCTTCCGCTTTCTTATCGGTCTTGAGGAGAGATTCCGCCAGATAGTAGTAGACCGCGTCGCGCTCCGGGTACCCCGGGTCGTCCTTGAGGACTTCCTTGAAGCGATCGATCGCGCCCGGGTACCACCGCGCGCGGTAGTAGTACAGGCCCACCTTGTATGAGGCTTCGCTGAGACGGCTGCGCGCCTCGCGCCACCGCTGCCGCACCTCTGATGTCAGCATGCTGTTCGGATACCGTTCGAAGAACACCTCGAACTCACGGACTGCGGCCGCGGTTTCGGTCTGGTCGCGCTCGGGGCGGCGCATCCGCTTGAAGTGCGTCATCGCCAGTTTGTACTGCGAGTAGTCGACGCGGGTGCTCGTCGGGTAAAACGTGATGAATTCCTTGAACTCGTTTTCGGCGAGTACGAAATTCGCTTCGCCGCCTTCGTTCAGGTAGCTGTCGCCGACCCCCAGCTTTGCGTCCGGACGAACCGTGCTCTGCGGGTAGTTGTCGACAATCTGCTGGAAGTACTTCCGGGCATCGGCCCAGCGTTCGCGCTTCATGGCATCGTTGGCGCGCTGCATCAGGAACTGATCGGGCGGAACGGTGCCAGGCGGCGTTTCCGGCGCCCGATTTCCGCCGCACGCGGCGACCCACGTCATCGCGAAGACGAGCAGGAAGCGCGAGCCGATGCGCGAGTGAACTGTGAAATCGATCATGTGTTGAAAAGGCCCGCCTCGGTCATCCACTGGAACTGTGCGCGCAAGCCCTGTTCGAGTGTAACCGCAGGGGCAAATGCAAGTTCCGTTCGTGCGCGCGCCGTATCGGCGTAGGTGTCGCGCATGTCGCCGGCCTGCGGTTCCAGCATCTTCAGCCGCAGGGGACGGCCGGTAATCCGGCCGATGAGCTCGAAAACATCCAGCAGCTCGACGCGCGAGCCGCCTCCAATATTGTAGACAGCACCCGGCGTTCCCCGCGTACTCGCACTGGCCGTCGCCGCCACGGCATCGCTCACGAATGTAAAGTCACGGGTTTGCCGCCCATCCCCAAATACCGGCACTGGTTCGTTGTGCATTGCCGCGCGGAAAAACGTGTGGAACCCCATGTCAGGCCGCTGTCGCGGGCCGTAGACCGTGAAATACCGCACCGAAAGCGCGGGGACACCGTAGTTGACGTAATACAGGTGGCAGAGCTGCTCAGCCGATAATTTCGTGACCCCGTAGGGGGATACGGGCTGCGGACGCACGTCCTCGTGCATCGGAAGAGGGACGTCGTCGCCATAGACCGACGAGCTGGACGCGTACACGAGGCGCTCGATCGGTCGCCCCTTGCACGCCTCGAGGAGAATCTGGGTTCCCTCCACGTTGTTCACCGTATAGACGTGAAAGTCGCGTCCCCAGCTTTTTCGAACCCCGGCCTGTGCCGCCAGATGAAATATCCAGGTCACGTCGTCCAGCAGGCGCGGCCAGTCCGCATCGGCCAGCGCGGTCTCGATGAGCGAGAACCGATCGGCCCCGCGCAGAGCGGCGAGGTTCTGTTCCTTGCGATCGCGCGGGTAGTAATCGGTGAATACGTCGATGCCGATGACGGTATGGCCCGCCTGAACGAGGTATTCGCTGAGATGCGAGCCGATGAAGCCGGCAGCACCTGTAACGATGGCTTTCATCCGAGGAGGGCTCGCACTCCTGAAGGTAAACGGCACGGTCGACCGCGCGGATCGAGCGCAGCATGGGTCGTGTGGCCCGTTACGAGGATCTCGTCGCCGCGGGCGATTTCGTAGTCGAAGCGAAGCCGGATGGGCGTGAGGAGCGCAGCTCGCGTCCTGATTTCGAGCTCGTCGTCGTACTTGGCCGCTCGCCGGTACTCGCAATGCGCTTCGATGACGGGCAGTTGCACGCCGGCAGCTTCCATCGCGCGATAACTGTGGCCCGTGTCCCTCAGCCAGTCGGTTCGTCCAATCTCGAACCAGACAAAGTAGTTTGCGTAGTAGACCACGCCCATGCAGTCCGTCTCCGCATATCGCACGCGAACAGTGGTGCGTCTGATGAGCCCGGTATGCGTGTCGGTCATACGCGGTGTGGTGTCGGCGTGCCGGTGACGGCCGCTCGCAGCGCCCGCATCGCGCGTTCGGGATCGGCCGTTCCGAAGATCGCCTGGCCTGCAACGAGGATGCTTGCCCCCGCCATCACGACTCTGGGAGCGGTCTTCTCATCGATACCACCGTCGATCTCGATCGGCACCGACGACCCGGCTTCGGTGAGTACGGCGCGAACGTGCCCGAGCTTCTCCACGCTGTGGGGAATGAATGTCTGTCCCCCGAAGCCGGGATTGACCGACATGACGAGCACGTAGTCGAGCTCACCTGCGATGTCCTGAAGCGCAATGGCAGGCGTCGACGGATTCAGCACGGCTCCCGCGCGGGCGCCCAGCTTCTTAATCAGGCAGATCGTACGATGAAGGTGCGGGACCGCCTCGACGTGGACCGAGACCATGTCTGCGCCGGCGTCGACGAACGCTTCGATGTATCGATCCGGTTCCTCGATCATCAGGTGCACGTCGAGTGGACGTGAGGCCACGCGTCTGATGGCGCGGACAACCGGCGGCCCAATCGTGATGTTCGGGACGAAATGACCGTCCATCACGTCCACGTGGATCAGGTCCGCGCCTCCGCGTTCGACCGCGGCGATCTGTTCGCCGAGCACCGAAAAGTCGGCCGATAGAATCGACGGCGCGATTTGGATCGGACCGTTCAACGACTCACCTCGAGCGAAATGGGATCGGATGCCGCGACGCGGAAGCCGCCCTGCGGCTGTTGACGCACGACCGTCCCCGGTGGAATGCCGGGATAGGGTTGCGAGCCGGTGATGGTCACCCGGAATCCTTGCGCGCGCAGCGCGTCCGAGACGCGGTTGCCGTCCATGCCAATCACGTCGGGCATAACGTAGGTGATGGCTGCTTCCCCGCGATTCAGCAGCAACGAGACCTTTGGGGCTTTTACTTCGGGCGGTGGGTCCTGAGAGACGACTGCATCGGCAGCGTAATCGGGCGATCGGAATTCGGACACCGAGCCGAGCTCGACGCCGTCTTGCTCCATCCGGATACGCGCGGTCCGCTCCGTCTGGCCAATCAGCTGCGGCACGGTCGTGGTTCGCGGGCCCGCGCTGAGCCACACGCGAATGGAACGCGGGGTCCGTGCCGCGGCTCCGGCAGGCGGATCCTGCAGCATGATGCGATTGGCCGCAACGTTCGCATCCGCACGCCGCGTCGGATCGATCCTCAACGTCAAGCCCAGAGCGCCAAGCGTTTGCGATGCGTCGTTCACAGTCTTGCCGACGACCGTTGGAACCTGCACGACGCGGGCGCGCAGCGCCACGCGCAACGCGACGCCAAAGAAAAGCAGAAATGTTCCACCGAGCGCCGCCGCAAGCAAAAGGAGCCGGCCGACGCTCCAGACGCCAAATCGAGAGGGCATTGAACAGTCAATCGTACCATGACGCTCCAATCAGGACCGGATCAGGAGTGCCGCGTAGAACGCTTCAAGACCATGTGCTGATGGTGTCGTGCGGAAGAAACCTTGCGCGTCGATGAACGGTGTGATCACAGCGCCAGCGTGAGTGTGGAGATCGACGATGCGAAAGCTGGGACGATTGGCGATGAAGTTCGCGACGACACCGTCGTTTTCTTCCGGTTCGCTCGAGCAGGTCGCATACACGAGGCGTCCACCCGCGCGGACGACATCGGCGGCGCGCAGCAACAGCGCCAGTTGATCGTGGGCAAGACCCGCCAAATCCTGCTCCTGCCGGCGCCACTTGATGTCCGGGTCCCTGCGCACGGTCCCCAGACCCGAGCACGGCGCGTCGACGAGAACCGCATCGAACGTCGGTTCAAACGGCAGCGGACCCGCCTGGGGAACGCGGACGACGGATACACATCGGCTCTCCGCCGTCTTAATCGTCTCTTGAAGCAGTGCGAGCCGCTTTGGGCGCACGTCGCTCGCGACGATTCGGCCCACGTCATTCATGTCCGCAGCCATCGCGAGGGTCTTTCCGCCGGGCGAGGCGCACAGGTCGAGGATCCGTTCGCCGGCCGATGCAGCCACTACCGCCGGCACCAGCTGTGACGCCTCATCCTGCACAAAAACCAGTCCGTCTGGAGGGCGGCGCAGCGGGTTTCCGCGTGTGACGACCAGGCCGTCACCCGCAAAGCGAGTGGGTTCGGTATCGACGTCGTCCTGTTCGAGTGCAGCGATCGCCTCTTCGCGGGTGGCTCGCAGCCGATTGACTCGCAGCGTGAGCGATGGTGTTTCGTTGTTGAACTGTACCCATCGTTCGGCACTCTCAAACCCATACCGATCCAGCCACCGCGCGACCAGCCACTCTGGATGCGAATGTGTGATGCCAAGGTAGGCGAGCGCCGCGTTGCGGTCGGCGGGATCCGCCGGCCGTCCTGGCAGCGGCAACTTGTGACGTTGTCGCAGCGTTTGGCGCAGGACGGCATTGACGAATCCGCTTGCGCTTGGTTTCCGAGCAGCTCGCGTCAGATCGACCGCATCGTCCACCACAGCGGAAGCGGGTACGCGACTGAGGTGGAGGAGCTGATAAAGGCTCAGTCGAAGGATCGCAAGTATTTCACTATCCAGTTTCGCGACGCGCCGCCGTGCGAAATGTTCAATGAGGTGATCAAGACTTCGTTGCCAGCGAAAAGTACCGGTGACAATCTCCGCGGCGAGTGCTCGGTCTCGTTCGTCGCTGAGGTGCCCACGACTGGCGTGGAGCGCCGAAGGCAAATCGGCGCGGCCGCTCGACACCGCACGAACCGCATGGTAGGCAGCGGTCCGCGCCGGTGCGGTCATGACTCTGAAAATGTCTCGCCGGTGGCGAGGCGATGCCCGAGGAGGAAATCGTGAGCGCGCATCGCACGACGTCCTTCGGGTTGGACCTCCAGGATCGCAAGCTCACCATCACCGGTGGCCACGTGAATGGCCTCCGACGTGGCACGCAGAATAGTCCCTGGGCTCGTCGCTGACGCGCCTGCATCAGCCACCTCTGAACGAAGAATGATTAGCCGCGTTCCTTTGAAAAAGGTATACGCGTGTGGCCATGGATAAAGACCGCGGACGCGGTTGTGAATGTCTGACGCGGACCGAGTCCAGTCGATCAGCCCCTCCTCTTTGGTCAATCGAGACGCATACGTTGCCTGCGTCTCGTCTTGCGGCTCTTCGCGCGCATTCCCCGACGCCAGCTGCTCGACGATGGTGAGGAGGAGCTCCGCGCCCATATCTGCCAACGCGCTCTCGACGACATCGCTGGTCTCGTCAGGGCCAATCGGACGCGTCACCTGTGCGAACATGCTTCCGGCGTCCAGTTCCTTGACGACGCGCATGATGGTGACGCCCGTCTGGCTGTCGCCGTTGATCACGGCACGATGAACGGGCGCAGCGCCGCGGTATTTCGGGAGGAGAGACGCGTGAACGTTGACCATGCCGAGCCGCGGAATGGTCAGCAGCTGCTCAGGAATGATGCGTCCATAGGCCGCGACGACGCCGAGGTCGGCTCCCCAGCCACGGAGCGTGTCGGCCACCTCCGGCGGCTTCAAACGGTCTGGTTGATAGACGGGAATCCCGCGGGCGAGGGCGAGCGCTTTGACTGGTGCGTGGGTGATCTTCTGTCCCCGCCCGCGCGGCCGGTCCGGCTGGGTGATTACGCCGGCTACCGAATGACTCGAGTCGAGAAGGCGCCGCAGGGTGGGCACCGCAAAATGCGGTGTCCCGAAGAACACCACTACCATTTACCGGCGCGCGCGAGCTTCTTGATCTTGCGGACGATGAAGTCCTTCTGAAGCCCGCGGAGACGATCGACGAAGAGCGTTCCTTCAAGGTGGTCCATTTCGTGCTGGAAACAGCGCGCCAGCAGACCAGTACCTTCGATCACCTGTTCCTGGCCATCGCGGTTCAGGCCCTTCACGACCACGCGCGAGGGGCGCGCCAGCGTCGCATTGAATCCGGGAACACTGAGGCAACCTTCTTCCTCGAGCTGCATGCCGTCGCGCTCGACAAACTCCGGATTGATGAACGTAATCAAGTCGGCAGGGTTGCGGCCGAGCGACACATCAGCGACGAAAATCCGCAGCGGTTCACCAACCTGGGTTGCCGCCAGCCCCACGCCGGGCGCGGCGTACATCGTCTGAATCATGTCGTCGATGAGCCGAACGATCTCGGGTGTGATCTCGGCGACGGGTCTGGCGGGCAGGTGCAAGACGTCGGCACCGTAGCGGAGAATCGGACGTAAGGACATCCCTCTAGGCGATCGTAGGGGCCGGCTTCAGCCGGCCCAGGTGGTATGTGACGTGAACCGGCGGCGCACCTGCTCCGCGGTCGCCTCATAATGGCGCGCGATTTCTTCGATCGAGTCGCCCCCGAACTTCTCCAGGAACGCATCAGCGAGCACGAGTGCCACCATCGCTTCGCCGACGACCGCGGCGGCGGGGACGGCACAGACATCGCTTCGCTCGATCGCCGCAGGCGCATCGGTCAGCGTGTTCAGATCAACGGATCGGAGCGGTTTCATCAACGTCGCAATCGGCTTCATGAAGCCCGTCACGCGGACATCTTGCCCATTGGTCACGCCGCCCTCGAGGCCGCCCGCGCGATTGGTTGGCCGGACAGGAGCATTCGCCTCAGTACGCGGCGGAAGAATTTCGTCATGTACCCGGGAGCCCGGGCGAAAGGCCGCCTCCGGCCCAATGCCGATTCCGACCGCTTTGATGGCGTGGATGCACATCACGGCCTGCGCCAGGCGCCCATCCAGCTTGCGATCCCACTGCACGTAAGACCCAAGGCCGGGAGGCACACCGGTAGCAATGACTTCAAATGAGCCGCCGACCGTATCGCCAGCTTCCTTTGCCGCATCTATGAAAGCGATCATCTTCTGCTGCAGCTGCGGATCCGCACAGCGCAGCGGCGCTTCGTCGTCGATTGCGCGAGCTTCGTCAAACGAGACCAGGCGGTCTTCCGGCAGGGCCACATCGCCAATCGAGGACACGTGGCTTGCGATGCGGATGCCGAAGCGGGCGAGCAGCTGCCGCGCGAGCGAGCCGGCGGCCACGCGTGACGCGGTCTCTCGTGCGCTGGCGCGCTCGAGCACGTCGCGGATGTCTTCGTGGTCGTATTTGAGAGCGCCGGCCAGATCGGCGTGGCCGGGTCTCGGCCGCGTCACCTCAGGACGCTTCGTGCCCGATGCGCCCTCCGGCATGTCGTGCTCGACGTGCATCGTCTGCTGCCAGTTCACCCAGTCGCGATTTCGTATCAACATCGCGATTGGCGCACCGGTTGTTTTTCCACGGCGTACACCCGCGAGGATTTCGGCGCGGTCACTCTCGATCGCCATCCGCCGGCCGCGGCCGTAACCACCCTGGCGGCGCCGGAGCTGCGCGTTGAGCGCATCGATATCGACATCGAGACCGGCCGGCATCCCGTCGAGCGTGATCACCAGCGCCTGTCCGTGCGATTCGCCCGCGCTCAGAAATCGCAACATTCGCAAGGCATTGTATACGAAGAAATTGCACACTCTCGTCGAGGACGAGCCGTTTTGCCGCGCGTTGGTGGCGTCGTCGCACTTGCATTGCGGCGCGGCATGGTGCGACTTGACGCCGATTCGAATCTCACGCCGTTGATCGAGGCGATAGACCACGGACGCGACGGATATCCGCGATGGATCGTCATCGACAGCATCAACGCGCGAGACATTACGAACGAAGCAGAACGGATCAGTGCATCCGCTTGCAGTCGAGGATTCATTCCACTGGGCATCGACGCGTACATGCGGAGACTCGTCCTCGGGGATTCCGAACTCGATGAACGGGCACTGCTGCTGCTCGACACGGTGGGGGAGCCGTTCCGGTCACATTCAGTACTCCTCCACGCGGCGGCGCGATCGCCCCGTCCGCATCTTCTCCTGACGTTTCGGCGGCCAGTCGACAAGCCATCGGCGTATCGAGTTCGAGAAGCGCGCGCGGCGTACGCCGCACCGGCGGCGGATCGAGACTCTCCGCGCGTGACCGAGCTCGTCCTGCGGGCGAAGCGCGCCGGCGGGTTCGTCGCGTGTGGACGTCACGCCGCCGCGGAGCGTCTGCTTCGGGATGTTGTCGCCGCACTGGCGCGACGCGATTCGTTCGTGCACGCCTCGCGACTCAGCATCACTCTCGCGACAGTTCTTGCGGACCGAGGCCGTCCGGCACGCGCGCATACCGCACTAGAGGACGCGATCAAATTTGCTCAATCGAGCCGGGCCGAGGGCCTCGTGATCGAAGCGCGCATCCGCCAGGCGGCAATTCGCACCGCCGAGGCGGCGTTCGTGGAAGCGGAAGCATTGTGTCGCGCTGTTCTGGAGGGCCCAGATGTCGCCGCGACGTTTCGGGCTTGGACGCATGCGGTGCTCGCCGATGCGCTGGTCTGGCAGCGGCGTGTCTATGAAGCACCAGACATCGAGGTGGACAAGCTTGCGGGACTCGAAGCGCGAATCATTGCCGAAGCCTGCGAGGTCAAAACGCGCGTCCATCTTGCGAAGGGGGAGATGTTCGATGCCGGGGGGTGCGTTGCCTATCTGAAAGCGCTCGCGGACCATAGCAGGGATGCGACGGTGCAGCTTATCTCCCATGCCGCGGACCTCGCCGTGCTTGCGGCCGCTGGCGACCTCGCGCGAGCGCGCGAGGCCTTCTCAGCGCTGGTGGCGGCCGTCAGGATCGCGAAGGTTCCGCTTCGCGATGCGTGGGCACGGCTGGTCTGGATTGACGCGTTGCGCCGCGGCGGCGACCACCACACCGCTCGGTCGCACCTGAGGCGACTGCGGCGGCTCGAGGTAGTAGCGCCGCCGCTCCTTCAGCGGGAAATCCGGAAGCGAGTTTCACCGAACACCTCCGCATCAGCACAAGCAGTGTTGCCGTCGGC
>Ga0207659_10000603_pt1 | contig 21486 bp, 15 predicted proteins | sample KBSM43metaG_FD_184330 | JGI IMG/M metagenome (GOLD analysis project Ga0207659, IMG submission 184330) | Miscanthus rhizosphere microbial communities from Kellogg Biological Station, Michigan, USA - KBS M4-3 metaG (SPAdes) (version 2) | ecosystem: Host-associated > Plants > Roots > Rhizosphere >...
CGACCCGCATCAGTTGGAACTCCGCTTCGATCGCCGACTGGACGTCGGTGCGGGATCTCCCATGCTCGTCGCCGACGGGTGGATCGAATATCCATACGCGCAGACCTTGTTCGCGGCGTGGCAGGCCGGGGCGGCGTACCGCGCGCCGACCATCGAAGCGCGCGGTAGCGATCGCCAGTGGCACGTGCTGCGCGAGGCGTTCGGCTATCCAGCGGGAATGCCGCGGCGGATTTCAGTACCACTCGGCCGTTTGCCTCTCGGCGCCACCGAGCTGCGCGTACACACGACTCAGGAAATTTATTGGGATCGAATCGCAATCGCCTACGCAGCGGAGTGTCCACTGATGCGGAAACAGACGGCCCCGCTTGCGGTCGCACAGCTTACGCGCACCGGATTTGCCCATCATGAAGTTGCATCTCAGCGTCGGCCGTCGTACGACTACAACCGTCGCTCACCATTTTGGGATGTGCGATATCCGCGAGGATTCTACACAGCGGAGGGCGCCGCGACCGATCTGCTCGCACAACCGGACGGTGCGGTCGCAATCGTCGGCCCCGGAGAAGAGCTGCACCTCGAGTTCCTCGACTCTCTGAAGCCGTTACCCGCTGGGTGGACGCGGCACTTCGTGCTCGAAGCGCGCGGCTGGTGCAAGGACATGGACTTGTATACGAGAGACGGCGACACCGTGGAGCCCATTCCAGGTGACCGCAACGCGGCCGCGGAGCAATTGCAGCGGCACTACACGACGCGTTACCAATCCGGCCGCTGATTGCGGCTACTTCAGCCCGGCTCCCCGTCGCAGCACGCCGATGCGATCTGCCTGGACGTCTCCGAATCGTTCCGTGCTCCCGTCGCTCCAACGAACGGTCACGTTCCGTGCGATCGCCTCGTCGCCAAGCCCGACGTGAACGCGCGGATCGTTGCTGGCGAGATAACTTGAACCCGCGCGCACGTCGCGCCGAACTGCACGCGACCCAACCGCCATTGTGACAACGGCTCCGAGCGCGTCGGCGCCGCCACGCTCGAGCACGCGCAGCAACGTCCAATGGCCTTTCGACCTGTTTACGTTATGCAGTACAAACGCGCGGCTGTCGCGGTTGACGACGACGATGTCGATCGCGCCGTCGTTGTCGATGTCGCCGAAGGCCGCGGCCCGGCCCGACGCGACCTGCAGCGACGGTGTACCGCCACGCGGCAAGACCTCTTCGAACCGCGGCCCGGCGAAGCCCCGGAACAACTGGCTTGGTTCGGCATACGGATCGGACGAGTAGGCGACCGATTGCCGGCCAACCCGGCCGTTGGCCTCGAAAAGATCCAGGTAGCCATCATTGTCGAAATCGCGCAGTGCCGTTCCGAACCGTGTGAACGGCCGGCTGGCGGTCCGTAGACCGGCGCTGACGGTGTCATCGACGAAAAATTTGCCGTGGTTGCGAAAGAACGAATCGGATTCGCCGTCGAGATTGACAATCAGCAAGTCGAGATCGCCATCGTCGTCCACATCGACGGCATCGATGCCCATTCCGGATTTTGCAATGCCGTCCTGGTCCACGGCGCAACCGAACACCAGCGCTGCTTCGTGAAAGCGGCCATCGCCCTGATTCAGCCACAGATGATTCGGTGTACGGTCGTTCGCGACCGCAAAATCAACACGGCCATCGCCGTCGAAGTCTCCCGCGACTACGCCGAGACCGTTGCCGACCGCAGCGAGCAGCCCGGCGCGCTCTGAGACGTCGGTGAACGTGCCGTTGCCGTTGTTGTGAAAGAGTGTTGACGCCGACGGCAGGTCGTAGCTCGCAGGGCTGCAATAATCGGGAACCCCGGTCAGGCTGAAGCATTCGACTTCCGCCGGCGGTTGCCAGTTCAGATAATGGGCGACGAACAGATCGAGCGCGCCGTCGCCGTCATAGTCAACGAACGTGGCGCTGGTGCTCCAGCCTGAACTTGCGACGCCTGCCTGTCGCGTGACATCGATGAAATGTCCGTGGCCGTCATTCTTCAACAGCACGTTGCGACCGAAATTCGTGACATAGAGATCGGTGAATCCGTCGTTGTCGAAATCGCCCGCCGCTGCGCCCATGCCGTAGCCATGGATACCGGCACCGCTGCCATCGGTAACGTCTGCGAAGCTGCCGTTGCCGCGATTGCGGTAGAGACGATTGCCGCTGCCGCCAGCCGGATTGAGCAGGTTGCCGCTCTGGACGAAATAGACGTCGAGCCATCCGTCGTTGTCGAAGTCGAGCAACGCGACGCCGCCGCCCATGATCTCGGGCAGGTAATGACGGGTTTGGTGTCCGGACTGGTGAACGAAATTGATACCGGCCGATGCAGCGATGTCCTCGAACCAGGTTGGTGCGTTGGAATCGATTCGATTCGTCGACTGGGCGCGTTGGCAAGCGGCCACGAGTGCGAGCACTGGAACCACCAGCACGGTGAGCGCAACCAACCCAGGAGCTTTCGTCATCGAGCGTGCTGCATCGATTGCAACCGGTCGGTGGTCTGCTTTACGGCTGCGCGATCGGGTTGAAGACGTTGTGCCTGCTGCAGGGCCGCAGATGCGGCGTTCAGATCGTGCCGGTTCATCTCGCCGTTCGCGATGCCGACCGCCCGCAGGACTCTCCTGTCACGGATTCCACCTGACATGTTTGCATCCGACTCGAAGCCTGTCACGCCAACACGAAGAAAGATTGATGCTCAGAGTCGCCGCGGGCGGTGCAGCCCGTAGTAATGGTGCACGAGGCGATGGTAGATCGCCGCCGGCAGCAGGCGCCTCGACCAGAAGGACGAGGTCACGTCCAGGCCCACTCGGTACCGCAGCCGTGGCGCAGCCGCTCCCAACACGCGTTCCACGCATCGTGCGACGTCGTCTGGCAGCATGCCGTCCGCGAGATGCTGTGATGCGGCGTCGACGCATGGCTTCCGCCATGGATCGTACGCGGCAATCGGCTGCTCGGTAAAGACCGCATGGCGCACGATGTTCGTGCGACACCAACCAGGTTGAACCAGCGAGACATGCACGCCGAACGGGTGCACTTCGTGCCAGAGGACTTCCGTCAACGCTTCGATCGCGAACTTGCTCACAGTATACCAGCCGGCGAACGGTTCCGCAGTGAACCCCGCGCCGGAGCTGATGTTGACGATTCGGCCGAAGCCGCGATCGCGAAAGTGAGGCAGCAGCGCGCGCACGGTTCGGACCACGCCGAACAGATTCGTGTCGAGCAGTCGGCGCGACTCGTCGAGAGTCGTCTCTTCGAGCGAGCCACTCAAGGCATATGCCGCGTTGTTGACCAGCGCGTCGATCGATCCACGGTGCGCCAGCGCCGCCGCGACGAATGCCGCGACCGACTCGTCCGAACTGACGTCGAGGCGCGCCTCAATGACACCGGCACCCGCATCGCCGGACGGGCCATCGATGCGGCCGGCGAACACGGTGTGGCCTGCCGCCGCGAGGCGTGCTGCTGTTGCTTGTCCGATACCGCTCGAAGTGCCGGTTACGAGCACGATCACGAGCGCGCCTCGACGGTGACCATCAGGCTCGGCGCCGGACGGAGCGCGATCCCGGGTTCCGGCCGGATCGTTTGCCCGGGCATCAGCCGGATGCGGAATCGGCGCGCGATCATCGCCAATGCCACCTTCACTTCGAGCAGGCTCAAATGCTTGCCGACGCACATATGCGCTCCGCCGCCGAACGGAAAGTAGGCAAAGCTCGGGATCTCCCGACCGGACGCGAACCGCCCCGGATCGAAGCGGTCCGGCTCGGGCCAGAACCGCCGATGGCGGTGGTTGACGTATGGGCTCAGCACGACGATCGCGTTCTTTGGAATCTGGTGACCGTCAATCACGTCAGCGGCGACGGCCGAGCGCGTAAACGCCCACGCCGGCGGGTACAGGCGCCAAGACTCGTCGATGACTTGCTCCGCGTAGGTGAGCGTCGGCAAATCGCCAGCCGCTGGCGCGCGATCGCCAATCTGAGCGTCCACTTCGTCCTCCAGTCGCTGCTGCACATCCGGCGCCGCCGACAACAGATAGAAGATCCAGCTCAATCCGTCTCCGCTCGTCTCGTAGCCGGCGCCCAGCAGTGTCAGGAGCTCGTCGCGAAGTTGTTTGTCGCTCATGCCAGCGCCGCTCTCGGGATCGCGGGCTCGCATCAGTACGGAAAGCAGCGTCGACGATTCGGCACCAACAAGCCGGTGCTGCTCGATCACTCGGACGATCAAAGCGTCGAGCGACCGGCACAGGCTGTGGAAACGGCGCATGCGACGCGTCGGCCACCACTCCGGCACCTTCACCACGGATTGCATTCGCTCGTAGACAAACTGCGATGCCTCTGCGAACACGCCCTCCACGTCGTCGACTTCACGCGTGATGTCGATGCCGAGTGCCGTCTGTCCGACGACGTCGAACGCGAACCGCATCATCTCGGGCACGAGATCGAACGGCGGCGCGCCGAGACGCGCGCCGAGCCGCTCGACCAATCGCCACGCGCACCTCGCGACGATGTCGATCTTGCCGATGAGCGCCTGCTTGAGGAAGGCGGGCTGGATCAGCCGGCGCTGGCGCCGCCAGAGATCGCCTTCGGCGGTCAGCAGTCCGTCGCCGAGCAGGAGCCGCAGGCTTTGGTAGCTGACGCCTTTGACGTAATTGCTCTGATGCTCTTGAAGAACGTGCTTGATGTAACGGGGTTCAACAATCAGAAAGAGCGGTGCATAACCCATCCGAAACCGCACGATGTCGGCTGACTCGAGGGCCGCGTCGAGGAACAATCCAAGCGGATCCTTGCGGTAGCTCGCCAGGTGACCGAGCAGGAACGTACTCGCCGGCCGCGTCTTTCTGTTCAGTGACACCGACACGCAGCGCATTATAATGAGCCCCTTCGAAACCCCGATTGACAGGTGCCCTATGACGAGACGACGTCACCTGAACCCGGATCTCGACGCCGCGGACGGACCGATCCAGGAGAACGCCGAGAATTTCTCGCTGCAGGATTTCGTCGGCGCCGGTCTCGGCTGGGACACGATCGAAAGCAAGGCCAGTCTCTTCAGTCCGGTCTTCGCGACCATGCTGAAGGACGACTTCATCATGCGTGAAGTCGTCGGGCAGACCGGCGCGCGCATGCCGGTGCGCGATCGCAAGAGCGGCACGGTCCGCGACGTACTGATGTTCGGCTCGAACAATTACCTCGGCCTCGCCAACGAGCCATACGTCATCGAACGGACCATCGAAGCGCTTCGCAGCTTCGGCATCGGCTGCGGTGGCCCGCCGCTCTTGAACGGCTACACCACGCTGCACCACCAACTCGAGGAGCGTCTCGCCGAGTTCAAGCACTGCGAGGCAGCCATGCTGTTCTCGGCGGGGTTCATGGCGAACCTCGGTTGGCCGACCGCCCTGCTCGGCTCGAGCGACGTCCTGATCTACGACCAACAGAGCCACGCCAGCTTATACGACGCGATTCAACTGGGCAGGTTCGAGGCGGTTCATTTCAACCACAACGACATGGACCACCTGCGCCGTCGTTTGATGCAGGTGCGTTGGAAGCATGCGTTCACGAACGTGATCGTCTGCGTCGAAGGCGTGTATTCGATGGACGGCGACATCGCGCCACTGCCGGAAATCCGTCGTCTCTGCGATCAGTACGGCGCGCTGCTCGCGATCGACGACGCGCACGGCACCGGGGTGCTCGGCGAGCGTGGCGGCGGAACGCCGGAACATTTCGGCATGGACGGCCAGATCGACATCGTGATGGGCACCTTCAGCAAGATTTTTGCAGTTACCGGCGGGTTCGTCGCAGGCAAGCGCGACGTCATCAACTATATGCGCCTGCTATCGCGGCCATACATGTTTTCGGCGTCGCTGCCGCCGCCGGTCGTCGGCGCGGTGCTGGCCGGGCTCGACTTCCTGCGCGACCATCCCGAGCGCGTGAAGCAGCTGCACGAGAACGTGGCTTATCTGGTCAAAGGCCTGCGCGCCGCCGGATTCCAGGCCGACGTGCAGACGGCGATCATCCCGCTGGCGGTGCCGCTGCCGATCAATCTGCACCAGGTCATCAACCGGCTTTTCGAAGAGGGGATTTTCGTCAACGGCGTGGAATACCCTGCTGTGCCGCGCGATCGTCAACGCATTCGCATGAGCGTCATGGCGACGTTGACGCGGTCTGACCTCGATTACGCGATCGACACCATCGCCAAAGTTGGCCGCGAGCTTGGTTTCCTCACAGGCAGAATGGGGTGAATGCGACCGAACGCCTTCTCGTCCTCAGCACCGCCGCGACGTATCGTCCGGACGAACGGGCGGAGGCGGCGCGCCTAGCGCGGGAGGGCATCGACTGGCGTCTCTTCGACGAACTCGCGGAGGCGAACGCCGTCATACCGCTGGTGTGGAGCAACCTGCGGGAACTCGGCTGTGCCGAGCTGGTGCCGCCGCAGGTGCAGGCGCACTTCGAAGCCGGCGCCGAGAGCGTCAGACAGGCGAATGACGCACGCCTGACCCATGCGCGCGAGCTGTTCGCACGGTTTGCGATGCACAGCACCCCGGTGGTGATTCTGAAGGGCGTTCTGTTCGCGGAAATCCTCTACCGCAATCCGCACTATAAAAAGATGAACGACGTCGACATCCTGATCCGGAAGCAGGATCTCGATACGATTTTCGCTATCTATCAGGAGATGCGGCTGTTCAGCGCAGTGGAGCTGGTCGGCGGCTCACCGCGCAAGCAGGAGAAATTCTCGCATCACTCGCCACCCTTCTTCAGCCGCGATCTCAAGTTGATGGTCGGTACGCACTGGGGACTGATCACGCCACTTGCGCCGTACACCATCGACTATGACGCCATCTGGTCGCGCGTCATCGCCATCGACTTCTATGGCAACCCGGCCAAGTCGATGGCGCCCGAGGACAATCTGCACCACCTGTGCGTGCACATGCCGTACTACAAGTGCGGGCTGCGCGAGCTCGCCGACATCTACAACCTGGTGCGCCACTTTCGCATCGATTGGGACCTGTTCGGGCGCGAGGTCGCGAAGGCCAAGACCGAGAACCTGGTGTATCACGCGCTGTCGCTCGCCAACCGCGTCTGGCCGATCGACGACCTCGACAAGGCGATAGCGCTGGTGCGCCCGAAGACGTCGTATTACTTCCGCAGCGACGCGGATCGCAAGGCTGCCAGTCTGCCTCGTCTGCTGCGTGGACGCTCGACGCACATGTCGACGATCGAGAAGGCGTACAGCGATCTGAACACGACCAGCGCCCCGCTCGAGAAGTGGCGAGCCTACGCCCGAATGTGGCGCGGCATGTTGCTCCCGCCGCGCAACGATGTCCTCAAGATGAACGCGCTCGAAGACGCGAGCGGCCTGCGAATGCTGGTGGCCAGGATTCAGGCTCCTTGGCGCGTCTTCCGTGTGTTCGCCCGCGACGTTGGCCCGGGCATCTTCGTCGCGATCCTGGCGAAATGCGCCTACGACTGTGTCCGCGCCACGGTGAAGGCGCCGTTTGCCGGATCGAATGCGCGGCGGGACACTTTCGAGAGTTACGCGCGCGATTTGGGCCTGACTGTCGCGCAGGTCGAGCAGCTCAAGAACGCACTCGAGTGATCGTCGAGCTAGCGGCGGTACGTCCAGGGGATCAGGCACGCGTCGGCGGCAAGGCGGTCGGCTGTGCATCGCTGATGCGTCTCGGCCTGCCGGTTCCTCGCACCGTGGTGCTGACGACCGACGCGTTCGACCGTTTCTGTTCGGTCTTCGAGGCGCGGCGCCGCGCGTTGTCGGAGGCGATCCAATGCGGCGCCGACGAACCGGTCTTGCGCGTGTCCGCCGACGCCCTGCGAGACGAAGCGCTCCAGGCGGCGGTACCACATGATGTCGCACAGGCGCTGCGCGAAGCCGCGCAGCGTTTGACCCCACCGCTCGCGGTACGCTCGTCGGCGACGGCCGAGGATTCTGCCAGCACGGCGTTCGCGGGCGTTTTTCACTCGGAGCTGAACGTCGCGCCCGAGCGCGTCGTAGAGGTTGCGCGCGCGTGCTGGGCGTTCGCGTTCGAATGGGCGGCGATCGCGCACGCGCTGCGTAACAACATCGATCCCGCGCAGGTGCGCCTCGCGCTGCTCGTGCAGGAGATGGTGCCAGCGGAGCGCGCCGGTGTACTTTTCACGCGCGACCCGTCCGGCACCCACCCCGACACGGCTGTCGTCTCTTCCTCCTCAGGGACCGCTGAAGCCTTGATGCAAGGCGACGAGCGGGGTGAGTTGACGCGGATGGCGCGCAGCGGTCCGCCGCCCGACGATCCGGTATTGCGCCGGCTGCATGATGTCTCGACGCTCATTGAACAACAGCTCGGCCATCCGCAAGATGTCGAGTGGGCGGTACGAGATGACGAGATCATTTTTCTCCAGACGCGCCCGATCACGACGCTCGAACCGGTCCGCCAATCGCCGATCGTCTGGACTCGCGAACTCGCCGAAGAGCGCTTCCCGCGACCGATCTCGCCTTTGGGCTGGTCAGTGCTGCAGGGCGTGCTCAGCGTCAACATGGAGACGCTCGCGCGACGCTTCGGCCTGATTGCGCGCCGGCCCGACGAGGTTGCACGCACGATTCGTCACTACGTCTATTCGAATCGGACATTCTTCGCGATTCCCGGCTCGCTGCGGCCCAATCCGCTGGCCCACGTGCGATTCCTGCCGGGATATCTGTGGGAATCACTCAAGTTCCTGGCGCTCCTCCCTGCGGCGGGACCGCTCGGCGTGCGGCTACTCGGCCTGAGCCGGCTGGTGCGTGCCGCGATTCTGCCGCACGCGCGCGAGATCGGCCGCACCTGGGATGCGCACCTGGAAAAACTGATCGACGAGATGGACGCGTGTGACGTCGTGGATCTGCACGCGTTGACCGTTCCCCAACTGCTCGAGCATCGCCTCGCGATCGAGCAGGTCGCCCGCCGGTACATGGAGCCCGACCTCGCCATTTACGTCGTCAAGATGACGGCGAGCTACATCCTGGAGCAAATCGGCGCGCGGCTGCGGGGCGGTACGGATCCGTCGTTCGTCACCAACCTGACCGGAGGACTGACCGACAACCGGACGCTGCGCATGCACAGCGAGCTGCAGACGCTGTTCGAGCGTTTCTCGGCCGACCCGCGCCTGGCGGAGCTCGTCAGCGCTGCTCGCTTCGACGAGGCGCTCGCGACGCTCTCCGGTGAGCCGGCAAAGGCACTCGCGGACTTCATTCGATTGAACGGCCACCTCACCACCAACTGGGACCTGCGCGAACCGACCTGGGGCGAGGCGCCGCAGGTGATCCTCGGTCTGGTGCGGGGATACGGCGCCGCCACGCACCGGCGGCGGTCCAGCGACGCGGTCGCCGCACAGCAGTCGCGCCGCGAGGCCACCCGTCAGGAGGTGCTCGCCAAGGTTGGCGCGTCGAGCTGGGCTGGGCGCTTCTTCGACGAGCTGCTGGTGACGCTGCACGACTTCATGCGCATCGACGAGGAGCACCACTTCTACGCGTCTCGCCTCTACGGGCCGCTGCGCCGATTGTACGCAGAGCTTGGCCGGCGCCTCGCGGACTCGAAGATGATCGAACAACCAGACGATATCTATTTCCTCGAGTTGCCGGAGATCTATGACGCCTTCGCGCGGCCACGCTTTACCAGGCGATACCTGGTGCAAGCGCGGCGCGCGAGCTTCGAGCGCGCTGGCACAGCGCGACCGCCAGACACATTCATCGATCAGGAGCCGCTGCTCGGCGAGCGCGCCGGCGTCGTTGCGGAGGGCGTGCACGTGCTGCGCGGCGTCGGCGCCAGCCCAGGCGTCGCCTCCGGTCGGGTACGGGTGATCCAGACGCCCGCCGATATGGCGGCATTCGCGTCCGGCGACGTGCTCGTCACGCCGACGCCCAATCCCGCATGGACGCCGATCTACGCCTTCGCGTCGGCGCTGGTGACGTCAACCGGCAGCATCCTTTCTCACGGCCTGGTGTCGGCGCGCGAATATCATCTTCCGGCGGTGATCGGGATTCCCGACGTGACGCGCCGCCTCGAGAACGGACAGCAGGTCACCGTCGACGGTGACCGGGGGACCGTGTCGATTGAAGGCTAGGCTCACCACGCTACTGTTCGATCTCGACGGCACGCTCGTGACACTGGAGCGGCGTGGCCTCGAATTGCGGTTCATGCTCCGCGCCTTCCGTCGCTTCTGGCCCGCGATCCCGCCGTGGCGCTTCCGTCGCGCGTTCTGGCAGGCAGCCGAACGGCTGCAGGTGCATGGCAGCGACAAAACCAATTACCAGGTGTTTCTCGAAACGCTCGGCGCGCACTCCCGCGTCGACCTCGCCGTCGTCGATCAGATCGTTCGCGAGTTCCTGGTCGAGGACTTCCCGCATTTGTCGGACCGGTTCGTGCCGATTCCCGGCGCGCGCGAGACCTTGCAACTCGCCCGACGGCTCGGCTACAAGGTGGTGCTCGCGACCAACCCGGTGTGGCCGCTCGACGCGGTCCGCACGCGGCTGCGCGCGGGCGGCCTCGGCGACTTCACCTTCGATTTCATCTCGCACAGCGAGGTGATGACGCGCTGCAAACCCGATACGCGTTATTATCACGAACTGCTCGAACGGCTCGGCACCCGCGGCGAGGAATGCTTGATGATCGGCAACGATGCGCGCAAGGATCTCCCGGCCAGCGAGGCCGGCATCCGAACATTTTTGATCGGCGCGCACGCTCCTGATCCGCGAATGGACGCATGCGGCACGATGGAAGATCTGCGCGCGCGCATCACGCAGGAGAGAGACAGCTCATGGTCAGCGCACCGCAACTCATTTGTGTGACCGGGCCGGACGGATCCGGCAAGACGACGCAGATCGCGCGGATCGCCGAGGCGTTGGCGAAGCGTGGGAAGAAGAAGATCGTACCGATGACGATCTGGGACATGCTGCTCGATCCGACCACGCGCGGCCGCGTCGCCTTCAAGTCTCCCGGCGAGCTGGACGCGTTTCTTGAAGTATTGAGCCCGATGGCGCGCATGCTGTTCCTCGCGCATTGCCTGTACGCCGCGCTCGACCTCGCCGTGGCGCGAAAACCCGACCTCGTTCTGGTGAATGGCTATTGGTACAAATACTGGGCCACCGAAGTGGCGCACGGCGGCGATCCGGAAGCGATGCTCGGCCTGATGAAGATCTTTCCGGAACCCGCCCTCACCTTCTGCCTCGATATCAGCACCGAAGAGGCATTCAGGCGCAAGACCAAGCCGTCGGGGTATGAAACAGGCTTCGCCGCCGAGCGCACGCTCGAAGCGTTCAGTTCGTTCCAGGCGCGCGCCCGGCCGCCGCTCGAGCGCCTCGCGAACGAAAAGCAGTGGGTCCGCCTGAATGGCAACGAGTCGGTGCACGCGCTGTCCGAAGCGATCGTCAACCGCATCGATGCCCGTGAGCGATGCTGATCGTCGTCAACGAGTCGGCACACGCCGGCAACGCCGCCGGCCGCTGGCGGAAAGTGGCAACGGCGCTCGAGAAGCGCGGCGTCAGCTTCGAGGTCGCTCCGACCCGCACTGAGGCCGATGCGGCGCGGGTCGTGGCCGACGCGCCGCGGCGCGGCCATCAGGTGGTGGTGGCCGCAGGCGGTGACGGAACCGTGAACGGCGTGCTGAACGCCATCCTCGCCAACAACGTGGACGTGGCGCTTGGTGCGATCGGCCTTGGCTCGTCGAACGACTTCCATCAGCCGTTTGTCAAAGAGAAGCGCATCGCCGGCGTTCCGGCGCGCCTCGATTCCGTGGCCGCGATGCGGGTCGATGTCGGCAGAGCCACACTCACCGACCCCCGGGGCGCGACGCGCACGCGCTTCTTCGTCCTCAACGCCTCGCTCGGCGTCGTCGCGCAGGGCAACGCCTTCTTCAATGCGCCGGACAGAGTGCTGCGGGCACTGAAGAAAACCAGCGTCGATCTGGCGATCGGCTACGCCGCCGTCGTCTCGATCAAGCGGTTCCGGCCGATCGCGCTGAGCCTGTCGCTCGACGACCGGCCGCCGCAGCCGATCGCGCTCACCGCTATGGGGATCATGAAGCAGGTCTACTTCGCTGGCGGCATGCACTACGACACGCCGGTCGGCGCCGACGATGGCGTATTCGCCGTGAATGTCTGGGAAGTCATGGATCGCTGGTCGATCGTCGCACTGATCGTGGCGCTGTATCAGGGCCGGTTCTCGGGCCGAAAGCATACCCAAACCCACCGCGCGCGGCGCGTCCGCATCAGCGCTGCTCCACCGATCGATTTCGAACTTGACGGGGAAGTCTCGAAGATTTCGCAGGTCGACGTCGAGGTCGTCCCGCGCGCCGTGCGGGTGTGCGCGTGAACCGATGAAAACAGCGCAGCGCGTGGTGGCAGTTACCGGCATCGATGGCTGCGGCAAAAGCTCGGTGATCCGTCGGTTCGCGGAGCTGTTGCCCGACGCGCGTGGCCGCGCGCTCACGCTGACCTGCCCGACGTATCACGAGACGCCCAACACGCCATTCGCGCGCCTTTCGGAGCGGCTGCATCGCTTCTCGCGTGCGTCGGATGCGCTCGGCAGCTTCGAGCTGAAGGGCGCGGCGCTCTATCTGCAGATGACGTTGCATGGGCCGATTGAGCGTTGTCTCTTGGAGAATTATCGCCCGAGCTTCCTGCTGACCGAGCATCACTCGCTGGTCGACACGCTGGCGTACGGCGCAATCTACACGTCGATGATCCGCCAGCAGGCGAGCGCGCACCTGGAGCCGCCGCTCCGGGCGCAGCTCGACGAGGGCGCGCCGGGCAGCTACCAGGAAATCGTGCAGTGGGCTGCACTCCATGCCGAGCGGGCGGGAACGCCGGCGTCGCTCCTCGAGCTTGGGTTCGCCATCGCGACGTTGCTCAAACAGCCGCGCGCCGAGCTGATCGCCGAACTGACGCGGCGCTACGGCACCGGTCTGCCTGACGTACTGTTGCTCCTCGATCTGCCGGCGCCCGTCGCCGTTGAACGGCTGCGCCTGCGCGGCGACGTCCGCGGCGAGCTGCACGAGGAGACGCCGATGCTCGAACAGTTGCGCCGCCTCTACCTCGAGGTCGCCGGCTACCTGGAGCGCGAGCATCCTGATACGAGCACGTTCGTGATCGACGCCGGTTCATCGAAGAACATCGACGACACGTTGCGCGAAGTGGTGCGACACGCAGAGACGGCGTAGTTTCAACATAACGGTCGGCTCGCACCGAACTGGATTGCGTTACGGGTCAGCCGGTGCCAGGATTCTGACCGTTCCCGCAGTCCCATCAATTTCCACCAGTTGACCGTTCCTGAGCACCTGCGTCGCGCCGGCGACGTTCAAGACCGCGGGAATTCCATATTCGCGTCCGATCACCGCCGCATGCGACAGCAGTCCGCCAACCTCGGTGACGATGCCGGACACCAGCCCGAGTACCGGCGTCCATCCCGGATCCGTGAATCGGGTGACGAGAATCTCGCCGGCTCTCAACGCCGCCGCGTCGTCGAGCGTCGGGACGATGCGCACCGTGGCCTTGACGATGCCGCTGCTGCAGCCGATGCCTCGCAGCAGCATGGAATCCGGTTCACTCGCGCCGGGGACGGCGGTCCGTTCCTGAGTGACGTCGCGACCGAGCTCGCCCGGCGGCTCGAACGAGCGATAGCCGCGGTACATGAGTCGTCGGAATCCGGTCGTCTCGAGTGTGCGTCGCGGATCGGCGTCCGAGCGGCCGACGGCCACGAATTCGTCGGTGTGCATCATGAACACGTCGTCGGCAGTCTCGAGATGGCGGCGCCGTTCGAGGCGCCTGCCGGCCTCCATCACGTAGACGCGCACGACGTTGTAGGCCCGCGTCGAAAACTCGCGCATTTCCTCACGGCGGCTCAGATACGCGCGTGCCAGCCGGAGTCGTTTGCGAAACGAACCGCCGAATCTGAGGCGGCGAACGATCGAACGTTGGATCGACAGGAGGATACGGTTCTGCTCGGCCTCGAACCGCTCGAATTGGGATCGGGCCGCTGCGTCGGGATCCTTCGGATCGGATTTCGACCGGAGAATGTCTTGCACGATCTGCGTCACGCGCTCCGGACGCTCGCCCCATCGAGGTGTGCTGATGTCGAGCTCCGCATCGGCGTGAAAGTAGTTCTCCGCCAGAAAGCTGGCCAGCGCGCGGTCCCACGCCGGAGTGCCGACACCGTCACGCCTAGCGACTCCCACCAATTGCAGGATGTCGCGCTGGATCTTCATGTGACTGACATCCTGGAGTCCCGACATCAGCGCCACCGCCGAAATCGGAAAGTCGACCGAACGCTCGATACGCTTCAAGAGCTTCTTCAGATCGCTCTGCAGATTCGCGTTGTTGTAAATGGTCGTGAAATAGTCGACTTCGGTCGCGAGCTGGAAGGCAAACACGTCCGCCAGGCTTGCGAAGAACGTCTCATCGTCCATTCGCTCGAACGTCGCGGCGATGGCCAGGTGCTTCGATTCCTGCGGAAGGAATCTCCGCCCGTAGCCTTCAGTGCGGCGGAGATGCCCGTGGTAGTTCCGTTCCAGCGCAATCGCCACCGGAACGGCGGGCAGCACCCGGCGCAGGCTCATCGGCGTGCGCGCCGGACCGCGCTCGCCATAATTCTTTCGGATCCCCAGGTCGCGGTCGAACACCTCCTCGTCGAACCCCGGTGTTTTCACGAGAGTGCTCTTGACGGCGCTCGCGCTCCAGTACGGCCTGCCGTAGAACATCGCAATCCACGTTCGCTCGGGCGCGTTCTCGGCCAGCAGCTTGATCGCGACGAAGTATCGCTGCATCGAACTCTGCAGCGCATCGCGATAGAGCGAGTACATCAGCGGCGTGCACACCCGCGCCGACACGCCGCCTTCGCGAAAATCAGCGCTCGTGAATTCGGGAATGTCGGTCCGCCATTCGACGCGGGTGATCGGCCGCGACTGGAGCAGCCACAACCGGCCCGATCGGTCGATCGCCCACTCGATGTCCTGTGGACAACCGAAGTGCGCCTGCAGTTCGAGAATGTATTGGCGCAGCCGCGTCACCGTCTCGTCGTCGATGCGGGCGCTCTCCCCTCCGGGATCCCATTCGACGACCGACGCATCTTCGAGGCGGATCACGTAGCGGCTTGGCGCCGTCCTGCCGGAGACAAGCTTCTCGCCCAATCCCCGGCAACATTCGAGGAGCGCGTGCTCCTCGCGTCCGGACAGCGGGTGAATGGAGAACGCGACGCCGGCGATCGACGCGTCGACCATGGCCTGCACGAGGACGCTGACGCGCGTCTGCGATTCGTCCAGTCGCTGCCTGCGAAGGTACGCAACGACTTGATCGCTGGTGGCCGAGTGCCGGCAGTCGCGGATCGCTTGCGCGAGTGCTGAGGCGTTGGTGACGCCGAGGTGTGTCACGTATTGCCCGGCAAAGCTCGCGCCCGGCAGGTCCTCGAGATGGCCGCTCGACCGAGCGGCGACCGGATAGCCGCCGATTGCCTGAACCGCCGTGTCGAGTTCGGCTTCGTTCAAGTCGGCGTCGGCAGCGACGACGAACCCTGGCGGCACGGGGAAGCCCGCGCGCATCAGCTCGTGGAGCGGCGTCGCTTTCCGACCGCCGATCTCGAGGCTGAACGTCGATCCGCCCAATGTCGGGAACAAGAATGTGTTCGGCATGCGCGACAATCTTCAGGTTGTCACGTCTAGTGCGGCACAGCGACCCGGACTATATCTCACGGTCGCGCCGCGCCAAGCCGTCACACCGCAGTTGCGCGCTTTTCACGCCGAGACTAGAATGCCACGCTCTTCGCGTGTCCGCTCTCGTTGCGCCGGTGCGCCGCCGCCTGGCGAAAAGAGGAATCATCATGGACCCGGCCCCGACCAACGACTACTACCAGTTGATCAAACCGCAGCTGTGCGACCTTCTCGATTTGCTGCGGATTGGCGTCGTCTTCGAGCGCGCGCACGGCAATTACCTACATTATCGCGAGAACGGCACTGAAGTCGCGGTCCTCGATCTCGTCGGCGGATATGGCTCTTTGTTGTTCGGCCACCACCATCCCGCGCTGGTCGGCGAAGCGCAGCGTCTGCTCGGCGAGGGTCGGCCGATCCATTCGCAGGGCTCTCGTCACGATCTCGCCGGCCGTCTGGCCAATGAGCTGGCGAAACGCGCCGGCGCAGACTATCGCGTCGTGTTCGCCAATTCCGGAGCGGAAGCCGTCGAAGCGGCGATGAAGCACGCGATCCTCGAAACCGGATCCCGAACCTTCGTTGCACTCGAGCGCGGGTTCCACGGCAAGACGCTCGGAGCGGTTCAATTGACGGCGTCGCAGGATTACCGGGAACCGTTCGCCGTCAGCGGCATCACCGTGCATCGCGTCCCCGTCAACGACGTCGAGCACCTCGAGCGGACTTTCGCGAGCCTCGGCGGCATCGCGGGGTTCATCTTCGAGCCGATCCAGGGTGAGGGCGGCGTGCGGCCGATCGATGCCACATTCGCGCAGCGTGCCGCCGCGCTCTGCGCGGCGCGCGGTGCGCCGCTGATTGCCGACGAGATTCAGACCGGCATGGGCCGGACCGGCACATTCCTGGCCTGCCAGGCGCTCGGCATCTCACCCGATTACGTGCTGCTGTCCAAAGCGCTCGGCGGCGGAATTGCCAAGATCTCGGCGACGCTCATCAAGCGTGCGCGGCACGTCGCCAAGTTCGATGTGCTGCACACCAGCACTTATGCCGAAGACGATTATTCGAGTGGCGTCGCGTTGAAAGTACTCGAGCTGCTCGACGATGCCGCGCTCGACCAATGCCGCCGTAAGGGCGAGCGGCTGATCGGCGGGCTGCGGCAGTTGATGGACAGCTTTCCCGACATCATCGCCGAGGTTCGCGGCCGTGGTTTGATGGCAGCGGTCGAATTCCGCCGCTTGCTCGACAGCCCGAAATTCCTGCTGCGGCTGCTGACCAACCAGGACGATCTGGTGTTCGTCCTGGTCGGTTATCTGTTCAACGTGCACCGCATCCGCGTCGCGCCGACGCTCAGCGATCCCCAGTCGATCCGGCTGGAGCCGTCGATGACGATCGAAGACGCGGAGATCGACCGCTTTCTGCACGCACTCGCCGACGTGTGCGGCAAGCTCCGGCACCACGACGTCATCGGTCTGACGCATTACTTCATCGAGGGTGCCGAACGGCAGGAGCACAAGACGACGCGGGTTAGCTCCGACACCAAGTTCCTGATCTACGACGAACCGCGCCACTGGCAGCTGGAACTCGATCCACCGCCGCTCAAGGTCGCGTGGCTCTTTCACCTGATGGATGCCGACGACTTCACGACGCTCGAACCGGGGGCGGCGGCGCTGTCCTTCGATGATCGCGAGCGCTATCTCCGACATTTCGCGCCGCGGTCGAATCCGATCGTCATGAGCTCATTCGACGTGCGGTCCACGCTCGGCGCGACCGTGCGGTTCTACGCCATTCTCCTGCCGCTGACCTCTCGTCAGATGAAGAAAGCGCTCGAGGCGCGCGACTTCTTCCGCGTCCGTCATTCGATCGACAAGGCGATCAGCATTGCGCGCTTCATCGGCTGTGACGTCGTGGCACTCGGTCAATACACGTCCATCGTCACGATGAATGCCACAACGCTCCGTCTGCCGCACATCGGGTTGACGACGGGAAACAGCTACACGATCGCGCTGGCGATGGACGCGATCGCGCAGGCGCATCTCGAGCGAGGGCTGCCGGCGGCGGAGTCAACGCTCGCGGTGATCGGCGCGCTCGGAAACATCGGGCGGACCTGTGCCGAGATTCTCGCGCCACGCTACCTGCGGACGATTCTCGTCGGCAGCAGCAAGCCGGGCGTGCTTCGCCGTCTGGCGGAAGTTCAGAAGCGCCTGCCGCGGACCGAGATCGCGACCGACCCGTCGGCCGCCGCGGCAGCCGGGGTCGTGCTCGCAGCGACCAACGCGCCTGACGCCTTTCTGACGGCCGAGCATTTCGCCAGTGGGGCGATTGTCTGCGACCTCTCGGTGCCCGCTGCAGTGCGCCCCGAAGTGCGGACGCTCAGGCCGGACCTGCTGCTGATGAACGGCGGCATCGCGCGACTTCCCTTCGGCGAGGATCACGGCATTCCCGGATTCCCGCTTCCGCCCGGGCAGGTTTACGGATGCATGGGCGAAGCGATGCTGCTCGGCCTCGAAGGGATCCGCGATTCCACGTTCACCGGCACGCTGCCGGCCGAGAACGTCTACCGTCTCAAGGGCATGGCCGAACGGCACGGCTTCATGCTGGCCGACTACAAGACGCAGGAGACGATCGGCGAGCGACGCAGCTGAGCGCCTCAGCCGGATTGATCCGACGCGGTCTCTCCCCGCTCGCCGAGCAGCAGCCTGCGCAGCGTGCGCAGGTCGTTGAGGATTCGACGGCTCGCCTGAAAGTGTTCGCGCAACTGATTCAGTTTGTATTCGACCAGGTGTAAGGCCTGAGCACGACGCTCCAGGCTGTGGGCCTGGCGCGCGATTGCGGCATCTTCCTTGATACTCTGATCCGCTTCCTCGAGCGCTTCAACCAGCAATCGAACGTATTCGTGCGCGCTCTCGATGTTGTCGAACGGCGTTGCGGTTTTGCTGCTCATAATGCGTCTTCCTCGATCCGTGCCGGCGCACCACGGTCGCGCTATTCGGATTCGAGCGCCTCGACCAGCGATCCCCGCACGGCTGACTCCGCCGGCCAGATCGACGCGAGGAACGCGGTGGCCATCATGATCGGTACGACGACCAGCGCAACCGCGGTCGGAAACTCGTACTGCAGCCGCATTCCCGCGATGTCGTTTCTGACGATTTGCAAAACGTAATATAAGTGCATCGCACCCAGGGCGTAGCCGAGGACCAGCCCGAGCGCCGCGATGCTGAGGGCTTCGATCCAGATGGTGCGCCGGATCTGGCCGTGCCCGCCGCCGAGCGCGCGCAGCACCCCCAGTTCCCGCCGGCGATCAGTGATCGATACGATCAGCGTGTTGATGATGCCGAGTACTCCCACCAGAACCGCGACGGCCACCTGAACGTAGGTCAGACCGAACCATTGGCTAGCCAGCCCAAGGATGTACGACTTGAGCTCCTGGTTGTTGAGCACGAACAGCTGACGCCGTCCGGCGTTCTGTTCGAGAATCGCGCGCTTCACCTCGGCAGGTTGCGTTCCGGGAGACACGTAGATCCGAAACAGGTTCACGGAGTCGTCGCGCCAGTATCGAACGAAGACGGCGCGATCGATCAGGATCGAGCCGGCCTGGTCCGAGTAATCAACCACGATCCCGACGATCGGCACGCGAAGCGTCCCTGCCGGCGACAGCAGTTCGATGGTTTCACCAAGTTTCAGATTGCGGAGCTGCGCAAGGTTGTCCGCGACGAGGACGCCATCGCCAGAACCGGCCCGCCGAAACATCTCCGCCGCATCGCCCTCCACGGGCGTCACCGTCGTGGTGCGGGCGATGCTTGACAGTTCAACGGCGACGAGCATCACCGGTCTGTCTCGAAACATGACGCGAGCCTGTCGCACCGCCTGCACGACGCGAATTCCGGGGAGCGTGGCGAGTTCAGAGCCCATCTCGGCCGGAAAGCGCAGCGTCTTCATGGCGATGTCTTGCGACGGTGCGATGAACAGATCGGGATTGATGGCGGTTGCCACCCAGTCTGCGATCGAGGCATAGCTCGCGCGCGCCATGCCGCCGAACGCGACGACCAGCGCGAGCGACAGCATCAGCGCCGCCACGCTTGCCGACGTTCGGCGCGGCGCCTGAATCAGGCTGTCGGCGGCGAGCGCGCCTTCGACCGGCCGTATCCATTTCAGCAACGGCCGCAGCGCCCGAACCAGCGCGAGCGCGAGATACGGTGTGAGCAGCAGGAACACCAGGATCGCCAGGGCGTAACTCGCATAGAAACCGGCGCGCCGTCCGGCCAGCAGGCATCCGATTGCTCCGACGGCGCCGACGAATGCCAGGACGAGACGGGCGCGGCTCTGACCGCGCGTCACGGCGTGGACGCGCCCCTTCCCCAACGCCTGCACGGGATCGGCTCGAGCCGCGGACTCTGCTGGACCGAGCGCGCCGATCACGCTGGTCACGACGCCGATACCGATGGCCGCGACCACCAGCAGCGGACTGACCGCCACGTCGCCTGTATCACGCGCCACGCTGTAAACGTCGCTGACCAGGCCGCCGACCGACAGTGAAATACCTTGTGCGATCGCGACGCCTCCGGCGACGCCAACGATCGAGCCGACACACCCGGAGACGGCGCTTTCGCCGAGAAACAGCCATCGGATCTGCGATCGCGTCGCACCAAGCGCGCGCAGCATCGCGATTTCGGCGCGGCGCTGCGTCACCGCGATCGCAAATGCGTTGTAGATGATGAAGATGCCGATGAACAGGGCAAAGGCGCTGGATGCGCCCATCATTGCCGAATAGGCGGCGATCATCGATGCGAAATGCCCGCCGCGTGCCGACGGCGGCTCGACTTGAAATCCCGGTCCGAGCGCGGCGCGCAGCTCGCGCGCCACGTCGGGAATCGTGTGACCGGGCGCGACGGCGAGATCGACGCGGTCGAACGTCCGGCCGCGCCCAAACATCTTCTGCGCCGCGTACACGTCCATGACCGCGAGGTTCCCGCCGAACGCGGCCGCGAGTCCCTCGGATTTCATCACTCCCCGGATGATGAAGCGGCGCTCGCCGCTCATCGTTCCCATGATCAGCGCGTCACCAACGCCCAGCCGGTTTTTCTGCGCGAATTCGCCTGCGACGATCAGTGAGTCCGGCTGCGCGAGAAATACCAATGGATCGTCGATGACCGAGGCCTCGCCGCTTTCGAGGTCGTAATCGCGCAAACTGCGATCGCCCGTCAGGTCGACGCCGAGAATCAGCAGGTTGCCTTCGGACTGGATCTGTGGGCTCACGACCGCCTCGATCACCGGCACCGCGACGCGAACCGAGGGCACAACCTGTACTCGATCCAGAACATCTTCAGGAAATCCTGTTTCGCCCGCGGTGACCTGAAGCTCGGTTTTTCCAGCGATCTGATCGACGGTTCGAGAAAACGCCAGCAGCACTCGCTGATTCGCTGCATTCATCGCGACACACACCGCAACACCCAGTGCGATCCCGGAGATGGTCAGGATGGTCCGGACGGTGTGCTTGCGGAGGTACGGCAACGTGATCAGCCGAAGCAGCATCATCGTGGCGGATTCTAACCGACCATCAGCAGGCGCGCGCCACTATCACTCCAACGAGCCTGCTTCGCTTGTTCTCCATTCCGCCGCCGTCGCCTGAACGCGATGCATGAAGACGCCACGCGACCTTGCGAAAACTACTAACGACGTCAGCGCTAAAACCGAACGAGGTCGCATCATCGAGGGCGCTGCATCGCCTTCAACCGGTCGGTGGTCTGCTTTACGGCTGCGCGATCGGGTTGAAGACGTTGTGCCTGCTGCAGGGCCGCAGATGCGGCGTTCAGATCGTGCCGGTTCATCTCGCCGTTCGCGATGCCGAT
>Ga0207659_10000604_pt1 | contig 21481 bp, 18 predicted proteins | sample KBSM43metaG_FD_184330 | JGI IMG/M metagenome (GOLD analysis project Ga0207659, IMG submission 184330) | Miscanthus rhizosphere microbial communities from Kellogg Biological Station, Michigan, USA - KBS M4-3 metaG (SPAdes) (version 2) | ecosystem: Host-associated > Plants > Roots > Rhizosphere >...
TGTCGCGGGCGAACATCTGCGCGTAAAACTCGCCGAACCCGCCGCGCACCACGGTGTTGTTGTCGAGCGTATAGGCGAAGCCGAGCCGCGGCGCGATGTTGTTCTTGTCCGCGTGCCGGTTCGGCGGCAGAAACGGTTTGATCTCGAGACCGAGGTTCTCGGCAAACGCGCCGATCTCGACGTCGTAGCGAACGCCGGCATTGACCGTCAGTTTCGAGCCGAGCGTCCAGTCGTCCTGGAACCATGCCGCCGGCATGTGCTTGGTCTCGTGCATCTCGGGGCTGCCGATCGCCTTCCGGTAGCGGACGATCACGCTGCCGGGAATCGAATTGAGCTGCCACGTCGACGGATCGTTCCACACCGGGAACAGCTGCTGGATGTTGGCGGGCACCGGACCACCGCGTGCATCGAGCCATCCGCGGCAGTAGTTGCACCACGACATGTCGGTGATCGTGTTGTACAGATACTCGCCGCCCGTTTTCACGTCGTGACGACCCTTCGCCGCGAAGGAAAAGTTGAAGTCATCGCGGAGGCTGTAGGTCGTGGGATTCCACCGGAACGGTGTCCGTCCCACATCCGACAGACCGGGGCCGATCGAAAGCCCGTTGTTGAACTGGATCTTTCCGACCTGCTCGTTGCCGATGTACGACGTCTCGTCGTCGTACTGCCGGAACACGCCCGCCGCGACGATGTTCACCGTGCGGCTGGTGGCCTGCGTCATTTGCGCACCGACGCGAATCATCTTCGCCAGCTCGCGCGTCGCAGCTGACGGATGATCCGTCGAACTGTTCAGGTCGAACCGGTTCGGCAGCAACTGACGCCAGTAGTTGGTGCTGACCATCAATCGGCGCTGCCCGCCCAGAGCCGCGTCGAAGCGGGCGCCCGACTTATGCTCGGTCCGCGTGTTGACGAGGTCCTGGTTGAACGTGGGGTACGGCGTCGTGAACGCGATGTCGCGCGGCTCGCGCTCGAACTCCCAGTGCCCGAAAATGTGCATCTTGTCCTTGCGAATCGGGCCGCCGTAGGTGCCAACAATCTGCTGATCCGAATACGGCAGCACCTGATGACGGATGAAGTCCTCCGCCCCCCATTTCGAGTTACGGAAGTAGCCGGAGAAGCTGCCGACGGGCTGATTGGTCCCGGACTTGGTGATCGCATTGACCTGGATGCCGGCCGAACGGCCCTGCGCCGCATCGAACCGGTTGGTGATCACCTGGAATTCGGCGATCGCTTCCCGACTGAAGTTCGGATTGGTGAACGTGCCCGCGACCGTCTGCGTCACCTGCTGCCCGTCCATCGTCAGGTTGTAGGTGCCCTGCACGCCGCCGCTGCGGCCCGTCCTGGCGACGGGGCCGCCGGTCCCATTCGTGCCTACCTCATTCGCGCGCGAGCCAGGTGCGAGCATGACGAGATCGACCCAGTTGCGGCCCGACAAGGGAATCTCTGACAACTGCTTCGCGTCGAGATTGCCGCCGACCGCCGAGTTCTTCATATCGACGAGTGGCGCTTCACCCGTGACCGTGACGGACTCCTGCACGGTCGAGGGCGCCATCTGCAGATCGAGCGTGGCCGTTTGTCCAACGAGCAGCGTGACACCGGTCCGCGTGATGGTCGCAAATCCGGCGAGCTCCGCGGAGATCCGGAAGTCGCCGATGCGGACGGGGATGCGGTAGACACCGAGCGTGTCGGTGACGCCGACAAACTGTGTTCCGGTTGCTTCGTGCAACGCGGTGACGGTAACGCCCGGAAGAACGCCGCCGGTTGAATCAACAATCTTGCCGGTAATCGTGGCTTCCTGTGCCGACGCCGCGTGCGGGAGCGCGAGCAGCGCGCCGACGACGGCCACGACGACACCGAGCCGTCGAATATGAAACATGAAAGCTCCTTCGGTGAAACCTCGCCAATAATAGTCGAATGCCGATGACACGCCGATCCTTCGTCACCGCGGTCGGTGGCTCGCTGACGGTCTTTTCGCGGTCTCCACGCAGTCAGGCGCAAGAGCCGTACGTCGAGTTCGCCTTCCGGCAGTATCACAACCAGACGCCTGCGAGCTCGCTGCACAAGCGGTTGGTTGAGATGTGGGACTCGGTCTTCAAGGAAAGCGGTCAGCGGCTGGTTTGCAAGGTCTTCGCGCAGAACAACAACATCCAGGGAAGCGATCCGGCGGCGCTGAAGGCGCTCGTCGCGGGCGAAATTCAGTTCTTCACGCTGATGGGAGGCATTCTCGGGACGCTCGTGCCGGCCGCCGAAGTGCAACAGGTGCCCTTCGCGTTTCGATCCGCGGCGGATGCACATCGAGCGATGGACGGACCGCTCGGCGAGTACCTGATCGAAGAAATGGCCGCCAAGGGCATCCACAGTTTCCGGACCGGCGGGTTTGACAACGGCATGCGCGAAATCACCGCACACAAGAAGATCACCACGCCAGCCGATCTCGTCGGGCTGAAGATGCGGGTTCCCGCAGGTCAGCTGGTCGCCGATACCTTCAAGGCGTTCGGGTGCGAGCCGGTCATCATCAACAGCGACAGCATCTACGCGGCGCTGAAGGACGGCCGGGCGGACGCGCAGGAAAATCCGCTGACACTGGCCGATCAGTTCAAGCTGTACGAGGTCGTGAAGTATGTGGCGATGACCGACCACATGTGGTCAGGCTTCAACCTGCTGGCACACCGTCCGACGTGGCTGCGTATCCCCGCGGACTTACAAGCCATCATCGATCGCAACGTCGCCAAGTACGTGAGACTGCAGCGGCAGGATCAGATTGCGGCCAATACGCGACTGCGCACGGACCTCGCTGCACGTGGGCTCGAATTCAACACCCCGGATCCCGCGCCGTTTAAGAAACAGCTCGCCGGTGTGTATGCGACGTGGAAGGAAACGCTCGGCTCACGGTGCTGGAAGCTGCTCGAGGATAGCGTCGGCAAGATACAAACGTAGGACTCTCGGTCACGTATCCACTCCCGGCTCCAAGCTCGGCGCCGCGGCAAAACGCTGGCGTCAGCTCGTTGGTCCACAGCCTCGTGAGCGAAGATGCAGCTTTCGATGCTCGACGGACTGCGCCTGTGAAGCCGCCGCCGCGTTCCGCACGACCGAGAGTCGTCAACGCTAAACGTGGTGATGACGGTTGGACGAGCTCCGTTCGCCGTGTTCCAGCGGTTCTTCCGCTTCGTCGATCCAATAGCCGACAGTCCCGACGAGCACGATCACGACGAGCACAATGGCAGCGACGATCAGCACCAGCGTCATGCGGTCCTCACCCCGGGATCAAAACGCGTTGCCGATGAACGGCAGCATCCGACCGAAATACATGACGCCGATGGACAGAACCAGCGCCGACGCCCCAAGAAGCTTGCCCGACAGCGGCGCCTCCGCCGACGCCGGCAGCGCCCACGCCTCGTCGTAGACCGTGAGCACCAGATAGTTCACCCCCGCGAGCATCAGCAGAATGACCTTGTAGTGAAACGCCACGTTCTGCGTGTACTGCTCCGACGCGGCGATGAAGAAGAACATTCCGGTGATGAAGTTGATCCCGAAGCCCATGAGCCCGAACGGCAGCAGCCGGTGGACGGAGGCAAACGACATCCCGCGGAGCCAGCCGACGAGCCGGAGGTTCACGATCATCAGCACGCCGAACATCAGCGACATGCCGAGAAAGTGCAGCGTCTCGCAGGTCGGCCACACAAACGGGTGCTGCAGCACGAAATCCTTGATCGCCGCGGCCGATATCAAGGGCGTGCCGGCAGACTGCCCGAACAACCCGGCGTACTGACCGCCGGAGATTTCGGGATGCCGGATGTCGCCGCCGATGTTGGCCGCGCGCGCCACGGCCGCCACGGTCATGACCGCCAGCACGAGCACCGTATACGTCAGCCCCTTCGTCGGCCACCCGATGCGGCGCATCCGCCACAGGACGAGCCACGCGAAAAAGCCCGTGATCTCCATCATGATGAACGACGCCAGCGCGGCGTCGTTGTGAGCGACGACCGCCTCTGCCGACACACCCGCCTGCCCCTTCAGCGTTTCGGCGGCGGCCTGACCGCTGACATACACCGGCAGCGTCGCCAGCGCGATGAGGAACAGCACTTCGAGGCTGACCTTCTTCAGATGATCGTTCTTCCGGACGAACGACAGCAGGAGAAGGCCGAGGCCGAGAATCATCCCAATCGTCGGGAAGTGATTGATCAGCAGATGAACGTGCGCGAGGTCCGCTTGATTGGCAAGTTCCGGCATATCAACCTACGTAGGCGAGAAGCCGGCCAGCCGTGACCGCCGCGCTCCAGACCAGGAGAGAGGTGACCGCAAGGCGCTTGGCCGCGCCAGTAATGACCAGCGGCTCTTTCGTTCCGTCGAAGACCCGCCGCCGGAGCAACACGATTGTGGCGATCCCGGAACCGACGAGCAGCAGCTTGATGAGAAACAGCGGCTGCGTGCCCCGCTTGCTGGCATCCGCGATGAACAGCATCGTACCGGTTGCGAGATTGAGCCAGAATGCGCCCCACATGACGCGGAACAGGCGCTCGAGCGACGACAGCGGGATCCCGCGCCCGAAGCCAAGCAGCCGCAGGTCAATCATCAACGCCGAACCGACGAGCACCATCATCCCAAAGGTGTGCAGGGTGAGGACGGTTGGGTAGGCCCAGATCGAATTCGAGCTAAGAAGCCACGTCGAAAACGCGCTCTGATCAAGCGCACTCAGCATAGATACCCTTCGCTTTCCGGTTTGAAGCCGCGCGAAAGGTAGCCCAGCGCGCGAGTAACGTCAAGGGAGAGCGGGCAGCGAACTGCCCGCTCGCGTTACTGTTGAACTGCGGCGCGGACCCGGAGGTCTGCGGCGCGGACCAATTCAGGCGCGCGCTACCGAGTCGGCGGCGTCGGTGCGGCGCCGCGTCCGCCCTCACCACCGCCGCGCCCGCCCTCAGGTTCCTTCTTCTCCTCGCCGATCTCGACGAAGTCCTTGGGGCCGGCGGGACGGCCGCCCCGCGTCACCCAGTGAATCGATCCTTTGAGATGGTCGTGCTCGGCGACGGCCTTCGACAGCGTGATCGAGTACGACTGCTTGTCGTTCGGCATGAGCTTCGCGACCTGCCACTCGGCGACGTTGCCCTTCGTCTTCCGATCACCGTGTACGCCCTTGTAGCCCGTGCCGGTCGCCGTCACGACCTTCGTCCCCGCAGGAACCTCGATCTGAATCGTCGCGTTGTCTGCCTGCACGCCCTTGTTGGAGACATCGATCTTGTAGGTGAAGCCGTTGGGCGCCTGCTCGGCCGCGCTGATGTTCGTCGTAATCGGAATCTCGAGACCCAGGCTGACGGCCCAATCGTAGATTTGCTTCAGCTGATCTTCCTGCAGCCGCGTGCGCGAGTAGTCGCCCATGCGGACCGCGCGGCAGTATGGATTGCCAGGACCAACCGCTTCGCAGTGCTCGGGCATTGCCTTCGTGTGGTCGTACACCATGTGCTTGAACCATTCGAAGTCGCCATTCGCCTCGGCGATGCCGCGGCGCGGCGTATCGAGAATCGGGGTGTGACACTGGGCGCAACCGATCGTCGACAGCGCAACCACCTGCCCCTTCGGCGAATTCTCGGGCTGTGGGAAGCGCCACGCGGCGGGCTCCGGCACGCCCGGAAGATTGCTCACATACGCCCATAGGTCCGCAAGCTGCTTCTGGTTGAACTGCGGGAAGGATGGCATGACTCCCCACGGTTTCATCACCGCGTGGTTGAACTGTGCGAATGTGATCTTGCGTCCGGCGAGATCGGGACCGTAGCCACCTTCGCCCTTGGCGCCATGGCAGTTCTTGCAGGACGTGGTGTTGCCGTCCCAGAGCGCCTTTCCTGCAGCCTGATCACCGGCTGGACCCGCCGTCTGCGCCGCGGCAAGCGCCGCGAAAACCGGTATCAGAATGAGCGCGAGCAAAACTCTTTTCATAAGCCACTCACCTCGTGGAGCGTCGCGTTTATTTACCGTACGATTCCTGGTCCTTGAGCTTGCCGAGTTCGTCGAGTTCATGGTTATTCGTGCAATAGAACTCGTACACCTCGCCGTTGCCGAGCGTCCATCGGCGCGGCGCCGACGTCCACGGCTTGGCCAGCACCTTCGGGTCGTCTACCGTGATCTGAACGATCAGGTAATTTTTCGAGGGACGAGTATACCGCTCCGTCACCTTCATGGCGTCGCTGTGGAACCAGCCCGTTGGCATGACGTAGGTCCGCTCGTCGAATCCAGACGAATTGACCACTAGCGTGTCCCCTTCCCAGTGCGTGGTGCTCGTGCCATGGAACCAGGGCTCCGGGTCCTTCGGCACAGGTCGCCCGTCGGTGTACACGAGCCGCCAATTGTTCAGAACCTCATATAACTGCGCCATCATCGTCGGCGTATGGACGATGACTGTGGAGTACGGGTTCTGGAGCCAGATGGCGGGGAGACCACGCGGCATGCAGTTGACAGACGATTTCGACAGCTCGAGCTCGACCGGCGTCATCGCCTTGATCTTCGCTTCCGCCCAAGGCTGAAACGCGGGCTTCTCTTCCGGCGTCGCTCGTGGATCGAACTGCCGGCGCGCGGCCGGATCGACGCCGTCTCGGCCGCTCACGCCCTGACCCGCGCTGTTGGGCAGCCAATGACCCGACAGATCAATGTGACCGTCCGGCAACCGCGGCGGTGGACCACCTGGCGGCATCACTTTGATCGCGTACTCAGTAGTCCTGTTCTGGGCGGCTTGAGCGCCGCGACCTTGCCCGTGCACGACGACTGCGTGCACGCACATGAGCGCGACCGCCGCGCCGCAGAATATGCCGGAATACATGCGTGCGCTCATATCGACTCCTGACATCAGTCCTGCAGTTGTCCCATCTGTCTGAGAACGCCGTCCGCCGCGAACTTGAGAGAGCCAGCGGCCGCATAGTGCTGCCGGCCGTTCTTTGCCTCGCAGCCTCTCACCCACACTTCCTTACCAATGTTGTCCTTGAACAGCTGAAGGGAGGTGCCGGCCCGCCGCAGCGTAATCAACGCGTATGTCTGGAAAGACCAGTTGTGCACCGTGCCGTCGGTGTCCTTCACGTCGACATAAAAGAAACCGTGAGGGTTGGTCCATTCGACTTTCGTCAGCGTGCCGGTGAAGTCACGGCACTTCGACGCGTCGAATTCGGCAGCGAACGAATGGTGTGCAAACGACGGCGTCGTCATCAGCACAACGGCCGCCGCGGCGACCGCAAGGGTGAACGTCCGCGCAATCTTCATGAGAACCTCACTCGTTAGAATCCGTACTTGATTGCAAACTGCATGATCCGGGGATCACCGGTCTGCGTGTTGATCTGGCCGAAGGTCCCTGCGTCGAGACTCGTATTCGGATCGCCCCAGTTGAAGTTGTTGAACAGGTTGAACGCCTCGATGCGCAGTTCCATCGTTCTGCCTGCGCCGAGGGTGAGTATCCTGGCGACGGAAACGTCCACTTTCCAGAAGCCGGGACCTTCGATGGATCGCGCCTCTGTGTCGCCGAGCGTGCCCGGCGCCGGAAAGGCGAAGGCCGCCGCATTGAGGTAGTTCGTCAACGATTTCGCCGCGTACGGGTTCTCAGCCACTTGGTCCACGCGCTGGGTGGGGATGCCGCTGAATGCCCTGTCCTGGGTCGTCGTCACCGTGAGCCAGTTCCCTGTATTCGCGTTCAGGATGCCCGACACGCGCCAGTTCGAGGCGACGATACGAAGGGTCTGGTTGCTGAACTGCGGCGCCTGAGCACTCGCCGTGAAATTAGCGATTTCGCGCTGATTATATGGGCAATTGCCGCGATCGTACGAGGGATCGCCCGGCTTCAGCCACGTCGCATTGAACTGCACGAAATTGCCGGTCACCGGCGTGTCCGTCGTGCAGCGCGACACCGTGTAATTGCCGCCGACGCTCAGCCCGTTGGCGGCCCAACCTGCGAGAACACTCGTCGGGCATCGGTGTTGGCGCGGCCGTGGAACAGACGGGGTAACTGACGCCTCTCAGCGTGCTCGGGCCGAGCCCCATATAGATCCCGGGATTAAGCGCTTCCTGCCCCCAGATGCGGTCGAGATACGTGCCGAGTAACTCGCCGCAACCTGCCATGCGGTGCCGATCTGCCTTTCGACAGTGCCCGGCACGTAGGCATAGATCGGAATGCCGAGGGCCGGCCCGTCGAAGAACTTGTCAGCAGGTGAGTTGTTGAACCGGGATGTACAGAGCGGGTACTGCCGCTGTCGGAGCCGTGAGTAACGATCAGGGTCCGTCGGCGCCAAGCCTGCGGGCCACCGGCTGTGGCCTGGCGAAGTTCGTCGCTGCTACAGCGGCGTTCGGCTGCACGTCGGTCAGCTCCACCGTCATCTGCATGAACGTCTGACTGACGACTCGCTTGAACGGCACCTTCACGCCCGCGACGTCGCGGAAATCCGAATAGTCAATCTGCGTCGGCACGAAACCGACTGGCGTGAGCGTCCACCTCACGGCCCGGACCAGCAGTCCAGACGGCGCGAAGTAGAGGTTCGCGATCGGCTGCCGGTCGTCGTCGATCCCCTGCACGACCGTGACTTCCTCGTCGTTGAGCACGGCCCGGCCGACGCGCCAGTGCGGATAGGCCGTCGGGATGCCGGAGGGAAACGCCACGAGGGCCTCGAGCCGCGCACGATCCAGGTTGCCTTCGGTCAGCGTGACGAGCGGGATTGCGGTATCGGGACCGGCCATCCATCCGTTCGTGCCATTGAACGCCCGAACGCTGTTGCCCGCCTTCATGTGAACGATCGTCGTGTACTGATTCGGCGCTTTCGCGAACACGTCAACCGGAACCTTCTCGAACAGGGTATCGAAGCCCGCATAGGTGCCCTTGGCGGCAAAACTCGTCAGCTTCGCCAGGTTGTTGCCGCCGACGGTCTGCAGGTACTTCTCGAAAATCTTGTCCGCCGACAGCGTCGCGTCGGTCGTGAAATCGCGGGCGTTCGGATCCTCCTCGGGCGTGCTGTACTGCAGCGCGATGTTCGGATCGCTGCGCGGGCTCTGATTGCCGTGATGGCAGGTGAAACAGGTTACGCGCGGCGCGCCGCCGAAGAAGTTCTTGTTGATCGTCTGCATCATGGCGATCATCTGCCGCGCGCGCTGCATGCGCGGCGTCACCTCGGCGAACTTCGCGCGGTCGAGCGCCGCCTGCGGCACGTGGCAGAACGTGCAGTCGTTGCCCATCGCGTTGGCGAACATCCCCATCGCGTCGAAGAACGTATCCACGGGAATATCGCGGAGGACGGTCACGCTCTTGAAGACGTCCTGCGTCACGATCGGACGATCGCCGGCGCCCGGTGCCTGAGCACTGAGCGCGGAGACGGTGACGAGGCACGTGACGGCGACGGCCGCCGCCCCAGCGAATAGGCGCGTCATTTCCCGAAGAAAGGATTGTCGTGACCGCCGGCCGGCCCGTACTGGTTGTTTTCCTGGCAAATGTTTTCCAGGATTTCGTCGTTCGGACCCTGCAGTCGTGACGTGAAGGTCACCGTGAACGGCTTCGAGTAATACATCGGATCTTCGATCGTCACCGCGTTGGTCAGCGTCCCCATGTTCGGACGCGTCCATCGCTCGATGATGTGAAGCTGCTCACTGTGGGGCGTCCCCTTTCGATCGAACCAGAACTTGTCGTTGAACCCGACCGTGTCGATCACCAGCGTGTCCTTGTTCTCCCAGCGGCCGATGGAGTGTCCGAACCAGGTGGGATCCAGTTCCGCCGGATGCTTCCGGCCGTCCATGAAAACCTGGCGATACGAGTGGATGTTCCCCTCATGCAGGATGTACAGATGCGCAGAGGTACTGCTCCCTGTCATGTCCTGCACGAACTTGAATGGATACGGCGTGGAGCGCGGAACACCCATCGGCATGCACCAGAGATGTGGATCGTCGCTCTCATGCTGCGCCCGATAGTCCATCACCTTCACCGCTGCAGGTAGCAGCGGCAGCTTCTCGCCTTTCGGCAGCCCGACGGAGATGTCGTCGACGGGCCCGCCGCCAACCCACAGGCCGTTCAGGCTGATGGTCCCGTCAGGCAGACGCGGGGTCGGCTCCTTGCTGCGGTCGGGTGCCCGCCTTCCGCCGCCACCGCCGAGAGCGCCCACGGCGCCGAGAGGACTCCCGCCGCGACCGCCACGGCCTTCCTGGGCGTGAACGAAAATCCCAAAGCCCAAAACCCAAATCCCAAATCCCAACAGGAAGATCCCAACTCCCGAGATTGGGATTTGGAGCTTCGGATTTGGGATTTCGGATTTGCGGAGTCGCATTACGCCCTCCTGTCGGTGCCGCGCTTCCTACTTGCCGAACGGGTTGTCGTGGCCGCCGGCCTGGCCGTACTGGTTGTTCTCCTGACAGATGTATTCCATCAGCTCGTCGCCAGGCGCCTGCAGCCGTGCGTTGAACGTGACCGTAAATGGCTTCGAGTAGTACGTCGGATCTTCGATCGTCACGGTGTTCACGAGCGTTCCCATGTTCGGCCGTGTCCAGCGCTCGGTCGTGTGCAGCTTCTCGCTGTGCGGCGTCCCTTTGCGGTCGAACCAGAACTTGTCGTTGAACCCGACGGTGTCGATGACGAGCGTGTCCTTCCCTTCCCAGTGACCGATGGAATGGCCGAACCAGGTCGGATCGAGTTCCGCCGGATGCTTACGGCCATCCATGAAGATCTGGCGATACGAGTGGATGTTCCCTTCGTGAATGATGTAGAGATGCGGCGGCGCGGTGCTGCCCGTGATGTCCTGCACGAACTTGAACGGATACGGCGTCGACCGCGGCACACCCATCGGCATGCACCAGAGATGCGGGTCGTCGGTCTCGTGCTGCGCGCGATATTCCAGCAGCTTCACCGCGGGCGGAAGGAGCGGCAGCTTCTCACCCTTCGGCAGCCCCTGTGCGATGTCGTTCACGGGCCCACCGCCAACCCAGACGCCGTCGAAGCTGACCGTGCCGTCCGGCAGCCGCGGCGCCGGTTCGGTGCGCACTGGCGGCCGCTTCACTTCCTGACCAAGTGCACCAACGGTCCCCAACTGGCCGCGCTGTTCCTGGGCTCGCACCGATAGAGACATGGCGTTCGACAAAATCGTGACGCCAACTAGACAGATGCCCAACCGCAATCGCACGATGTCCTCCAGAACCTTACTGTCCGTCCGGCCGCCCGTCGTCAGACGCGCCGCCAAAGAGCGATCGGCCGTCAGCGGTAGTGACGGAGCGCGCATCTCCGCGGTACTGCGCCACCTTCGCAGCGTAGCCTTTTACCGTCACCTCGTCGCCCACTTTGAGCGTCCGGCTCGTCCAGCCATTGCGTGCGAGAGCGCTCGGGCTCGCCAGCTCCATGTTCCACGTCACCACTTTCCCGTTTTCGTTCGTGTCGACGTAGAACCGGGCGTGCGGATTGGTCCACTCGACCTTGGAAACGGTTCCCTTGATCTCGAACGTCTTCGTCCCGTCGTACTCGGTGCTGAACGAGTGGTGGGCGTAAGCGGCGCCTGCGCCGACCAGGCTGAAGAGTGCGACGAAGATGGCGAATTGCGTTCTCATTCCGATACCTCCGGATAGTCGCCGTAATGAAGCGGGCGGCACATTGTCGTCCCAGACCGCCGGGAAGTGCAAGATATGGAGAAAAAACCGCGGAGGTCTTGAAGTCCACGAAGGACAAGGTGTTCTTCGTGTTCTTCGCGACCTTCGTGGTTAATCACTAGAAGCCGTACTTCAACCCGAACTGCAGGATGCGCGGCGTTGCTCCCGTCTGAAGCGCCGTGATCCGGCCGAAGTTTGCGAGGTTCAGATTCAAATTCGGATTGCCCAGGTTGACGTGGTTCAGCAGGTTGAACGCCTCGAGTCGAAGCTCGACGTTCTGGACCTGGGTGAGATGGATATTCCTGGACAGCGCCATGTCGACGGTCCAGCGTGGCGGTCCCTTGATGTCATAGATCGGCAGGTCGCCGAACGTGCCAGGCGCCGGCTGCGCAAACGCCGCCCTGTTCAAATACGCCTGGACCGTCTTTGCTCCGTAGACATCATTGGAAATTCTGTTCGGACGCTGGTTATTGAGTCCGTTTCCGGAGTTGTCCTGGCCGGTGGTGATGAGCAGCCACGCGCCCGAGGCGCCGTTGAAGATGCCTGACAGCCGCCAGTCGGACGCGATGATTCGTGCCGTGCGGCCGGCGAACTGCGGCGTCACGTATCCGAGGGTGAAGACGCCGATATGCGTCCGATCCTGGGAGCAGTGACCGTAGTCGAATGAGGGGTCATTCGGCTTCGTGTAGCCGGTGCTCAGCTGCGGGAACGTGCCGGTCGCCGTATTGCCCACGCAACGCGAGAGCGTGTAGTTCGCGTTCATGCTGAGGCCATTCGCCTCGCGCCGCCGGATCGACAGCTTCATGCCGCGATAACTCTGCACGCCGACGTCTGTGTGGAGATCGAGCACACCGATCAACGGATCGTGCAGGATGCGCCGCTGATCGAGGTTCGCGGGGACAGTGCAGTTCGGATACGACACGCCGTTCAACGTGCATGGTGCATTGCCGAGGAACTCGCCCGGGTTGAGCGCCACCTGGCCCCAGATCCGATCAGTATGACTCCCAAGATAGCTCGCTGAAACGCCCCAGATCGATCCGAACTGCTTCTCGACGGTCGCGTTCCACGACTGCGCACGCGGCGAGTTGATATGCGGATCGACGACACCGTAGGACCCGTAGTTGACGAACCGCGTGTCGGCGTTGGTCACGATCGGATGAGGATCGCCTCCGTAGGTTCGGTACGGGTCGTCGAACAGTCCGGGCGGATCCTGCAGCAGCGATCGATTGCCGAACGGCGGCGCCGACGCGTTGATGTTGTGGTAGTCGGCGCTCGGGAAGTCGTACGAGATCCCATACGATGTGCGGATAGCGAGGCTGCCATCGCCGCGGACGTCCCACGCGAGACCGATGCGCGGCGACAAGTTCCACCACTGCGGGTCCACACCGGTCTTCCCTTCCGGGAATCCCGGATCCCCGGGCCATAGGAAACCGGCCGGCGCGTTTTTGTAAATGGTGCTCTTCACGCCTTTCTGCCAGTTATCCATGTTGAAGATCGAGAGCGCGCCGTTTTCGACGTTCTGGCCGAAGTACGGCTCCCAGCGGAGGCCGCCGTTGACCGTGACGCGAGGCGCGGCGCGCCACGTGTCCTGCGCATAAAGACCGATATACCGCTGATCGACGGGAATGATTGCCGGGCCGCCATGCTCGAGCGTCGTGACGCGGCCGATCAGCAGATCGGCGAGGCTGGCGCCGGTGATCTGGCCGCTCACCGTCCAGTTACCGCCCGACCGCGCATGCGATTCGCCGGCGTATTTCCAGTACGCGATGTCCGCGCCGAACGAGAGCTGATGCGCACCCTTGAGCGTTGAATAGTCGTCGTTCACCTGGTACGTGTTGGTCGAAAAAATCCCCTTCGTCGCGGTTCCCGCGGAGATCGCGAAGGCATTGGTCACGGTGAGCACCATTTCACCGGGGTTGTAGCTGTAGACGTTCGACCCGAGATCCTTCGGCGAGAAGAACGGGGCCTGATAACGATGTACGGCGGTGCGGTTGAACGCCACGCGGAACGAGTTCACCGTGCTCGACGACAGAATCATCGTGTCGCCGAAGGTGAATGATTGCGCGAGGTTGTTCACGCCCGGGTGATCTGTTACGAGCACGTTGTCAGGATCCTTGGCGAACGCTGCTTCCTGCTTGAAGAACGTGGCCATGTAACGGCCGAACATCGAGTGGTTCGCGGAGTACTGGTAATCGACCTTGCCGACGGCTTGACCCTCGTTGTTGTCATCCTTGGTGGCGTAGGTGGCCTGGCCGCACGGGTCGTCGGTCTTGGGCAGGCGCCTTGCCAGGTTCAGAGCGGCAGGGCTGAACTGCGAGGGGCTGATCTGGTTGTTCACGAACGGCGCACGCAGCGTTACCGCGCGTCCGGCGTTGCATGCCGCGGACGCGAACGCGGTGAAGTCGCCCGCCAGCATGGCCACCGTCGGCACAAACGCGACGTTGGCGGCAGGCGTCTGACGCGTCGCCGTCCCCTGATACGCGCCGAAGAAGAACAGTTTGTTCTGAACAATCGGGCCACCGAGCGTGCCGCCGAACTGATTCCGCAGCAGGCCGTCGTCGCGGCGTTTCCCGGTTGCTGGATTGATCGCCGCAAACGGATTGGTGGCGTTGAAGCGGTGGTCGCGCAGGAATTCGAATCCGTTGCCGTGGAAGTTGTTGGTGCCGGACTTGGTCACGGCGTTGACCGACGCACCTGAGTGCATGCCATTTTGCGCCGACAGTCCACTCGTTGCGACGCTGAATTCCTGCAGCGCGTCGGGGAAAGGAAGCGGCAGGTTGGCATTGTTCTGCGGATCGTTGTGGATAGCGCCATCGAGCAGGTACGCGACGCCGAAATTCAGGCCGCCGGCCACCGCGATGTTCACTGCCTTGCCGCCGCACGAGTCGCAGCCGCCAAAGTTACGACTGTTTGGACTGCCCGTGTTCACCGCGCCGCCGGCGAGCACAATCAGATCCGTCACCTGCCGCCCCTGCAACGGCAACTCGACGATACGCTCGTTTTCGACGACGTCCTTGATGCCGGAGCTCTTGACGTCGATGAGCGGCGCGGCACCTTCGACCGTGATGGTTTCGGCGACGTTTCCGAGCTCCAATGAAACGTTGATCGTTGGCCGTTCGCCCACCTGCAGAACGATGCCGTTCTGCACGTAACTGCGGAACCCCTGCAACGCCACTTCGAGGCGGTACGGCCCCGTTGGAAGATTCGAAATCACATAGGTGCCGTCCGAGTCGGTGACTGCCGTTCGCATCGCTTGTGTGTTGGTCTGCGTCATCGTGACGGTCACGCCGGGCAGCACCGCGGCGCTCGTATCCGTCACGCGTCCGCTCAATTCCGCCGTGGACAACTGTGCTGATGCAGCCGCGGCGTTGAGAACTAATGTCAGCGCGCCGAGCAAAACGTTCCGACGAAAACGGTCCATTCGACCTCCCCTGTTCCCTGTGTATTCGGCGCGGAGTCTAGCGACGGGAGAAAACAGTGTCAATGTATGCACCGACCCGCGTATTCTTCTGCGCCTATGGCACTTTGCAGAAGGGACTTTCTCGCAGGACTCGGTGCCGCGGCTGGAGCGGCAATGATCCCGGGATTCGGGATTCGGGGTTCGGGAGTCGGTGGCTCGCTGTTCGCCGCCGGCCAGGGCGCCGCGGCGCCGGGACGCGCGTTCCGCATCGACACGCACGCGCACTTCACCATCCCGAAGATGTACGACCTGGCGACTGCGCATGGCGTCCAGCAGGCAACGCTGAAGGATTGGTCGCCCGCAAAAATGCTGGCAGAGATGGAAGAAGGCGGCGTAGCGACGTCGATCATTTCGATCAGCGATCCCGGCGTGAACTTCGGCGACAACGCCGGGGCTCGGACGCTCGCGCGCGAATGCAACGAGGCCGGCGCAAAGGTGGTGCGCGATTATCCGGGGCGGTTCGGCCTGTTCGCAGTGCTGCCGCTACCCGACGTGGACGGCGCGCTCAAGGAACTCGAGTACGCGCTCGACACGCTGAAGGCCGACGGCATCGGGGTGCTGTCAAGCTACGACGGCAAGTATCTCGGCAATCCGCTGTACACGCCGCTGCTCCAGGAAATGAACCGTCGCAAGGGTGTGATCTACTGCCACCCCTACTGCGCCGCGTGCGGCGTACAACAAACGCTGACCGACGCGCAAAACCGCGGCGTCGAGTTCGTCTTCGATACGACGCGCACGATCCTCAGCCTGCTGCAGACCGGCGCGGTCGCACGGTTCCCCGACATCAAATTCATCTGGTCGCACGGCGGCGGCACGGTGCCGTTCATCACGAGCCGGCTGAATGGAGCCGGCGGCGACAAGCTGCCGAAAGGCGTGACCTACGAGCTGCAGAAGTTCTATTACGACACGGCGCAGGCGTTCAATCCGTACACGATGCCATCGTTCAAGAAGTTCGTCCCGACCTCGCAGATCTTGTTCGGCACCGATTTCCCGCTCGGCGGCGGATCGGCAGCAACCGTCGCCAAGGGACTTCGGGACAACGGTGGATTCACCGATGCGGAATTACGGGCGATTGAACGGGAGAACGCGCTGAAGCTGTTGCCGCGGCTGAAGACGTAGGAAATCCGAGATCCCAAACAAACGACGAGCCACAGAGACGCAGAGAATTTTTGTTCTCTGCGTCTGTGAGGTCTCTGCGGCCCGTATCTGCGGTTTGAGATTTGGAGATTGGGCGATTACCGCTTGTACTCGCGGCCGCCCTTCTCGACCTGCGTCCAATCGAGATAGTCGCCCGAACAGGAAATCTCACCGAGCTCCCAGTTCGGCCGGTTCTCGTAATAGAAGGTCGTCTCCCACGGCTTGGCAAGCGCCTTGGGATCATCCATCTTGATGTCGACCTCGAGGTGATCGCGATCGATGCGACGGAAGCGTTCGGTCACCTTCAAGTCCGGAGTGTGAGCGTGACCGAGTCGATCGAGCCACGTCTTCTCGTTGAAACCGACCGTCTGTACTTCGAAGGTGTGATCGTCCACCCACCGGCCGACGGACGTGCCCATCCAGAGCTGATCGGGATCGGTCGGCAGCGCGCGGCCATCGGTGTGAACGCGCCGCATCCAGTGGTCGTACTCGTAGATCAATAACGTCTGCTTCGGCGTCTGTATGACCTCGAATGGGTAGGGATGGAAGTACACGCGCGGCACACCAGGCGGATAGCACTTGGTAAGCACTGGATCGTTGGTTTCGTCGAGCGTGTAGTTGCCGCCGTTGGAGTCTCTGGCTTTCTTGAACTCTGCCTCACCCCACGCGGTCAACGATGGCGGGTTCTTCATCGGATCGGTATAGGTGAAGTTCGTCCAAGGACCGTTTTTGCCCGGAGGATTGCGCATCATCCAGACGCCGGTGAGATCCTTGGCGGGTGCCGGGGCCGACGGTGCAGCCGCAGCCGCGGCGCCACCACGCGCGCCGCCGCGCGCCCCTTGACCGGCGGGCGCGGCCTGCGAAAAGAGCGTCGCGGTCGCGGCAAGCGCAAAGGCTGCCGCCAGCATCGAGCTGATGATGCGCGTGCGCATGGTCTTCGATCTCCTCGTTGAAGCGGACCCTGAGGTGCGCCTATTGCTCGAAGGTCGGCAGGTCGCCTTCGGGTCCCGCGATCTTGCGGATCTGGAGCACCGGGCTGCCGTTCTTCTGCTGATTACCGACGACGGTCAAGGTGTCACCGGGCTTCAGCGTGTTCTTGGTCCAGCCCGCGCGCTGCAACTTGTTGGGTGCCGTCAGCCACCCCGACCACTTCGTCGTCGTACCATCGGCGTTCTTCACGTCGAACCACACGACGACGTGTGGGTTGACGAAATCCAACTGTGTGACCGTACCCTGCAGCGTCTGCTGCTTGGTCTGGTCGAACGCCGCGCCACCGTGGTGCGCAAGCGCGGGCGCCGCAATCGCGAGCGCCGCAATGAAGGCCAGCGCGAATAAGAGATTTCGACTCATTTCAGATTTCTCCTCGGAACTATTTGAGCTCCAGTTGGCGTGGCGAGTCTAGTAGTGCCAAGAGGTTGTGTCAATAAACGGCCAGTATCCGGCAGCGGTTTCGGGCGTACACTGGCGTATGCGGTCAATTCCGGCGCTGACAGTCGCGATCGCGCTCCAGGTGGCCGGTTCGCCCGCGCTGGCGCAACGACTGCCGTTTCAGAAATCATTCGACGCAGCGGGCGTGACGACGCTGGACGTCTCGACGATACGCGGAAAAATCAACGTCGTCTCCGGCGAAACCGACCGCATCCAGATCGGCGGGGCGGTGACCATCCGCATCGGTATTGACGTCCCCGAAAACCCACTGGAGATCGCGCAACGGATCGCAGCCAATCCACCGATCGAACGCGTCGGCGACACGATACGTTTGCGACCGCCAGCAGACGCGAGGGACCGAAAGGCGGTCACGGTCAACTATGACGTTCGCGTTCCAGCAAACACAAAAATATTGACCGTCAGCGATTCCGGCGAAACCACCCTCGCCGGCCTCACGGGCGGTGTCGACGTCCGCACGCAGTCGGGCGCAATTGCGCTGCAGCGCATCGGAGGCGTCACCACCGTCTCCACTGGTTCCGGAGCTGTGCTTGTCGAGGGAACGAATGGGCCGCTCACCGTCACCACCAGCAGCAGCGCTTTCACCGCACGGGCACTTGGCGGCCACCTCCACGTCCGGACCATGAGCGGCGCCGTCAACGCCGGTTTTGCGGGCGCCGGCGACGTCGATATCGAGACGGGATCCAGCGCGATTCAACTGCGCGGCGTGCGTGGTGCGCTGATCGCCGCAACGCGAAGCGGGCGTATTAGCGTCGAAGGCCAGCCTGATCGTCAGTGGGCGATATCGACAGGCTCGAGCGCCATCGACGTCGCTGTGACGAGCCCACCCGTCATACTCGACGCCACGACCGGATCGGGCTCGGTCGAGGTCACGGGCGCTACCGTCAACGGCACCGTATCGAAACGCGCGGTCAACGGTGCTATCGGCAGCGGCGGACCGCCGGTTCGGATATCCACGCGCAGCGGCTCCATCCGCATCAACGTCGGCCGCTAATCGGCCCGTCAGACGACGATCAGCGGACGCATCATGTCGTGTTCCTCATGCTCGAGGATGTGGCAGTGCCACACGTACTCGTGTCCACCAGTGCGCGGGCTGGGCGGAACGGCGAAGGGCGTCGCCGGCAGATCGAATTTCATAATCACCGTCGTGCATTCGCCTGGATTCATCCTGACCGTCTCCTTCCAACCGCGCTCGTTGGGATCCGGCAGCCTGGGGGGACCGAGGACTCGCGACGGCTGCTGCGGATGGATTTTCTGCCGCGACACGATCTGGACGTTCACCAGGTGGAAATGAATCGGGTGCGTGTCGCCTGACAGGTTGAAGATGCGCCACGCCTCGATCGCACCCGCAACCGGCGTTTCCGTCGGCGGATCTTCGTAATTCCTCGCAAAGGTTCCCTCGTACAGTGGTTCGGCGGTCCCCAGGCGCTGAATCAACCTGCCGAACTCGTCGAAGTCTTCGTTCAAGGTCAGATCTCGAACCGGCACGCCCGGCGGCAGAGTCGTCACCCCTTCGGGCACCAGAGGCGGAGGATCGAGCGGCGGCAGCTTCAGCGGCGCGTGCGGATCATTTGCGCCGACACGGGGTCCAACCACAATCTGCAGCAGCGTCCGCGTGTTCGGTCCAAAACCAGGCTGCGGACGAGGGGAAATCTCCCGCGAATCGGTATCGAAATCAGCAGCAGAATCCCCGGAGGGAAACGGCGCAGGCGCGTCGTTGTAGAGAATCAGAATCGATCCCGCCGGTACATCGGAGAAATCGACAATGAGATCGGCGCGTTCCGCGGGAGCCAGCAGCAGCGTTGCGTCCTTTCGGCCATCCAGCAGCACGGGTTGCGGCAGGAAACCTCCTTCGGCGGCAATCTGCACGAATGGCGGACCAGCGTGCCGCAGGTTCGGCTCGGTCGAATCGGGAAACGTCGTCCCCTGGGCATAAAAGAGCCTCAGCGTGCAGAAGCGGGCGTTGCACGCGTTCAGCACACGAAGTCGGTACCTTCGCTGCTCGACGTGGGCGGTCGGATAAACCAGGCCGTTCACGAGCATCGTGTCGCCGAAGAACTCAGGTACGCACGACGGGTACGGCAGCGGCTCCGTTGTGGGCCCGAGATCTGCCGGATCGTATTCGCTCGGATACCAGAGATCGCCGGGCGAACCCCACTGATCTGCAACCGACTTGAAGATCTTGTCCTGAATGACAATCGGGACCTCATTCGACGGGATCGCTCCGGATGCGATCAACGCCGCCTCGCTGAGATCGCGGATGATGTAGGCGGACGCCAGACCTGCATAGGCGTTCAATCGCGTAATCCCCAGCGCGTGATCGTGGTACCAGACCATGCGGGCGCTCTGGTCGTTCGGATAGTAGTAATTGAAGCTGCCTGCTGGCGGCACCCCCATATCGGGCACGGATATCGCGCTCGGTCCGTACGAACCATCTGCACCGAACCACGAGAAGGGTCCCCCGTCACTGAGCCAGGGCGTAAGGCCGCCGTGCAGGTGAAGCGCGATTCGGTTCTGCGCCAACTCCGCCCCGGGAAGCGACGCGTCAACGGGCAGCGGGTGCACGGGTGGCAGGAAGTTCGTCAACGTCAGCCGAACCGGCGTCCCGCGCTGCGCGACAATCACCGGACCGAGATGGCGATGCACCCCGGTCGTCGCATCCGCGTAGCCCCACAACCTGGTCGCCGTGGGTAGATCAGGATGCAGTTGCTGGGTGTACTGTCCGGCGTTCAGCTGGTAGTAATCCGCTCCCATGAAGGGGACGGAGGTGGCGACGGGGATCTCCTGACCTAGCCTGGGCAACGGTTGAATGAATTTCTTGAGTGAGGAACTCTGGACAGCCAACAGGCGCTGCCAGGGGACCATGGCTGCGATGCCGGTCGCAGCGGCGTAGCGGAGAAATTCCCGTCGGGTGGCGGTCATACATCCCTCCCAATCCGTTGTGACCTTGCGTCAACGGCGCGCCATCAGCACTGACTGTCGGAGACACGGGCCGTGCTGCTTCGCGGCGCTCAGGCGGGAAGACTTGCATGATGTGGGGAGCTTCCCGTCGATTGTTCGGCGAGCAGGCATAGCAAACTGCAGGCCACCGATCACGTCACTTTCACGCTATTTGTGCTTCGGACCGGCTCCCTTGCGTCGCCGGTAGTTCGCGAGCTTTTCGATGACGGCGCAGACCGCGCCCGTGTCTTCCATCGGATCGTTGGCCGTCGCAGAGAGATAGAGCGGCGCGGTCGCGGCGAACAGCGGCGTCGGACAGCCGTTTGCCTTCGCGAAATCCGCAATCACGTTCATGTCCTTCTGCCACACGCCGAGCTTCATCGTGACGTCCGACGAATAGTCGCCCTTGACCATCATGGGGCCTCGCACCTGGAACATGCGCGAGTTGCCCGCGCCGTCGGTGAGCACTTTGTACGACAATGCCGGGTCGAGTCCCGACTTCATCGCGAGCACCATCGCCTCCGCCGCCGCGACGTTGTGAATCGCGACGAGCAGGTTGGCCGCGAACTTCATCTTCGAGCCGTTGCCGAATGGCCCGACGTAGTAGTTGACGCGGGCAAACCCTTCGAGGACGGCGACGACGGAGCGACACACGCCGGCATCACCGCTCGCATAGACCGCGATGTCCCTGGTGCGTGCCTGCGAGCCAGTGCCACTCAGCGGGCAGTCGAGGAGGATGGCACCGCGCCGTGTCAGCGCGATTCTCGCCTGCTCCTTCACCTCGATCGGCAGCGTGCTCGTCTCGATGACCACCACCTTGCGGCCGAATTGCGCGAGTTCGGTGGCCACCTGAATGAGCGCGTTCGCAGACGGCAGCGAGGTGATGATCGTCGTTGCGACATCCGCCACGCCGCGGACGTC
>Ga0207659_10000606_pt1 | contig 21437 bp, 13 predicted proteins | sample KBSM43metaG_FD_184330 | JGI IMG/M metagenome (GOLD analysis project Ga0207659, IMG submission 184330) | Miscanthus rhizosphere microbial communities from Kellogg Biological Station, Michigan, USA - KBS M4-3 metaG (SPAdes) (version 2) | ecosystem: Host-associated > Plants > Roots > Rhizosphere >...
GGCCGGGTCGATCATCGTGTCGATCCCGGTGGTGCTGCTGTTCCTCTATCTGCAGAAGTACCTGGTGTCGGGGCTCACCGCGGGGAGCGTGAAGGGCTAGGCTGTCCTCCATGGCGAGAGTCACCGGGATCGGGGGCGTCTTCTTCAAGTCGAGGTCGGACCAGACGCAGCTCGCGGCCTGGTACGCACGGCACCTGGGATTGCAGCTCGAGGAGTGGGGCGGCGCGATCTTGAAGTGGCCCGAGGACAAGGCCGAGGATCGGGGCCTCACCGTCTGGACCGTCGCGGAGAAGAACAGTCAGTGGTTCAGCCCGAGCGAATCGAGCTTCATGATCAACTATCGCGTGGACGATCTCGATGCTCTACTGACGCAGCTGCGCCACGACGGGGTATCGATCGTCAAGGGACCGGAGTCGCACGAGAACGGCCGCTTTGCCTGGATCCTCGATCCGGACGGCAACAAGGTCGAGCTGTGGCAGCCGATGCTGTGGGACGAGAAGAACAAGGAGTGCTGACCGGTGGGACCACTCCACAGGTCGCTCACCGTGGGGAGCATGAAGGGCTGACGGAAGTCACGACTCCGAGGGCGAGCCAGGGTCAAGCAGAAACTCGACGTTGGCGACACCCTCTTGGCGAAGCTCGCCGCCATTTCGTACCCATTCCTCGGCGCCGGGACTGTACGAGATTGCTTTATATGCTGCGCTTGCTCCGTCGCGGCGATTCCGCGCCCAGACAGGTCTTCGTAGGTGAGGGCCGAGTTGCTTCCAGACCGCGGAGAACAGGCGAAGAGCTTCGCGGTTGTCACGCATCTTCGCAGACCGAGCATCGTACCAGTCGGACTTGGCGCCGAGTTGACACGCAAGGAGCGTCCTGTCGCGAATCCGGGGGACATCGAGCGAAACGAGACCCAGCTCAGCTGCGGGAACCAGACGCGGGTTGATGTCGTCCGCCATGAGGCTCGTTTTCGAGAAGTAGACCGTCGTTCCATCCTTAAAAGAGCCCTCGCGCGGACTCCAGGGCTCGAGCGGTTGCTGGGGACCGGTATACAGGAGCCCGGAGAATCCGATGAGTTGCTGTGCGGAGGCCAGCCAGCCGAGAAGTTCTTCAGAAAGCACGAAGATGTATTGGCTCTTCGAACTCATCATTTCTGGGGTGCTGGCGTAGTGAACTCCACGCCCATCCCGGGGCGGATCGCGTCCCCGCCTTCGACTGCACGGCCCACTGCCCCGCCCTCGATCATCTGCGTGACGATCACCCGACCCACCGGCGCACCGTCGGAGCCCAGCACCTTCCCGATCTGCATCACGCCCACGCCCTTGGTCGGACCTTTCATCGAGACCACGCCGCCCGAGACGTCCGCGACCGACAGGGCAGGGCTCACCGGCTTGTCCACGACCGTGGTCACCGCGACGGCCGGCGGCGCCTTGCCCGACCCGTAGACGAACGGCACCTGGGCGTACGCGCCGGTCTTCTCGTCGTACGAGCCGAGCACCTTCGCCTGGCTCGCCCCCGGCGGAAGCAGCACGTCCACGACCCAGGGATGCGCCTTTCCTCCGGCCGACGGGGCTCCGCCGAACATCCACGCCTCGCGCACGCCGATGACCGGCATCGTGTACGCGTCCGCCTCGTGCCTGCCGGCGATGCGGTCCACGACCGCGAAGCTTCGTTCCCAGCGCGCGCCCGAGACGTGCACCGAGTAGCCCCAGTCCTTCGTCGGCCGGCCGCCGAAGAAGCTCGCCGGGATCCGCGCGGAGATGGTCTTGCCCTGCGTCTGGAGGTTGGTGGGGAAGAGGACCCTGCGGGACGCCTCGGTGCCGAAGATTCCCTCGGTCACGGCCTTCGCCGCGCCCGGCTGGGGCGTCATCACCACCACGTACTCCCAGGTGTGGCCATCGGCGAACGCGACGCGCCGTCCCGGGATGCACATCGACCAGCCCGAGCCCGGCGTGGGGTCGGTGTCGATGTAGATGTCGATGTTCTGGAAGTAGATGTTGTTCTTGAGATCGAGCGGCGTCGAGTTGTACCGCTGCGTGCTCGGCGGATAGCGGAAGCTCTCGCCCATCGTCACCTCGAACACGACCTTGTCGCCCTCCTCGTAGACCGCGAAGCGACGGAGGTCGAAGTCGCCGGGCAGGAAGTCGGTGTCGCCCGGCGGCTGGTAGGTCCCCGGCCCGTTCGCGTCACCCGCCGGGTCGTCGAAGCCCGCGATCAGCGTGCGCTCGGCGCCGGAGGCGGGCGAGGCCAGCATCAGCGCGGAGAGCACGGCGAGGCACGAAGCGAGGCGCACGGGGAAGCCTTCTCAGGAAAAGAGGAGGCCGGCAAGGCACGCGCCCTGCCGGCCCCCGGAGTTCTGCGGTCGCTGGACTAGGGAACGGTGATGAACGAGTTCCCGCTGCCCAGGCCCGTGCCGCCGGTGAGCTCGACGGTCGCCGGGGTGAAGCTGCTGGCACCGGCAGCCTTGGTGCCCGCCGCGACGCCCTGGAGCCCGGCCACACCGGTTCCGTCCTTGTACTCGACGCCGTTGAACACCCAGATGAACTCGGGCTTGTCACCGGACTTGAGCAGACCGGGATAGGGCGGGTGAGCCTGGTCGATGTTCCCCGAGAGCGTGAAGGTGTAGACGCCACCGGTCGGGTTCGTGATGTCGAACTCGCTCCAGCCCCATGCCGAGCCCTTGATGTGGACCGGTGGGTCCCAGGTACCGGCGATGAGATCATTGGTGTCGATGGTCACCTGCATGTCGATCGTGCCGTGGGCCGGGAAGGCCATGCCAGCAGCGGTGACTGCCGCGCTCGTACCCGCTGCAACGTCGAACTCGCCGTTGTTTCCGATCCAGACCCAGCCACCGTTGACCGGATCCGGGTTGGTCGCATCGCGGAGTCCGTAGGCATAGGCGTCGGTGCCGGTGGCGGGCGCATGCACGAACACCGTGACTCCGAGCTTGTGATCGTTGGCCGTCGACCCGATCGGCTCGTGGCCGCCCGCGTTCCAGGGCCCGTCATCGTAGAGCTTTGCCCACGGGCCACCCCAGGTGGAATCGGCGGTGATGATGCGGGTGGTGGAGTCGAAGAGCATCGCGCCCTTCCACTCCAGCTCCTCCGACTTCCAGTTCTGGTTGACGCTGTCGTCGACGGTGAAGTTGACCGGGACGGTGCTGGCAGGCTGGGCGAACCCGCACACGTTGGCGACGCTGTTGCTCGTGCCGGTACCGCAGCTCAGGCCGGTACCGCACGTGCCGCAGGAAGGAAGCGTACCGCCACATCCGTCGCTGATGGTCCCGCAGTTGGCGTTCTGCGCGGCGCACGTCGTCTTCGTGCAGTTGTTCCCGCCGTTGTTGTCGCTACTACATCCCGCCAGGAACGCCCCGGCCAGGATCAGGCTACCGAGAATCTTCTTCATTCGTGTCTCCTCCCTAAATTGCGGATGCACCGGGAAGTCCGGACCCATCCGACTCACTGCGTACACGCGACGTTGATGGGCCCAATGCCCTTCGGCGTCTGAATTGCACTGTCACAACTGCAGGTATTGAAGTCGTAAGTGTTTTCCCGTGCCTCCGGTCCACATCCGTGGAGGTCCGTCGTCCAGGTGATCGTACCGCCGCTCTTTGGATTGAGATTCGAGGCGTCCTTGTTGCTCGCCTCGTCTCCCCAGCTCTCGTGTCGGTAGACGAACCCGTCTCCGTTCACGTCCACCACCTCGAGGATCCTCGAGTTCCCCGGCCATTCCTCGCTCCCGGTCCAGACGGCCCCTCTGGTGCCCCAGGTGAACTTGTAGCCGACGCGGAACACCTGGCCGGTCGCCGGGTCTCCCTTCGGGATGACGAAGCTGATGGTCCAGATGTTGTCTCCGGCCGTCTCGTCTCCGTTGGTCCCGTCGTCGTACATCGCCATCTGGTTGGGCGTGCTCGCACCCAGCGCGTTGTTCACCGCCGGGTCCTGAAGCACCGACTGCTTGTGGACCCAGCCGACGAAGAACATCGACTTGCCTGGCTTGTCGGTGGCCCACTTGAAGCGATCCACTGACGCGCAGAGGCCGTTGTGGGCGCTCGGGTTGAAATCGACGGTGAAGACGACTCGAAGATTGTTCGGGTCCGGGCACCCGGCGGGGCTGTACAGCTGCGCCACCTGGGCAAGCTGCTGGTCGAAGGCGACCGAGTCCCCGTCGATCCGCCCGTCGCCGGTGTAGTCGAACTGCTGTCGGGCAATCCAGCTCGGGCTCACCGCCCGGTTCTTCACGTTCCAGTTCTCGTCGTAGGCAGGGACGACGAAGAAATCAGGGTCCGTCTGGCTGAGCGACGGATCGAACCGCACGATGATCCGCTTCACCATGTTGAGGAGATCTTGGGTGGGACCGGATTGATCGAACGCCGCGCGGATGAGGTTGCGGGTTCCCAGATACGCATCGGGGGTGATCGTCTTCATCGACTGCTGGTCGTGGCTGAGCCGGGCCTCGACGATGAGCGTCTCGGTGATGTTCCGCTCGTCGAGCGCCACACCAGTGACCTTGCTCTCCTCGCCGATCGAGGGAACGAGCGTCCGCAGAGCGAGGTTTCCCGTCCGGGCGGTGACCTCGATCATCGAGTACTTCGAGGAGGGGAGCTGGACCTCGTAGTCCTGCGCGCTGGCGGAGGCGATGAAGCAGTCCTTGCCGACGTCCCAGTCGTTCCCGGTGTCACCGCAGTACGTCATCGCGTTGCCCTCGGCGTCGTTGGCTCCGAATTGCGACGGCTGGGCATCCATGAAGTACGTGGTCCCGCTGATGGCCGAGGACGGGCGGGCCGTCTCGTTGCGGCCAAGGTTCCCCAACCTCTCGACGCCGCAACCCGGGAGAAGCGCCAGGGCCAGCAGGAAAGAAAGTTGTTTCGAAGCGCTCATCTCGTCACCACGCGACCTCGACGGTCCCCTTCGCACGCCACACGTTCCAGATCATGTTGTAGTAGCCGCCGTCCGGGTCACGGAGGAGGTTCTTGTGGAAGTACTCCACCGTGTATCCCGCGAGCACCCCGCCGAAGGCGTAGGTGAACCCTGCGCGCGCGGTGTGCCGCTGAGTCCGTGCAGGGAAGTAGCCCGCGGCATCCGAGCCGTTCCGTCCGTCCTCCGACCAGTGGCTGTACTCGTAGCCGGCGAAGACCTTGAGCTCGTTGGTCGGCTGCACCGTGATCTGTCCGAAGAGCAGCCAGGACCGGCCGATGTAGTCGTCCTTCGGGTTGCTGATGTTCCGGTTGTCCCGGTCGTAGATGTACTTGATCTTGAAGTTGAGGAGGGGACTCCAGCCCACCGCCAGCGGCACCTGCGCGTTGAGCACGCCAATGTGCGTGTGCCGGTCCTGGTTCTTGTCGTAGATGCTCCGCGGGTCCTTCCCCCGGTCGTAGACGTTGGCGTAGTCCTGATCCGCCGTGTACGCCGTCGTGTCGGTGAAGCCGTGGGTGTAGAGGAAGTCCGGGTACTGGTTCACCGTGTCCCGGTTCTGCATGTTGGTGTTGTACCCGACGTAGGTGTACTCGCCGGACAGCTTCACCGATCCCAGCACCTGCTCCAGCACTCCGGTGAAGCCGTGCCAGCCGATGACCGACTCGTACCAGGGCTCGTCCCAGTCCTGGAACTCGTTGGCCACGTTGAGGGTGGGGAGCTGGCCGCCGCGGGTGAAGCCACCGGTGATGATGCCGTCGGTGAGGAGCACGTCCGCCTCGCGGCGCGCGCCCATGATGGCGTTGTACTCGCTGCCGATGTTGAAGTACTCGAACTTGGGCGACAGGCCGATCTTGAAGGGGTCGTAGAACTCGAGATCCACCTTGGCAGCGGCGCCGGTCGAAGCGATGGGGTTCCCGTTCGCGTCGGTCTTGAAGACCACCGGCGAGAAGCCCTGTCCGTTCCGGACCAGGTTCGTGGCGTAGTTCGGGTTCACGTAGTTGCTCGAGTACGCCCCCAACGCCGAGATGGAGAAGAGGTCCGTCCAGGATGGCGTGTAGAACCCTTCCAGCGTTGCGTTCAACCCACGGAAGCGCGTGGCCATCTTCGTGGAGTGATCCGGACAGCCCACCGTGTCGCAACGCGCCGCGTCGGGTGAACCGGTGAGGAACGGGCTGTACCGGTCGGCCTCCCAGTCCTGGGTCCAGGTGCCGATCGCCCGCAGCCGCAGGTCGTCGATGGGCCGGCTCTCCAGCTTCGCCGCGAACGCCCAGTCCGTGCCGTAGAGGTTGGCCAGCGGCTCGTTCGAGCTGAGGCCGGTGTTCCAGCCCGGGCCCGCCCAGAGCTTGGGGAGGGCCAGGGCGCCCAGGGTGTAATCCAGCCGGCCCTGGGGGATGAACGTGCCCTCGACGAACACCCCGTTCCCGTTGTCGCGATCGATGTATCGCGCCTTGCCGATCGTCCACTCGTTCCACATCGAGTAGTCGGTCGATCCGATGGTGATCCACTTCACCGTGGGGATGGGCGGACCGACCCGGATCCAGGCCGAGCGGAGCTTGATGTACGCGGCATGATTCATCCCCAGGCTCTCGCCCGAGGTGTCTCCACTGTTCGGCGGATAAGCGATGTTGGGCTTGAGATCGCCGTTCTCCCACCAGTCCTGCCAGAGCATTCCCCACCGGCTCTGCAGGCGGACCCCGGCGGTCACCTTCGGGCCCACGTTCGCCTTGATGTTCAGCTCGAATTCGCTGCACACGCCGTTGTGGCCGCCGATGTTGTCGCGCCAGAACGGGTTGGAGAGCGACAGACACCCCTGGGTGTTGTCGTTCTGGTACATGTACTTCATGTAGATCTTCCCGCTCATGTCGAAGTTGACGATGTCGGCGCGAGCAGGCGCCCCCGTCATCAGGACGCCGAGCGTCGCGATCGTCGCAAGTCCCCTCCCAGGTCTTGCCATGAACGAGCTCCCCCTCACTTACCTGCCGCGTGCGGGTACACCATCGGGACGACTGCCAGGTCCTCGGGCTTCGGCTCCTTCGTGTCCTTCTTGTACTTGGAAAGAATCTCGTACTGCTTCTTGGCCGGGTCCCCGTCCGGCGGGACGAGGATGTCCATCACGTGCGGGTCGTTGTCGTAGTCCGATCCGCCCCCGAAGCGGTGCTGCCCTTCGAACTCGTTCACCTTCCGGGTGAGGAGGTCCTTCTTGTCGGGGAATCCCTCGTTGGACTGCATCAGCACCTGGTAGCCCCAGGTCGTCTGCGGCGGTCCGCCCAGCTGCGCGTTGTCCACCACCGCGATCAGCGTCTTCCCCTGAGCACGGGTCACCTTGGGAACGATGATCTTGTCCTTCCACTGCGAGGCCTTGAGGCCGACCTCAGAGTTCACCCGGGTGGCGCCCTGGGGCGAGACGATGATCACCCGGTCCCAGGCCTCGTCCTCCGAGAAGCGGACGTTGGTCCCTGGCAGGCCGTCCTGCACGCCGCTGCCCTTCTTGTGGTCGGTGTCGATGTGGATGAAGGCCATCTGCACCGAGAAGCCGTTGCCTCCCCAGGCCGGGCTGTCCCAGGGATCCTCGATGCGGGTGCGGACGCTGATCCGGAACTCGGTCTGGTTCGCGCCGGGCACCACCTCGAACTCGGTGATGTCGAACGAGCCGGGCTTGTAGACCGCGTCGGTCGGGTAGGTGTACGTGCCGGGGCCCTTGTCGTCCCCGGTCGGGTCGCTGAGCTTGAAGCCCTTCTCGTTGTCGGCGTCGGCGGGGAGGGCGAACGCGAGCACCAGCAGCGGCACTGCGGCGAGGAGGCGACGGAAACGGACGGCGTTCATGCGATCCTCCTGAAGCGTCAGAGTGAGAGAAAGACGAAGCCCCGCGCGGCGAGCCCGGTGAAGCTGAGGACGCCCGAGGCCTCGGTGGGGTCGGCGTCGAGCCCTTCCTGGAGCAGGACCGAGGGCGTTCCCGACACCTGCACGTCGAACGGGCCGGAGTCCCCGGTCCCCACGTTGGCGACGAAGAGGACCCGGTTCCCCTGGTCCTCGCGCACCAGCGCCATGACCGAGGCCGGAGCCCCGGACAGCGTGGGGCGGCTCACCGTCCCCTTCGCCAGGGGCGCCTGGGCGTGCCGGAGGCCGATCAGCCTGCGGTAGAGGTGGAAGAGCGATCCCGCGTCGGCGCGCTCGGTCTCGAGATCCACGCCGGGCGCCTCGGGGACGTTCACCCAGGGGCTTCCGGTGGTGAAGCCGTGACCGGGCCCGCCGTCCCAGGGGTAGATGGTCCGCTTGTTGCGGTCGTCCGAGCCGGCGCCGCCCTGCATCCCCAGCTCCTCGCCGTAGTAGACGAACGGCGTGCCCGGGACCGCGAACAGCACCGCGGCGCTGACCCGCGCCGCCGCCTGGTCGTTGGCCAGCACCCGCATCACCCGCGGCTGGTCGTGGTTGGAGAGGAACGGAGCGTCGTAGCCGCGGTCCTTTCCGGCGAGCAGGTCGTCGGTGTGGGCCAGGGTGTTGACGATGTCGCTCGCGTCGCCGGCGACGACCGCGGTCTTGATGGCATCCGCGAGGTCGAAGGCGAAGCCGAGCTGAACCTCGTCGCCGTCCCCGTAGTAGGTGAGGGAGATGTCCTGCGGCGCCCAGGCCTCGGCGACGAGCAACGCGTCCGGGTACTCGGCCTGGAGCCGGGCGCGGATTCGCTTGAGGAAGGCGTGGGTCTCGGGCTGGTCCTGCTGCCCGGCGTCGGCGGCGTTCTCGATGAAGTACCGGACCGCGTCCAGCCGGAACCCGTCGATTCCACGGGCGAGCCAGAACTTCATCGTGTCCACCATCTCGTCCTCGACCACGCTGTTGGCGAGGTTGAGGTCCGGCATCCCGCCGCCGAACACGCCGTAGTAGTAGGCCCCGTTGAGGTTGAACCACGTCTGGCCGGAACCGAAGGGCTGCAGCCAGCCGGGATTGTCCGGACGCCAGACGTACCAGTTCCGGTACTGGGCAGTCGGGTCGCTCTGCGAGTTCACGAACCACGGGTGCTGCCGCGACGAGTGGTTCAGCACCATGTCGAGGATCACCTTCACTCCGCGGTGATGGGACGCGGCGACGAGGGCGTCGAGGTCGGCGAGCGTGCCGTACTGGGCGTTGACGTTCCGGTAATCGGTGACGTCGTAGCCGTGGTAGCTCGGGGAGGGGTGGATCGGCATCAGCCACAGCGCGTCCACCTCGAGGTCGTCGCCCGCTCCGGCGTCGCCGTCGTTCAGGGCGTCGAGGTGCGCGGTGAGGCCGGCGAGGTCTCCGACGCCGTCGCCGTTCGAGTCGGCGAAGCTGCGGACGAAGATCTCGTAGAAGACCTTGTCCCTCCACCACCCCTGCGTGTTCGGCGTGATGCCCGAGTCCGGAATCCCCGAGTCGGGCGTTCCGGAGTCCGGCGTCCCGGAGTCCGGCGGCGTCGGGTTGCTCGAGCTGCACGCGACGAGCGCAGCCGTGGCGCACGAAGCCATCCACGTCCTGGTCTGCCGCGACACGACCACCCGCGCTTCCCCTCCCCGCGTTCCGGCCGCCGTGCGGGCGCTCGCACCCAGATGGGGTGCGGAACGCGCTCCCCGACTCAGGAAACGAGGGTGTTTATGACATGTGAGTCAACGCCCAGAAAGCGCGAAGTGCGCGTCGCCGGTGCGAAAGAACTTGTGTTGCCGCGCCGCGGCGTGAGCGGTCTCTGCGGTGGCTACAGGCGGAACGCGCCGCTCGCGTACGGTGGCAGCGTCAGGCGGACGGCGGTTCCTTCACGGGTCGCGGTCGCCCCATCGGTCGTCAGGAGCGGTTCCGCGCGGTTCGCCTCCACCGGAATCAAGACCTCCTGGGGGTCCGGCCCGAGGTTGTGCCCGACGAGGACGCGCTCCGTCCCCCTCGTCCGCAGGAATGCCAGCACCGGCCCCTCGCCCTGGAGGAGCCGGAGCTCACCGCGGGCAAGGGCAGGGGAGGCGTGCCGGGCCCGGATCCACCGGCGGTAGTGCGAGAGCAGCGAGCGCGGGTCGCCCGTCTGCGCGGCGACGTGGGTCGTGGCCTGCTCCGGAGCGAAGCGATACCAGGGGGTTCCGGTCGTGAAGCCGCCGCCGGCGCCTCCGTTCCAGGGCATGGGGGTGCGCTTGGCCTCGTCCCCATCGGCGGTGCCGTTCAGTAATCCGATCTCCTCGCCGTAGTAGAGAAACGGCGTCCCCGGCAGGCTGAGGAGGATGGCCGCGGCGCTCCGCAGCTTCCCGGCGTCTCCCTTGAGGACCGAGGCGACCCGGCGCATGTCGTGGTTGGTGAGGAACGGCACGTCGGTGGCGCCGGGCGGATAGGTGGAGGCGATCTCGCGGAGCGTCGCCGCGATGCTCCGCGACTCGCCGACCTCCACCCCCTCGACGATCTTCTTCGCCAGGGGGAAGTCGAAGTTCAGCGGCAGCTCGTCGCCGCCCGGAACCTTCTCCGTCGAGCCGTAGTACACGGCGATCTTCGGCGTCTCGGTCCACGCCTCGCCGACCAGCACCGCGTCCGGCTTCACCGTCCGCACGTGGGCGGCGAACCGCCTCAGGAAGGCGTGGGTCTCGGGGGTGTCGTTCTGGCCCTCGCCGCCGGCGTCCTCGATGAGGTGGCGGACCGCGTCCAGCCGGAACCCGTCGACCCCCCGGGCCAGCCAGAGCGCGGCGATCCGCTCCATCTCCGTCCGGACCGCCGGCGTCCGGAGGTTCAGGTCCGGCATGCCCGCCCAGAAGAGCCCGTAGTACCAGGCGCCGTTCTTCTGGTGCCAGGTGCTCCCGACCGGGTTCCAGGGCTGGGGCCAGTGGAGGTCCATGCTGCTCCACAGGTACCAGTCGCGCTTGGCAGAGGTCGGTCCCGACGCGGACTCGATGAACCAGGGGTGTTCCCGTGAGGTGTGGTTGAGGACCAGATCCACGATGATCCGCATCCCGCGGCGGTGGGCCTCGGTGCACAGCCGGGTCAGGTCGTCGTTGGTTCCGTAGTCCGGATTCACCCGCTCGTAGTCCGTCGTGTCGTAGCCGTGGTAGCTCGGCGAGGCGAAGACCGGCATCAGCCACAGCGCGTCCACCCCCAGGTCGCTGTCGGTCTCGGGCTTGCCGTCGTTCAGGTAGTCGAGGCGGGAGATGAGCCCGGCGAGGTCCCCCTTCCCGTCACCGTTCGAGTCCTGGAAGCTCCGGACGAAGACCTCGTAGAAGACCGCGCCGTTCGCCCACCCGGGGTAGGCCCGCGGAGCCTCGGAGACCGCCGCGGTCGTTTCCGGCGGACGTGACGCGGTGCAGCCGAGCGCTGCGAGCAACGCGAGCGACACGAACGCGCGAGGCGCTGCGCGCCGTTGGCATTGCCGTCGAACTGCGATCCGTTCAATCTGCGCCGCCATGCGCGCTCCCCTTTTCCGGACATGGATGCAGTGTTCCGCCCTGGTCGTGGCAGCGGCCGTGGCCGGATGCAGCGGCGGCGACAACGGCAACCACGGGACTCCGGACAGCGGCAACCCCACGTCCAGCGCGTTCACACTCCATTACCATCGTGCGCTCGCCGACTACAGCGGCTGGAACGTCGCGGTGAGCGCCGGCGCCGCCGAGACCAGCGCGAGCTCGTCGACCACCGACGGGTTCGGAGCGATCTACCACCTCACCGTCAACGCGGGGGCGTCCCAGCTGGCGTTCACTCTGGTGAACGGCTCGGACACTGACGCGGCGGGGGCCCTCACCGTCGACGTCTCGGGGACCACGCGCGAGGCCTGGGTCTTCTCGGGCTTCTCCGCCGCGATCACCCAGGAGCCGTCCGCCATCCCAGGCGCGAATCAGGTCGCGGTGTATTACGTCCGCCCCGACGCGAACTACTCCGGCTGGGGACTCCACACCTGGGGCGACGTGGTGACGGAGACCCAGTGGACGGCTCCGCTCCAGCCGGTGGGGACGGACCCTGCGCCGCTCGGCGAGGCGTTCCTCGTCAACGTGAAGAGCGGGGCGGCGAGGGTGAACATCATCGTCCACAAGGGAGACACCAAGGACCCTGGTCCCGACATGGGATGGGATCTCGCCGCGCTGGGCAACATCGTGTTCGTCACCAGCGGCTCGGCGAACGTCACCGCCCTCCCGAAGCGGGCCGGGGACGCGAGCATCGACGGCGCGGCGGCGCACCTGGTCGGGCCACTCCTCGTCGCCTGGGACGTCACCGACCCGACCGCGACCAGCTTCGAGCTCCAGTACTCACTGCCTGCGTCGATCACGGTGTCCGGTACCGACGTCATCGGTGGAGAGAAGATCGCGCTCACCCCGAGCGCGACGGCGCTCCCTCCGGAGGTACTCGCGAAGGCGCCGTACCTGACCACGAGCGGAGTCCCGTGGCGGGCGTTCACCATCGACGCTGCCGACCTCGCGAAGGTACACGACGCGCTGCACGGGCAGCTGGTCGCCGTGGCGCGGAAGGCGGATGGGTCAGTGTTCAAGGCGACCCAGGTGCAGACCGCATGGGCCATCGATGCTCTCTGGGCGTACAGCGGGCCGCTGGGCGTGGCCTTCGACTCGCCGAACGTGCCGACGGTGCGTCTCTGGGCGCCGACGGCGCAGGCGGTGACGCTGCACGTCGCCGATGCGACCAAGGCCGAGATCGCCGCCGTGGACATGACCGTGGACGTGAGCGGCGTCTGGTCGGCCACCGGCACGTCGGGCTGGTACGAGAAGTACTACCGCTTCGAGCTCACCGTGTATCACCCCGCAACCGGGCACCTCGAGCACCTCACGGTGACCGATCCCTACGCGGTGAACCTCGACACCAACGGGCTATGGGGACAGCTCATCGACCTCGACGACCCGGCGACGAAGCCGCCGAGCTGGCCGCCCGCCAAGCCAGCCCTCGCCGCGCCAGAGGACATCGTGCTCTACGAGGGCCACATCCGGGACTTCAGCGCTCTCGACTCGACCGTCTCCGCCGCCAACCGAGGCAAGTACCTCGCCTTCACCGAGTCCGGCTCGGCCGGAATGCAGCACCTGGCCGCGCTCGCCACGGCGGGCCTGACCCATTTCCACGTCTTGCCGGCGTTCGACTTTGCGACGGTGAACGAGGACCCGGCTCAGCGAGTGGACATCGGTCAGCCGTTCTCTGACCTCTGCGCGAAGAACTCCGCGGTTCCCGCGGCGACCTGCACTCAGTTCGGGAGCGGCACGATCCTCTCCGCCTACCAGAGCTATCCCGGCGACTCGGATCAGCAACAGCTGATTGCCTCGTACCTGTACGGCCTCGACTCGTTCAACTGGGGCTACGACCCGTTCCACTACGGAGCGCCCGAGGGAAGCTACGCCTCCACCGCCGAGGGAACGGAGAAGATCAAGGAGTTCCGGAGCATGGTGCGGGGCCTCGCCGGGATCGGGCTCCGCGTCGTGATGGACGTGGTCTACAACCACACCAACGCCGCGGGCGTGGGCGACAAGTCCGTCCTCGACAAGGTCGTGCCCGGTTACTACCACCGCCTCGACCCAGTCACCGGCTTTGTCCTCAACTCGTCCTGCTGCGCCAACACGGCGACCGAGCACGTGATGATGGAGAAGCTGATGATCGACACGCTCGTTCGCTGGGCGCGCGACTACAAGATTGACGGTTTCCGCTTCGACCTGATGGGCCTGCACCTCAAGGACAACATGCTCCATGTCCGCGATGCGCTCCAGGCGATCGACCCGTCGATCTACCTCTACGGCGAAGGCTGGGAGGTGGGCGAGATGACGAACAATGGGCGCGGCATCGCCGCGATCCAGCCGAACATGGGTGGGACGGGGATCGGCACGTTCAACGATCGGCTTCGCGATGGCGCGCGTGGCGGTGGACCGTTCGACTCCGCGGCAGACCTTCGCAAGAACCAGGGCTTTTCCAGCGGGCTCTATACCGACCCGAACGAGCTGAGCTCGGCGACCCAGGCGAACAAGGATGCCCTCAACCACGCACTGGATCTCATCAAGATCGGAATGGCCGGCGGCCTGAGCACCTTCCGGATGACCAACGCCAACGGGACGACCAGCAACGCGGCCGGCATCGGCTACGGGGGCAAGAGCGCCGCCTACACCAAGGATCCTCAAGAGACGATCAACTACGTCTCCTCGCACGACAATCAGATCCTCTGGGACATCGTGCAGTACAAGCTGCCCACTGCCCGGACGATGGACGACCGCGTCCGCGCCGTGGCCCAGGCCATGGACGTCGTCATGCTCGGACAGGGGGTCCGCTTCTTCCACATGGGGGACGACCTTCTCCGCAGCAAGTCGATGGAGCACGACAGCTACGATTCCGGAGACTGGTTCAACCGGATCGACTGGACGGGGACCTCCAACGGCTGGCGAAGCGGACTGCCCAACTCCGGGAAGGATTCCGGCAACTGGAACACCATCCGGCCGATCTTCGGGGACGCCAGCATCGCTCCGTCGGCCTCGGACATCGCCAAGATGTCCGCGCACTTCCAGGCGGTCCTGGCACTCCGAAAGGCCTCGCCGCTTTTCAGGCTCCAGACCGCAGCCGAGGTGATGAAGCGAGTGGACTTTCCCGATCCGTACTCCGGTCCGAACCAGCCCCCGGCCGTGCTGGTGATGACCATCAGCGACGCGGCGTGCGCGGGCAACGACCTCGACCCGCTCCGGAGCGGGATCGTGGTCATCGTCAACGCCGGCGTCACGGCCCAGGACGTGACCATCCCCGGGACGGCCGCCGGCGACGCCTTCACCGTGCCGGCAGCGCTCGCCGCCGATCCGCTTCTCGGAGGCCGTGCGGACTGGAACGCGACCGTGCCAGGCAAGTTCCACGTGGCAGCACGCACCACCGCTGTCTTCGAGCGCACGCAGGCCGAGGCGGCCGGTGTTCCTTGCAACACCCGATGATCCGAACCCGATGACCACGACCCACTTGCGTCGCGCGCCGCTCCTCCTCGTCCTGGTCGCACTGGTCGGGTGCTCTGGCGGCGGTAACAACAACGGCAACAACAACAACGACGCCGGGAACAACACCTATACCCCCGGACAGCCTCTCACCCTCGACGTCGGGGCGGCGTTTCCGGCCGGGACGGTCGTCCGCGACGTCTCCTCGGGTGCCACCGCCACCGTGAGCGCGCAGGGCACCATCACCGTCACCCCGGACGCGAGCGGCCTGCTCCTCCTCGAGAAGGACGGCGCGCAGGCCACGCCCTTCAGCTGGGCCAACGCCACGGTCTACTTCCTCCTCACCGACCGTTTCTTCAACGGCGATCCGTCCAACGACCACGGCTACGGCACCCGGCCCGATGCGGGTCCCAACGACATCGGCGGCTGGCACGGCGGCGACTGGAATGGTGTCGTCGCCAAGCTGGACCACATCGTTAGCCTCGGGGCGACCGCGATCTGGATCTCCCCGATCGTCGAGCAGGTGCACGGCTGGGTCGGCGGAGGAACGGGCGACTTCAAGCACTTCGCCTACGCCGGGTACTGGGCGCTGGATTTCACCCGGCTGGATGCCAACTGGGGGAACGAAGCAGACCTTCATGCTCTCGTGGACGCGGCCCATGCCCGTGGCATTCGGGTCCTGGTCGATGTCGTGCTGAACCACCCCGGGTACGCAACGGGCGACGACCTCGTCGCATACCTCCCGGCCGTGTTCTTCGATGGGACCGGCGACGCTTTCAAGGCGTTCGTCCCGCCGGCGGGCCGTGGCTACCAGGCGTGGAACGACCTGGTGAACTACAACTCGAGCCAGTGGGTGAACTGGTGGACCCCGGTGTGGATCCGGGCCGGCTTCCCGGGTTTTCCCCCGGCGGGAAGCACCCCGGAGACCCAGCAGCTGAGCTCGCTACCAGATTTCCGAACCGAGGCGACCGATGCTGCTCCCCGGCCGCCGTTCTTCGACCAGAAATCGGACACCGCCTTCGTCGCCACTGCGAACACCACCGTCCGCGAGTACCTGGTGAAGTGGCATACCGACTGGCTCCAGCAGTTCGGCTTCGACGGCTTCCGCTGCGACACGGCCAAGAACGTCGAGCTGGCGTCGTGGAAGGCGCTGAAGGACGCGGCGCTCCCGGCGCTCGCGGCGTGGAAGACGGCCAACCCCACCAAGAAGCTCGACGACGCGCCCTTCTGGATGACCGGCGAGGTCTTCGGCCACGGGGTGCAGAAGGACGCGTATTACACCGACGGGGGGTTCGACTCGCTGATCAACTTCGACTTCCAGCGCTTCCTGCTCTCGTACCTGACCACCAGCGGCTCGTTGATCGCTGCGCAGGCGGACGTGGACCAGCTCTACTCCAGCTACGCCGCGCTGGTCTCGACCGACCCGAGCTTCAACGTGCTCTCGTATCTCTCGTCACACGACACTTCGCTCTTCCTCGCCTCTGTGGCGAATCAGGTTGCGCTCCAGAATCAGGCCGGCACGGCCCTGCTCCTCGCGCCCGGGGGCGTGCAGATCTTCTACGGAGACGAGAGCGGGCGGAGGGTCGGCCCGTCCGGTAGCGATCCGACCCAGGGCACCCGGTCGGACATGAACTGGGATGCGCTGGACGCGGACCTCCTCGCCCACTGGCAGAAGGTCGGCTCCTTCCGCAAGCGGCACGCCGCGGTGGGTGGTGGGGCTCACCAGAAGCTTCAATCGCCATCGAATGTCTACGCCTTCTCGCGGACGCTGAATTCGGGCAACGTGGCGGATGCGGTGGTGGTCGCCATCACCCCGCCACACTGACCCGGGGCGCCCCGCCAGAGATGAACGTTCGAGCTCGTGCTGCGCTGCTCCTGCTTGCTCTCGTCGGCTGCGACGATGGGGGTCCCTTCAACCCCGACGCAGGTCTTCCCCCGTTCGACGTCACCATCGACGGCGTCCGCCTGGTGGCGAACTCCAGCGCGGCAATCGCCAACGGCAACGTCTTCACGGTCCTGCTCAGCGATCAGCCCAACGCCTGCCAGCAGTATGGCCACTTCCCGGCGCGCACCTGGACGACGCTCACGCTGGTCCTCGCCACGGGGACCACGACCCCCACCGTGGGGACCGTCGTCTCGCAGCAGGCAGTTCCAGGGCCTGGCCAGGTCGTGGGGCAGCTGGTGCAGGCCACGGCCGATCTCCCCCCGAGCGCGAGTCTCGACGCCACCGACGGAACGGTGACCTGGAAGTCGAACACCGACTTCAGCGTCTCACTTCAAGCGATGGACGTTGGCTTCGAGGGGACGACCGATCGCCTGCAGGTCTCGAACGTCGGCGTGCCCGCCTGCACGCCACAGTGACCGTGCTGCTTTAGGGCGGCGGGGCAGGAAGGGTGACCGCCTGGACCTCGTCCATGATCAGCGGGTCGGTGGATTGCCCGCCGCCGTAGTCCCACTGCCCCCCGGCGGGTGAGAGCGGGCGGAAGTTCCCACCGATGCCGTCGAAGTCCCAGGTGGTGACGTAGATCTTCACCCCTTCCCAGGTGGAGAGACCGTAGTTCGCGCGGTTGTAGGAAAAGGTCACGGTCTTCGTCGCCTGGTCGGCCTGGACCACCGGCGGGATCGTGGTCGTCCCGTAGGCAGAGCTGCTGGCTCCCTGGGTCGTGTACATCGCGTTGTTCCAGCCGTAGGTGAACTGGTTGAGGTTCCAGGTCAGACCACCCGGCATCGACGCGTTGAGCTTCGGGAGCACCGTGAGTCCCTGCTGTCCTGGAAGCGAGAAGAAGATGTTGAAGGCCACGTGATCGAATCCAAGCGCGGGCTTCCAGACCACGCTCCAGTCGGCCAGTGTCACGTGCAGGAGCATGGTGGTCTTCCCCACCTCGGCCACCACCCGGGTGACGTCGCCGAAGTGCTTCCCGGTGAAGGTTCCGTCCTGCGGGTAGGTGTACGTTCCGGACCGGCCGCGGTCGTCTCCGGCCGGGTCGTCCTGGGTGACGCCGTTCCCGACGAAGACGATGTTGCTGGCGAACCCGAGCCGCGGCGTCGAGACCGCCGCCGCCGGCGCGTAGAACGCCAGCGTGTGGTTCGCGGTGCCGATGGGGAAGGTGGACACCGGCAGCACGACGCTGAAGGTGCCGTCCGCCTTCACCGGCACGTCGGTCGCCCGATCGTAGGACCCATCGACCACCATCTTCAGCAGAGGGGTCCCGAGGGGACTGACGGAACCGGTCACCGTCACGTCGTCGCTGAAGGATTGGCCGTCGATCGGCGTGTCCACGGTGATCGTCGCCGCGGGCGGAGGCACGGTGGTCTGCTGCGTCGTCGCCTGGAGGATCTGCACCGAGCGCCCGGGCAGGATGCTGACCATGTTCCCGTCGCCCACGCCGATCAGGCTTCCGGCGGGGATCGCCGGGGTGAAGCCCTCGGCATCCAGGACCCTGAGCTGTGTTCCAGCCTGGAGCCCCGTGGGCAGCCCGGACATGAGGGTGTTCCCGTCCGACGTGTTCATGATGACGAAGAAGGTGTCGCTCCCCATCTGACGGCGGTAGGCGAAGACGCCGGGCGCAGCCTCGTTGTCGTAGATCACGTCGAGCGTGCCCTGCGTGAACGCCTTGTTCCCCCGGCGGATGTCGGCCAGCCGCTTCAGGTAGAGGTAGCGATCTCCCTGGAGGAACCAGTCGATGCCGTTCGACCGCCAGCCTCCCGCGAACATCGCCGCGCGCGTCTCGAAGAAGTCCTGCTCGGTGCCGTAGTAGACGATCGGGATTCCCGGGATGGTGAAGATCAGTGCCAGGGCCTGGATCATCGCCTTCCGGCTGCCCACGGCGAGGAAACGCTGGTTGTCGTGGTTGTCGATGAAGATCGGCGTCGCGTACGGGTTGGGGTACAGCGCGGGATCCATGAACCGCCCCAGCCGGTAGGTCAGGTACGACGTCGGCTGGCCGCCGGTGAAGACGCGGTTGATCTCCGAATACAGCGGGTATCCGAGCAGCGCCGGCAGCTCGGGGCTCGCCGCGGTGCCGAGATAGCTCGCCACCTTCTGGTCGGCGGTGTCGCTCAGCGGGTCCGAGTTCTCGAAGACCTCCCCGAAGGCGAAGAAGGCATTTCGTCCCGTCGACTGCGCCACGGCCATCATCCCCGGCGCGTCCGTGGCAGTCGAATGGAAGAAGTCGTGCCAGAACTCGTGCGGCACGTACTTCACGGTGTCCACCCGGAACGCGTCGACGCCCACCTCCTTGATCCAGTAGCCGTACGAGTCACGGAGCGCGGTGCGCACGGTCGCGTTCTCCGAGTCGAGGTCGTCGAGGTCCGAGACCTGGTAGTTCAGTTCCTGGTTCGCGTCGAAGTAGTCGGTGATGACCGGCGTCCAGTGGTAGATGCCCGCATCGCGCTGGGCCGCGTCCCGCGGGTCGTCCTGATCGAACGGCGGCTGCTCGGGCTTCGCCGTCGGCACCGCCTGGGTGTTCATCACCACGTTCTTCGTCACGTCCGACGGGTCGTAGGTCGGTGAGTAGGTGAAGAAGTTCCCCATGTGGTTCGGGACGACGTCCTGGATGAGGTACATCCCGCGCCGGTGCAGGGCGTCGCTGAGCGCCTTGTAGGTGTCGAGCGTGCCGACGTGCTCGTCCACCTTCTTGAGGTGACGCGCCCAGTACCCGTGGTACCCGCCGGACTCCTGCAGCGGGTCCCACCACATGTTTGCCACGGGGGGCGTGATCCATACCGCGGTCGCGCCGAGGCCCTGGATGTAGTCCAGCTTGTCGATGATGCCCTGGAGATCTCCGCCCGAGTACTTGTCGCCGTCGGTCTGGTCGAACTCGTTCTGGTGCTGGTCGTCGTTGCTCGGGTCGCCGTCGTTGAAGCGGTCGATCATCACGAAGTAGACGACCTGCTCCTCCCACGTCGGCGAGGCGACGTGGAGCAGCCCCGCATCGGGGAGTCCCGAGTCGGGCGTCCCGCCCCCGTTGTCCGACGACGAGCACCCGAGCGCCAGCAGGCCGCCCGCGAGCCACCACCCCCAGCGACGAATCGCTTCCATCAGGAGAGCCTCCCCGGGTCGACCCATCGCCCGTCCCTCGCACCTGGGGGATCTACGACGAACCCGGGGCATGACGCACGTCTCGCGACGTCCGTGTCCCCTGCCGGGTGCACCGCGACCGCGCCCGCCGGGCCGGACCCTCACACGGGGTCCGGGCCGGAACCGGGATGTGTGCCGCCCGGAGCCGGTGCGAACCCCCCTCCGTGCCTGGCAGACTGGAGTTCCCTCCTCGATGCGCTGGTCGCTCGTCCTCCTCGCGGTGCTGCTGATCGCCGGCGCGGTGAGCGCCGTCGTGTTCCGTCGCCCCGCCACTGCACGGCCGCCTGCGGCCGTTCCCACCGTCGATCTCGCTGCCAACGCGGACGCCGGGCTCAGCGACGACGAGGTGTTCGCCGCCAGCATGGCGCGGCTCGCGGAGGCCAAGCGGCGGTCGGAGGAGGAGGCCGCGGCCGCCCACCCCGACGCAAGCGCGCCCCTCGCCCTGGCCCGTCCCGATGCCGGCGGTGCGCTCGCCGACCTGGAGGCGGCGAGCGACGGGGGGATCTCGCCGCTGGTGCGAGCGGAGCTCGAGACGCTCGCGCGGATGCTCCTCGACAGCCAGTACCCGACCGCCGTCGAGCGAGTCCACGCGCTGTTCCGCGACCACTCACCCGCCGCCGTGCCGGGGCTCGAGCTCCTCGCCATCACCGCCGGACAGCGCGCCCGCGCCGGAGGGGCCCACCAGATCACGCCGGTCCTGGCCCGCCTCCAGGAGCTGCCCACCTCGGACGCGAAGGTCCGGGGCCCGCTGGCGCAGCTCCTCGGGACGATGGCGCTGGCCTCGGCCCGGGAGGGCCAGCCCGAGCGCTCCCGACAGCAGGCCCGCGCGGCGCTCGCCCTCGACGAGCGCACCCCCGACGCGTTCCTCGCGCTCGGCGAGTACCAGTTCCAGGACAACGACCTCGCCGGCGCGCTGGACACCTGGGAGAACGGGCTCCGGTTGAACCCGGACAGCGAGGCGCTCAGCCGTCGCCTCGAGCGAGGGCGGGCCGAGTCGCAGCGGCTGGGAGCGCTCTGCCGCCTCTCCTCCGAGCACTTCGTCGCCGCGTTCGACTGCGGACCCGGCGGCTTCGCAGCCCGGACCTCCCTGGACATCCTCGAGGCGGCCTACCGCTCGGTGGGGCAGCTCTTCGAGATCTTCCCCGAAGGGCCCGTCCCGGTCGTCGTCTATCCGGAGCGCAGCTTCGACAAGGAGGGGCACGCCAGCTGGTCCGCCGCAGTCTACGACGGGAAGATCCGGCTGCCCGCCGCCGGAGCCGACCCCCATTCGCTCGCCTTCCGCGGAACGCTCTTCCACGAGTACGCGCACGCGCTCCTGCACCGCGCGACCGCCGGGAAGAGCGTCCCCACCTGGCTCAACGAGGGCCTGGCCGAGGTCGCTCGCTACCGCGCCGACACCGGACCGGCGGCGCGCTGCTTGCCCGATGCGCACTCCTTTCGCCTCCGCTCGCTCGAGGGGAGCTTCCAGGGCCTGAACCACGACGCCGCCTGGTACGCGTACCTCGAGTCGCGGCACGCGACGGAGCGCCTCCTCGAGCGGTTTGGCGAACAGGGGGTTCGCGCCGTCCTGGCCGAGGTGTCCAG
>Ga0207659_10000607_pt1 | contig 21418 bp, 25 predicted proteins | sample KBSM43metaG_FD_184330 | JGI IMG/M metagenome (GOLD analysis project Ga0207659, IMG submission 184330) | Miscanthus rhizosphere microbial communities from Kellogg Biological Station, Michigan, USA - KBS M4-3 metaG (SPAdes) (version 2) | ecosystem: Host-associated > Plants > Roots > Rhizosphere >...
TAGACGGGCTGTCTACTGGCAGCAGGATGAAGAACAGGTAGCTGCCGAGCAACACGATCGAGAGCAACAGCAACAGCTCGCCGAAGGCCGCCCGCCTTCCACTGACGTACCAATACGCTGTCACTGATGGAATGACGATCACATAGGACAGGTAGCAGAAATGCAGGTACTCGGACAGCGGCACGAACGCCAGCCGTTCGCTCAGGTACAGGCTTGGCTGCCCGGCGAACAGCGCCGACTCCCAGGCGGGAATCGCCGTGGTCAATCGCCAGTTGCCGATGAACGCCGCGAGGACCTCCACTTCCTTGTAGAGGAGAGGAAACAGGATCAATGGATGCCAGTCGCGAATCACCCGAAGGATCCCCGCCGACGGCCTGGCGCGGTTCAGGATCAGCAGCGACGCGGAGAGCGTCAGGTGCGTCACGATCAGCCAGATCCGACCCGGAATGCCATTCCCGAGGACCGCTATCAGCGCGGCGGTGATCGCCAGGTACGACGCCGTGAGCCTCGTCGTCCAGCGGGCATAATCAACCGGCGGCATGCATTCGACGCTATGATCCTAGTATGCAGCGGCCGCAGCGTACCCTCCGAGTCTTCGACCGCAAGTGGCGGGAGGCCAAGATGGTGGCGCGCGGCTTCCATTCCGCGAACCATCCGATCCTCGCTCAGATCGTGCCGATTCGCCGCTGCAACCTGGCGTGCACCTATTGCAACGAGTACGACAAATACTCGCCTCCAGTGCCAGTGGCAACCATGCGCGAGCGCATCGACCACCTGGCACGGCTGCGCACGGCGAACATCGAGATCAGCGGTGGCGAGCCGATGCTGCACCCCGAACTCGACGAGCTGATCAGGCACATCCGCGGAACCGGCGCGCTGGCGGGACTGATCACCAACGGCTACCTGCTCAACGCGAAGCGCATCGAGCGCTTCAACCACGCCGGGCTGGATCACCTGCAGATCAGCATCGACAACGTGACGCCCGACGACACCTCGAACAAGAGCCTCAAGGTGCTCGACGCGAAGCTGCAGATGCTGGCCAAGCACGCCGCGTTCAGCGTCAACATCAACTCGGTGCTCGGCGGCGACTTGAGTAACCCCGAAGACGCACTGACGATCGCCAAGCGGGCGATCGAACTGGGTCTGACGACGACGGTCGGCCTGATCCACAACGGCCACGGCCATCTGATACCGCTGACGCCGGAGCAGTTGCGCGTCTACAACGAGATCACTGCGCTGTCGGCGCCGTTCTATACGGTACAGAACCAGAACGATTTCCAGCGGAACCTCGCGCTCGGGCACCCGAACGACTGGCAGTGCGGCGCCGGCGGACGTTATCTCTACATCTGCGAGGACGGCCTGGTGCATTGGTGCTCTCAGCAGCGCGGACATCCAGGCATCCCGCTCGCCGAGTACACCATCGCGGACGTCGTTCGCGAGAGCACCAGCGAGAAGAGTTGTGCGCCGCTCTGCACCGTGTCGTGCGTGCACCGCGTGGCTCTGCTCGACCACATTCGCACGCAACCGCTCGAGGCCCTCGACGAGATGATGCCGGCGAGCGGCAGCGGCGCGGTCAGCGTGCGCGTGCTCCGCTGGATGTTCGTGACCGGCCCGCAACACGACCGCTTCCGCGCCGTCGCCGCACGCCTCCTCGGCTCGCGCTCGTAGGGTGGGCATGGCGAGTTGCGTCGGCAATTGATTTGCTGGGAAAGTTTGGCCATGGTGGCCACCACATCGCGGCGTCCGGGAATCTCGTGACTCAGAACGTCGCAGGGCTTGCGCTGGTTTGGCTGGGTTATTACCCGGCGATTACGTTGCGCTGAGGCGACGATGCATCCCTGGCACGACATCTATGTTGACGACGCGATTATCGCGACGGCATTCCCTACCGTCATCGAAATCCCCAAGGGCAGCAAGAATAAGTACGAGCTCGACAAAGAGACGGGGCTGCTACGCCTCGACCGAGCGCTACACAGCGCCGTCTACTACCCGGCGGACTACGGTTTCATCCCGCGGACTTATTGTGACGATGGCGATCCGCTGGACGTGATGGTTCTCGCGCAGGAGCCGGTGTATCCCCTCACTCTCGTGGAGGCGCGGGCGATCGGCGTCATGCGGATGCGCGATGAGAAGGGCATCGATGACAAGGTCGTCGCCGTCAGCGTTCACGACCCGGCATATTCGGACTATTCGGACAAAGCCCAATTACCGAGCCACGTCCTGCGGCAGGTGCGTCGTTTTTTCCAAGACTACAAGGTGCTGGAGAACAAGCAGGTCGTGGTCGCAGACCTGCTGGGCCCAGCCGAGGCCATCGTCATCATTTCGGACGCTCTCGAGTTGTACCGCAAGCTTCGTCGGGGCGAGTGTAAGTGATCTTTAATGGTCCCGGGTGCAATTAGGCTCATCGCACCGTGAAAACCAGGCCGTGCTGCACCGGCAGGAAATCGAGGATCCGGTCCAGATCGAATCCGATCGGTTCAATCTCCTCGCGAATCTCGTCGAAGCTCATGGTGTGCAGCCTCGACGCCGGCGCCAGCCTGTTCTCCTTCGCGTACTCGACGATGACCAGGCGCCCGTCCGGTTTCAACGCTCGCCGGATCGCTTCCATGATGGTCTGAGGCTGCGCGAACTCGTGATACGAGTGCGCGATGAACGCCATGTCGAGTGACGCGGGCGGCAGCCGTGGATCGGTGTCGCGTCCCAGTACGTAGTCGACATTGACGAGACCGTGCTCCCGGACCGCCTCCCGAGCGAGATCGAGCATGCGCTGCTGGATGTCCACCGCGATGACTTTTCCGGTTGGCCCCGCCGCCACGGCGAGGCGCCAGGTGAAGTACCCGGTACCGGCGCCGATGTCGGCGACGGTATCGCGTGGACGAATCTCGAGCGCCTGCACGAGCGCGTCGGACCGCTCTTCGGCCGCGCGTTCGGGCCGGTTGAAGAACGGAACGTTCTCGGAGGCGGTCGGAATCTCACGAGTCCGCTCGCGCGGGTCGACCGGCCGGATCGCACGAAGCGTGCGGAGGTAGGCGACGAGCTGCTCGATCTCCGCCGGCGACCGAGGCGGCATCGACGGGTGTTCGATCAGCGCGCGACGCAGCGATTCCTGGGTCCGCAGCAGGCCGATCCAGTTCAAGCCCGGCCCGCGCCGACGGCTGGGCGAGTCCAGCGAGTGGCAGTTCGTGCATTCTCCACGGCCCTCAAACAGCGCCTTGCCGGCGCTCACGTCGCGCTCGACGTTCCGGAGCGGACCTTGCGCCGCGAGCGCGACCAGCGACAGCAGAGCGGCGGCGGCGCAGTTGCCGGCGCAAAGAAGCGAAACGTTCACCCGCAACACCCGGGCGCGCAGCACGACTTCGGCTTCGAGGCACGGACAAACGCGCTCATGAATTTGCCCTCGACCTGCGGCGCGACGGCATCCACATCGATGCCCTGCCCCGACAGGAACCCGCGCGCGTCCTCGATGTTGTAAACGCGCGTCGGTTCGATGCTGATGGCTTCGAACCCTGATGCCGCGAGCTTATTGCGATACGCGTCGTCATCGAGCGCACCAGCGATGCAGCCGACCCAGAGCAACATGCTCTGCCGAACTTCGTTCGGCACCGCACCCCGAGTGACGACGTCGGAGACCGCGAACCGGCCACCGGGTTTCAGCACGCGAAACGCTTCGCGCAGCACCTGGTCCTTGTCGGCCGAAAGGTTGATGACGCAGTTCGAGATGATGACGTCGACCGAGTTGTCGGGGAGCGGAATGCGCTCGATTTCGCCTTTGAGGAACTCGACATTCGAGACTCCGGCTTTGCGCTGGTTCTCGCGCGCCAGTGCCAGCATCTCGTCAGTCATGTCGAGACCGTACGCTTTGCCGGTTGGACCGACGCGTTTGGCCGACAACAACACGTCGATGCCGCCGCCCGAACCGAGATCGAGCACCGTCTCGCCCGGAATGAGCGCCGCGAGAGCCGTCGGGTTCCCGCACCCGAGCGACGCCCGCACGGCTTCCTCTGGCAGCGTGCCCGTCTCGTCTGCGCCATACAGGTTCGACGTGATTGGATCACAACATGCGTCTGCCGCGGTTGACGCACCGCAGCAGGAACTCGTCGCGCCGCTCATGGCGCGCAATGCGGCCTGCCCGTATTTCTCTTTGACGACCTCTTTGATATCCGTGGTGCTCATACTGCCTCCTAGCAACAAGTGGTAATGGCTTCCGGCTTAATCGCTTTGTTTCGCGTGCAGCACTCGGCGTACAGGAAGCCGAGAAGTTCCTGCAGCGTCCTGGTGTTCGCTGCGTAACGAAGAAAGGTGCCTTCGCGCTGGACCGTCACCAAGTCTTCGTTCTTGAGCTTGTCGAGATGGTGCGAAAGCGTGGATCCCGGGACATCCAGCTCCTCTGCGATTTCGTTGACCACCATCCCATCGGGGTGCGACGACAGCAGCAGGCGCAGGATCCGGAGTCGGGACTCCGTGCCCAACGCGGTAAACATGTCCGCGTAGCGATGGATCTGCTTCGTTGAGTCAGCCTTCATGATTCGATATTTCTACTATTATCGAAATACTGTTGTCAAGCGGCAGGCGAATCAACCCGCTGGAGGGCGGTCAGCCGGGCAGGTCCCCGACGCGAGCGAGCCGTGACAATGCCGTTAGAATTTGTTGACTACCGCAGCGAGGTAGTCGAGACGAGCGGTCAGAGCGGTCAACTGGCGTTTGAGAAGGTCGTTCGTCAGCAGCAGGTCGTCGCAGGACATCTCGACGCGTGCGAGCCGCTGTTCGAGTTCGACCGTCTTCGGCGCGGTCGGCCCCAATTCCTTCGCGGTCGCCGGAACCGCCTTGAGCGTGGAACGTCGAGACAACGCGCCGCAATAATATCCAACCGCCATTGCGATTGTCACTACCAACAAATGCCGAGCTGGAAGAAAGCGCTATGAGGTTCAATCACGTTGGCATCCCCACAACGACCCGCTTTGACGGGGAAATCGATCTTCCCCACCTGAAAGTCACCGTGAGTGACCATCAGAGCAATCCCTTCGGCATCCAATGGCAGCGGTACTGGGAGGGAGCGCCCTATCCCGACCTCGTCAAGACGGTCGCGCATGTGGCCTTCGAGGTGGACGACTTGGAGCAGGCCCTGCGCGGGCAGGAAGTCATCATTCCGCCGAACAGCCCAAGTGTGGGAGTGATGGTCGCTTTCATCAAGGTTGCCGGCGCTCCGGTCGAACTCCTCCAGATAGATCGCACGATCAGAAGCGATCTGTGACCTGAGTTTTCGATTCACGCGCGAGCTGCGCAGGCGGTGGTTATCGGACCCGGGCCGCGGCAGTCGGCACGCGACGCAGCAACTCGTCGCCGACGTTCAGCATGACGTTGAGATGGACAGGCACGAACTCCTGGTCGCCGGCCATCGCGACCACGAATCGCCGGCCGTCGCGCGTCACGTCGTACTGCGGGACGGCGTAATCGGTAATGACGAATCGTCCTCGGAACAGTTGGACCGGCTGCGCCGTTGCGACCCCCTGCACCGGGTCGAACGGCACCGCGAAAATCCCTTCGTCGGGAGGGCCGCCGTCGGCAGGGTTCGGAGCGGCCGTGCGCCGGCTGCGGAAGAACAGCTCCCGTCCGTCGCGGCTCCATATGGCTTCGAAACCGCCGTCGACGATCTGACGTCGCAGCCCTGGTCCGGGGAACGGCTGGACGTAGACGGTCGGAAGCGAAAAGGCGGGCCTATCGACGAAAGCGAGCCAGCGGCCGTCGGGCGACAGTGCCGGCCAGCTGCTTCGTATCGGGATGCCGGGAATCAATTCGGATCGTCCTGGAGCATGCGGCGTCAAGGACCGGATTTCACGGTTGCTCGTCGGAGGATCTTCCATGAATACGAGCGACCGGCCGTCCGGCGTCCAGCCGCCCGGCGTCAGCGTGTTGTCGCTCGAGAGCAACGGCTCGGCGGGAGCGCTCGCGTCGGTCGGCTGCCAGAAGAGATGCTGCAGGCCGGCCCGAAACGACGAATAGGTCAGGCGCGCACCGTCGGGTGTCCAAAGGGGCGCGCGGTTGACGCCGTCGAACGTCACCGGCGCGAACAACCCGTTCGCGAACTGATGCACCCAGATGTTCTGGCGCTCGCCTTCGGTTACCGTCACCGCCAGCCGCGCGCCGTCGGGCGACAGGCGCGGTTGCGCGAAGACCCGCGGCTCGATCGAGAGCGGTGTCGACGCGCCGGACCGATCCAACCACACCAACCTGCGCCCGGTGCGAACCGGTGCGGGGGCGAAGACCAACGTCCCCACCGGCGACAAGCTGTAATCCGCCTCTCCATCGCCGGGAAATGTCGCAACGCCATCGAGCAGCTTCGCCGGTGGACCGGTGACCTCGAGCCGATCCAGATCGAACGGGACGGCAAGCAGGCTGGCACGATTGCTGTACACGAGATGGCCGGTCGGCGAATACTGGGCGTCGAAGCCGTCCTCGACGAGCACCTTGCGTGCGCCGGTCGCAAGGACCTGGACACCGATGCGAAACCGTTCGGCGCCCGCATGGATCGTGAACAGCATCGCCTTGTCGCCTGGCAGGATACGCGGGAAGTGGTGGTCGATCTCATGCCTGGCGGTATCGAGCGGGGCGATCAACTGCGGCACGCCGCCGTCCGCCGAGACCCGATGCAGGCCGTGCTCGATGCTGCCAAAGATGATGGTGTTGTCCGCCGCCCACGTGGCGCCCATGCAGCACAGCTTGACGGCAACGACGACGACCGGCGACGCGCCCGCGACGGCCACGCTGACCTTTTTGATCTCAGAGCCGTCGAGGAACCCGACCGATTGCCCATCGGGTGAGAAAAACGGCTCGAATCCGCCCTCGGTCCCTGGTATCGCCGTCGCCTCGAGCTGATCGAGCCGCCGGAAGAACAGGCGGTTGGAGCCGGTTCCCGCGTCGACGGAGTAGACGAGAAGCTTCCCGTCTGGTGAAATCGCCGGTCGTCCACTGAACGTCGTGCGCGGCGGCGGGGGGATGGCGAATTGCACCAGCGGTTGCGCCGGCAGTGCAGCGCGCGGGGTCGTCGACCGCCATGCTCGAATCGTCAGCGCTGCGACGGCGATCCCGACGACGACGAGGCCGATGCCGACCGAGCGCCGCGTGCGACCGATGGCGCGGTCCACCGACGCCTCTCGCGGAAGCGTGAGCGCGGCGATAGTTTCGAGCGCGAACGCCAGGTCGCGCGCCGATTGAAACCGCGCGTCCGGATCTTTCTCCAGACACCGGCGCACGATTCGGACCAATCCCTCCGGTAGCGACGCCGCCTCATCGCCATATGCGGGAGGATCGTCGGTGAGGATCGCGCTCAGCGTTTCGACACGCGAGGGACGATCGAACGCCCGCCTGCCAGTCAGCATCTCGAAAACGATGACGCCGAGGGCGAAGATGTCGGCGCGGCCGTCGGCAGGCAGTCCGCGGACCTGCTCGGGCGCCATGTAGCCGGCAGTGCCGATCATTACTTCCGCCGCCGTATGCAGCGGCGTCGTCAGCGTCCGGCCGTCGGCGGTCGTCGCGCGCGCTTTGAGCTTGGCGATGCCGAAGTCAAGGATCTTCACACGGCCTTCGCGCGTGACCATGATGTTCTCGGGCTTCAGATCGCGGTGTACGATCTCCTTGGCGTGAGCGGCGGCAAGTCCGCGCGCGATCTCGGCTGCCCAATCGCACGCGCGCGCCGGGGGCAACGGTCCCCGGTTGATTCGATCGCGCAGCGTTTCTCCGTCGAGCAGCTCGGTCACCAGGTAGGGCTGGCCGCCCGCGGTGCCGACGTCGTACAACGTCAGAACATTCGGATGATTGAGCGCACCGGACGCGCGGGCTTCCTGCTCAAAGCGGCGCAGACGATCCGCGTCGGCGGCGTAGGTCGCGGGCAGCACCTTGATCGCCACGTCGCGTCCAATCCGCGAATCGCGCGCGCGATAGACCTGCCCCATGCCGCCCGCGCCGATCAGACCGTCAACGCGATAAGGGCCGAGTGTCGCGCCCGGCTCGAGCGATGGCTTGTCGATCGCCCTCGTGCCGAGGGCCGATTCGCCGAAGCGTCCGGCGCTGGTGTGTGCGCGCAACATCGCATCCACTTCGCGGCGCAACGGATCGTCGCCGCGGCACTGCTCGTCGAGGAACGCGCGTCTCGTGACGTCGTCGCGTTCCAGCGCGGCGTGAAACAGGTCGGTGACCTGGCGCCAGCGTTCAGGCTTCACCGTGCAGCTCCTTGAACAACCAGGCGCGCGCCGCCTGCCAATCGCGCTCGACGGTCGCGCGCGAAATGCCAATCACCTCCGCGGCTTCCTCGAGTGAAAGGCCGCCGAAAAACCGCAGCTCGGCAATCCGGCTCTTGCGTGGATCGACCGCGGCCAGTCGGGTCAACGCCGCGTCGAGATCCAGCACGTCCACGTCCACGGGTGGCGACGCTTTCGCGGCTTCGTCGAGCGTCACGCGCGCCCACTGGCCCGATCGCTTCGCCATCCGCCGCGCGCGGGCGCGATCGACGAGGATGCGCCGCATCATCTGCGAGGCCACGCCGAAGAACTGGGCGCGGTTCTGCCACACCGCGTGGCGCTGATCCACCAGCCGCAAATACACCTCGTTGACGAGCGCCGTCGGCTGCAGCGTGTGATTGCGCCGCTCGTGGCGCAAGTACCCCGCGGCGCGGCGCCGCAGCTCCTGATAGACGAGCGGCATCAACTCGTCGCGCGCGGCGGTATCGCCCGCGGTCCAGGCTTCGAGGAGCGCCGTTACATCGCCGTCCATGTTTGATCGAGTTGATATGATGACACGGCCCACCGCCGCAACGAGCCGACGACGCTGACCCGCACCGCCACAACCAACGCGGTCGGCGAACACGCGTTTCCCAACATCTTGCGCGTGTCTACACGATGCCTTCTTCAGCCCGCGCGTCGCCTATAACCTTGTGGATTTCGGCCGGATCATCAGCGTTGGCGGCTTCCCGCGCACCGTGCCGTTGAACGTGAAGGCCTGGTAGACGTTCTGACAGGCCGATGAGCACGCCCGTAGGCAGATCTCGCGTCAGCCCCTGGGAGGGGACTGATGTGGGGAAACTGGCTCGCCACGGCGGCGGTACTCCTGGGCTTCTTCGACAACGGTGAACAGTTCGCCATCCGTGGCGCGATCGACGGCGCGCTCGAACGCCTGAAAAACCCCGCCTGCCGGGAAGTTCTGACGGATTTCGTCGACGTCAATGGTCGGCCGCTGGCGGACTCGTTGGCGGCCAGAGGCACTGACATCGCCGCGGCGTTCGCGGTCTTGCGATTCGTGGACGGCGAGTCGGAGCGGCCGTGCAGGGCGCTTCAGAGCAGGACCATGGCGTTTACCGCACCCAGAGCGCGCATCATCCACGTATGCGCTATCCGGTTCAAAGATCTCTTCGTGAGGAACGCGCCGATCGCCGAAATCGTGGTGATCCACGAGTTCCTGCACACCATCGGCTTGGGCGAGAATCCTCCAACGACCGACGCGATCACGGCTCAGGTCAGACGGCGCTGCGGTTAACAATCCTGAACCTTGAGCCGACGCTCGCGGGCGCGAACGTCGGCGATGTTAACAGTGCCTGAGGGTTCACAGGCGCGCGTTCGTCAAGAGTGAGAATCAATCACCTGCTTCGGCATGGGGCCGGGCGGAGGCGCGCCCAGGTCCATGCCGTGGATCTCGCTCACCTGCTGTTTGAACCACACCGTAAACGGATCCGTGCGCTTGCCGAACTCCGGGAACGCCGTCTCCGGATGATCGCCTTCGAGCGTGACGAGGACCAGATCGCCCTGGGGTGTGTGCTGCAGGAACGTCCGCTCGCGCACGCCAAGGCTGCGTCGAGACGCCGCGAACTCGGCCTTGCGGGGTCCCATCAACTCGCTGACGAACTGCTTCCACTGTTCGGTCTTGCCCGCTGGAATCGGAAACGCCATCGCCAGCATCGCCATCACATCCTCCTCGGTTAGTGCCGAAACTTCACGGCTCCCGTCAGTTGTTTGAAAACCGTCGCCGTAGATTATCGCACCCGGCGGATCGCACTCCAATGAAATGGCGACGGGTGCATTTCGACGCAGGCGAGGTCGGGCTCGATCTGCCCTTGACGGCATCATATTTCTTCCAGAAGATAGAGTAATTATGAAGCGCCACAATGGCAGCCTCGAACTGATGATCATGCTGGCGATCATGCGGCTGGAGGACGCCGCCTACGGCGTTCCGATTTCCCGCGAGATTGAAGAATCGGCCGGCCGCGAGGTGGCGATGGCAACAGTCTACGCCTCGCTCGATCGGCTCGAGGCGCGCGGGCTGGTAAAGTCCAAGCTCGGCGATCCCACCCCGGAGCGCGGCGGACGGGCCAAGCGCCTCTTCACGATTACCGCCGCCGGCATCCGCGAAGTTCAGGAGGCCCGACGAGCGTTGACGCAACTCTGGAACCGGCTGCCTCAATTGAAAGGACAGTTGTCATGATCAGCCACCACCCGCCGCGACTCGCCACCTGGATCCTGAAGCGTCTTGGCTCGACCATCATCGAAGAGGCGCTGATCGGAGATCTCTTCGAGGCGTATCAGACGCGGCGCTCGCCGTTCTGGTACTGGCGGCAGGTCGGCGTGGCGATCGGCGTCGGAGCGTGCCGCGACGTCTGGCACCACCTGCCGGTGGCCCTCGGCGCCATCGTCACTGGTCTCTTCGTCGCTGCCGTGCCGTTCTGGTGGCTGGTCAACACGTCCGCCGCCTCGCTGTCAAACGTTCCCCTTCCGGCCTGGATCCTGACCCTGGCGGCATGGCTTGTCGTGTTCGGTTCGGCGCTTCTGAGCGGCTGGCTGGTAAGTCTGCTGTTCCGCGCACATCGGGCGGCGGCCGTGCTGTCTCTTGCCGCGGCGATTGTGGTCGCCGGCGCGATCGTTCTCCCAAACGCAGCCGATCTCGGTCCTCTGGCGCTCGGCAGCGTGCTCCTGCTCGATGCCCTCGCAGCAATTGGAGGCGGATCACTCACCGGCGTTCGCGAAAGAACGTTGCGAGGATAGCGCTGCATCGGCCGCGACACCGCGGTCCCGTAAAGAGTGGTTAGAGTTTTGGTTAGACGCAAGGCGCCGCCCGGATTTGAACCGGGGGTGGAGGTCAACCGCAATCGGGATTCCTTTCGTAGCCTTTCGTAGCAGTTAAAATCGAAGCTCGCTTGGTGCGTGCGGCTCGCGTGACGGTGTTCGCCAGCGACGTTAGGAAACGCGGAGGAACGATGCACCGCCTATTTCTCCTCATCGGCGTCTTAGCGGCTGCGACCGCTTGCGGCAGCTCCCCGACCACGCCGAGCAGCACGGTAAACACCTTCCACGCAGAGGTCACCGAGGGAGCCGGCGATGCGGTCGTCTCAGCGGCCGTGCCAACGCCCCCGGACTTGATCCACGGCACTCTAGATGTTGGCGGTGGCAACTTGACGGTCACGGTCCAATTCGCGCCCGGCACGCTCGGTCCGTCCACGGTTGTGACGATTCTGCTGGATACCGATCAAAACCCGGCGACTGGCTTCAATGACACCGGCTACGGCATCGATTACGGGGTTAGTCTGTATGCGTCCACCGCAGCCTTTATTCAAAAAGCTAATCCTTCATCCTGTGCCGGCGGCGGTAACTGCTACACCTATGTAGGCACGGCCTCCATCAGTTTGGGGACGGACACGATGGCGACGACCATCCCGCTATCCATGCTCGGGAACGCGGATGGCCGACTCCACTATCGTGTCTTCGCGGGGGCGCCTGCCAACGCGACGATGACGACCGACGTCATGCCGGACATGACTCTGCCGCCCGCGCATGTCCCCTGACGGTCGACCACTTTGGGCTTGGGCGTTGACTGTTTAGGCATGGTGTCCTGCGCCCCGTTCCGACGCTCGGCGCTCGTGTCTGATTGCGAGCCGAGCGCCGAAATAGGCAAGCGCAAAGATTGCAGCCCCCTGTAAAGCCAAAGAAATGAGAACACCGACGCCGATCGTGAGTTCCGGCACTCGTCTACCCTCCAATCATGTGAGTCGCGGTTTGCGACCGCGCCGCAGTTGAGGATGTGATTGTTCAGCACGTTTGCGGCAACTCCGAGCCGGTGAGCGCCGAGTAGGTCAGGCGGCCTGTCGGTAGTGGTCCAGTTTGGTTTCACGTCCCATAAGGCTAGTAGGGACGCGACCGGTGCGGCCAGGCACAACCCGACGCTAAGGTCAACCCTCAACCGATTCCGTCCAACCGTCGCGCAGGTGGATTTGCCGCAAATGTTCGGCCGCGTCACGGGCCTTTGATTCGGTCGGTCGGCGCGAAGCGCTGAGCAATATTCTTTGGAGAATCGTCGCGAAGTTCGCAGCGGAGCGTCTGCCGTCCCTTGCGCAACGTCCACAGAACAATCCCCGGCTTCGCTCTCCGCACCTTGGGCTTGTTTTCAGGATGATAGAACGGCAACACGAGACGTGCGAAGTCACTAAGCAAATCCGTGGAGTTGTTCGATAATTGAGGCGCCAGGTCGAGCTGGGCTGTCCAACCCGTGTTAGGCGTCGTTCAAGACAGGAGATGTGATGGCCGAGAGCGGTATTCGCGAGTTGATTATCGAGAATCGGCATAGCGGCGAGCGGTTGGCGATCCGGCGTGTAAAGCGGGGCGACGAAGTGTGGCTGGAACTGAAAGGTTCGCTCCCCCCACATCGGCAAGGGCCCCCTCTCCATATTCATGTCGCGGAGGATGAAGAAGGGGTCGTCAGATCCGGCACGCTGTCGGCTGTGCTCAATGGTCGCCGATTCACCGCAGGCTCGGGAGAACGGGTGTGGCTCCCTCGCGGATCGACCCACCGGTGGTGGAACGACGGGAATGAACCCCTGGTGTTCGAAGGCTATGCGCGGCCCGCAGTGGACTTGGACCGATTTCTTCAAGCGATCTTCGAAGTCCTCAACGCAGGCTCGGCCAAGCGGCCTCCGCTCTTCTACATGGCCCATCTCCTCTTACGCCATCGTCATACGCAGACCTTACTGATCATGCCGCGGCCGATTCAAGCCGCGCTGTTTCGAGTGATCGTCACGGTTGGCACCCTGCTGGGGCGCTATCGCGGGGATGGCTGGCCCGGGTGTCCATCTCGTTGTGTTGGTGCGCCGTTCGCTGCTGAAGAATTCACGTGACGCGGCGTTCCAAAGGCTGCTGATGAGAGTAGAGTCGGCGCCCGAAGCACGGTGTCGGCGGGGTGCTTCAGGCGTGATGCGCGGCGCAGAAGATGCGTGCGACCGCGTCCATTTCCGCCGCCGGATTCAGATCTTTGCGAATCCAACCAGACACGATCACGTTGTCGAGATAGACGCGGGGCACGGCGGGATCAGTTAGAGTTTTGGTTAGAGTCGCGTCCCTGTCGGTCATCGGCACGATGCTACTGTGCGATTTTGCTAGGAAAGAGTGGAGGCGCCGCCCGGATTTGAACCGGGGGTGGAGGTTTTGCAGACCTCTGCCTTACCTCTTGGCGACGGCGCCCCTAGAAACAGCACGCGGGCCCCGAAGGCCCGCAATTTGGTACCTCAGGGCCGCAACCCTGGACCACTCACGAGTGGCGTCCGCCTTCGCGCCGTCTGCTCGGAGCGCTACGGCGGACAATTTTCGCATGGCTCGTGACGCGAAAATTGGAGCGGGAAACGGGATTCGAACCCGCGACTTCGACCTTGGCAAGGTCGCACTCTACCACTGAGTTATTCCCGCCCGAATCTTCAACGTACCATCAAAGCCGGACCGAACGCAAGACTTCGGCGGCCTCTTCCGGCGCGGTCGGATTGATGTAAAACCCCGTTCCCCACTCGAATCCGGCGACGCGCGTCAGCTTCGGCATGATTTCGAGATGCCAGTGGTAGACGTCGGCGGTCACTTCGCCGAACGGCGAGGTGTGCACGATCAAGTTGAACGCCGGTGATTCGAGCGCGCGGTCCATCCGCTGCAGCACATTCTTCAGGATCCGCGCCAGCCCTTCGTATTCGTGCCGCGCAGCATCCTCGAAGCGCGCGCCGTGACGCCGCGGCAGCAGCCAGGTCTCGAACGGAAACCGCGGTGCGTAGGGGGCGAGCGCAACCACGTCGGCGTTCTCCGCGATCAACCGCCGGCCGTCGCGCGCATCCTCGCGGACGATGTCGCAGAAGACGCAGCGCTCCTTGATCTGAAAATGCCCGCGCGCCCCATCGAGTTCTTCCTGCACGAAGTCGGGCACAATCGGCAGCGCAATCAACTGCGAATGCGGGTGTTCGAGCGTCGCCCCGGCCGCGGCACCGTGGTTCTTGAACACCAGGATGTACTTCAGCCGGATGTCTTTCTGCAGGTCGAGAATCCGCTCGCGATAGGCCCAGAGCACGCGCTCGATTTCCGATTCGGCCATCGCCGCCAGTGGCCGATCGTGATCCGGTGTCTCGATGATCACTTCGTGCGCGCCGATGCCGCTCATCCGATCGAACATTCCGTCGCCGACCCGATCGAGCGTGCCCTCGACCTGCAGCGCCGGGAACTTGTTCGGCACCACCCGCAGGTCCCAGCCGGACGAATTCGGCGCGCCGCCGTTCTGGCGATACGAGACGATTTCGGGCGGAGTCATTGCCTCGTGCCCGGGACAGAATGGACAGTTGTCGCGGCCAAGGATAGCCGCGCGCTCGATCCGGAAGTCGTTTGGCCGCTTCTGGCGATCGGTAGAGATGATCACCCAGCGGCCGGTCACCGGATCGCGACGCAGTTCAGGCACGCCCGCACTCGTCGAACGCGTTCGGATACACCGTCACGACGCTACCGCCCGCATCGCGGTGAATCGTTACCACGTCGAACCGGCACGGCCGGTCAATCCACCGCTGCTCCACCACATACGCTTTCGCCAGCCTCACAATCGTCCGCCGCTTCCTCATCGTCACCGATTCCGCCGCATCGCCGAAATCGTGATCCTCGCGCGCCTTGACCTCGACGAATACCAGCGTCTCGCCGTCACGCGCAATGATGTCAATTTCGCCCGCACGACTGCGCCATCGCCTGGCAACAATTGCGTACCCGCGTCGTTCGAGTTCGGCGACTGCGAGATCCTCGCCGGTTTTGCCGAGCGCGATGCGTTGCTGGGTCATGCGCGAATTCGCCAGCAACGCTCATTCCACCGCTCAATCACGAAGCCACGAAGACGTTGGAACGCAGAGGCCGCGAAGGCCGCCGAGAACATTGTGCTCGGCGTTCTCGCGTTCGATCTCTTTAACGAGGGCGTTCGACTTCGGTCAATGCCTCGTCAAAGACTCTGACCGCCTCGTCTGCCTGCTCGCGGGTCAGCACCAGCGGCGGCGAAAAGCGGACGGCGTTCTTCCCCGCACCAAGAACCAGCAACCCGCGCGCGAAGCAGGCGTTGACGACGGCATCACGCTCGTCGGTCGCGCGTTCCTTCGTGGTGCGATTGCGCACCAGTTCGACGCCGATCATCAGGCCGCGTCCACGGACGTCTCCGACCAACGGATGTCTTTCCATCAGCGAGGCCAATCGCGTCTGCAAGTGCGCGCCGACCGTTTCTGCGTTGGCGACGAGGCTGTCTTTCAACAACCGAATCGTTTCGAGCGCCGCGGCGCAGGAAACCGGGTTTCCGCCGAAGGTGCTGGCGTGGGCGCCCGGCGGCCAGGCCATCAGGCCGCTGCGCGCCACCGCGACGCCCAATGGCAGCCCCGAAGCGATGCCTTTGGCGGCTGCGAAGATGTCGGGCTCGACGCCGGTGTGCTCAATCGCAAACATCTTTCCGGAGCGCCCCATCCCCGACTGCACTTCGTCGGCAACCAGCAGAATGCCGTGCTTGGTCGACAACGCGCGCAGCCCCTGCATGAATCCGTCCGGTGCGACGACGTACCCGCCCTCGCCCTGAATCGGTTCGACGACGATCGCGGCCACTTCGTCGGGCGAGACGAGATGCGTGAAAATCTGATGCTCGATGTAATCGAGGCAGGCGTCAGCACAGGTCGCCGGCGTCGATCCGAGTGGACACCGATAACGATCGGGGTACGGCGCGTGATAGACGCCCGGCAGCAGCGGACCAAACCCGCGGCGCTGGATCGCTTTGCTGGCGGTCAGCGCCAGCGATCCCATGCTGCGTCCGTGAAATCCGCCGAGAAACGCGATGATGTTCTGGCGTCCGGTCGCGTAGCGCGCCAGCTTGAGACACGCTTCAATCGCTTCGGTTCCCGAATTTCCGAAAAACGACCGCCAGCCGACGGACTGCTTGCCGCCCGGCGCGATCGCTGCCAGTTCTTCGGCAAGCCTGACCTGCGGCTCGTAATAGAAGTCTGTCCCCGACATGTGGAGGAACTTCTGCGCCTGATCGATGATCGCGCGGACGACGTCGGGATGCGAGTGGCCGGTTGAATTGACCGCGATCCCGGCCGCGCAATCGAGAAACACGTTGCCGTCCACGTCCTGGACGAGCGATCCAAGGCCGCGCTCGATCACCAGCGGATAGCCGCGGGTGTACGACGGCGAGACGACCGCCTGGTCGCGGCCAATCAGCGCCGCGGCCCTCGGCCCGGGCAACGATGTCTTGATGGTTATTTTCGTTTCCAACGCGTGCCGCCTGAATTGTCTTCGAGCAGCACGCCGCGTGCCGCCAAATCGTTGCGAATCCGATCGGCGGCGGCGAAATCGCGACGGCGCCGGGCCGCGTGGCGATCTTCGATCAGTTGCTCGATCTCGGCGACCGGCACCGGCGGTTGTTCGTCCTCGGCCTGGCGCAGGCTCAACACCCCGAGCACGGCGTCGAACTGCGCGAATGCCTCGCGGATCCCGGCCACGTCTTCCCTGCCGATCTGCCCGGCATCGATCGCCGAGTTCAGCGCGCGCACCGCCTCGAACATCGCGCCGATCGCCGCGGCGGTATTGAGATCGTCCTGCATCGCTTCGCTGAACGTCTTTCGCGTTGCCGCGACGCGATCGGTAATCTCCTGATGCGTTCCCGGGGCGGTGATACCGTCCAACCGGGCGAGAAAATCGGTCAGCCGGCGCAGCGATTCTTCGCACGCCGACAGGCTGGCCCAGGTGAAATTCAGCTGCTTGCGATAGTGCGCCGACAGCAGCAGAAATCGAACCGCCGACGGACGGAATCCCTTCGCGATGACGTCGGGAATCGTGTAGGTGTTGCCGAGCGATTTCGACATTTTCTGTTCGTCGACGATCAAATACTCGACGTGCATCCAGAAGCGCGAGAACTGCTTGCCCGTAGCGCCTTCGCTCTGCGCAATTTCGTTCTCGTGATGGGGAAAGATCAGATCGATGCCGCCGGCGTGCAGGTCGATCGGCGCTTCGCCGAGCAGCCGCAGCGCCATCGCCGAGCACTCGAGATGCCAGCCCGGACGTCCCGGCGGATCGACGACATTCCAGGTCGGTTCGTCGGGCTTGGTCGCCTTCCATAGCACGAAATCGCGCGCGTCTTCCTTCGCGTAATTGTCGGAATCGACTCGCGCGCCGGACTTCATCCCGTCGTGGTCGAGCCGCGCCAGCTTGCCGTATTCCGGCAGCGTTGAAATCTTGAAATAGATCGATCCGTCGCTCAAATAGGTGTGGCCGCGCTTTTCGAGCGACGCAATCAGGTCGGCCATCGCCCGCAGGTTGGCGGCGTCGGTGGCGCGCGGCCGCTCTTCGACCTCCTCCAGCCCGAGCGCGCGCGCATCGTCGCGGAACATCATGATGTATTGATCGGTATAGGCGCGCAGTTCCATGCCGGCCTTCTGCGCGCCGATAATCGTGCGATCGTCCACATCGGTGAAGTTCACCACCTGACGTACCTGATAGCCGAGCAGATGGCGCAGTGTCCGCCGCAGCACATCGACGCAGACGAACGTGCGGAAGTTGCCGATGTGCCCGCGCGCGTAGACGGTGAGGCCGCAGGTATACATCCGAACGGTTTTGCCGTCGCCTGGCGCAAACGGTTCTTCGCTGCGGGACAGCGTGTTGTAAAGACGCATCAATGAAGCCGCTGGTATCTTATGGGAGCGGTCGCGTCGTCCGCCACTCGTCGCGGCCGGGATAGGCCACGGTGATCACCAGTTCGCCGGCCTGCGCTCGGAAGCGCACGTCGCAGCGGCCCTGGCCGTTGACGTTTCCCGACGACAGCGCCTGCGTGATGGCGCCGCGCAGCTCTTCGACCGCCGCGGGCTGGTAGCCCACGTACTTCAGGACCGTGTCGGCGAGCTCGCCGAGCATGGTATCGAAATGCCGTTCGTCGGACAGGTCGAGGGCGAACAGGAAATCGTGGTCGGACACGATGCGCGATTTTACAGTGAAAGCCGATCGAACAGCACGCGCGCGCGCTGACAATCGGCTTCGATTTGCGCACGCAGTGCGTCGAGCGATTCAAAGGTCCGTTCGTCGCGCAGGCGCTGGACGAACCCGATTCGCAAGGACGACCCGTACAAGTCCTTATCCAGGTTGAAAACGTGCGTCTCGATGTGGGTTTTCCCCGTTTGATCGACGGTCGGCCGCGTGCCGATATTGGTCACCGAGGGCAGCACAAAGACCCCGAGCCGCGCGGTCGTCGCATAAACGCCGTTGGGAGGCAGCAGTTCGTTGTCGGTACAGAGATTCGCCGTGGGAAAACCGATGGTTCGACCGCGATGATCGCCGTGCACCACCGTGCCGTCGATCGCATATTGATGACCCAGCAGCGCGCCGGCTTCGTCGACCCGCCCTTCGCTGACCAGTCGCCGGATGCGGGTGCTGCTGACGACGAAATCTTTGTAGCGCACCGGGTCGATCTTTTCAGCCTTGAAACCGTAGCGTGAACCAAGCGCGCGCAGCAAGGTGAAATTGCCGGCGCGGTCGCGGCCGAACAGAAAATTCGCGCCGACCCAGACTTCCGAGACGTGCAGCCAGTCGACCAGCACCGTCCGGACAAAGGTCTCCGGGTCCCATCGCGACAGATCTTCGGTGAAGCGAACGATCGCGGCGCCCTGCACACCGGCGTCGTCGAGCGCCTCCAGTTTCTGCGCCTTCGTCATCAGCAGCGGCGGCGCCTTGTCGGGGCGGACAATCCGCGGCGGGTGCGGATCGAACGTCATCACCACCGGCGTGGCGGCGCGTTCTCCAGCAACCCGCCGCACCCGCTCGAGAATCTTGCGATGACCGCGGTGCACGCCGTCGAAGTTGCCGAGCGCCAGCACCGGCGCGCTCCAGCGGGAGGGGCGGGGATCTTCCGGGAAATGTATGACGTCCATCGGCCACCAGGGAATAACGCGAAGGTCGCGAAGTTCGCAAAGAAAAACCTGTCTTTGCGTGCTTTGCGTCTTTCGCGTTTATCCGGGTATCTCCACCACCAGCCCATCATAAGCCAGTTCGATTCCGGCCGGCAGTTGCGCGTTGGTGGCGATGTGCCCAAGATCGTGGCTGATGTGCGTCAGGTAGGCGCGTTCGGCGCGCATCCGACGCACAGCGTCGACTGCTTCGGTGACACTGAAGTGCGTGGAATGCGAGCGGTGGCGGAGGGCGTCGATGATCACCGTCCGGACGCCTTCGAGCAGCGGCCACGATTCATCGGGGATCCGGTTGCAGTCGGTCAGGTAGGCGAACGACCCAACCCGAAATCCGAGGATCGGCAGCTGGCCATGAAACAACGGGACCGGCACGATCTCGGTCCCGCCGAGTGTAAACGCTCCGACAATTTCGAACAGCGAAAGCTGCGGCAGTCCTCCGCCCTTCTGTGACGGTGGTTCGAAGATGTAACTGAACATCCGCCGCAGGCTGACGACGGTGCGGCCGTCAGCGTAGCAGGCAATCGCCGACTTCTGCATGTGATTGAAGCGGCGGACATCGTCGATACCGAAGACGTGATCGGCATGCGTGTGGGTAAAGAGGATCGCGTCGACGCGACGCACGTGGTTGTCGAGCGCCTGGGTCCGCAGGTCAGTGGATGTGTCGACCAGAATCGAACGGACGGCGCCGGCAAACGGCGAAGGCTCGCCGCCGTTGAGCTCGAGCAAGATTGATGGCCGGCTGCGCCGGTCCTTGGGATCGGCAGACGTGCAGATTTCGCAATCGCAGCCGATTGCCGGCACGCCGTGCGAAGTGCCGCTGCCAAGGACGGTGACTCTCATCGTTGCTCGTTGCTCGTTGCTCGTCGCTCGTTCAGGGCTCGATGATCAGGCGTTTTTCGCTTCCCTGTTTCGCTTCGACGAAGCGCATGCGCAGCTCGTACAGCACCTGCTCGAGCAGTTGGCCTTCTTCGGCGGTGAGATTGCCGCGGGTTTTTTCTTCGAGCAGTGTGAGGATTTCAATCATCTGGGCCGCGCCCTCGAGGTTCGGCTCGGCCTTGTTTCCGGTGACCGGGTCCGGCAGATCACCGAAATGGATCGCGGCGCTGCTCGCAAGCGAGAAGACGAACGCGGCGAAGGTCAACGGCGGTTCGTGTGGTTCGGACATTCAACTAAGATTATCAAATGTCCGATTCCGCGCGCGGTGCCGCCGAATTCGTGCGGCTCGTCGAAATCATGGCCAGGCTTCGCGGTCCAGACGGCTGCCCGTGGGACCGCGAACAGACCATCGATTCGCTGAAGCCGTTTGTGCTCGAGGAAACTTACGAGGTGCTCGAGGCGATCGACCGCCACGACCACGACGCACTGCGTGAGGAACTCGGCGATTTCGTGTTCGAGGCGGTGTTCGTCGCGCAGATGGAGGCCGAGGCTGGACATTTTACGATTGCCGATTCGCTGAAGAGCATCGCCGACAAACTGGTGCGGCGGCATCCGCACGTGTTTCAGCGCGCCGAGGGCGAAGAGGCTCTGCGGTCGGGCGAGCAGGTGCGGGTGCGCTGGGAGGAGATCAAGGCGGAGGAACGGTCCGCAGGCGGCGAGTCGAAGAAAGCGAAGACGTTACTCAGCGGAATCGCGCCGGCCCTGCCGGCGCTGCTACGCGCCTACCACATCGGGAGCCGCGCCGCGTCGGTCGGTTTCGACTGGGCACGCACCGATGATGTCGTGGACAAGATCGAGGAGGAAGTCCGCGAACTGCGGGAAGTCGCCAACGACGCCGAGCGCGCGGAAGAAGAAATGGGCGACCTCCTGTTCGCAATCGCCAACTTGGCGAGAAAGCTCGGGATTGAGCCAGAGACCGCGCTCCGGAAGGCGAACGAGAAGTTCACGCGCCGGTTCACCGAGATGGAGTCGCGCATTGCGGCGAGTGGCCGAAAGATGGCCGAGATGGACCTGGATCAGCTCGAGGCAGAGTGGCAACGGGTGAAAGCAACGGCGTGAGCGTTACGAACTGCGCCGCGCCGCGGCTGATCGGATCGGCCCATTCGCTCCGGAAACCGACTCCGCACACCGGCAAAACTCACTTCGGCCTTGGGACTGGTGGAACGCTCGCGCAACCATTGAGGTTGCGCTCGATGTCACTGGCCTGCGTTCGTTTTGCCGCGTTCCCTGAGCGGT
>Ga0207659_10000610_pt1 | contig 21345 bp, 19 predicted proteins | sample KBSM43metaG_FD_184330 | JGI IMG/M metagenome (GOLD analysis project Ga0207659, IMG submission 184330) | Miscanthus rhizosphere microbial communities from Kellogg Biological Station, Michigan, USA - KBS M4-3 metaG (SPAdes) (version 2) | ecosystem: Host-associated > Plants > Roots > Rhizosphere >...
CCGTGGGCGCTGCCTTGCGATGCCGGGCGCTCGATCCGGTCGCGCCCCATCTGTTCGGCACGCGACAACTCCAGTTGTCGTCGGCTACCCACGTGGCCGCGCTGGCCTCGTCGGTCGAGGCGGTTCGCGTGCAGCAGGTGACGCAAGTGCACGGCCGCGCCCACCTCGTGGTGCGTGCGGGAGACGACGTGCCCGCGGGCAACCCGCCCGAGGCAGACGTCATCGTCTCGAACGCGCCGGGGGTGGCGGTGGCGGTGCGCGCCGCCGACTGCGTCCCGGTGTTGATCGCCGATCGGGAAACGGGGGCCGTGGCGGCGGTGCACGCCGGATGGCGAGGCACCTGCGCCCGGGCGTCACCCGCCGCGGTGAGCGTGCTGTCTACCGAGTTCGGCGCCCGCCCGGAGAACCTGGTGGCGGCGATCGGGCCCAGCATCGGCGTGTGCTGCTATGAGGTCGGGCCGGAACTGGTGGACGCGTTTGCGGGCGCGGGGCACGAGCGTCATCTCATTCAGCGCTGGTTCGATTCCACGCCGCCGCCCCGCGGCTCGCGGGCGCGCAATCCGCTGCGCCTCGACGTGGCGGGCGCCAACCGCGATCAGCTGGTACTGGCCGGCGTGCCGGAAGGGCAGATCTTCCTGTCGGGGTTGTGCACCGCGATGCACCTCGATGTGTTGACGTCGTATCGGGCCGAGAAGGAGCAGGCGGGCCGGCTGGTGGCGGCTATCAGGGCACGTCCGTAGGGGCCGCCTTCAGGCGGCCCGAGGGCCGGCTAAAGCCGGCCCCCACGTATGTAGGCCCCTGATCAGCGGAAGCAGGCCGACAGCGATTGGCGCGCCGCACCCGTCAGCTCGTCGAAGGGAAACGTCACCGTCTCGCCGGGAAACAGCTCGCTGACCGTGAGCGCGCGGGCGGGCAACGGGAGGTGCGCGGCGTCGGCGCCGGCGGTGCCTTGAGCGAACACGAACGCCGCGGGCCCGGTCGTCGCCGCGGTGCCGTTCCCCATCCGCTCGGTGCCCTCCACCGTGAACCGGGTCGCCGGCTGGCCGTCGAAGCCGACCACCAGCATGCCTCGTTTCGGCTCCGGCGACCAGGCCACCTGCATCGCCCCGTCTCGCGTGGCGGCATTGCACGTGAGCACCAGGCGGTACATCGCCGCTTCCGTCCCCGCCGCCCGGCCGGCGGCGGCCGCGGACGGGAGCTCGCGCACGATGCTCGCCGTGATGACCTCGGTGCTCGTCGAGCGATCCTTTGAGCGTTGCACACTCCAGTTCGACGCGCCCGCCGACTGCGCCGTAAAGGCCGCGACCAACCCGTCCACAGTGGCCTTGTCCGGCACGCCGTTGCCGGACGCGTTGATGGCGCCGGTCTTCATGCCTTTCTCGAGCGTCGCCAGAGCGGCCGCGTCGTGACCGGCGGCGTTCACCGTGGCCAGCGCGGCGCCCGACGTGATCTTGCTCAGCATCATCGCGGCCAGGCTGGGCGCGACGCGCGCTCCGTCGAAGCCTTCGAGCGAGAGCCCGCCGTTGTTCGCCCGGTCGTTGTGGCAGACGGTGCAGTGCGTCTTCACGAAGGTGTTCTGTGTGTCGACGGCGATCGCGGGGGCGGCTGCGCCGCTCTCGACGGGTGCAGGCCACGCGCCGCTCGAGGCGCCGGCCAGTCCCAGAGCGAGGCTCGCGGTCGTCAGGAGTGTCGGGAACGGTGTTCGCGGCATGCAGCCTCCAAGTCGGCCGATTATGGTCGAAGCGGCTTCGTCGAGGTTCCCCCCGAATCGGGTGTCGCGGCGGCCTCGTCCATCGCCTCGTTGGCCAGGCGGTCGGCGTCCTGGTTGAGCTCGCGCCGGACGTGCTCGAACGTCACCTGCGCCAGGCGCCGCGCCAGAGACTGGGCCTCCTCGTAGAGCGGCCGTAGCCCAGGGTTCTTCACCCGGTATTCGCCGCGCATCTGCTTGATCATCAGCTCCGAATCCGCCCGCACCGTAAGCGACCGGATGCCGTGCTCCGCCGCCCACCGCAGCGCGGCCAGCAGGCCGTTGTATTCAGCGACGTTGTTGGTGGTGATGCCGATCGATTCTTTGATTTCGACGGTCGATCCGTCGTCGCGGGTGATGAACACACCGTAGCCGGCGGGGCCAGGGTTCCCGCGCGACCCTCCGTCCACGTGCGCCGTGGCCGCGCTGCCCGGCGAGGGGGCGGCGAAGGACGACCCGTGGGTCACGAACCGATCGTGACGGGGGGCGGTGTGGGCGCCGGCGGCGGCACCCAGTAGAGGATGCGCTGGCAGCTATCGCATTGCACGACGCTGTCGTTGGTCCGCACCTGCTGGAACACCTGCGGCCGCATCCGCACGTGGCAGATCGAGCACAGACCGTCGCGCGTAGCCATCGACAGCGCCACGCCCTTCCGCACTTTGGCGACCTGCTCGAAGAGCGACATCAGCCGCGGCTCGACCGAGGCAACCACGCCCTCGCGGGCGGCCGTGGTCTCGGCGAGCGTCTTTTCGACCGCGGCCAGCTCCGTCGCGAGCGCCGCCTTCTCGCTGTCGACCGCTTTTTTCTCGACCGTCCGCGCCGCCTCGGCGCGCTTGACCTCCTCGGTCAGGTCGTCGATCTCCAGCATGCGCTCGAGCACTTTTTCTTCGGCCGCGCCCAGATCCTTCTGCGCGGTCTCGATTTCGTGCTGCATGGCGGTGTATTCGCGGTTGGTCTTGACGGCGGAGAGCTGGTCCTTGAACTTGGTGAGGCGGCCCTGGTAGACGGCGGCGTCCTTTTCGACCGTCCGCCTCGCCTCCTGGGCGTCTTTGAGGCGTTGGGCCGCCCCCTCGACGACGCGCTCCGCTTCGGCCAGCCTGGCATCCGCGTCGGCCAGCCGCTGCGGGTGGGCGGCGATTCGCGCGCGCGCGTCGGCGATGGTGGATTCGAGGTTCTGGAGCTGGATCAGCCGTTGGAGCTCGGGCGACATCTGGGGAATCAGTGTATTCGACTGGTGTTCCTTACCGAAACAGGCCTCCCGCGTGGCTTCCAGGATGCGCCCGATAACGGTTCTCGTGATCGCCCAGTTCGCGATAGCGAACTGGGCCAAATAAATAGAGCCCGCCTGGCGCCCACCAACCTTGTACAGGCAACTGGCTTGGCCACCGGAATTCTGTTGGCCAAGCCAGATGGGACCAAGGTTGGTGGGCCCGCCTGGATTCGAACCAGGGACCAACCGATTATGAGCCGGCCGCTCTAACCGCTGAGCTACGGGCCCCGAGTAATTGTACAGAAGTAGGGCAGGCCTAAAGACCTGCCCCCACGAAAAACAGACGGGCTCTAAAGGTGGCCCCTACGTACGAGGTGTTACGTGCGGCCTTCGAGGAACGCCTTCAGCTTGCGGCTCCGCGACGGGTGCCGCAGCTTGCGGAGCGCCTTGGCCTCGATCTGCCGGATGCGCTCACGCGTGACCGCGAAGTTCTGACCCACTTCTTCGAGCGTGTGCTCGCTGCCGTCGCCCACGCCGAAGCGCATCTTGATCACTTTCTCCTCACGCGGCGTCAGCGTGCGAAGCACGGCTTCGGTCTGTTCCTTCAGGTTCAGGTTGATGACCGCCTCCGCCGGGGACACGATGTTCCGGTCCTCGATGAAGTCGCCGAGGTGCGAATCTTCCTCCTCGCCAATCGGGGTCTCGAGCGAGATCGGCTCCTGCGCGATCTTCAGTACCTTGCGGACCTTGGCCACCGGGATGTCCATCCGCTTGGCGATCTCTTCCGAGGTCGGCTCGCGCCCAAGCTCCTGCACCAGCGCACGCGAGGTGCGAATCAGCTTGTTGATCGTCTCAATCATGTGCACCGGGATACGGATGGTGCGCGCCTGATCGGCGATCGCGCGGGTGATGGCCTGGCGGATCCACCAGGTCGCGTAGGTGGAGAACTTGTAGCCGCGGCGGTACTCGAACTTGTCCACCGCCTTCATCAGGCCGATGTTGCCCTCCTGAATCAGGTCGAGGAACTGCAGCCCGCGGTTGGTGTACTTCTTCGCGATCGACACCACCAGGCGGAGGTTGGCTTCCACCAGCTCCTTCTTCGCCTGCTCGGCCTGCGCCTCGCCGCGCTGGATCACCTCGATGGTGCGGCGCAGCCGCTCGGGCGTCTCCTCCAGGTCCGCGATCATCTGCTTCACCTGGGTCCGGATGTCCTTTTCCTTCTTGGTGAGGTTCTTCCGCTCCTCTTCCTTCAGCTTCGGACCCTTGGCCTTCACCTTGGGGTTGAGGATGCGGTCGATGGCGTCGGCCTCGCGCTGCACCTTGGACACGGAGTCGACCGCGTCCTTCACCTCTTCGATCAAGCGGCGCTTGATGGTCTCGGTGAACTCGATGGCGCGGATGCGGCGCGAGACGTCGATGCGCGCGCGCAGCGTCTTGACGCGGGCGCGGCGGTATTTCTTCTTGTCCTTCTTCGGGACTTCTTCGAGCTTCTCGGCCAGCTTCGAGTAGCCGGCCCGCGCCTTGCGCACCGCCTCGATCTGCTCGAGCACTTCCTCGGCGCGCTCCTGGATCACTTCGTCGGTGATCTCCTCGTCGCTGAAGATCACGAGCTCGCGGATGGTGCGTTCGCCGGCGCGCAGCTGATCGCCGGTGATGAGGATGCGCTTGGCGATCGTGGGCGTGCGGGAGATCGACTTGATCACCGCCAGCTTCCCGCGCTCGATGCGTTTGGCAATCGCCACCTCGCCCTCGCGGGTGAGCAGCGGCACCGTGCCCATCTCGCGCAGGTACATGCGGACGGGGTCGTTGGTCTTGTCGAGGGCGCCCGGCGTGAGGTCGAGCTCGGGACCGTCTTCCGCGCCGTAGCGATCGAAGTCCTTGTCGCCGCGGTAGGCCTTGTCCGAGTCCACGACCTCGATGCCTGCGCTGCCGAAGGCGTTAAAGAGATCGTCGAGATCCTCCGATGACGTGATTTCGGAGGGGAGCATCTCGTTCACTTCGTCGTACAGCAGGTAGCCCTTCTCTTTGCCGATCTGGATCAGCTGGCGTACTTCGTCGTAACGTTCTTCAATCGACAAGGGCGTGCTCCTTGGCGCCGGCGTCTAGGCCAGCGCCTGCAACTTCTGAATCAGTCCGTACTTTTTCGACAGGAGCGCTTCCAGCTGGCCGGGCGCCTCGGGCGCGCCGCGCTGCTGCTGGCGATCGATCTCCTGTTGCACCGCCGCCACCTCGCGGGTGTAACGCCGGCGCCTCAACTCTCTTACGCACTCCGCCGCGTCGTGGACGTGCGCTTCGCTCTCGCTGGCTATGCCGGTGATGTACGGCGCCTCCGCCATGGTGTGGTCGAGGAGAAGTGTCGGCGAGAACTTACTATTTTCTTTCAGTTTCTTCGCGAGATCCAGCACTGAGCCAAGCGCCAGACCTTCCAGATCGTCCGGTTCGAGCTCGTCCAGGGCGACCAGGGCTTTCCCCGGGTCGTGGATGAGCAGCCAGATGAGCCCCTTCTCGGCCTTCGTGATGCCGGCCGCGCCGGCAGAGTTGAGGCTGGGAAGGTCCTTTCTCGTCATCGTGGTCTGACGCTGGACCGCGGCCTTCCTGATCTCGTCGCGCACCACGCCGTCCGTGACGTTCGCCTTGAACGCCAACCGGTCCGCGAAGCGATCCCGCATCGTGGCATCCGGTATGCGGGCGGCAATGGGTAGCATGTCCCCGAGGAACTTGACCCGGCCTTCATCTGTCTTCAGGTCGTGCCGGGCGCCGACCTGATCGAGCAAGTACTCAAGATACGGCTGTGACCCCTTCAAACGTTCACCGTAGGCCTTGGCGCCCTGGCGCTGAATGTAAGTGTCGGGGTCCTGCCCCGCCGGCAGTGTGGCGACGTTCACGTCAAAACCTTCGTACACAAGCATTTCGCACGATTTGACGGTCGCTCCCTGCCCGGCGGCGTCCGGGTCGAAGCTCAGCACCACCTTTTTCGTGAACCGGCTCAGGTATTGCGCCTGCTGAGGCGTCAGGGCCGTTCCACATGAGGCCACCACGGCCTGGACCCCCGACTGGAACACCTGCGCGAAGTCGAAATACCCCTCGACCATCACCGCGAACCCGCCCTGGCGGATGGCGGCCTTGGCCAAGTTCAGCCCGTATAACGTTCGACTCTTGGAATAGATGGGGGTTTCAGGCGAGTTCAGGTATTTCGGCTGCTGGTCAGCTTCCAGGGAGCGTCCGCCGAAGGCGATCACGGCCCCCGTGTCGCGGCAGATGGGAATCATCAACCGGTTGCGGAAACGGTCGATCACGGTTCCGTCGTCGCGCTGTACCAGGAGGCCGGCCCGGACGAGCAGGTGCTGCGAGTAGCCCTCGTCGAGGAGCGCCCGCTTCAGGGGGTCACGGCCGGGCGGCGCGAACCCCAGGCGAAGCTTCTCGGTAGTGGCGGCGCCGACGCCGCGGGATTCGATCAGCGCCCGGACCCGCGCGCCTGCCGGCGTTGCCAGCTGCTGCTGGAACCAGACGGCGGCCGACTCGTGGATTTTGAGCAGCGTCTCGCGCTCGGCCGTTCCCGCCCGCTGGTCGTCATCCTGCTCGAGCTCCGGCAGGGTCATGCCGAAGCGCTGGGCCAGCTGCTTCACGGCGTCCGCGAATCCGACCTTGTCGTGCAGCTCGAGGAACTTCAGCACGTCGCCGCCCACGCCGCAGCCGAAGCAGTGGAAGAACCCCTTGTCGCGGTTCACGTGGAAGGACGGCGTCTTCTCGCCGTGGAACGGGCAGAGCCCCTTGTAGGTGGCGCCGGTCTTCTTGAGCGAGACGTAGTCGCCAATCACCACGACGATGTCGGCGTGGTGCTTCAGGTCGTCGATGAACTGCTGGGGGAATAGCGGCAAGGGAGGGGAACTCTACTCCTTCAGCTCGACGACCGTCACGCCGCCGCCGCCCTGGTTGGCCGGCGCCTCCTCGAAGTGCGCCACCAGCGGGTGCTGCTTCAGGAAGCCGGCAAGCGCGCGCCGCAGCTGGCCGGTGCCGAAGCCGTGAACCAGACGGATCGATCGTTGATCGGTGAGCATCGTTTCGTCGAGGAAGCGCCCGGCGCGGTCGAGCGCCTCGTCGACGGTGCAGCCGATCACGTTCAGCTCCGACAGCGATCCGGTGCGCGGCTGCAGGTCGATGTTCACCCGGACGCTCGGCCGGCTCACGGGGCCGCCGATGACGCGCAGGTCGGCCCGCTGCGAGCGCAGACGCTTGCCGTTCACGTCGACGTCGACGTGTTTGCCATGGACCTCGAGCACCACGCCCTCGAGCCCGAGGGGCCCGACGGCCACGCGGCACCCTTCCGCGATCTCGCCCGCGGGCGCCGCGGGCTCGGGCGGCGGGAGCGCGCCGGCGCCGTCCTTCACCTTCGCCAGCGCGGTGTCGAGCGCGGCCCGCGCATCGGCCCGGGCCGTGCCGGCCTCGCCGGTGGTGATCGCGGGCGCAGAGCGATGTCCGCTCCGGTCGCGCAACACGGTGGCCCTGGCCTTCAGCCCTTCGATGATGGCGTCGATCTCCTTGCGGGCCTCCCGCAGCTGATCGTCGAGCCTGGCTTCGAGGCGCCGCCGCGCCGCCAGCTCGCGCTCCTTCACCGCCGCCTCGCGCGAGCGCAGCTTCCGTTCGTTCTCGGCAAGCGTGCCGCGCTCCTGCGCCACGGTGCGGCGCTCGGTTTCGAGCGCCTGCAGCTCACGATCGACGCGATCGAGGTGGGCCTGGAGCTGCGCTTCCCGGTCCGAAAGGTTGCCGCGCGCGGCCGCGATCACTCCGGCGGGCATGCCCAGCCGCGACGCGATCTCGATCGCGAGGCTGCGGCCCGGCGAGCCGTAGACGAGGCGATAGGTGGGCGCAAAGGTCGAAGGATCGAAGCCGAAGGCCGCGCTCTCCGCGCCCTCGGTCGTGGACGCGTAGGTCTTGAGCACGTCGAAGTGCGTCGTGGCCACCAGGTGCGCGCCGCGGCGGCGGAAGTGGTCGATGACGGCCGTGCCCAGCGCACCGCCCTCGGCCGGGTCGGTGCCGGCGCCTACTTCGTCGAGGAGTACCAGCGCCGGCAGCGCCAGGCCGCGATCCATCGACACCACATTGGTGACGTGCGCCGAAAACGTGCTCAGGCTCGCCGAGATCGACTGCTCGTCGCCGATGTCCGCGAAGATGCTCTTGAAGACCGGCAGCCTGGTCCCTTTGTCGGCGGGCAGGTGCAGTCCGGCTTGGGCCATCGCCGCAAACAGCCCCGCGGTCTTCAGCGCGACGGTCTTGCCCCCGGTATTGGGCCCCGCGATGATCAGCACGCGGGTGGGCGGCGTCATCAGCACGTCCACGGCCACCGGTTCGGTGTGTGTGCGCGTCGCCGGCGCCTCGTCCTCCTCGTCCTCGCGCGCGCGCACCGCCGACATCAGCAAAGGGTGGCGGGCCCCGCGCAGCTCGAACGCGCCGTCGGGCGCGACGAGCGGCTCGCCGCCGCCGGTGATCTGCGAAAAGCGCGCCCGGGCCTGGATGGTGTCGAGCTCGGCGGCCATGTCGAAGGTGCGCTCGAGATCGTCGGGCCGCGAACGGAAGGCGACGGTGAGCGCGAGCAGGATGCGGTGGACCTCGGCGGCCTCCGCTTCCTCGAGCTCGACGATGTCGTTGTTGATCTCGACCGTGCCGAGCGGCTCCAGGAAGAGACTCTGCCCGCTGGCCGACGAGCCGTGGACGATGCCAGGGATCGACCCGCGGTGCTCGGCGCGCACCATGAGCACGTAGCGGCCGTTGCGGTCGGTGACCACCTGCTCCTGCAGGTACTTGGACGTCTCGCGCTCGCGGAGAAAGGATTCGAGCGTCGATCGCAGCTTCGACCGCTGCCGCCGCAGCCGGTCGCGAATGCTCGCGAGCGCCGGGCTGGCGTTGTCGGCGACGTCGCCCGACGGTTCGATCTTTCGCCGCACCGCGGCAATCTCGGAACCAAACGACGCGATCGCCTCGACCAGCCGCTTGAGGACCGGATAGGGCTCGGACGTGGACGCGATCACGCGGCGCGTCGCCTCGATCGACTCGAGGTAGTCGGCCAATCCGAGCAGGCTCAGGGGTTCCAGCGCGCGGCCCTCCACCTGCAGCGCGTCGAGGATCGACTCCAGTTCCGACGGCGCCCGCAGCGGAAACCCCGGCGACATCGACAGGAAGCGCACGCCTTCGCTGGTGGCGGCCTGCGCCGCGCCCACACGCGCCGGCTCGGTGAGCGGAGCCATGGCTTCGAGGCGCCCGCGGCCGGTTGGCGTGACGGCAAGGCCGGCCACGATCGTCACGATGCGATCGAACTCGATCGCTCGCAGGGTGACCGCCGAAATGTCAGCCATGGCAGATCGCGGAGGCGATGCAGGCCGCGCCGAACCCGTTGTCGATGTTCACCACCGCGACGCCGTTCGCGCAGCTGTTGAGCATGCCGAGGAGGGCGGCAATGCCGCCGAAGCTGGCGCCGTAGCCGACGCTCGTCGGCACTGCGATCACCGGCGCTTCGACCAGCCCGGCGACCACGCTCGGGAGCGCGCCTTCCATGCCGGCCACCACGATGAGCACGCGCGCGGCGCGCAGGCGCTCGTGTTCGCTGAGCAGGCGGTGCAGCCCGGCCACACCCACGTCGTACAAGCGTTCCACGGTGTTGCCCATCACCGCCGCGGTGACCGCCGCCTCTTCGGCCACTGGCAGATCCGACGTGCCGGCGCACACCACGAGCACGGTGCCCGTGCCGACGGCAGTCTCGCCGCGGCTGGCGACGATGGCCCGCGCGGCTTCGTGGTACACCGCGCCCGGCACGATCGCGCGCACGGCGGCGTAGGCCTCGGGCGTGGCCCTCGTCACGAGCAGGCTGTGGCCGCGGCCGGCGATGCTGGCGGCGATGGCCGCAATCTGGGACGCGGTCTTGCCCAGACCCAGAACGACCTCAGGGAACCCCTGCCGTAGATGGCGCTGCGTATCGACGCGGGCGAAGCCCAGATCGTCGAACGGCGCTGCGCTCATGGCCTCGCGCACACGGCGCGCCGCCTCGTCGGTTCCGGTGCGGCCGGCCCGAACCTCTTCAAGCAACGTCTGCAAATCGTGTGCGGTCATGCGAGCAAAAGGCGAAGGCGGGGAGCGCTTGCCTTATAATCATTGTCGTCAGTCATCGTGCGTCTGGGCCCGGAATGACCCTTTCTGAGACTCTCACACTCGCGACGTATTTCTTCGTACTGGTCATTCTGGCCGTGTACGGGTGGCACCGCTACTACCTGGTCTACCTGTACATGAAGAACAAGGACAAGCAGCCCGAGCCGGCTGGCCCGATGGGCGAGCTGCCCGTGGTCACCGTGCAGCTGCCGATCTACAACGAGATGTACGTTGCGGACCGCCTCATTGACGCGGTGTGCAAGCTGGATTACCCGCGCGAGCTGCTCGAGATCCAGGTCCTCGACGACTCGACCGACGAAACCTGCAGCGTAGCCGAGCAGGCCGTCCGCCGCAACGCCGCCAAGGGCATCGACATCAAGTATCTGCATCGCACCGACCGCACCGGCTACAAGGCCGGCGCCCTCGAGGCGGGCATGCGGGTGGCCAGGGGCCGGTTCATCGCCATCTTCGACGCCGACTTCATCCCGACCGGCGACTTCCTGCAGCGCACCGTGCCCTTCTTCGTGGACCCGAAGGTCGCGATGGTGCAGGCGCGCTGGGGCCACATCAACCAGGACTACTCGCTGCTGACGAAGATTCAGTCGATCCTGCTCGACGCGCACTTCGTGCTCGAACACGGCAGCCGCAACCGCGCCGGATTGTTCTTCAACTTCAACGGCACCGCTGGTATCTGGCGGCGCGAGGCGATTGCCGACGCCGGCGGCTGGCAACACGACACGCTCACCGAGGACCTCGACCTCAGCTACCGCGCGCAGCTCCGCGGCTGGAAGTTCGTGTTCCTGCCGAACCTGGTGTCACCGGCCGAGCTGCCGGTCGAGATGAACTCGTTCAAGTCGCAGCAGCACCGCTGGGCGAAAGGCTCGATCCAGACCTGCCGCAAGCTGCTGCCGCAGATTCTGCGCTCGAACATCTCGCTCCGCGAGAAGGCCGAGGCGTTCTTCCACCTCACCGCCAACTTCAACTACCCGCTCATGTGCGTCCTGTCGGTGCTGATGGCGCCGTCGATGGTCATCCGCTACAACATGGGCTGGTACGAGATGCTGCTCATCGACGTGCCGCTGTTCTTCGCGGCCACCGCGTCGGTGGCCAATTTCTACATGGTCTGCCAGCGCGAGCTGCACCACGACTGGATCACCCGCCTCAAGTACCTGCCGTTCCTGATGTCGATCGGTATTGGTCTGACGATCAACAACACCAAGGCGGTGCTCGAGGCCATCTTCAAGCAGCAGAGCGAGTTCGCGCGCACACCGAAGTACCGCATCGAAGCCGGCAGCGACGAGTGGATCGGCAAGAAATACCGCCAGAACTTCGTGGTGCAGCCGATCATCGAGCTCGCGCTCGGCCTCTACTTCACGGCCACCGTCTTCTACGCGCTCGCCAACGGCATCTACGGCACCGTGCCGTTCCTCGTGCTCTTCCAGATCGGGTTCCTCTACACGGGCCTGCTGTCGATCATCCAGCAGTACGCGGGTGACGACGACGACGCTGTGGAGCTCACCCCCGCCACTGGCGACTAGCGGCACGTCTCGCTGCGCGGGATCAATCCGGCTTCGGGCTCTTTCCCTCGCGCGATCACATAAGATCAGCGGATGGCGACCGAGAAAGTAGCGGAGAAGAGCGGCGAGAAAGGCAAAGCCGGGCTCGAGGACGTCGTCGCGACGTCGTCGGCGATCTGTTATCTCGACGGCGAGCGCGGCGTGCTCGCGTACTGCGGCTACGACATCCACGACCTGGCCCAGCTCGCGACCTTCGAGGAGGTCTGTTACCTGCTCTGGCACCGCCGGCTGCCGACACGCGGGCAGCTCGGCGATCTGCAGTCGCAGATGGCCGCGGCGCGGCCGCTGCCCGAGGCGATCATCCGCCTGATGCGGAGCCTGCCGCCCGTCGATGGCATGGACGCGCTGCGGACGGTCACGTCGGCGCTCGCGCACTACGACGCCGAGGCCAACGACGCGTCGCCCCAGGCGCAGTACCGCAAGGCGGTTCGTCTCACGGCGCAGACGGGCACCATCGTCGCCACCTGGGGCCGGATGCAGGCGGGCGGCGGACCGATTGCCCCCGATCCGGCCATGGGCCAGGCCGCGAATTTCCTCTACATGCTGACGGGGGATCGGCCCAGCGCGCTCTCGGTGAAAGCCTTCGACGTCGCGCTCACGCTCCACGCCGATCACGAGCTCAACGCCTCGACGTTTGCCGGCCGCGTGGCCGCGGCGACGCTCACCGACATCTATTCCGCGGTGGTGGCGGCGATCGGCACGCTGAAGGGTCCGCTCCACGGCGGCGCCAACGCCGAAGTGATGAAGATGCTGCTCGATCTCGGCGAGAACGCCACCGGCGACCGCATCGACGACTTCGTGAAAGGCAAGTTCGCGCGCAAGGAGAAGATTTCGGGGTTTGGACACCGCGTCTACAAGACCGAAGACCCACGCGCCACGCACCTGCGGCAGATGTCGAAGGATCTCGGCCGCCGCGCCGGGCATCCGGCCTGGTGGGAGATGTCGCAGCGGATCGAGGCGCTGGTGAAGAGCGAAAAGAAGCTCTACCCGAACGTCGACTTCTACTCGGCGTCGATGTACTACACGCTCGGGATTCCCATCGACCTCTACACCCCGATCTTCGCGGTCAGCCGCATGTCGGGCTGGACGGCGCACATCCTGGAGCAGTACGCCAACAACCGATTGATCCGTCCCCGCGCCGACTACACCGGCCCCGCGTACCCGCAGCCGTTCATCCCCCTCGAACAGCGCTGAGCACAGTGGCCGCGGGTCTTCAGACCCGCCCCAGGAACGTCTCCCGTCGCGCCCGGCAGGCTCGTCTGCGCCGGTCGCGTGGTCATGGGGCCATGAGTCTTCGACCCGGGCCAGCGAATCCGGGTATCGTGGGCACGTCCATCACAACGGGAGGCGCATGGCGATCTTCAAGAACAATCCGTACGCGGGCTTCAACTTCAACGTCGTCGTCGAAGGTTCCGAGCCGGCGGCGTTCTCCACCGTCATCATCCCGACCGTCGAGATCGACGTCGTCGAATATCGCGACGGCAGCGACCGCACCAGCCAGCCCCGGCAAGTGGTGGGGCTGACGAAATACACGAACCTGGTGCTGAAGCGCGGCGTGGCCAACGCGCCTGACTTGTGGGAGTGGTTCGACCAGGTGCGCCAGGGCACGGTCGATCGGCGTGACATCGTCGTCACGCTGCTCAACGAAGAGCGCCAGCCGGTGGTGGTCTGGAAGTTGCGCCGCTGCCTGCCCATCAAGTACGTCGGTCCGACGTTGAGCGCCGGCGACAGCGACGTGGCGATCGAGGAGATCGAGCTCGCGGTCGAGGGGCTCGATATCGAGCAGATCGGTTGATCGCGGGCAGGTCTGAAGACCTGCCCTACGCACGCTCCCCACTCGCCTTACCCGCCCCACCCGCCTGCGCGATTCGGTACGTGCCGGGCGAGAGCATCTCGGCAAAGCCCTCCGCGACGAGGGCGCGGTTGCCGAGGCCGGCTTCCGGACGCGACAGGCGGGTGACGCGTGCCAGTTCGCCGGGCACGGTCATGCCGGCGCCCGCAAGAAACGCGCGTGCGATTTCCTTCACCGCGGTGGCGCGGGCCACCCGGCGCCGCAGCGGATCGGGAAAGCGCCCCACGCCGAGCGTCCAGATGTAGGTGAACTTCGGCCGGTAGAGCACCTCGCTCGGGACGACCAGCATCGCCGCCTGCAGCTCGTCGATGCCGCGGGTGAACGCCTTCCGATCCGTCACGCCAGACTCCTGGCGCAGGTCCGATGTGCCCATTTCCCATTCGCGGCGCAGCACGCGAAGAATCGCTCGAGCGCTCGTTCCGAGCCGGTGCGGCTCATCGGCTCGCCGCAGCCCCCACACCGCGTTGAAATGCGGAATCAGGCGCGGCGCCAGGAACATTGCCTGTCCGCGGGCCAGCTTGGCGTAGTAGACGCGGCCGCGCCGCATCACCTCGTCCTTCAGCGTCCAGGCCAGCGACGCCTCCTCGTCGGTCTGGACGTTGCGCGGCATCACCGCGTCGCGGCGCCCGCACACCGCCACGTAGAGGGACGGCCCGGGCCGACGCGAATCGGTCATGCACGCAGCGAAACCGACGCGCTCGACGAAGTTCTCGGCCTGGATCGGTGTCTGGACCTGGCGGGTGATGTCGCGGCACCAGCGTTCGTCGCGGTAGTCCTCGACGTCGCCCGGCAGCGGCGGCAATTCGCGTGGCATCACTCTACGCGCGCCAGCGGAGCCTCGCTCAGTCCCGGCGTCCGAGGCTGTCGCGGAAGGTTTCCGGAAGCCCGAGCGAGCACAGCCAGGAGATCACCGAGACGACAGTGATGTAGACCGTCACGAGACTCGACGTTCCGGTCATCCCGAAGAGCGCGGTCGCCACGACAGGCGCAATCGCGCCGCCGAGCAGCGTGCCGAGCGTCAGGCTCAGCGACGCGCCGCTATAGCGGACCGCGGTCGGGAAGAGCTCCGAGAAGACCGCCGGTTGCGGTCCGATGTAAGCGCCCTGGATGAACAGCATCCCGGCCAGGGACAGCAGGACCAGTGGAACGGACCCGGTGTCCGCGAGGGGAAAGAAGATCAGCGACCACGGCACCAGCGCGCCCAGCCCCCACCGCAGCAGGCGCCGCCGTCCGAGGCGGTCGGACCAGTGCGCGAACACGACGATCGACAGCGCGAAAACGATCGCCGACGACACGATGAGGGTCAGCGTCAGCGGCAGAGACAGGCCCAGTTGCCGGGTCGCGTAGGTGACGAAGTACACCAGCACCACGTAGCCAAGCGTGCTGATGCTCAGATACGTGCCCGCGGCGAGAACGACCGTACGCGCGTCGGATCGCAACACGTCCACGATCGGCATGCGGCGCGCGCCCTGGGTCTTGATGGCCTTCGCGAACACCGGGCTCTCGGAGATGCCGAGCCGCACCCAGAGGCCGATGCCCACGATCACGACGCTGGCGACGAACGGCAGGCGCCAGGCCCATGCCGCGAACTCGGCGGACGCGACGGCGGTGGAGGCGGCCAGAAACACCAGGTTCGACAGGATGATGCCAGCCGGCAGTCCCAGCGCGACGACGCTGCCGAAGAGGCCGCGCCGGCCCTCGGGCGCGTGCTCGACCGACATCAGCACCGCGCCGCCCCACTCCCCGCCCAGGGCGAAGCCCTGGACGAAGCGAAGGATCACCAGCAGCGCCGGCGCCCATACCCCGATTTGTGCATACGTGGGCAGGAGGCCGATCGCCAGCGTGGCGCCCCCCATGAGCAGCAGCGACCAGACCAGCATGAACTTGCGGCCAAGCCGGTCGCCGTAGTGGCCCATCACCACGCCCCCAAGGGGGCGCGCGACGAAGCCGATACCAAAAGTGGCGAACGCGGCAAGGGTCCCTGCCACTTCGGAGACTTGGGGAAAGAATTGCGGGCCGAAGACCGTGGCCGCCGCCGTGCCGTAGATGAAGAAGTCGTACCACTCGATGGTGGTGCCGATGGCGCTGGCAATCGAGACGCGCCGCGCCTCGGCGCTCGCGGAAGGACGAGCTGGCATCGAGGGCGCAGTATAATTTCCTTTCCCGCTGTCCTGATGGATCAACGTTTCATTCGGAATTTCTCAATCATCGCCCACATCGACCACGGCAAGTCGACCCTGGCAGATCGCTTTCTGGAGCTCACCGGTGCGCTCCAGGCCCGCGAGATGGAAGCCCAGGTCCTCGATGCCATGGATCTCGAGCGTGAGCGCGGCATCACCATCAAGGCCCATCCCGTCCGTCTGAACTACACGACGCAGGCCGGCGAGAGCTACGTCCTCAATCTGATCGACACGCCCGGCCACGTGGACTTCGGCTACGAGGTGACGCGATCGCTCGCCGCCTGCGAGGGCGCGCTGCTGCTGGTCGACGCGTCGCAGGGCGTCGAGGCGCAGACACTCGCCAACGCCTACCTGGCGGTGGAGAACAACCTCGAGATCATCCCGGTCATCAACAAGATCGACCTGCCAAGCGCGCAGCCCGACGAGTGCAAGCGGCAGATCGAGGACATCATCGGCCTCGACAGCGCCGGCGCCATTCTCGCCAGCGCCAAGGAAGGCACCGGCGTCCGCGACATTCTCGAGGCGGTCGTCGCGCGCTTTCACCCGCCGGCTGGCGACCGCGACGCGGCGCTCAAGGCGCTGATCTTCGACTCCTGGTTCGACCCGTACCGCGGCGTCGTCATCGTCATCCGCGTCATCGACGGCGTCATCCGGCCGAAGACGAAGATCCGTCTGATGGCCGAGAAGCAGGACTACGAGGTGCTCGACCTCGGCGTCTTTTCGCCCAAGGCGACGCCCGTCGAAGAGCTGGGCCCCGGCGAGGTCGGCTTCGTCGTCGCCAACATCAAGATCGTGGCCGACGCGAAAATCGGCGACACCGTCACCGAGACCAACCGGCCGACGACCGAGCCCTTCCCCGGCTTCAAGGAACTGAAGCCGATGGTGTTCGCCGGGCTCTATCCGGTGGAGAGCCATCAGTACGCCGAGCTGCGCGAAGCGCTCGAGAAACTGCGCCTCAACGACGCGTCCTTCTTCTACGAGCCCGAAACGTCCGCTGCGCTCGGCTTCGGCTTCCGCTGCGGCTTCCTCGGGCTGCTGCACATGGAGATCGTGCAGGAGCGGCTCGAGCGCGAATACAACATGGACCTGGTGACGACGGCGCCAGGCGTGCTCTACCGCGTCACCACCACGGACGGCGAGGTGCAGGAGATCGACAGCCCCGCCAAGCTCCCCGACGCGGGCCGCATCACCAGGCTGGAAGAGCCGGTCATCACCGCGATGATCCTGACGCCGTCGGAGTTCGTCGGCCCGATCCTGCAGCTGTGCCAGGACAAGCGCGGCGTGCAGAAGAAGCTCGAGTACTTGAAGTCCGACCGCGTGCTCATCACCTACGAGCTGCCGTTCAACGAAGTCGTGATGGACTTCTACGACAAGCTCAAGACGATGTCGCGCGGTTACGCATCGCTCGACTACCACGTCACCGGCTACTGGGAGTCACCGCTCGTCAAGCTGGACATCCTGGTCAACGGCGAGCCGGTGGACGCGCTCTCGATCATCGTCCACAAGGACGCGGCCTACGATCGCGGCCGTGCTCTCGTGGCGAAGATGCGCGAGCTGATTCCGCGCCAGATGTTCGAGATTGCGATCCAGGCGTCGATCGGCACCCGCATCATCGCCCGTGAGTCGGTGCGGGCGCTGCGCAAGAACGTGCTTGCCAAGTGCTACGGCGGCGACATCTCTCGGAAGCGCAAGCTGCTCGAGAAGCAGAAGGAAGGGAAGAAGCGCATGAAGCGCGTCGGTCGCGTCGAGATCCCGCAGGAGGCGTTCCTGGCGGTGCTGAAGGTGGGCACCGAATAGTGGCGGCGCCCAAGACCGCCGCGCCGCTCAAGCCGGCCGCCGCCGAGCCCTACGTCAAGTCGACGCTGCGCGAATACTTCGAGTCGGTGTGCGTGGCCGTGATCCTGGCGCTGTTCGTCCGCACGTTCGTCGTGCAGGCATTCAAGATTCCGACCGGCTCGATGGAGAACAACCTCCTCATCGGCGATCACCTGCTGGTGAACAAGTTCGTGTTCGCGCCCACGCTTACCGGGCTCGAGCGGACGCTCCTGCCCATCGACCCGATCCGGCGCGGCGACATCATGGTGTTCAAGTTTCCGGAAGACCCGAACCGCGACTTCATCAAGCGGGTGATCGGGCTGCCGGGCGAGACGATCGAGCTGAAGGGAAAGACCCTCTACATCGACGGCAAGCCGCTCGACGAGCCGTACGTGCGGTTCTTTCCCGACGCCATGCTGTCGGAGGCCAGCCTGGGGGGCACCGATCCGCGGCGGCAGTTTGGCCCCGTCACCGTTCCTGCCGATAACTTCTTCATGATGGGCGACAACCGGGACAATTCCGAGGACAGCCGCTTCTGGGGCTTCCTGCCGCGGTCCTACGTGAAGGGCAAGGCGCTCTTCGTCTACTTTTCCTTTGGCGACGCGAACGGGCTTTCGGGTACCCTTGCGAACATCCGCTGGGGCCGCATGCTGCACCAGATTCACTGATCCGAGCGACGAGTACAGATGAAGACGCTGATCAAACTGATCATCGCCGCCGTGGTCATCAACGCGGTCTATCGCTGCGGCTCGGTGGCTGTGAGGTACTACCAGTTCAAGGACGAGACGGAGCGGATGGTGCTGTTCGGGCAGGGCGAGTCAGTGGCCTCGCTCACCAACCAGATTCTCGAGGAAGCCATGAAGCGCGCGGTGCCGCTCGACAGCGAGGGTCTGGCGGTGAGCCGGGAGGGCGGGCGCACTGTCGCCGACGTGTCCTATTCCGAGAGCGTCGAGGTGTTCCCTCGGTTCTTCTACCCGGTGGAGTTCGAGTTTTCCGCCGAGGCGTACGGCGTGGCCGGCGCCACCCGGTAACGGCCGGTCTCGAGACCGGCCGCTACGTCCGAATATGGAGGGCGGTCTTCAGACCGCCCTGATCGGCGGCAGCCCCTCGAGCACCGCCGCCACGCGCCGCTCGTCGATTCCTTCCAGCCTCACCCGTTTGGTTCGTCCCTGGGCGCCTCCCACGATCGCGACCGCCCGTCGCGGTAGATCGAACGTCCTGGCCAGCATCGCCACGAGCTCGTCGTTGGCGGCGCCGTCCACGGGCGGCGAGTGCAGCCGCGCCCGCAGCCGGCCGTCCGCGTCCACGGCGATCGACGGCTTCGCGGCTCTGGGAACGACCCGGACCGTCACCGTCACTCCGCCCGGGATCGGCCGCGCCACCCTCCTAGATTAGCCGCCAGACGCGTGGCCGGTCAGCCCTGGACGGCCGCCGTCAGGCGCCGGGCCGGGCCCCGGACCGGTCAAAAAGCGAACATTCCGCTAACATTTCAGCCGGATGTTCGTCTTGGGCCTCTCAGACGTTTTCACCTTGCATGGGTGACACAACAGCTCAGCGCGGGTACCAGATCCACGAGTTCGCCCGGCTCACGGGTCTGACCGTCCGCGCTCTCCAGCACTACGACCACCTCGGGTTGCTCAAGCCGGTACGCAGTCGCGCCGGCCACCGCACCTACTCCGACCAGGATCTCCAGGCCCTCGTCCAGATCCTGGCGCTGAAGTCCGTCGGCGTGCCCCTCCGGCAGATTGCAGCGCTTCGCCGGTCCGGCGGGCCAGGGCTGGCGCGCGCCCTCCACATGCAGCGCGCCGTGCTGGAGCGGCGGAAACCCCTGCTCGACAAGGCGATTACGGCGATTCAGAACGTGGAGCTCGCGCTCGAGAAGGGCCAGGAGGCCGATCCGGCGGCGCTGCGCAGCCTGATCGAGGCGGTCGGGCCGCAGGAAGACCTGCCCGCCGGCCTCGACGACGCGCCGGTTCGAGAGGCCGTCCCGGCGCCGCCGCGGATGCCAGACCGCGGCGAGCTCCGGCGCCGCTGGCAGCAGTTGCTCGCCGACATCGAGCACGTGGTCGAGACCGACCCCGCGGGTCCGGAGGCGCAGGCCATCGCCGGGCGCTGGGTGGAGCTGCTGCAGGAGCTGGCGGGCAGCGCGGCCGCACTGGATGCACAGCTCGTGAAGAGCGCCGGTCTGCTGGGATCGGCCGCCCGGATGCACGCCAACGGCACACCGGCGGAACGAGCCTGGGAGTTCGTGGGGAAGGCGCTCGCCGTGCGCAGCCGCGACGGCGTTGCGGGGCTCAGCTCCGGGCTGGGAACGACGGGCTCGAACCTTTGAGCACCTCGTCGACCTTCCGGGCCAGGTCGGCCTGCGAGAACGGCTTCAACAGAAAGGGCTGACCGGAATCGGTCAGCCCCTCCGTGATCTCTTCGTAGCCCGAAATATAGAGCACCTTGGTTTCGGCGCGAAGCTCCGCGACCCGGGATGCCAGCGCGAACCCGGTCATCCCCGGCATGACGACGTCGGTCAGCAGCAGATCGATCGGCGTCGGATGGGCCGTGGCCACCGACAGCGCCTCGTCCCCGTCACGGGCATACAGCACGGCATAGCCCGAACCCTCGAGGAAGCGCCGCATCAGCTCGCGCAACGCGTATTCGTTCTCCACGAGGAGGATGGTTTCCGGGCGATGCGCCGGGACTGACTTCATCATGCTCACGGCCCCCTGGCCGCCGCTTACGAAACGCGTACGGCGCGGCGGAAGTCGCCCGGGGTGAGCTTGAAGTGGCTGCGGAACTGGCGGTCGAAGCTCGGGACATGCTCGTAGCCGGTCCCCGAGGAAATTTCCTTGATGCTCAGTTCGCTTTCCTGCAGCAGCCGCGCCGCGGTGTTCATGCGCGCCAGTTGCAGGTGACGGTTGAACGTGACGCCTGTTTCCTTGAACACCAGGCGGCTGAGATACGAACGAGACACCCGGAGGTTCTTCGCCACGTCATCCAGACGGCACGCCGAGTTGACGTGGCGCGATTCCACGTAATGGAGCACCGTGCGCACGCGCGGATCGATGACGGCCGGCACCGGCGACTGGAGCAGTGAATCGGCGTTGGTCACGCTGAGCGGCTCGCGTTCCAGTCCCGCCGCCGCGGCCTTGGCCGCGGACGGCGCGATCGCGAGCCGTTCGGCCAGCCGCGTGATCATCACGCGGGCGAGAACGCGCGCGGTGCGGGTCCGCAGCCGGCTGGCCGTTTCGAACAACGCCGGCGTCAAGGTCGCGGCGTGCTCCGACTCGGGCTCCTCAGTGAGCGACAGGATCTGGCGGCACTCTTCGAGAAAATCGAGCCACGCCGCTGACTCGTCCACGTCCGGCGAAGCGTTCGATCCTTGCTCGTCCATCTCGGTTCCCAAGACCCGTGCATACGCTCGGCCGGCAGACCGGTAGCCGCCAGCCGTTCGCCCCACCGTGGTCGATGCTACGCGAACGTCGAAAGAGCTCGACTGTTTTTCCCCGTGGTTTTGCACACTGTTCGTAAGCCGCTCGTGCCCTGCCCGATCGTCCCCCGCGCGCGTCCGGTCAACTGCTGGCAAGCGCGACGTGATCGCGCGATCGGGGAGGGGAGGCGTCTGACCCAGCCATAGCCGCGATGTGTTTCCCTCCGCGCCGTGGCACTGCGCCAGAGCGTCGAGAACGACGCTCGTCGCGCCGCTCGATGATCAGTGTTCGGAGGAGACCAGGCCGGCACGGATTGCGAAGCGCACGAGGCCGGGTACATCGTGAATCTCGAGCCGGTTCATCAGTTCGGCGCGGTGGAACTCAACTGTCTTCACGCTCACGTTG
>Ga0207659_10000615_pt1 | contig 21245 bp, 21 predicted proteins | sample KBSM43metaG_FD_184330 | JGI IMG/M metagenome (GOLD analysis project Ga0207659, IMG submission 184330) | Miscanthus rhizosphere microbial communities from Kellogg Biological Station, Michigan, USA - KBS M4-3 metaG (SPAdes) (version 2) | ecosystem: Host-associated > Plants > Roots > Rhizosphere >...
CCAGAACACGGCGTCCAAATGCCTCAATGAGAGGAGCGGGATTCGCAACCGACTTCAAATTCAAATCCACACTCAAGAACTCGCTGGGGATGTGCGGCAAGCGTTCTTGCGTCCTGAGTTTAGTCACCTGAGCTACTCATTTCCTGAAGACCTACTGCTTCCATTCCACCTCCATGCAACCAGACGGTCACGAGCGGTTTATGACTGGAGGACATTACAGATTGAGTCAGTCACGGTGCGGTCTTCTGCAGTGCAGCTTGCAGCGCGGCGACTCGCTTCTGTGTTTCCCACAAGAACCAGCGTCGTGCCAGGGGCTCGACCAGCCATGACAGCCAACGGGGGCGGGTTCGAAATTGATATCGAAACGCTACCTCGGTTGCGTCATTGCCAGCGGGGGTGAACTCCCAGGCGCCACCGAAGGACTCGAGGACCCACGGGCCGCGCGTCATCTTGACCGCAGCGATTCTAGGTGGCGTGAAAGAGACGTACTCCGTTTCCATTCCAAGTCCCGATCGCGCCACGCACCAGGCGCGCACGCCAACATCGGCGGCTGTAGCTCCTCCGACCAATTCCGCGCTTCGAAGAAACGGGTCCCAGGCGAGACGGCGCGAGTAGTCCTGGGTCAGCGCGAAAACCTCCGCGGGCCCCGCCCTCACGATGGTGATATGTTCAAACTTCATCAGATCACGCCGATACCAACCGCTTGAACGATGGAACTCAGGTCTACACTTCGACCTTGTAGTTCAGGCCGACTTCATCGCCAGGCAAACCCCGAAAGCCCCAGTTGTGCTTTGGCGTTTCAATAATCGTAACCTCGATGTCCTGAGGAACGATTCCCAACTGCGCGTGAATTCGTTCGAACAAGAGGCGAATCAACCGCTTCTTCGTTTCTACCGAACGTCCCTCGAACATGCTGATCTCGATGATGGTGTACCGCTCCGTACGTCCTGCCGGGTAGAAGAAGTCCTCCGCCTCAAGGGGAAAGAATCGATGCGCCCGCTTGTCGCTCGGAAACTGCAGCGCATCGACAACGCAGGAATGGATCACGTCCGAGAGCCTTGCCTTGACCGGGTTGAGAGACGTGGCGATTCCATAGATCTTGATTTGTGCCATTGTGGATTTCGTTTCTCCTGCAGCTGCACTCGATGGCTTTTTGTTTAGCTCCGCCGGTGCGCGCCTTTCCGTATGTCTTTAGAACAACCTTATATCAACGGGCGGTTCGCCGCGCGCCAACTATACGCGGAATTCCCTGAAGATCGGCTCCTGTGGGCAGCCGTTCCCAACTGTCGTTGAAGAGGCTGAGAACCCGTTCTTCCAGTCCGAAACCGATTTCCATCAGGAGATAGCCCCCTGGCCGAAGCAGTCGCCCGGCGGACGGAATGAGCTGCCTGTACGCGGAAAGACCATCGTCTTCGGCAAAAAGCGCGACGTGCGGTTCGTGCTCACGAACTTCCCGCTGAAGGCGCGACGTCTCCGCGCGACTCACATACGGAGGATTACTCAAGATGAAATCAAAAGGCCCGGAAGCCGCCTCCAGCAGATCCATGCAGGCAATCCCCACGTTCGCTCCGAGATTCGCCGCATTGGCGCGCGCTGTTTGAAGCGCTTCGAAGGAAACGTCTGAAAGAGTCACGTGTGATTCCGGCAGCTCCAGCGCGAGCGTGATACCGATGCAGCCGGAACCGGTGCCGACGTCGATAATCCTCGAGCCGTCCGCCGGATGAAGGTCGATGAGGCTTTCGACCAGGAGTTCAGTTTCGGGGCGGGGAATCAGCACCGTAGGATTGACTGCAAAGTAACGACCGAAGAATTCCTGTCGTCCGATGATGTACTGAACGGGCACGCCGGATACGCGCTCATAAACCGCTTCTTCCAGTCGCTGCGCCTCGTCGTCTGTAAGCTCCCGCTCGTCGTGGGTATAGAGGTAGGCCTTCTCAACAGAGAGGACGTGCGACAACAAGACCTCGGCATTCAACCGGGGACTGGAGACTCCATGAAGTTCGAAACGTTGTATGGATTGCCGGAGTGCTTCGCGGATCGTCACACGACGGGTTCTTTGTCGCCTTCGTCCTTGAGCCTCTCGGCCTGGAAGTGAGAGGTGAGCGTGTCGAGGATTTCGCCAATGTCGCCGTCCATGATGAAGTCGAGTCGGTGGAGCGTCAGCCCGATGCGATGATCGGTAAATCGATTCTGAGGGTAGTTGTAAGTTCGGATCTTTTCGCTGCGATCGCCAGACCCCACCATCGAGCGACGCTCATCGGAGAGCGCTTTCTGCTGCTTCTCCTGCTCCATCTCGTACAGCCGCGATCGGAGGACGCGCAAAGCTTTCGCTCGATTCTTGATTTGCGACTTCTCGTCCTGACACGACACGACGAGTCCGGTAGGAATGTGTGTGATACGGACAGCGGAGTACGTCGTGTTCACCGACTGACCGCCTGGACCCGACGAGCAGAATGTATCGATGCGCAGGTCCTTTTCGGCGATTGCAACTTCCACTTCCTCAGCTTCAGGAAGAACCGCGACCGTAATTGCAGAGGTATGGATACGTCCGCTCCCTTCCGTTGCAGGAACTCGTTGGACGCGATGCACACCGCCTTCGTACTTGAGGCGGCTGTAAACGCCTTTGCCTTCGATGAGGGCGATAATTTCCTTGAAGCCGCCGACGCCAGTTGAGTTGGAAGACAAAATCTCCACCCGCCAGCGGTGGCGCTCGGCGTATCGGGAATACATTCGAAAGACATCCGAGACGAAAAGCGTGGCTTCGTCGCCTCCAGTGCCGGCGCGGATTTCCAGGATGACGTTGCGCTCGTCATTGGGGTCCCTCGGAAGCAGAAGGACCTTCAACTCCTCACCGCAGGCATCCCGGCGTTTCTCGAGGGCGGCCAGTTCCTCTTCCGCCATGGCTTTCATGTCGGCGTCCTGGCCGGCTTCGCGGATCAGGGCTTTCGTATCCGCGATGCCTTTCTCCAGTGATCGGTATTCCTGGTAGCGGTTAACGATTTCTCCCATATCGCTGTGGACCTTGGCGGCTTTTTGGTAGCGCTTGCTGTCCGCGATGACTTCGGGATCGGCAAGTTGTGCGTTCAGGTCAACGTAGCGAGCTTCAGTGTCCTGAAGCTTTCTGATCAGGAGATTGTCGAGGCTCATACGGAGAGCGCTTCTTCCAGGGCTTTGATGGCAGTGGCGAGTTGCTTTTCGTCGGGTTCCTTAGTCGTGATCTTCTGAAGGAGCAGGCCGGGATACGTGACGATTCGCAGGAGGCTGCCGCGATGTTTCGCCGAGAAGCGCAGGATTTCATACGAAATGCCGACGATCAGCGGCAGAAAGACGACGCGCGCAAGCAGCTTCGTGCCCAGAGAATCGAAATGGGCCAGCGAGAAGACCAGAATACTGACGATCATGAGGACAAACAGGAAACTCGTCCCACACCTTGGATGGAGGGTCGAGTATTTCCGGGCATTCTCAATTGACAGGTTCTCTCGTGCTTCGAAGTTATAAACAGTTTTGTGTTCCGCACCGTGGTATTCGAAGACACGGCGCATATCCTTCATCCACGAAATCATGAGCAGGAACAATACAAAGGTGGCGACTCGAAGGGCTCCGTCAATGCCGCTGAAGAGCAGGGAACTCTCAAAGCCCAGGCGGCTCTGAAGAAAATTCGTCAGGAATAGCGGCAGGGCGAAGAAAAGTGCGATGTTGACACCCAGTGCAAGCACCAGGTTCCCGGCGATCAGCCAGGAGGAGAGCTTCTCCGGCTTTGTGGCTTTCGGCTCTTCGGTCTTCGGGGCTTGAGCCTTTTCGGTCTTTGCTTCGGAAGCTTCCACGTCCTGGATTGCTTCCTCCGCCGAGAACCGTAGGGCTTTGATTCCCAGCACGAGCGCCTGCCCCAGGACACCCATTCCGCGGAAAATGGGAAGTTTGAAGAGCTTGTGTTTTTCCGCCGGGGTCTTGAGCGTCTCCTTGATCACCCGGATGCTACCGTCCTGCCGGCGAACGGCGACGGAATAGCCCTGGGGCGAGCGCATCATGACCCCCTCCATTACAGCCTGCCCTCCGACGAGGATATCGTCGCTGGTGCTGAGGGCCCAGTGAGTTGCAGTCAGAATGAAGTGTTTGAAATAACGGAAGTTCAATTGTGGTACTCCTTAGGTTTTCTTGGCGTACTTCCGCTGGAACCTTTCGACCCGGCCGGCAGTATCGACAAGCTTCTGCTTACCAGTAAAAAAAGGATGGCATTTTGAACAGATTTCCAAATGTATCTCCGGCTTCGTGGAGCGAGTCCGGAATGTCTCTCCGCAGGCGCACTTCACGACGGCGTCGACATAGTTGGGATGAATATTGGCTTTCATAACGATCCTCCGACAAATCCTCAAGTCATTATAAGGATAAAGCCAATTCTGACAAGCTCCAGTGGTTGCAATGCATGTCGAAATCCGATACCGTACCGTTTTCGCAATATCGCAGGAGGAAACAACATAATGGTTAACCAACCCGGAAAACCGGCCGTTCCCGGTCGGTTTCCTGCCCCAAAAGAAGGTGGGGAGGAGGTAGGAAACTACGAAGATCTGTTAGATGAATACGGCGCTCGCAAGTTCGCAGAAGGCGAGGTCATGCAGGGCACCGTTCTGAAAATCACCAGCACCGACGTCATCGTCGATATCGGCTACAAGTCTGAAGGGGTCATTCCCGTTTCTCAATTCATCGATTCCACCGGACAACTTACTGTCGCAATCGGTGACGTTATCGACGTTTTGCTGGAAGACACGGAAGATTACGACGGTCATATCGTTCTTTCGAAGGAAAAGGCCGAGAAGGTCAGGATCTGGGAAGACGTGGAGCGGGCCTTTAACGAAGGCCTGATCATCCGAGGCCGCGTCATCGAGCGCATCAAGGGAGGTCTCAAGGTCGACATCGGCGTAGCGGCATTTCTGCCGGGATCGCAAATCGATGTTCGTCCCGTGAAGAATCTCGACTCCCTGAGAGGCAAGGAGATCGAATGCCGCGTCATCAAGCTGAACCGCAAGCGTGGCAACATCGTTCTGTCCCGGAAGAGTGTCATCGAAAGCGAGCAGGCTCGCAGAAAAGCGTTCACGCTCGAAGTTCTGCGAGAGGACGCGGAAGTGCGCGGAAGCGTCAAGAACATCACCGACTACGGTGTGTTCATCGATCTTGGCGGCATCGACGGACTCCTGCATGTGACCGACCTCTCCTGGGGCCGCGTCAATCACCCCTCGGAACTCTTCAAGGTTGGTGACGAAATCACGGTCAAGGTGCTCAAGTATGACCGCGAAAAAGAACGCGTCTCGCTTGGATACAAGCAGCTTCAGCCAGATCCCTGGTCGCTGGTTCCCGACCAGTACTTCCCGGGCGTTCGAGTCGCCGGCAAGGTTGTGAACATTACCGACTACGGTGCCTTTATTGAACTGGCGCCGGGTGTCGAAGGCCTGGTGCACGTTTCCGAAATGTCGTGGAGCAAGCGTGTGAAGCACCCGTCAAAGGTGCTGCAGCTCGGGCAGGACGTCGAGGCCGTTGTGCTCGATGTCGATCTTGAAAATCGCCGGATATCCCTGGGACTCAAGCAGACCGAACCCGATCCGTGGACGACTCTTGCGGAGCGCTATGCCGTGAACTCGGTCATCTCGGGCCGCGTCCGAAACCTTACCGACTTTGGCGCCTTCATCGAAGTCGAAGAAGGAATCGACGGGCTGGTACACGTTTCCGACATTTCACCGCGGCGTATTAAGCACCCGTCCGAGGTTCTGAAGAAGGGTGACAAGGTCGAAGCCATCATCCTCAACATCGACACGGACAATCACCGGTTGTCTCTGGGGATCAAGCAGCTTCAGCCCGACATCTGGGAGCAGTTTTTCACCACGCACCAGCTGGGCGACAACGTGAAAGGTCGAGTGGTTCGTCATGCGCCATTCGGGATCTTTGTGGAAATTGAAGAAGGAATCGAAGGCCTCTGTCATGTTTCCGAGCTCGAGAACGCCGATGCCAAGACAAAGGTTGAAGAACGTTTCACCATCGGCGATGCGCTCGACTTCAAGATCATCAAGCTGAATCCGTCCGATCGCAAGATCGGACTTAGCCAGCGCGCTACCTCTGAAGATGCCGATCGGAAAGAGTACGACAACTACCGTGATGCGGCGGACGGCAGCGCTACACTTGCGGATCTCTTTCAGGCCAAGAACAATCCCTAGTTCGAGGGAACTATGCGCAACCGCATGCTCTTCTGGCTCCTCCTCGGTGGAGGAGCCTTCATTCTCCTGGCTGTCGTCGCGCTGTCTCTTCTGCTTGCCTATGGAGGGGATGGCAGCGGCGGCGAGTTCGCGTTCGGAAATCGTATCCAGGTGGTCGATATCGAGGGCGAACTGGTGGACTCTCGTCCGATCATCGAGCAGCTCAAGCGCTACGAAGATACGAAGTCTGTACCTGCCATTCTTCTCAACGTGGATTCTCCCGGAGGTGGGGTTGCCGTATCCCAGGAGATCTACACAGAGGTCAAGCGCCTCCGCGAGAAGAAGAACAAGAAGGTCGTTGCCTACATGTCTTCGGTCGGCGCATCGGGTGCTTACTATGTGTCCGCCCCGTCCGATAAGATCGTCGCGAATCCCGGAACGATCGTGGGCAGCATCGGCGTTATTGCGGAATGGGTGAACTACGGAAATCTTCTGGCCTGGGCAAAAATGAAGGACGTGACCTTCAAGACCGGCGAATTTAAGGATACGGGTAGTCCAACCCGCGATCTGACGGAACGCGAAAGAGTCTATTTTCAGGGTTTGATCGACGATATGTACGTCGATTTTGTGGAAGCAGTCGCCAAGGGGCGGAAGATGGACGTAGAGGCGGTTCGCGCTCTTGCGGACGGCCGCGTTTTCACGGGAAGAGATGCGCGCGAAAAGAAATTGATTGACGAGATCGGCAATTTTCAGGACGCTGTCGATCTGACCGCTTCGCTCGCCGGCATCACAGGCAAACCAAATTTGCTTCGAGCAACACGCCAGCGAGTTACTTTGGTCGATCTGCTGACGGGGGATGTTTCAGGCCTAAATCCGTTTGGAGCGCAGACGCTGAAGTCCCAGGTTCGTTTTCAATATTTGTGGAAATAATCTGTCCACCGTGCGAAGGGAGTAACAGGGAATGACTAAGGCAGACCTCGTAGAAGAAGTGGCTAAGGTGACCGAACTGACGAGGAAAGACTCTGAAGTCATCGTCGATACGCTTTTCGAAAGCGTGATCAAGGCACTGAGAGTAGGCGACAAGCTCGAAGTTCGTGGTTTCGGGAGCTTCCGGGTCAGGCAGCGCAATGCGCGTGTCGGCCGGAATCCAAAGACAGGAGAAAAAGTGGAAGTGCCCGCCAAGCGCGTTCCTTATTTCAAGCCGAGCAAGGAACTCAAGGACCTCATCAATGAGGACGGTACATCCGGCGGAGCGTTGCCTTCTTCACTTCCGAGCTAGATGGAATTCGTTTGGAGTCCCTGGCGCTATGACTACATGGCGTCAATCGGCAAGACAAACGCCTCGTGCGTCTTCTGTATCGGAGACGATCCTTCTAAGGATGCGAGCCGCCTGGTTCTCTATCGCGGCTCGCTAAACTTTGTAATTCTGAATTTGTTCCCGTATACATCCGGCCATTTCATGGTCGCGCCCATCGTTCATACGGCTCGCTTCGACGAAGCGCGCGTCGAGCAACTGGCTGAAATGATGGAACTGGCTCAGCGTGGCATGCGCGCGCTGACTGCGCTCTATCGACCCGAAGGGTTCAACATGGGGATGAATCTCGGTCACTGCGCCGGCGCGGGAATCCGCGAGCACTTTCATCTGCACGTCGTCCCCCGCTGGATCGGCGACGCAAACTTCATGGGCATTACCGCCGAGACCCGTGTCCTTCCCGAAGAACTCGCGGTTACGTACCGGCGGATGGCGGAAGTTTTTTAACCATCTCCCAGGCGTCACGGCTTCCCGGATAGTACTTCCGCAGCAACCGTTGCTCCTCGAAGCCGTTCTTCCGATAAAAAGAGATGGCAGCCTCGTTCTGTGTATCCACCTGCAGTTTGTAGGATGTGACACTCAGGCCGGCCAGAGTCTGCTCTGATCGTGCCAGCAGGCTCGAGGCATAGCCGTTCCGCCGATGCTCCTTCAGGACATCCAGGGTCACGAGCGTGGCTGTTTTCCGGCTTCGATCCACTTCCATCAGCAGAAATGCGACGATTCGGCCATCTTCTTCGAGCACGAGAGTTTCCGCGCCGACCCGGCTCATCATGTGCCGCAAGTCCATGGCATCGTAGGCAATCTCAGGGGGGAAGCAGGCTTCATCGATACTAAGGAGCATCGGGAAGTCCCGGCTGGTCGCGTATCGGATGAGCGTTTTCATTGAAGGAATCGAGACGCGCCGCTATCATAGCAGCAACTATGGAGGATTGGTGAAAAGCACCGCCGTCGCGGCCCTCCTGGCAATGATCCTCACAGCCGGTTTGCTCTCCGGTCAAACTCCAATCGAGAGGTTGCTTGGTCTGCAGGGAAACTACGATGACGCCAAGAAGATCGTCCAGAAGGCCCAGTCCACGAATCAGTTTGTCTTCGCCCGCCTGATCTACAATGGGCGCATTCCGGGATATATCAAGAACTGGTATACCGATTACCCGGAAGGAGATCAGCATCTGATCTGGGCGTTGAGCCGGCTTACTCATCTCAATGTCGCCGAACATGAGCTTGCGATTGCCATCACGGATCCGGAACTCTTTCGATATCCATTTCTGTACACCAGCGAACCCGGTCAGATGGTGCTTACTCCCGAGGATGCGAGAATCATGCGGGAATACCTCGACCGCGGAGGATTCTGGATGCTGGACGACTTTTGGGGAAGTTTCGAATGGGGGAACTTGGAGGCGGAAATGAAGAAGGTTCTCCCTGATGCCGAGATTCGAGATATCCCGATCACCCATCCCCTCTTTCACCAGTTTTTCGACGTAGACCGCCTGAAGCAGGTGCCTAGTCTCGCTTATTCCCGCGAAGGATTGCGTATCACGCACGAACAGGATGGTTTCATTGCCGAATGCAAAGGCATCTGGGACGAAACGGGAAGGCTGATGGTGGTGATCAACCACAACACCGATCTCGGTGATGCGTACGAGCACATGGACCTGCCCGAGTACCCCTACGAGTTCTCCAGCTACTCCTACCGTATCGCCGTGAACACTTTCATGTACGCCCTATCCCATTGATTGCCGCAATCATACTGACAGCTGGTAAGTCCGAACGCATGATGGGCCAACCCAAGGCCCTGCTGCAGTTCAAAGGGCGGACTTTTCTCGAACACGTGCTGGGGGCTATTGAGGGTGCGGGGATTAACCACACTGCTATAGTCGTGGGGCATCATCGCAACGAGATCGTTTCAGCACTCAAGCTGCCTGGGGTGGTGTTCAATCCGGATTACGAACAGGGAATGAGTACGTCGGTTCAGGCCGGTATCCGTGCCTTACCCACTGGCCTGAATGGCGCCGGTATTTTCCTGGTTGATCATCCGCTGATCGATGCGACCACAATCCAAGATCTCTCCGAGCGGCTGGGGCCGGGCAGGATTGCGCTTCCGTCTCATGATGGGCGGCGCGGCCATCCGGTGTTTTTCTCGTCGGAACTCTTTGGCGAGATCCTGGACTTAAGGGCTGACCAGGGGCTGAACGTCGTTGTGCGGCGCGATCCGGCACGCGTTATTGAGGTTCCCGTAGCCAATGCGGGCGTTCTTCGCGACGTCGACACACCCGAGGAGTTTGAGAAACTACTCCACGAAGCGCGCTGAGTTTCTGTATATTTATCTGCTCAATATCTAGGAGGTTTCATCAATGGCAACTGGAGGCAAGCTCAGTAAGACGGCGCGCGCCAGTCTCGGTAAAGACAAAGATTCGATTCAGCAGGGAAAGCCGTGCCCACAGTGCACGACTCCCATGGTTGCGACTCGTGTGATCAAGTCCGCGGGAATGCCCGGTGGCATGTACTGGGTGTGTCCCAAGGACGAATACCGCATGAAGACCTAACCGCCGCTCCTCCCGGCCGCTGTATCCGCCCCTTTAGTAAGAAGTACTTGCGTAAAGTTTGTCACCGACGCCATAACTGATGGCGGAATGACTGACGACCCTAAGAAGAATTCGAAGCGGCGGCTTGTGGTCATGGTCTGGGTCCTGGTCGCGTTCTATTACTTCTACGTTTCGTGGGATTACGTACGGACGGAGATGAACGACGACAGCATGGCGGCCTATGCCCATTATGTCGTCCAGTTGGCTGGTAATGAGACGCGGACGCCAAGGGAAGTGAGATCCCTGTTGCTCGTGAAGGCCGACGAACTCCAGATCCCGCTGAAACCGGAGCAGATCCGGGTTCAGGGAGCCGGCCAGAGCCTGAAGGTGTCGCTGCAGTACGACGTCAACATCGACATCCCCATCTTCCAGCACGGCTTCCTTTCGAAGCACTACGAGCACAACATTTCCTACACGCAACCGCACTAGTGTCCAGGTGATCCATCGCTCCCTCCTAGCCAGGGCTGTTGCTCAACGGGAATCTCCTCGCACGCTTTCAGCGTGCGTTTCTCGAGGATTCACCAACCCCCGGTGGCTCGCTACGCTTCGCTCACCGGGGGCTAATTTCCTTCACGCCCCCGGCGTGCAAAGCATGCAGCCCGAAAGGGCTGCGGGGACGTTAGCCCGGGATGAGCGAAGGGATACTCGGGTCACCGCGACCCTTCCTTCACGCCTCCGGCGTGCAAAGCATGCAGCCCGAAAGGGCTGCGGGGACATTAGCCCCGGGTTGAGCGAAGGGATACTCGGGTCACCGCGACCCTTCCTTCACGCCTCCGGCGTGCAAAGCATGCAGCCCGAAAGGCTGCGGGGACATTAGCCCGGGATGAGCGAAGGGATACTCGGGTCACCGCGACCCTTCCTTCACGCCTCCGGCGTGCAAAGCATGCAGCCCGAAAGGGCTGCGGGGACATTAGCCCCGGGTTGAGCGAAGCGATACCCGGGGTCACAGAGGCCCTCTACACAAACGCACGCTGAAAGCGTGCGAGGATATTCCCGTTGAGCAACAGGCACGGCCAGGAGGGGCAATACGTGCTCAGGACGCTGCCGATTATTTGTAGGCAGGGAAGCCGGTGATGTGTTCGCCCAGGATCAGCGTGTGAATGTTGTGTGTGCCCTCGTAGGTATAGACAGATTCCAGGTTGCACATGTGGCGGAACACGGGATACTCCAGGGTTATGCCATTGGCGCCCATCAGATCGCGCGCGGTTCGCGCGGCTTCGAGAGCGATCCACACGTTATTGCGCTTCGCCATTGACGTTTGGGCAAACTGCAGCTTGCCTTCGTCCTTCATTCTCCCGAGTCTCCAGGCCAGGAGTTGCGCCTTCGTGATTTCGGTGAAGATCTCCGCCAGTTTTTCCTGAACGAGCTGAAACGAGGCAATGGGCTGGCCGAACTGTGTCCGGGCCTTCGTATAGTCGACGGCACACTCATAGACCGCCATTGCCGCGCCGAGGGCGCCCCACGCGATACCGAACCGAGCCTGGTCGAGACACTTCAATGGCGCGCGCAGTCCCTGGGCTTGTGGCAGGACGTTCTCATCGGGGACAAAGACTTCATCCATGATGAGATCCGAAGTCACAGACGCGCGTAGCGAAAGCTTCTTCTTGATCTCCGGAGCCTGGAATCCCTTCGAACCGGTCTCCACGATGAACCCTCGGATCTCACCGCCGGCCTTTGCCCAGACGATCGCAATATCCGCGACGGATCCGTTCGTGATCCAGCGCTTGGTTCCATTCAGAATCCATCCTCCGGAGCTGCGGTCGGCGCGAGTTTCCATTCCGCCGGGATCCGAGCCGTGATCCGGTTCGGTGAGGCCGAAACAACCGATCTTCTCCCCTTTTGCGAGAAGCGGAAGCCATCGGTCCTTTTGCTGTTCAGAGCCGAACTCATGGATCGGGAACATGACGAGAGCGCCCTGAACGCTGGCGAAGCTGCGAAGTCCGCTGTCGCCGCGTTCGAGTTCCTGCATGATGAGGCCGTAGGCGACGTTGTTCATGTGCGCGCAGCCGTATTTTTCCGGGAGGTTTGCGCCGAACAGGCCCATGGCGGCCATCTCTGGAATGAGATTCGAAGGGAACGTGGCCTCTTCGAAATGTTTGTCGATGGATGGGATGACCTTCTCATCGACGAAGCGCCGCACCGTGTCCCGAACAAGCCGCTCTTCATTGGAGAGCAGATCGTCGATGCGGTAGAAATCCACCCCTCTAAACGCCATAGCACCCCCGGGCCAAGAAGGTATCATAGCGGGGTGAAACCGGATTCGCCGATCGAGATCATCCGCCAGCTGCGCCAGAAGGGGTACGAAGCCTATCTCGTGGGAGGTTGCGTGCGCGATATGGTGATGAAGATCGAGCCTTCCGACTACGATATCGCCACCAGCGCCCCGCCCGCCGATATCATGAAAATCTTCCCGCACACGGAGCCGATTGGGGCCCAATTCGGAGTGGTGCTCGTAATTCATCGCGGCCATCCGTTCGAAGTGGCAACGTTCCGATCCGATGATGCCTACGTCGATGGGCGGCGCCCCACCGGTGTCTCTTTCACCAATGCGGAGACGGATGTTCTCCGCCGGGACTTCACGATCAATGGCCTTCTTTACGATCCCATCGAGGATCGCGTTATCGATTACGTTTCCGGTCAGGCGGACATTCGGGACCATATCGTTCGCGCTATCGGCGATCCGCAGAAGCGCTTTGCGGAAGACAAACTTCGATTGCTGCGGGCCATTCGCTTCGGTGCACGCCTTGGCTATTCGATTGAACCCGAGACCTGGGCCGCGGTGTGCCGGATGGCGCCCGAAATCACGCGTGTCAGCGCGGAGCGAATTCGGGAAGAGCTTTCGAGGATTCTAACCGAAGGGAGTGCGGCGACCGGATTTCGGCTGCTGAACGAGTCGGGGATGTTGCCCCAGATACTCTCGCCCGTGACATGGAATGCGCACCTGGAAAGTTGCCTCGAATTCATCCCTCGCGGGGCCGCCGTGGACTTTGCCTTCGGAGTTCTGGTCCACGATGTTTCTCCCGGGAATGTTCGCTCCATTGTGCAGGATCTGCGGATGTCGGTGGCGGAAGGGTTACACGTGATGGCCCTTGTGCAAAGCCTTCCGAAGTTCCCTACGCTGCCCTCAGAACCCGTCCATGCGGTGAAGCGCTTTCTTCGGCAGCCTCGATTCGAGGATCACCTGGAGCTCGCGCGCATCTGCGCCACGGCGGGTGACGGCGACTTGCGCGGCTTCAACTTTGCGGTAGAGAAAAGAAGGCAGTGGTCGCTGGAGGAAATCGCACCGCACCCACTGGTTTCAGGCGACGACCTGATCTCTATGGGATTCATCCCGGGGCCCGTGTTCAAGGAAATCCTCACGAGAGTTGAAGACGAGCAACTGGACGGGCGGTTGACGACAGCGCAGCAGGCGCTGGATTTCATTGCGGGGAAATATCAGACATGAGATTGCTCGGCGTTTTACTTCTTGCTCTCAACCTGAATACGGCAACGCCGAAGCAGCTGGAAGCCCTCCCCGGTATCGGTCCGGTTCTGGCCAAGCGGATCGTCGATTTTCGGGAGAAGAAGGGCGGTTACAAGCGCGTCGAAGAACTTCTCGCGATTCCTGGAGTCAGTGAGAAGAAGTGGCAGGTTTTGCGCCAGTATCTGACGGTTCAGTAGGTTTGGGTTCTTCCTTTTCGCCGCCGAAAAGACCCCCGAAGAATTTACCTATTTTGCCAAATCCGCTCACGACACTCGAGACCGGGCTTTCTTCATGGAAGCCACAATGCACGGACGACTTTACGGAACCGGCGAGGTACGACTCCGTGTAATCCGCCGTACACCCCTTGATCGGCATTTCACTCGTGTCATGTTCAACGGTCAGCTGAACGATTCCGTCAGGCGCCTCAAAGTACATCGTATCGAGATCTCTCGGTGGATAGAGCTCCTGAGCTTTGAGCATGAAGTCCGTCCAGATCGGCAATGCAGACTTCGCGCCTTCCATGTTGAGGTCGGTATTATCGTCGAATCCGACCCACGCGATGACGATGTAATCCTTGGTGTAACCGGCGAACCATCCATCGCGCGATGTGCCGGTCTTTCCTGCAGCCGGGATGGTGAAGCCACGGGCGCCGACGCCGACTCCCGTTCCGTGCTGGATGACTCCTTCCATGATGTTAGTCATCAGATAGGTAACCTGCGGTGAGAGGACGCGGGTTTCCGGATACTTATACCGGCGCAATACATTTCCGTCAGCGTCGAGCACGCGCGAAAGAGCGTGGGACTCCAAGCGCTTTCCTTCGTTCGCAAAAACCGTGTATGCGCCCGCCATCTCCAGCGGTGTCACCTCGAACGCTCCGAGCGCAACCGAAGGATACCCTTTAATCTTTGCGTTCAGACCCATGCGTCTGGCAAGATCGGCGACCTTGTCGTACCCGATCGCTTCCGCAAGCTTGATGGTGGGAACGTTCAGGGAATGTTCAAGCGCATAGCGCGCCGTGACCAGCCCGTTGTACTGCTCGTGATAGTTGTTGGGCTCGTAGATCTTGTCTCCGTCGTAGGTGAAAACGGTCTCAACGTCTTCCACAATAGTGGTGGGAGTAATGCATCCCTCGAGCGCACCGATGGATCCAAGCTGGGTCAACTCGTTTTCACTGGGCACGTCTTCACCGCCTGAAGCATTGAGATGCTGCTCACATTGCTCGAACGCAGCGGCATAGACGATCGGTTTGAAAATCGATCCTGGCTGGCGAAACGCGTGGGTGACACGGTTTAACTGGCTGACACTGTAGTCGCCACCTCCGACCATCGCCCGGATCCCCCCAGTCGTTCGATCGAGCACGATGATTGAGGCCTGCGCTTGCGGTGGCGGGGTAGCAGCCTTCCGCTTTTTATAGCGCTCTTCCACAACCTTGTTGATTTCCTTCAGGTTTTTCACCACTGCATCGACGGCAGCCCTTTGCAGATCGGAATCCAGCGTTGTCTCGATTCTCAGGCCGTCATTGTTAATGGCGTCCTCAGAGAAGTCTTTCAACAGGCTGTCCTGGATGTAGTCCACCAGGTACGGCGCGTCGGACGTGTCCACGCGTATCGGCGCGAGCTTCAGTTCGGTCTCTTTTGCCTCCTTGGCCTCCTCCGGCTTGATGAATTTCAATTGGGCCATTGAATTCAGAACGATATTTCTTCGCTCTTTCGCCTTGTCCGGATGCCTGATGGGAGAGTACTGGCCGCTCGCGGCGGGAATAATCGCCACGAGTGTCGCGGCTTCAGGGAGGCTGAGCGCCGTCAGGTCCTTCCCGAAATAGGTCGCGGCCGCTTCTCCGAAGCCCTTGATCTGAAACGAACCGCGGGCGCCAAGATAGACGTCGTTAGCGTAGAGGGTCAGGATCTGCTGCTTGCTGAGACGCTGTTCCAGAAGAAATGCGATGAAAATCTCGTGCGTCTTGCGAACGGGCGAACGCTGCAATCGTGTCTCGGGCAGGAAGAAGTTGCGCGCCAGCTGCTGGGTCAGTGTGCTTGTACCCTGAACCCTGTTACCACTGCGAAAGCTCTGAACGAGTGCACCCGTGAGGCGGATCGGGTCGATGCCGAAATGTCGAAAGAAGCGGTTATCTTCAGAGGCGATCAGGGCATTGACCAGATTGGGCGGCAGTTCCTTAAACTCCACAATGCGCCGCTTCTGTCGGGAATCGTCCGAAAGTCCTGTCACCAACTCGGCCGGCAATGCGACATCGTTCGGCTCCGAGCCTTTGGCGGTCGTGATGGACGTGAGGCGATCTTCACCGAATTTCAGAGTTAGTGCATCGCCCATCTGAGGCTTGATTGTCAGCCGATTCTTGACCAGTTCGTAGGTCCCGGAGCCGGCGTGAGTCGAATCCACGGGTTCGAATCCGGAACGTTGCAAGCGGACCGTGACGTCTTCGGGCTTAAGCTTTTGGCCGGGATAGATGTGAAACGGCGTCGCATAAAGGCGTGCGGTTCTCTGGAAGACTTCGCCTTCCAGGCGCCGATCGATCAGGTTGGAATAATAGCGATAGTAGTAAAGGGTTGTCCCGGAAAGGATGATGAGACCAAAGATAAAGATCGATAAAAGGATCTTGAATGCAGGCTTTCGAAGCCAGGCAGTCGTGAATAACCTTTTCCCAGCCTTTCGAAGAATCATGGGGCGCATTATAGCATCGGGACTTCCACTACCTTGACAACCTGAGTCCAGAACCATACGATCCGCTCAGTTGCGCACAACCTGGGAGGATAGAAATTGCGGCGAATTGCATCCCTTGTTTTTCTTAGTCTTATAGTCGTCACAGCGATTCTTGTCGCGGCAGCGCCGTCCACGCAGGTTATTCAAGGGCCGGAAGTTGAGCAATTCCTGAAAAGAGCGCGGTTTACCGCGCGAGAGCCCCTGGGGTCCGGCGTGACGGGGTCGTCCAAGGTCACGCTGGAACTTGACGGTAAGAAGGAATTTGCCGTTCTGAAGACCATCGACCAGAAGAGGCCCGGCGCACAGCTGAATGCCAACCGTCAGATCGAGGTCGATTTCCAGGATAGCTGGCGGACCGAGGTCGCGGCATACGAACTGGACAAGCTTCTGGGCCTGGGTATGGTCCCGGCAACGATCCAGCGCGAATCCCCTTTTGACGGCCAACCGGGTTCGCTTCAGCTGTGGGTTGAGGCGTCAATGTCAGAGGCGAAGCGGCGTGAACGCGCCATCATCCCTCCAGACGCAAACAAATGGTCAGATCAGCTGAACGCCATGTATGTCTTCGATGGCCTGATTTTTAATACCGATCGTCACCCGGACAATCTGCTCATCACGGATACCTTCGATGTGCGGCTTATCGATCATTCCCGATCATTTCGTCCCAATGCGGAGCTCCGCAATAAAGATGACCTCATGCGCTTCCCTCGCTCGCTGGTGACAAAAATCGAGATGCTCGATAAAGGGGCTGTCGAGAAGAACCTCGGAAATTATCTGACCCTGACGCAAATCGATGGATTAATGAAGCGGCGCCAGCTTCTGCTGGACCTCGTCAAGGAACTTTCAAAGAAGTTCGGAGAGCGGGCGGTACTTTACCCCTGATCCGGCGCAATCGTGATTGAACGCGTGTTGCATTTGCGGCCCGGCGACTTTCGACGGGGTCTTCCTCTCTTCAGCTATTACTTCCTGATTATCGCCAGCGCTCAGGTCGGCCAGATCGCGAGGGACGCACTGGTACTTGATCGCTTCAACGCTTTGCAACTGCCCTACCTCGATATCTCTGTCTCTATCCTGATCGGTTTCGTGGTGGCTCTCTATATTCGTCTTGGACGCGTCATGAGTCTGCGAAACCTCCTGGTAGGAAGCATCAGCTTCTATGTCGTGACCGTGATGGCGCTTTGGTGGGCGATCCACTTTCAGCAGCGGTCCTGGATATTCCTGGTCCTGTACGTCTGGGTCGGAATCGTTGGCGCTCTTGCTCCGGCACAGGTCTGGACGCTCGCCAACTTCCTCTGGACGACTCGCGAAGCGAAGCGCCTGTTCGGAATGCTGGGCAGCGGGGGGATTCTCGGCGGTGTTTTCGCCGGGTTCATCTCCGCGAGGATGACGGATGCTTTCGGCGCCGAAAGTCTGCTGCTCCTGATGGGAATTCCTCTCGCTCTTGCAGCATGGGTTGTGATCGGCGTGTGGGAAAAGCGGCCCGAAGGCTCCGCGACAAGTTCTGTTATCGCCGGAAGCGGTCCGCAGAATCTCAGCGACAGCCTGAGACTGATCGCCGAATCCCCGCATCTGCGCGTGATCGCCACGCTTGTCTTTCTTTCTTCGGTCGTTGCGACCATTGCGGCCTGGCAAACCAAGGCAGTGGCGCAGGCCACATTCGTTTCGAAAGACGCGCTTGCCGTTTTCTTCGGCCATTTCGACGGCTATGTGTGCCTGATCGCGCTGGCGGCACAGCTCTTTCTTACGGGAAAGGTGCTGCAGAGGTTGGAATCGGGATCGCCCCTTGCCGCGTTACCTCTGTTCCTGTCTGCCGGTTCACTCACCGTCATCATGTGGGGGTCCCTGTGGACTGTCTGTTTTGCCAAGGGAAGCGATCGCGTCTTCCGTTATTCCATCGATACGGCAGCACAACAGCTTTTGTACCTGCCGGTGTCCTCACGCGTGAAGCTGCAGGTCAAGTCCTTCATCGATACCGTGATCTGGAGATTTGGCGGTGGGTTCGCGGGGGTCGTGCTGTTGATTTTTACAACCGGGCTCGGCCTCACGCCGAGTCAGGTGGGCTGGCTCAGTCTCTTCTTCATTTCAGTATGGCTGGCGATCGCGCTTAGCGCCCGACGCCAGTACGTCGCGACGCTGGGAGAGAACATCCGGCAGCTTGAGTTTGGAGAAGCCAATGGCCTCGTTCCTGTGCTCGACGGAACGACTTCGAACATCATCATGGCGAAGCTTCGCTCGACGGACACAAACGACATCGTTCACGCGTTAACGCTTTATGAGATGGGACAGCATTCGCAAGTTCTCGGCACCGTTCAGAGTCTCCTCGACCACCCGCTTCCCTTGATTCGCTCGAAGGCCATCAGGGTTCTGCGCGAAGCCTCCGATACGTCCATGCACGAAACGATTCTTAAACTGCTGCACGATGAGGATCTGGGCGTAAGAACAGAGGCGCTCAGCTACCTCTCCGTTCACGACCATATTGACCCTATCGCGAATATCGCCGAGCTCGGCAAGTTTGCGGACTTCTCCATCTGTTCGGCGACCGTCGCCTTTCTTGCGCGTCCCGGGGAGGCACAGAACATCGATGCCGCCCGGGTGATGCTCGAAGTGATGGCGGAAGAGGCCGGGGAAGGGGGCGCGTCTTCCCGCCTTGCTGCAGCTCAGTTGATTGGCGTTCTCCCGGATTACTTTGAACCGCAACTTGCAAGGCTGCTGGCAGACAAGGATGTGGCCGTTGCGCGACAGGCGATGCGTTCGTTCGGTAACCTGCGCAAACACAGCGTAATCCCGATGGTGATCGAGTATCTCGATGGCTCCCCGCTGTCCGAAGACGCGATGGATGCCTTATCCTCGTTTGATAATTCCATCCTCGACACGCTTCGTGGTTACCTGGATGACTCGACGCTTCGGATCGAGATTCGCCGCATGATCCCCGAAGTGTTGTTAAGAATCGGAACACCACAGGCTTCTCGTGCACTCGCTGACAATGTTCTTCAGGCCGACAGCGTTCTACGATTCCGGATTATTTCGGCGCTGAATAAGCTTCAGGAACTCCACAAGCATCCACCGCTCGACAGGGGACTGCTCGAAACCGTGATGGTGGCCGAAATCATGGGGCACTATCGCTCCTACCAGATACTCGGATCATTGCGGGAACACGTGGACGAACTGCTCCGGAAATCGATGGAGCGTGAAGTCGAGCGCATCTTCCGGCTGTTGAAACTGCTGTTTCCCAGCATCGACTTCCAGAATGCCTATCGGGGAATCCAGTCGCGCGACCCGGGCACCCATGCCAACGCCCTGGAGTTCCTGGAAAATACTTTGAATCCGGGGCTCCGGACGCTGTTGGTTCCGCTCATCGACAGCGAAGTCAGTGTGGGAGAGCGCATTCGATTTGCCGACACCTTCCTCAATACCGCAGTTACCAGCCATGAAGCTGCGGTCGCCGCCCTGGTCCACAGCGAGGATCCCTGGCTGAAGTCCTGCGGGTTTTATGCCATCGGAAAACTGGGCCTGGAGACGTTTGGTGTGGAACTGGAGCGCCTGACCAACGAGCGTGACCCTTTGCTCCAGAAGCGGCTCGCTGAAGCGCGAGCCATGCTCAATCGTTCGGGTATTTGAGCATTCATCTCCGGCCATCGGGTCAAGTGCAATTGTCATCGGACAACAGTCATCGGACAGCCGACTGTTGGGTGTAGGGTTAGTTTCTTATTCCGCATCTAACGAGAATTCTGTTCTCGTTAGCACCGCGGAGCGGTGCTCGGATTTTAGCCAGGTGTGGAGCGCAAGGCGCGACACCTGGTAAACGTTAAGTGACTCCTCGCACCCCGGCCGGGGTGCGAGGAACCTGAGGGAGCCTTAGCCGGGGGTAGCGCCGTCGCGCTACCCCTGGCTAAACTCCTGCCACCCCTTCGGGGTGAAGAAGATCGAGGGCGCAGCCCTGGGTTAGTTTGAATTTATGGCGGCTAATCCGCCGAGGCAATAATCCGGGCCGCTGAGGTCACCCATGAAGAAATCCGCCGGCGTCACTGTCTCAGGGATCCTTGCGATTTTAGGGAGCGTTGGCTTCCTGGCCTTTGGGAGTTTCGCGATATTGGCTGGGATCATGCTTCAGGCGAATCCAGACCTGATTCCCCGGCAACAGGGTATCCCCACAGCAACCTTCCCGATACCGGCGGTGCTGTTCATGGAAAGTGTTGTTTTTTTCGGGCTCGGAATCTTCGGAATAACTGCTGCAATCGGTTTGCTGCGACTCAGGAACTGGGCCCGCATCAGCTTCGCTATTTTCGGCGGCGTCCTTTGCCCTCTCTGCGTCCTCAGCGTGCTGGGGACGCTAATGGCGATGTTCGTCCTGCCAAGGATTGTTCCGCCGGATCCCAACATTCCACCTGGACTTCTCACTGTTCTCTTTGGATTCTACTTAATTTTCGAATTGCTCGTGGGAGCTTTGGCAGCCTGGTGGGTGGTGTATTTCACTCGCCGCAAGGTCAAGGAACAGTTCATGACTCCGGCCGAAGCCGGCCTTCCTCGTCGCGGCCCTCTCAGTATCACGATCATTGCCTGGCTGCTGGCCGTGAGCGGCGGCCTTTCCATCTTGTATCTCCCTTTCTCTATTCCGATCGTCCTGTTTGGAATCGTTTTTCACGGTTGGATGGCGCGGATTCTCCTGTTGGCTTTCGCGGGGGTCGGCGTCCTGGCGGGCACTGGCATGTTGCGTTGGAGGCCTCGGGCACATTCGCTTGCCGTGGGATTTTATATCTTCGCGTTGATAAACCTGCTTTCGTATTTTGTCATCCCGCGCGCCATCGCGCGAATGAACGAAGGCATGATGGAGCTGATGCCGCAGTTCCAAACTTCTCCACTTTTTCCTAACGACATGCTTTATCGTTTCGGCTTGTTGGTTGGACTGTTGGGTACAGGAGTAGCGTTGTGGTTTCTTGTCACACGGCGCAAAGCATTTCTGGAGGCATGCAAAACTCCTGTTGAGGCAATCC
>Ga0207659_10000616_pt1 | contig 21223 bp, 13 predicted proteins | sample KBSM43metaG_FD_184330 | JGI IMG/M metagenome (GOLD analysis project Ga0207659, IMG submission 184330) | Miscanthus rhizosphere microbial communities from Kellogg Biological Station, Michigan, USA - KBS M4-3 metaG (SPAdes) (version 2) | ecosystem: Host-associated > Plants > Roots > Rhizosphere >...
CGGCAATGCGAGTTGCAGCCTCTGTCCCGTTGTTTTGCAATGGAGCCGGCTGCTCGTCCTCCTTTGACCCCTGAACAATCTTATGAAAGTTTTTTCGCAGATCCTCCGCCGAGATCTTTTGGAGTTCCCTGCTGATCTCGCGAACAATTGGGGCCAACCTGTCGGTTCCGATAAGAGACAACACGGTGAATCCAGTCCGAATCTGGGAGGCGCCAAACTCGATAGTGGCAATCACCCAGGCTTGCTTGAGGACTTCAAGCAGGTCGGGGCTAAAGCCGGGCGTCCGACCGTTCCCAGTCTTGAAGCGATCGATGGCACGTGTCAGATCTGCTGCAAGCCGACTTTTATCAATTTCCGCGTGCTTCGCGATGGCGGCAAAATCGCCATCGGTCGTATCCAGCAGCTTGATCAGGTAGTGCTCGATTTCGACGTTGTAGTGAGTTCGCGCAAGGCAAAGTCCCGCGGCCGCTTCTGTGGCGGCTCGGGTGCCCGGTGTTAGTTTCCCAATCAGCGATCGTAGATTGACATCCATCGAATTAGACCCCACTCACGCGGTCGGGCCTCGGTAGTGCACGGCAGTAGCCGCAACCCCAACATTTCAAATTTCCGCGAATGCCTTAGGATCTTAATGACCGAGCCACAATTAGCCAAATCTTTCTGCTGGCATCCTTTCCAATCCGATAGTCAGCTGTTCGGCGCGATTGAATCCGGACGAGCTTTTTCTATCTCTTCAGTGAGGGTTTCTATCCATCCGGTTAGGAAGTTTCCCTTAAAGCCTTTCTGGTGGACCCCAACCACCGGTAGAATCACACCATATGGCACCTCGACTCATAGTGGTGGATGGACCGCTGGCTGGTCAGACATTCCCGCTGGACGGGGAGCGCAAGAGTATTGGCAGAGGACCCTCCAATGACATCGATATTCCCGACTTACAGATTTCACAACATCACTGCCTGTTGGAAGTCCAGGCCGGGAAACCTGCAATTGTCGATCAGGGCAGCCGAAATGGCGTATTTGTCAACGACATCAGGGTTGGTGAAACCACGATCCTGCGAGATCGCGACGAGGTTCGCCTGGGTGCCACAAGACTCCTGTTTCTTGCCGACGAATCCAGCCCACGGGCATCCGGCATCCTTGTCGATTTCCAAACCGTAGAGTTGGTCCCTTCGGAATCTCAATACTTGAAGACCACACTTTCTCAGGATGCGGCATCCACGCCGCGAGTGGCGCGGGATCTGAATGTGCTTCTACGGCTCAGCGAAGAAATCAATGCGATACGACGCTCTGATGTTTTGCAGGAAGAACTACTGGAACGTATCTTCGACATCGTGCCGGCAGAACAGGGCACTATCCGGCTTTCGGATGAGAAACAAAGCGGCTTCGTCTCATCCGTAACCCGGCAAAGAAGAAAGGATTCCGAAATACGAATGCCGAGCGAAACAATCACCCGGAGGGTGCTTGATCGCGGCATAGCCGTCCTGAGCAATGATGTTCTTGACGGTCAGGATCCATCCCAGAGCATTGTTGTCAATTCCATCCGCTCGGTCCTGTGCGTTCCCCTGATTCTGTTTGAGAAAAAGATAGGCGTTATCTACCTCGATACGCGAGACCCTTCAACACGGTTCGACGCGCGACATCTCGAGCTATTGAGCGCAATTGCAGCTATTGCTGCTGTGGCACTCGAACATGTCCGGTATGTCGAGTGGCTGGAAAAGGAAAAGTCACGACTGGACCAGCAAATCACCACTCATTACGGTCTTATCGGTGACGGCGCAAAGCTGCGGGAGGTAAAGCGAATGATTTCCCGCGCTGCCGTCGCAGATTCAACGGTGCTGATTACAGGAGAAAGTGGCACAGGCAAGGAAGTGGTTGCTTGGGCTATCCACAGGCATGGTGGCCGCGCGAACAATCGCTTCGTCGCCGTGAACTGTGGAGCCATTCCGCGCGAACTTGTTGAAAGTGAGCTCTTTGGCCATAAGAAAGGCACATTTTCGGGTGCAGACAAGGATCGGAAAGGACACTTTGAGGAGGCTAACGGAGGCACGATTTTCCTCGACGAAATCGCAGAACTCCCTCTGGAGACACAAGTGAAGTTGCTTCGTGTCCTGTCCACCCACCAAGTCGTTCCCCTGGGGACGAGCCAGCCCGTCGATATCGATACGCACGTCGTCGCGGCGACGAATCGGGATCTGGAAAGCCTGGTCAAGTCCCGGGCCTTTCGAGAGGATTTGTTCTATAGATTGAATGTGTTGCGAATCAATACGCCTCCTCTTCGCGAGAGGATTGAAGATCTGCCTGCCCTCGTCAATCACTTCTTTCAGAAGTACAAACATAAGGCCGGACGAGACCTGCTTGGTACGCATCCGGATTTCCTGAAGGCGCTCTCTGAATACAATTGGCCGGGGAATATTCGAGAGCTTGAAAACGCTGTTGAATCTGCCATTGTCGTCGGCGAGGGCGACAGGCTGCGGGCGGAGGATCTGCCGCAACCGATTGGCCGCATTGCGTCAGCGGGACCGACCGCCCGTCGATTCTACGCAGCGATTAAAGACGCAAGCCGCCAAACAATCCTGCAAGCGTTTCGCACCTCGGAGTCAGCCACCTTTGCGGAAGTCGGTCAAATTCTGGGTCTCCATGAAAACCTCGTCCACCGCAAAGTCACCGAGCTTGGCATACGGGCCGACGTGGACAGCATTCGACAGATCAAACCCATCTCTCGAAAATCCATCCGTAACGCCTGACGCTCGAAATCCGCACTGGGAAATCAAATCTGCTCCCATGCGTCATACCAACCGACGCCGTTCTCGATCCTTACCGAGTGGCAACTGGTTTGCTCACCGTAGTGCGACTTGAGGAAAGTCACTAGGATCGCAGACTGCCTCATGGGACGAGTGACAGTCTTTCAGGCGGGGATCGTTCGCCTCACAATTTGATGGGTGATGCCGATGGGATTGGCAAGTTTAAGTTTTCATGCGGTAGGAAATCGGGCATGTATAATAACTTTCCTCGAATTCAGGTTAAAAGATGAGCACTACCCCTCGACCCGGTGGACGGTATCAGGTTAAGGAGTCCCTCGGTCATGGGGGCATGGGAGACGTGTACCTCGCCCTGGATACGAACTCCGAGCCCCCGAGGGAAGTGGCCCTTAAGACAATCCGCGACGGCAGCGACCCCGCAGCAGTAGAACTGTTCAAGAGAGAGTGCAGCGTCCTGATGTCGTTCAATCACCCCAACGTCATCGAACTCTATGACAGCGGCGATTTCGACGACCGGGGGGTCATTAAGCCCTTCTTTGTCATGGCCAGATTGAGAGGCGTCACTCTGGCACAGCTGATCAAGGAGTCTCCCCAGCACCTAACCGTCGAGCGAACCGTCGAAATCCTCTATCAAGTCTGTCGTGGTCTTCAGGCGGCCCATGACCATAATCTCGTTCATCGCGATATCAAACCGAGCAACATTTTTGTGCTCGAAGATGATTCCGTCAAAGTCATCGATTTCGGCGTTGCGCACCTCGTAAGCAGCGAAACCCTCGGGGCCAAGGGAACTTTGTATTACATGGCTCCCGAGCAAATCGAACACAAGCTCGTTACTATAGCTGCCGACATATTTTCTCTTGGCGTTGTCTGTTTTGAAGCATTGACGAGAAAGAAGCCCTTTGCCGGCAATACGCCGGATGAAATTCGGGCGGCTGTAACCAAGCGGATCCCCCCTCCTGCCTCGAGCCTGAATCCGGCGGTCAACAACGCGTTGAGCCAGGTGATTCATGCTGCCATGGCGAAGAAACCCCTGCATCGCTTCGCCTCCGCGCGTGAGTTTGGCGAGTGCCTCAAGAAGGCGATGCGCAATGAGCCTATCGAGCGTTTTGAACCAGGAAAATTGCAGATTCGCATAACGCGAGTCGAACGAGCGCTGGAGGCTTCGCAGTACGAGATTGCCAGCGACATTCTCGCGCAACTGGAGGAAGAAGGCTACCTTCACCCGTCTTTGGGGGAATTGCGCCGTCAAGTGGATCAGGCGATTAGAAACCGGGACATCCGTCAATTTCTCGAAACCACGCGCCGCTTCCTCGCTCAAGACGAATACATTCTTGCGCTGCAGAAAGTTCACGATGCGATGCAGCTGGATCCGACAAACGCGGAAGCAATTGCCCTTCGGACCGAAATTGAATCCAAACGCAACGCGCAGCAAATTGGAAACTGGCTCAGACTTGCCCAGGAACACCTTGGTAACTATGCCTTCGAGCCCGCTCGCGAGGCGGTGGAATCTGTCCTTCGGATGGCTCCCACTGACGCGGCAGCACTGCGTTTGAAAGGAGAAATCAATCGGGTAGAACAGGAGATCATCCGCAAGCGGGGGGAAAAGGAACGCTACTACGAGTCCGCGATTGAGTTTCACAATAAGGGCGACCTGACCGCTGCACTGAGCCGCCTGGAGCGGGTATTACAGCTGGACAGAGAAGCCCCGGACGGTTTGAGGCCTGAAAGGGCGGCCGAATATCAGAAGTTTTACAATGAGGTTCGCTCCGAAGCAGAGAATATCCGCAACTCACTGGACGAAGCCAAAAGCAAACTCGAGTCTCGGGAATACGCCGCCGCCGAAGCGATTTGTGACACGTTCCTCGAAAAGTATCCGAATCACGCGCTGTTTCAGGCCTTGAAATACGATATCGGAGATCGCCAGCGACAGAACCTGTCCGCCTATATTGCGGAAATCGATCGAAAGGCCGAGGCGGAACCCGATTTGGAGCGAAAGGCAAAGCTTCTCGAAGAAGCCTTGAATCGTTGCCCGGGTGAAGTCCACTTCGAACGCGCGTTGAAGGGTGTGACTGCGAAGCGTGATCTCATTAACGGGTTGGAAAATCAGGCTCGGAACCTTGATACCCGCGGCCTGTACTCCGAGGCTATCGATAAATGGGAAATGCTGCGAGCCGTCTATAAGCAATTTCCGGGGCTGGACATCGAAATCGATCATCTTCGGAAACGTCTGGAACAGCATGCTCGTTCAGAAGCCAAGGCGCGATGGATTGAACGAATCGATTCCACGCTGAATTCAGCTGAATGCTCGAGGGCATTGGAGCTTGTGCAGCAAGCGCTCCTGGAATTCCCGGCTGACGCCCAATTGATTCCCCTCGAGCGGCTCGCCCGTCAACGTGTTGAGCAATCCGTTCGCGCCCAGGATTTGTTGGATCGCGGACAGAAACTTCTGGAAGCTCAATCCCACGACGACGCTCTTGCAGTCCTGGAAGAAGCCCACACGCTGGACGCACAGAACGACCTGATCCGCGCTGTTTACATTGAATCGCTGGTCCGGAAGGCGTCAGCCATTATCGACACCGATGTCGAAGCTGCCGACCGATTGATTCACACAGCGTATGGTTTGGATGCAACGAATCCTCGCGTCAAGAGTATGCGGGTCTTGACCACGCACCGGAAGCGAGCACTCACCATAGATGGTTACCTGTCGAAGGCTCGTGAATTCCAGGCCGCTAATGACCTGGTTCTCGCGTCAAAAGAGGTGGAAAAGGGTCTTGCCGCCTATCCGGAGGACGCTCAACTACGGCAGCTTCAAGTGGTTCTCACCACAATGGTGGATGCGTCACAGAAGAAGTCTGAATTGCGGCGGGATCGAGAAAAAATGGCTGAGCTGCAGCGCAGTCTGGAGCTTTCGAAAGACAGCGTCCTGTCGCGATCGCTGCTTGCCGAGAGCAAGTGTGTCGCCGGCAAACATCCGGATGACGAACAGATTCAGGTTATCGCCACGGAGATCGGCACGCAGGTGCGCCTTCCGAAAGTGGATGCCAATGAGAGTGTTCCTGATAGCAAATTGGGCCTTGTACAGGAGCATGTCGAGGAATTTCCGGAAGTTGTTCTGCCTACTCCGCGGCGCGATTGGAGGTCGGAGCTTGCTGCTCTAAACCTGCGGATAGCGCCCTATCGATGGCATGCCGCAGTCGCGCTCGTTCTCATGATTGCCTCGGTCTCTGCGGTTTTATTGCTTCTGAACAAAAGTCCAGAGCCGCCTACATCGACAGATTCACCAGGAGCGGCGCGGATTGAAGTACCCCTCACCATTTCTCCGGAGGTAGCCAGAGTCCGGGTAGGACAACAGGACTTCGGGGATGCCCGCAAGATTCCGCTCGAGACGGGAGTTCATGAGATCTCGATTAGCGCTCCCGGCTATCGCACCGAAGTGTTGTCTGTGACCGTCAACCCCTCCGGGACGAACGTAAAACCGGTGACCTTGTCTCCGCTGCCGACAATCGTTGAGATCAACAAGGGATCCGCCACGATAAGAATTAATGATCAGGTGGTACAGGACGACGCTCTTCGGCAGGAGTTGACTTCTGGAGACCAGGAACGGGTGGTCGCAATATCCGATGCGCTGGGCCGGCGAGGCCAGTTTTCCTTTATTGCAACAACGGCAGCAATGCCGACGATAGAGCAAAAGCCAAATTGGCAGAACACGTTCGGTGCTGCTCTCGTTGTCAGTTTTGGCGATCGAGCGCGCGTCTACGGTCCCCAAAAAGTGAAATTCGATGGCGGCGCGGAGCAAGACGTTCCAGTCGACGGACTGGAATTCCCACCGCTTGGCGAGGCTCGACATGAAATCGCGTTTGGGGCGAACCAAACTTACAACTCCATGATCATTCAGGCGCAAGCCTCGCCAACGCTCACGCTAATGATTCCAGCCGCGGATCAGGGCCAAATCAAGATCACTTCAAATCAGAAGGACATTGAGGTCTGGGTCCGCAGAGGCACGGAAAGGGAAGTGCGTCGGACGCTCCAATTCTCGCTTACGCCGGGAGATTATTGGATTCGGGGTGAAAAGGCGGGCTACAGCCAATCCGGACCGCATAAGGTCTCGGTAAGAGCCGGCAGCGTAGAAACCGTCAACATGAACTTCGTCTCGAAGTATGCGAGTTTGCTCCTCACGGAACTGCCTTCGAATGCCGAAGTCTTCGTGAGGTCAATCAAACTGGCCGGGGAGGTCAAAGAAGGTTCCTTCCGCAGTGATGCCATCGATCCGGGCTCGGGTGAAATTTCGGTTAGAGTTGAAAACATAGCTACTGTTCCCCTCACCGTCACTTTCTCGGCCGGGGATGCCGTTCGTCGTAGTTGGCGTGACTTTGTCAGGCCAACCTGGCAGGTCACAGTTTCTTGTCCCGTCGCGGACTGTGAGATCTCGTTAAGCCAGGGTCAAGCGGCTCCCGAAAAGATTGCCGCCGGCACTCTCTCTCTGTCTCAGGGTAACTACGTATTTACAGGAACGGCACTGAATCACAACACCGACAGAAAGCCATTGACGCTTCCGAGTACCGAACCCAAAGTCATTGAATTGAAACCAACCAAAATTGAACTGCCGCCGGCGCCGGCACCTCCCCCGCCGCCGCTGCCTCCGCCAGCCGCCCCGAAGAAGTTCACGATCAACGACCTGAAACCTCCTTGCTTCGTGGACAAGGACAAGAAGGATTTCTTTATGTGCACGGGAAGCCGCGTACCGGCCGGGTACGGCACGCACACCTTCGAAGTCGAAGTGAAGGGAGACAATCCTATTACCCGCCGCGGAGGAAGAGATGGGAAATGGGCCGCAGGATCTAAGGACAAATGGATCGAGTTCACTTTGAAGACAACAAAGCTTGAGGCAGTTTCAAAACCAACCGCCAGCAAACTAGCGGGAAACGAGTTCGACAAGGCGTCGACCACTTACAAAGTGGAAATCATCGTTTCACCCACCATGATCGAACAGAGGATTACGGCAAATCCAAGTTCGGGGCCACGCACATATAGACAACAATGGGCCATATCCGGAGGCACTCCGCAGGAATTCTGGTTTCGGGACGACAACCTTATCCGCAGCTATTCCTTTAATGAAAGTAAGTGAGCGCGCTGGGCGCCGGCATTACTTGGGCGGTGTCTTGGGTGGTGTCTGTATTGAGAAATCGTAGACCTTCCCGTAGCTGCCCTTGGGCGGCTCGGCGGATCCGAGCAAAAGGAAGACATATTCTCCTGGCGCCAGCTTCGAAGGAGTAAGCCTGAAGAGTTGCGGGCCGACTTCAACCGGCTCGAAGGGCCTCCTGGACTCGGATTTCAATTCCTGTTTTTCGAGCGACTGGCCGATTTCGATTTCACGCCGCTGCTTGGTTGAACTCAGGGCAAGCAGGACAACTTCTTCGATGGGCTTACCTTCGGGGAGACGCAGGTAAAAAACTGGCGTCAGTTCGTTGATCTGTGTCGTGGTCGTTGGCCCTAGCAGGTAACCAATGGCTTTGCCCTTCTGCAGCATGACCTTACCCAGGCCAGCACCCTGGCTCTCTCCGAGAAGGATCTTGATTTCGGTCTTGATCCTTGTGTCTCCAGCAAAACGATACAGCCCCGGCTCCGGAGGCACACGACTTGCCTGCGCATCGGCGGGATAGTCTCTGGTTCGAACAACCGGCGCGCTCGCAGGGGGTTGGCCAGGCATTGGCGCGGGCGGCGGAGAGCCAGCTGGGGGTGTTGGAGCGGGGGGCGGTAGTTCAGGATCCAGCAGATACTTGACTACGCCAAGGGGTATCCCAGAATCGGTCAACGCACGCATTTCAGCGCCACTCAGGCTGAACGGCTTTCCGTTTTTCCTGATCTTCGTGATGATGAGTTCCTCGGGAATGCCACTTCTCCAGTCTTTGACCACGTCTTCCAGCGATAGAGCTGGAGTGGAGGATTGTCCCCTACTTATCGGGCAAAGGCCGCCTGAAAGCACTGCCAACATCAAAGTACGTCGGGCGAGCGAAGATTTGGTCATGATGAAACTCCAGGAACTTTGTTGCGAATGCTCGAAACCATAACGTAAACACGTGGTCTCTCGCAAATTGGGGTCCATTGCGATTTCATTTCTTAGTCGTGTTTGACAGAACCAGGATGCGGGGGGGGTACCTTAAGCGGGGAGGCACCTGGGAAGTGTGCTTCAGGTCCCGGCCACACACTTCAAGGGTTGAATTTCAACTTGCCCTAGGTTTGCGCGTTCGGTTCCGTGCCCGCGTGGAATCGGTACCTTGGCAGAAAGATGAGCAGAATTGCGGAGGTCACCAGCACGGCCGACGCAATGTAGAGGCCGGTGTGGTAGTTGCCGAATTGCTGTCGGAGCCACGCCAGACCAGTAATGCCCAGCCCGGAACCAAGGTAAAACACGCCGAAGATGACGCCGTAGGCCCTTCCGTAGGCAACGTTGCCGTAATAACGCTTGATCAGAAATGCGAGCACGTCGAATTCGGCGCCCAGCAGGAAGCCGAGCAAAATCGCGCTCACAATAGCGGCATCGGGATAGACGGCATAGAGAATGCACGAAATCGCCCCGCCGATGGCAACCGTCTGCATCACGCGCGGCGCGAAAACGTGATCCATAAAGAAACCGACGGTCACACGCGCAATGAGCAACGCAAAACCGAAGATGGACGTAACGAGGTAGCGTGCGGCTTGAGGCGTCCAGCCCGCCTCCGTCAGCAACGGGACCTGTTGGCTGACCAGGCTTGTCGCAGTCAGGCCCAGCATGAAGAATGCGACGTTCAGAATCCAGAAGGACGCTTCGCGTCGGATTTCGCCAAACGGCACGCCGAATGCTTTTCGTGCTTCGTGCTGTTTCGCCAACGCACCGGTTGCGTCGGGTTCACGCAAGCAAAGCGCAACAATCGGCCAGCTCACGAAGATAACCAGTGCGGCGAGACCGAGCAGCGCGCCTCTCCAGGTGTAGGCCGGAATCAATGCGGCGGTGATCAGCGGCACGATCGTACTGCCGACTCCGATTCCGGCATTCGCGCACCCGAGCGCCAAACCGAGCTTTCGGTCAAACCATCGCGTCACCGCCTGCAAATAACCAAGCGGCCACAGGCCCAGGCCCGCCACGGGCACAATTGCCCAAAGGACGTAGTAGGCGAGCAAGTTCGCGGGAGTGAAGTAGAGCGCGGCGAGGCTCAAGCCAAACAGCGGAATCGATGTGAGCACGACGCGTCGCGGGCCGAAGCGATCGACGAAGAAACCCTGCACAGGAGACATGAGGACGATCATGTAGGCCACGATCGTGAACGCGAACGATACCTGGACGCGAGTCCAGCCGAACTCCTGCTCTATCGGCTGGATGTATGCGCTGATGGTCAGCACGGCAATCACGCTGGGACCGAGTGCAAGGCCGACCACCGAGCCAAGAACCGTGAGTGTTGCGGGGGCGCTCGCCTCCGGTTTTTGCTTCGATAAGGATGTTGTTGGCACGCTCATGATGAATTGCTGCCCAGAGTTTCCAGAGCCGGAAGGTGAAAGTCAAGGCGGGTCTTCGCGCCCATGAAGGATATGCGACTACGAGGGCTCGCTCGCCTGTCCCCAATTCCTCCCCTGCGATGCGATTACACGTGAGGGTTTAGCGCGCGCCCACCGGCACAAACTTCTGCGCACGATGGCCCTGCACGTCAGCGAAGTAGATTGAACCATCGGCTGCGACGGCCATGCCGTGAACCCAGTTCAGGTCGCCGGGTTTCTCTTTCCCGTTCTCGCCTTTAGGAACGACCCAAAGACCTTTGAGCCGCCCTTCAGTATCGAGCTTCATGAAGAGCTGATCTTTGGGTGGCGTGGCGAGCGCCGTCTGCGTGTTGGGAATCTCCGACCACAATATCGGCGAACTCCCACAGATAAAGATCTCATCCTCTTTGGTGATCACGATATACCAGGGCGTGATGATGTTCTTCCATTGCGCAAGGAATTTTCCGGATGAGTCAAATACCTGGATGCGCGAGTTGTTTCGATCGGCAACGTAAACGCGCCCGCGGGAATCCAGAGCAATCGAATGCGGCTGGCTGAACTCACCCGGGCCAGTGCCGAGCTTTCCCCAGGTACGGACGAACTTGCCGTTCCTGTCGAAGACGACGACACGGTCATTACCATACCCATCTGAAACATAAACATCGCCATTCGCGGCGAATGCCGCGTCATTGGGTTGATTCATGTGTGTCTGGTCTTCACCGGCCTGATCAAGAGTGCCCAGTGTCATCAGGACTTTCCCATCCTGACTGAACTTGCGGACGGTTTGCGATGCCGTATCGACGATCCAGAGATTGCCCGCGTTGTCGAACCGCACGGTGTGCGGGTTCTTGAACATTCCTTCGCCCCAGAATTTCACGAGCTTGCCTTCCGGACTGTAGACCTGCACCGGAATCCGGCCTCGATTGAATGTCCAAACATTCCCGTCAGGCGCGATCGCGACACTCGACATTGCGGCCGTCCACTCACCTCCCGGAGGTTTTTCAAGAGGCCAGTTGAGAACGACCTTGTAACCGACGTTGGTTTCGATTCTCGGATACGGCACCGCGTGTTGCGGCCCTTGAGCACTTGCCACTGCTGAAAGAATCAGCGGAAGGCAGACAACGCCGGTCAGCCTGACCCGATTAGAAATCTGCATATGTTCCTCCGGAAGTTCGACAACATCATACATTTCGGTAAGAAGCTTGATCCAGCGGCGCAAATCGCGATCGCGCCCTGACCTCCGGCAAACTGCTCGACTATCCCGGCACTTTGTGCAACGCCCACGTCTGCCACGCCCGCGCCGCCGCGGACGTCTTGTACAATGCCCACTTATGTTCGGCCATGCGATGCGAAGTCAATGGGCGTTGGATCCTTCGGTCATCTACCTGAATCATGGAACCGTTGGCGCCCCTCCGAGGCGTGTTCTCGAATTCCAGCAAAGGCTCCGCGAAGAAATCGAGCGTCAGCCTTCGCGTTTCCTCTTAAGAGAGCTGACCGAAACAGCGCTGGGCGCGGCGCCCAGCGCTCGGCCGAGACTGCGTGTGGCTGCGGATGCCATCGCAACTTTTGTCGGGGCTGAAGGCAAAGACATCGCGTTTGTCGATAACGCAACGACGGGGATCAACGCCGTCCTGAGCAATTTCGATTTTCGTGAAGGCGATGAACTGCTGATTCTCGATCTCGCTTACGGCGCGATCAGGAACGCGGCCGAGTACGCGACGCGAACTCGTGGTGCGAGCGTGCGAGTCGTTGAAGCACCGGACGTTGCGGGGGGAACGAGCATCTTCGTGGAAGCCGTAGAGCGAGAACTCCGTCCGCGAACTCGCCTCGTCCTGATCGATCACATCACATCCGAAACCGCGTTCATCGTGCCCGTTGCGGAAACCGCTGCGCTTTGCCACCGGCACGGCGTGCCCGTGCTCGTGGATGGAGCGCATGCCCCGGGCGCAATTCCGTTGGACATCAAGTCCCTGGGAGTGGACTGGTACGCAGGCAATCTGCACAAATGGGCGTGGTCACCTCGGAGCAGCGGCATCCTCTGGATCCATCCGGATCGCCAGCCGGCGCTACATCACCCTGTCGTTTCCTGGGGATTGGATCAGGGTTTCAGCCGAGAGTTTGACTGGCCGGGAACGCGCGACCCTACGCCTCACTTGGCAGCGCCTGAAGGAATCGCGTATATGAACGAGCTTGGAACGCGCTCCGTGCAAGGTTACAACCATGAACTCGCGTGGCAGGCCGGAACAACGATGGCCGCACACTGGGAGTCCCGGCTGCTCGCTCCGGAGTCTGCGATCGGCACGATGATTTCCGTACCGATGCCGGATAGACTGGGCTCTACTCCCGAGGACGCGCAGCGTCTCAGAGATTTGCTGCTATTTGAAGACCACATCGAAGTTCAGATCTCGGCGAGGCGAAATCGTCTGCTGGCTCGAATCTCTGCGCAAATCTACAACGATATGAGCGACGTCGAAAAGTTGATTGCAGCTATCGACCGGAAGCTGTGAGCACGTCGAAAGACTTTGGAGGAATTGTCAGGACTCCGCAAAAAGTGGACTGTCGGCCTGCGACCCCTATAATCATCCCGACCCTTATGAGCATGCCTTCAGGATTTGCGCTTGGCAGATCGATAGCAAGCATGATCGTTGTCCTGCTGGTCGTATCGAATGCGGCAGCACATCACAGCTTCTCGCCGCATTTCGACTCCAGCAGGAAGGTCCACATCTCGGGGACGGTAAAGGCGTACGAAGCGAGGAATCCGCACAGCTACCTCCACATCAATGCCGTCGACGAGAACGGCCGGACTCGAGAGTATGTCTGCGAATCGCACGGCGTCACGCAACTCACCCGCATTGGAATCACTCCGCAGCTCTTCAAGGCGGGAACAAAACTGAGCGTTACCGGTTCTGTGTCGCGACACAGTCCGTACATGTGCTTTTTCGAAATTATTGAGCTGCCGGATGGCCGAGCCATGAACGTGAACGGGCCGGGCGGGGCACAGCAAACGCCGGTACAGGCGAAATTGCCGGCACGACAAGACGTCTTCGGAACGTGGTTGCTTGCGCCGAGCCGAAACCGCACCGGTGGCGGCCAACAGCAGCCGATGCAATTGCTGACGCCGGCGGGAGAAAAGGCTGTCGCGTCCTACGACCCGTTCAAGGACGATCCCGTGTTCCGATGCGATCCGGTTGCAGTTCAGCGCGTCTGGCAGGCGCCCAGCACGCCGCTCGAAATCGTGCGGGACGGCGCAGACGTCGTGCTGCCTCACGAGTGGATGGACGTGCGCCGCGTGATTCACATGAATACGAGGACTCACCCGAAAGACGGCGCGCGGAGTTCGCTCGGCCATTCCATCGGTCACTGGGAAAAAGAAGGCGACATCCTGGTCATTGAGACCGGAAACTATTCGGCCGGCGTGTTGGAGCAATACGTCGAGCAACGAGGTCAACCGACAAAAGGGCTGCTGCATTCGGCATCCCTCACGACTGTCGAGCGCCTTCACGTCGATCCGGCGCGCCAGCGCCTCATCGTTGATGTCGATATAACGGACCCGGAGTTCTTCAAACAGCCATTAGCGCGCGAGACGATGGAGTACTCGCCGTCCGATCTGAAGATACTGCCCTTCAAGTGCTCACGCGAGGGATTGACGGGAACGATCCGGAATTGATGAAGACACCGCGAGTCATCCCATTCGTGAGCTTCCTTCACTGCCGCCTAAAACCCCGGCCATTTACAGTAGACGAACAAGCGAATTGATTGCAGGCAGGGTCTCAAGCTTGTCGATGGAGTCCAGCGCGCGATCGACTGAACCGTCTTTCATCACGCCGCGAACGCATCCGCGAAATTTCGCAAGCAGCTCGGCGGATGTCATTGGAACTTGCGGACTGCCTTTCGGGAACTGTTGCAGGAGGCTGTGGCTTTGCCCACTCTTCAATTTGATGGTCACTCTTGCTGGACGGCTGCCATCCGCTCCCGACTGCAGCTTCGGATCGACGCTCATGTCTACACGCTCCAGCAGTTGCAGAACCCTTTGATCACGCACTGCCTCATCGGTAAACGTTTCAAGAGTGATGTTGCCGTCGCTGAGGGCTCGAGCGATGAGATACGGCATCGAGAACTTCCCTTCGAGTCCCACGCGGGGAACTCGATATGAGAGCGGTGCGGCAGTGTCGGCGGGCACGGCGACATCGACGTGATCGACGTTCTCCGGGGTGATCCCGTATTCGTTGCGCATCGAAATCGTGGCGTAGATTGATGTATGGGTCAGACCGCCGCACGGATACGGTTTAAACCTCACGCCGTATCGCTCCAATGCGTAAAGGCGGCCGAGTTCGTCAAACGGACGCGCGTCCGCTTTGCCTGTCGGGTAATAGCAATCGAAGAAGCCGTTCCGCGCTTCGAGCGCCTGCGTATTCGCTGTGAATCCCGACTTCGCGAGCTTCGCTGCGAGCACGCCGTTTCGCGCGGCTTGTCCCACATGAAGGGGCTTCGTCATTGTTCCAAAATTTGCAGTGATTCCGCTGGCCATCGACGCCCCGATAGCGAGTGCCGTTTGAGTTTGAGATTCACTTAGCCCAAGTAGTTTTGCGCACGCAGCGGAAGCTCCGAACACACCGATCGTTCCATTCGCGTGCCAGCCTGCGCCCCCCGCGTTTTGAACAGCGAAGATCATCGCGCCGACGACTTCAAATCCGGCGACGTACGCTTCGAGGAGGTGTTTGCCACTCACTTTGAGGGTTTCGCCTAAAGAAAACACTGCCGGAATGAGCGGCGAGGTCGGCTGCCCGCCAAGAACAAAACTATGATCGAAATCGTGTGCATGCGCCGCTGCTCCGTTGACTAGCGCCGCCTGAACCACCGAAGACCGAAACCCCTGTCCGTAAAGGGTCGATTCCGGTTTTGCGTTCTCTCCGCGCGCCAGGTGTCCGAGGATTTGCGCGCTTTCTTCGCGTCCCCCCGCCACGGCGACGCCCAGGCAATCCGCGATGGCCGCCTTTGCGTTCTCCAGCGCCTTCGCTGGAATCGCGTCGAACCGCAAATTTGCAACGAAGGTAGACATCTTCGGCATTAATGAAGGCAGCACCTGAGGCATAGCGAACGCGACGGCTGCGCCGGTAGAGGCTGCAAATATCGTCAAGCCTCCCGCGGTGTACTTACCTGCTGCATCGAAGAACTCTCGGCGGCTGAGTGAAAGGGATTTCTGTCGTTTCATGACAGACATTCTTGTCCGCAACCAGAGCGGCCGCAAGAGAACTCATCGGAATCCGCGGTTCGCGAGGATTGAATGGCGCTACTTCAATGTTGGATGCGGGCTTACATCGTCGAAAAGAAGGTGAACTTTCGGGAGTGAGGGAATCTCACTCCGGTTTCCAGTTCAGGATGACCTTGATCGGCGAGTCTATTGCAGGGGCTGCGAGAACCAGGAATCGCTGACCGTCTGCGGAGACCGCGTATTGTTGGGGGTAGTTGTTAGTGTCCGTGTTCATCGGCGCACGGAACAAGGGCGTGGGAGTTCCGGCTTTGAAACCGTTCGAATCAAATTCCATCGGAATAGTCATCAGTGTGCCGTCGGGCGCGACATAGAAAAGTTCCTTGCCGTCGCGGGCCCAGCGGACCCATGAGCCGCCAGCAGGGGAAAGCTTCGCGGACGTCTGTCCCACGGAGGGCGGCTCAAACGGTCCGTGAATGTGAATCTCGTTGCGTCCGGCGTTCGGTTGAAGCGAACTCGACTGAAACGCAATCCACTTCCCATCGGGAGAGAACTGCGGCCACTGGGCGGCAATAGCCGCCTGCCGTGGGATAATCAAAACCTCCGTCTTATCGTCCGAACGCAACGCCCAGAGGTCCGTAATCGGGTTGCCCTTCCAGAGGAGCAGATACTTGCCATCCCGCGACCAATCCATCGGATGGTTCGTCCCCGGCCTCGATAACACGAGCGTCTCCGCGGCGGGTATGTCAAACGGCTTTTCGTACAACTCGACACCGGTGTTGCTTCGGCTCGAACTGAAGAAAATGCGCGATCCATCGTGAGACCACGCTGGAGAGGTGTCCGTCGCGGGGTCGGACGTGAACGGCGTGAATACGCCGCTGAGTCGATAAACAGAGTTGACCTGCGGGATTTCGTGCGCATTCCTCATGTTGGCTGCGGGCCTGGCAGTGATCTCCGATTGGCTATTCTTTACTGCCTTGCAGGTTGTAACAGGGGATGGGAAGATCTCGGTTCAAAGAAAGCAGAATTCAGGAGATTCGACAATAGTGAAGACGTTAATGCTGCTGGTATTGATGGGCACGATTCCGTCAACGTTCGCTCAAGAGAAGCCCCTCAAGCGTGGGACTTACGCGCACTTCGAAACGTCATTGGGCACATTCACGGCTCAACTCGAAACGCAATTGGCTCCAAAGACAGTCGCAAATTTCATCGCACTCGCTCAGGGCATGAAGGAATGGCAGGATCCAAAGACAGGCGAAGCGGTTACTGGCAAACCGTTCTATGACGGCCTTGTCTTTCACCGTGTCGTCGAAGGAGTGCTGATTCAAAGCGGGGATCCTACAGGCGCAGGCTCGGGTGGGCCCGGCTACACGATTGCGGACGAATTCTCCCCGCAGCTTCGTTACGACAGCGGCGGCATTCTTGGAATGGGAAACCGCGGTCAACCCAATTCCGGCGGGAGTCAGTTTTTCATCACGCTTTCAGCGGTGCCGGAGCTCTACAAGGTGAATACGGCGTTCGGAAATGTCGTTCGCGGCATGGATGTCGTCCGGAAAATCGCGTCGACCCGCACCCGTAACGAACGCCCGGTAGCACCGGTGGCTCTGCAAAAGGTTCGAATTGAAGTCGTGCCTTAATACCGAAGTGCGTACCTGGAGCCGATGAGGCCGTCGCTTTGATTCGTGAATATGTTGGCGATAATGCAGAATGCAGCTCACGAATCCATTTCAAGCCGATTCGATCGATGCGCTGAGCGAGCCCACGACGCTCTAGGCATTCCTTGGTCCGGTTTCGCACGTCAGGAGGGTCAGGCTCCAGACGGTGGGCTTTACCGGCGCAACGCATGAACGTTGGCTCGTTTCGCTCGATTCGGGCGGACACGTCCGGCTCGTCGCGAAGCGAAGCACGGCGACGTGAAAGTCGCCAACTTCGCATTTCCTCCAGATCGCCGTGTCGCGGCCTTTGACTGGGCGATGCTCGGAACCGGTCCCGCGACACTCGATGTCGGCTGGTACGTCGCAGTCAACGCGAGCCGCTCACACGCTCGAAGGACGACCTGCTCGCGTTTTACCGGTCGGAACTCGACGCCTGCCTCAAGACTCCTCTCGCGGCCGAGACCTGGACTGCGCTCGAAAAGGCAGGGATCGTCATCGGGGCGAGAATGCTGCTGTGGTCCAAGGCGCTCGCCCTCGAGGGCGGCCGTACGGGTGCAGATAAAGAGTGGAAGTGGTGGGTAGACCGGCTGGAGGCTGCGCTGTCCTGAGGAATAGCTTCGCTTCCATGTTCTTCTTGTTACCGCGAGTCAGTGACTCTTCGGTTCCATCGCTTACGACAACCTGACTACTTCGACCAAGATGCGGGCCATGTTGAACTAACCGGGGCCTACGCGCGCCGCTTGTCGGTCTGCAGCGAGTTGTTAGGCCGCAGACAGCGCACTGATGGTGACATAGTAACCGTCCGGATCTCGGAGTGAGAGTTCCAAGGTTCCAGTGCTCGGGTTCACCTGGGGTTCCTCTTCGAGTCGCGTCACGAGAGATCGCGCCCTTTGCAGAGCTAAGTCGAAATCATCGACACGAATGAACAAAAGAAGACCGTTGCCAGGCTGGACGTGATCCGGGCTTATTAAGGAGGGGTGGTCGTGGGCACCCCACTCGTGGAAGCAGAGCAAAACTGTCCCATCGGAGTCGAGGATTTGCCCGAAGTAGTCATGGGCGGGAGCCGTCTGCGGAAGTCCAAGCAACGACTGATACCAATTGAAACTGGCATGGACATCGCGAACCCCAATGATTGTCCAGGTGCGCCTCACGCGTGTCCTCCTGCGGCCTAACATCTGAATTAGACGCCCATCTCATCGTGTAAAGAAAGCTAAACGAGCTTCAGAATCCAATGACCCAAGCAGTCGGGAACTCGACAAGGGAGCGTTAGCCCTCACGACGAGGACCACAGACACACAGCGAGGGAAGGCTCGACAACTGTATAGTGTTGTTATACACTGTACAGTTGTGAAGAGCTCTCCACGAATCCATATCGATATCGATTCCGGAATTCCGGCTACCCGGCAAATTGCCGATGCCCTTCGCGTGCAGCTGGTGGAAGGCGCGCTCCGGCCCGGTACGCAGTTGCCTTCCGTTCGCAGAGCTGCGATGGAGTTGGGAGTCCATTTTAATACCGTAGCGGAAGCGTACCGCGTGCTGGCAGCCGAAGGCTGGCTGGACCTTCGGCACGGTCGCGGGGCGCGCGTGGTGGACAGGGAGCCGCGCGCTGCATCGCGAACGGATATAGCAGACTACCGGCGCCGCCTGCGCGAGTTGATTTCCCAAATGCGTGCACGCGGAGTCCCACCCGGGAAGATTGCAGATGAACTCCGGTCATCTGCGGAAGGGCTTGAATCATGATCACAACTGAAGTTACAGACTTCATACGAGGGTGAGGGGAAATGAATATGATACTCATGGTTCCGCTGGTCGCCCATCTCCTGATGAGCCTGGCCTTGTTTTCCATTCCGTATCTGACACGGCGAGAGATCTTGTTCGGTGTCGTGTTACCAGCGGATTTCCGGTCACGCCGGGAGGGACGCCGCGCGATCCGTGTGTTTCAGACAACGGTCGCGATGTCGGCGATTTCAGGACTGTTCTTCATGGTGCTATTGAGGTCGAGATTTGACGCCGTACCCATTTTCGCTTCCGGTGTCATGATGGTTTTGGGATTTAGTGCCTTTGTCATGCAGAACCGGAAGCTCCGGGCGTTCGCGATCCAGCCTCGTCCGGTTCGCGAACTCGAACTGAGCACCGAACCCGAACGCCTTCCGCGCTTCGTTTGGCTGGGTCTTGTACCGCTGGTGATTCTGGCAGCAAGCGCGTTCTACCTTGGCGCTCATTGGGACGACATTCCGGAAAGGCGCCCTGTCCAGTGGGACGTCACTGGTCAGCCTAACGGATGGGCAGACCGCACTCCCGAAGGCGTATATGGTCCGCTCGTTTTCGGCACCGGGATGACTCTCTGGCTGTTCGCTTTCTCGCTCGTTATTTGGTACGGGTCCCGTCGGTCCGAACCGCTGCGGAGACCCGTGTTGGGTGTGTTCATCGCACTGGAATGGGTCGCCGCATTGATGATGGCGGACGTAGCGATGCGAGCTTTTATCCGGTTGCCTCTCGCATTGCTGCCGGGGATATTAATCGCTGTCATCCTGGCCAGCATTGCTTATCTGATCAAAACCAATCGGAATTCGCGAGGCCCGTTGGACGCCACGCCAAACGAGTGCTGGAAGGGCGGGATCATCTATTACAACCCTGGCGATCCCGTGCTGTTCGTCGGACGGCGCGACGGCGCCGGTTTCACGCTCAACATGGGGAATCCATGGAGCTGGGTTGTCATCGGCAGTCCACTGTTGATTACGTTGACAACATTTCTGATCAGACCCTAGCCATTCATGACCGCATAAACGGTCCCTATACCACCCCTGCCCGCCTTAGGTCCCTACGTTCCATCGAACGATACCTGCGCGCACGAATAGGTGATTCGTATGGGTACACGTCACCGGCTGCACCAACCGCAATCACTCACAAGTTCTCCAGTGCATAAATTCGAGGGTATGCAGCGAGGGAGGCGTAGTTGGCGCAAGGGCGATTCTCCCTCGTCGCTCGAAATGCTTTGCGCCTCCGGGCCATACCGGATGTGGAGACGTTCTCCGCGCCGCTCCTCGACGTGAACACAACGGACAAGGAAACAGAGGTTCCCCTGAAATGCAGAAAGAATATTCAAAAGCTGATTCAGGAATACAAGCTCTGGTATGTCGCATTGGGAGTTTTGTGACGTTCCCTGGACAAAATTGCTTGAACCGGATCCCACGGTTGCCCGAGAATCGTGCCACTTTTTCCCGAAAGAGGAATTGATCATGTTTTGGGATCCCGTCCGCGTGGAACTCGTCTACCGATACTGCGTCGTGACCGCTGCCGTCATTGCGTTCATCACCGTGCCTGCCATGATCGTCGTCTACAGGCTCCTGCTGATCAAGCGGAGAACCGACGATCTGCTCACCAACCTTTGGAATGCAAAGTCTATCGAAACCTACATCGACCTCTTCATGCCTCCAGAGGGGGCGGCCCCCCAGAAGAATTCCAGCTATGCGGAACTCAGCAAGGTGGCGAAAGAGGTCTTCTTGCAGATTCATAGCTGGAAGCAGTACGGTATCCCGTTTGTCGTTCTCACGGTGCTCATCGCCATTGTCGTGATCGTGTCCACGTTGTGGTTCGATGCGAAACTCCACAACCACGGCGGTACCATCGGCACAATTCCCGAACCCATCATCATGGCGCTGGTCGGCGCGTACGTCTGGTCCGTTTACGAAATCCTCAGTCGCATCCATACCCGCGACCTTACACCCGACGATCTCGGGGATATCGCGCTTCGGCCGCTTACCGCAATCCCCATCGGTTATACCTTTTCGTTGTTCGCCGCCTCCGGGCTTGAGAGCTCGTTTTCCTTCGTTGCCGCCGCCTTTCCCTTGCGCGACGTTCGCATGCTGTTGCGTAAGAGCGTGCTCAAAAAACTGGATCAGTCCCTTGCCGGGGAGGACTCCCCGCATGCCGGCACTCTCGCCAGCGTCATCGATGGCATGGGCCCGGATACCATCGCCCGCCTGCAGGAGCTGCAGGTGAACACTTACGTGGACCTGGCCTATACCGATCCCATCCGTCTCATGGCCAGAACCGGCTATTCCCTGCGTCAGGTCCTGGTCTGGCTCGATCAG
>Ga0207659_10000617_pt1 | contig 21204 bp, 20 predicted proteins | sample KBSM43metaG_FD_184330 | JGI IMG/M metagenome (GOLD analysis project Ga0207659, IMG submission 184330) | Miscanthus rhizosphere microbial communities from Kellogg Biological Station, Michigan, USA - KBS M4-3 metaG (SPAdes) (version 2) | ecosystem: Host-associated > Plants > Roots > Rhizosphere >...
CCGGTCGGTGTATCGGCTTCGGGGGAAAACGTGTGGACGCGGTACCCCATGCGACGCGCGGCAATCGCGAACATGCGTCCGAGCTGCCCGCTGCCCAGAACGCCGAGGGCGGCGCCCGGCGCGATGACGCGCGTCACGGCAGCCGTTCCTGGCGAACTCTCTCTGTTTGTTCGGCGCGGAAATCGCGCAGCCGCGCGCGCAGATCCGGCCGTGAGTTCGCGAGGATCGACACTGCGAGAATACCGGCGTTGGTCGCCCCTGCCTTGCCGATGGCCAGCGTGCCGACGGGAACTCCTCCCGGCATCTGCACGATCGACAGCAGCGAATCGAGACCCTGAAGCGCGGCGCTCTGAACCGGAACCCCGAGAACCGGCAACACGGTGTGAGCGGCCACCATGCCCGGCAGGTGCGCGGCGCCCCCTGCCCCGGCAATGATGACCTCGATGCCGCGCGCCTCCGCGCCGCTCGCAAATTCCGCCATCCAGACCGGTGTCCGATGAGCCGACACAATGTGCCGCTCGTGCTCGACGCCGAACTGTTCGAGCACGTCGGCGGCGTGCTTCATCGTGTCCCAGTCTGACGAGGAGCCCATGATGACGGCGACCAATGGATGCGACATTGAGAGGAGGGAACCCGAATTTTACCGCGTCCCGCCGCTCCCTGTCGTCGGGGCGGTCAATCCAGCGTCGAGAGCGCGATCAGCCACAGCACGCCGACGACGGCGCCGGCCGAGCCAAGTGCGATCGCGGCGATTTTTCCGCCTGACAGGTTCGATTGCTGCGCGCGCGACAGGGACGCAATCGATCCGTAATTGATCTGCTCCACGCTGACCGGAATCCGCGTTTTGCGCTGCACGAGCACGGCGTCCGGACGCGCCGCGATGAAGGTCGCCTTGAAGTGCTGCCCGTCTCGAAGCCGCACGTCCAGCGCGACACCGCCCTCGAGTTGTTCGGCGAGTGCGCGCCACGCGCTGTCGTCGCTGGACTGCGCCGACGCCGGGATGGACGCGAGCGCCAGGATGAGCACCGCGCTCATCGTCAGTTGAAGAAGCTTCATGACACATCTCCTCAAAAGTCGAACCCAATCCCCCCGCGCCATTGCCATGCGACGGGCCTCTCTGATGACAGCGCGGTCCGGACGTCCGTTCGGACAAACGCATGTGGGCTCACATAGAACTTGAATCCGCCGCTGAGTACCGGCCTTACCGAATAGCTGATGGTGTCGATCGCGGGAACCGCCGGCAGCATCAGGCTCGGCGCGGCTGCCGAGAACCGGACGCTCGACGCCGCGAGTGGATCGGCGAGATGCCGCTCGCGAACCAATTCGACGCCGCCGCCGACAAACGGATGTACCCACTGGTTTTCGAAGAATTGGTACAGCGCGGTCGCGCCGACCGTCATTTCACGCAGCTTGTGATCGCGGTACCGGAGATAGGGAAAACTCTGGCCTGGAACCGGTGTTTCTTCTTCGGCGTCGATGGTTCCCTCACCGCCCATGCCGATTTCGAATTCGCTCTTGAAATGCGGCGTCCAGTAATAACCTCCGGTGCCGTTGACCGCTGCCACCGAATACCAGTGGTCCCAGCGCGACAGTTCAGACTTGTTCCGGTTCAGCATCGAGAGCTGGCCTGACACGTCCCATCGGGTCGCCGCCGGGAGCTTTAGGTGTGTCGGCTGCTGAGCGTAGGCGTCAGCGCTGGATGCCAGCGCCACCAGACAGACAAAGGTTCTAACCGTGTTCATTCCGTCCTCCTGCCCGGTAAGGTGCAGGACGACGGCAAACCGGCTCACACGCCGGTAATTGGCAACCTTGACTGACTCTTACGAACGAGCCTCAGAGACACAGAGGTCTAGAATGAGTGAATGCCGTTCCCGATCAGGAAATAGATTCGAACACTCCGGTCTCGCGATTCTTCCTCACCTTGTCCCACTCGAAGTGCCGTCCATTCATCGCGATGTAGATCCCCGCCGGCAGTATCTGCACGAGCGATAACGCGCTTCCGAGGTTGAACAGCCCATCGGAGCTGCCGAACGCGTACGGAATCATCGCGCCGGTGAGCACGATGGTCTTTCCAGACACTTTTCCGGCGAGCGCCGCCGCCGTCTCCACCATCGTGTCGGTGCCGTGCGTGATGACGATGCAGGATTCGTCGCACTGCTGGCAGTTGCGGACGATGAGGTCGCGATCGGCATCGGTCATCTCCAGACTGTCGATCATCATCAGCGTGCGGATGCTGACGTCTACGTGCGACCGGCCGAGCCGCAGCATCTCCGCCAGGTGCGTGTCCCCGAACGAGAGCTGGCCCCGAATTTCGTCGTAGGTTTTGTCGAACGTGCCGCCGGTCACGAAGATGCGAATCATGATCGGCCTGACGCCTGGACCACGCCTGACACCCGAAACCTGATGCCTGTCACGGATACGACTACTATCTCACCGTGGCCGACACTTCCACACGCGTTGAATCCACCGACCATCTCGTGCGCGGCATCGGGCTGGCGCACGCGACCGCGCTGAACATGATCGACATGATCGGCGTCGGGCCGTTCATCACCATTCCGCTGATGGTGGCGACGATGCACGGCCCACAGGCGATGCTCGGATGGGTGCTCGGCGCCGCTCTGGTGGTCTGCGATGGGATGGTCTGGGCCGAATTGGGCGCGGCGATGCCCCAGGCCGGCGGTCCCGTGCGCTATCTGCGCGCGATGTACCCGGGCCGGCCCGGACGCTGGCTCTCCTTTCTGTTTGTCTGGCAGCTCACCTTCAGCGCACCGCTGTCGATGGCATCGGGCTGCATCGGCTTCGCGCAGTATGCGGGCTATTTATGGCCTGCGTTGATGAACACCATCACGTCGACGAAAATCCCGATCCCAATTCCCGGCGTCGGGACGACGACGATTGAGTTCACCATCACCAACGGAACGTTTCTGGCCATGGGTGTCGCCGCCTTTGCGGTTCTGTTGCTGTACCGGCGCATTACCGTCATCGGCCGGATGGCTGCGCTCCTCTGGGTCGGCGTCGTCGGCACGACGCTCTGGATCATCGCGTCGGGCGTCACACATTTCAGTGCCGCGCAGGCGTTCGCGTTTCCGACGGGCGCATGGGATCTGTCGCCGGCGTTCTTTACGGGCCTTGGCGCCGCGCTGCTGATCGCGGTGTACGACTACTGGGGGTATTACAACGTCTGCTACCTCGGGGCCGAGATTCGCGACCCGGCACGTGTCATCCCGCGCGCCATCCTGCTGTCGATCGGGGGTGTCGCCGCGATGTACCTGACGATGAACATCTCGATCCTCGGCTCGATGCCGTGGCAGGAGGTGGAGAAATCGAGCTTTATCGCTTCGGATTTCATGGCGCGCATCTGGGGGCCGCGCGCCGCTGCGATCGTGACGGTGCTGATGTTATGGACCGCCTTCGCCTCGGTGTTCTCGCTGCTGCTCGGCTACTCGCGGGTACCGTACGCCGCAGCGCTCGATGGCGACTACTTTCCGGTGTTCGCGCGCCTCCACCCGAAATACCAGTTCCCACACGTCTCGCTGCTGGTCCTCGGGGGCGCAGCCATCATCTTCTGCCTGTTCCGTCTGGCCGATGTGGTGACGGCGCTGGTCGTCATCCGCATCATGACCCAGTTCCTCGCGCAGACCCTCGGCATCATCGTCCTACGCACGCGCCGGCCGGACTTTCCCCGGCCGTTCAGAATGTGGCTCTATCCGCTCCCCGCACTGCTGGCCTTCGCCGGGTATGTCTACACGATCGTCATGAGACCGAAGTCGATCGAATCCATCAGTCTGGCGCTGCTCGTCGTCGTGGTGGGGACGATTCTGTTCTGGGCGCGACAGCGGTGGGCCGAATCAACGCCCAATGCGCAAAGCTCGATGCGCAGTGCTCAATAAAAGTTCGAAACCTTCATCACAACGCCGCGGCGCGATCATGCCTCCGCCGGCCTGCCTCCTCGATCTGCTGCTGCGCGGCCTTGAGCCACGCGTGGTCGAGATGCAGCAACTCACGTGCGGCCTCCAGCGCGCGGGACGTCTCGGATGGCGCAGGACCGCCGAGTGTGCGGCGAGCCTCGACGAAGTTGCGTGCACTGAGAATGCGCGTGAGCTCCTCGTCGGTGTACCCCAACGACGTCGGTGGGACAACACCAGACAACAAACCGGCGGCGATCGAGTGCGCCATCGTGAACGAAAGGTTCTGATCGCGCACGAGGCGATCGGCAAGCTCGGTCAGCGTCGTGCCGCTCTCGGCGGCATGCGACTGCATCCGGTCCACATTCAGCTCGGCGCCACGGATTGATATGGCCAGCAGCGCAACCGCGCGCTGTGCATCGTGGAACATCGCTGCCACGAGCGGCTGCAAATCGTCTTCCGTATCGACAATGTCGCCAAACGGCGTGTTGTGAACGGCGATCGTGATCGCCAGCGCTTCACCAAGCGCTTTGCTCGTAATCGCGCGCGCGTGCTCGAGTGCGACAGGGTTCCGCTTCTGCGGCATGATGCTGCTCCCCTGAACGAGACCGTCCGCCAGGCGCATGTACCCAAACTCCCGCGTACACCACTGCAGGAGGTCCTGGACGACGCGGCCCAGCCCGACGAGCATCACCTGCGTCGCGCTCACGCTCTCGAGCAGGTAATCCACCGTGGCGATGCTGCCGTAGGTGTTGCCGGTGGGCAGATCGAAGCCGAGCAGATCGCTCGTCAGCTGCCGATCGATGTCAAAACCGGTGCCCGTAATCGCACACGACCCGAGGGGGCACTTGTTCGTTGACACGTATGCCGCTCTGAGCCGGACGTGATCGCGTTCGAGCTGCTCGCTGACGGCCAATAGATAGTGCGCAATCGTCGTCGGCTGTGCCGGCTGGGTGTGCGTCAGCGCAGCAAACACGGTTTGACGATGCTGCAAGGCGAGCTCGATCAGCGCACTCCGCAGGTCGAGCGCCACTGTCGCGAGCGCAGCGATGAACTCCCGCTGGCGCATGCGGTACATCGTCATGTCGATGTCGTTGCGGCTTCGCGCGATGCGGAGCCGGCCGGCGATCTCTTCACCGCACGCCGCGACAATATTCCGCTCCACATGGAAGAACAGATCTTCACAAGAATGGTCGTACGGGGCGGTCTTGAGATCGGCGACCGAAATCGAACCCAGCGCATTGCGCAACGCGCGGGCATCCGCTTCGGTAATGATTCCGCGGGCGCGCAACATCACGAGATGCGCGTAATTGATTTCGAGCAGCGGCGACAGGAAGAGGGCTTTCGCTTCTTCGAAGTGCTCATGCAAGACGCGTGAAACGTATTCGGGATCGAAGGCCACGGGGCTCATTCTGGACTATGCGCGCGCAGCGACCTCTCCGCGCAACCACCCATCGAATACCCGACGTTGAGCCTCTGTCGCGGACGGATTCAGTTCGAGGCGCCACGCTTTCTGAGGTTCCACGCCAAAGGTCGTCGGAATGCGCACAAGCTGCTCACGGCGCGCCACAAGAACGGATACCTTGTCGCCGCTCCTGTACTGGTCGAGACGGTTTTCGAGCCGGTCGACGCGCACGCGGAACTCGTCGATCGCGAGGATCTCATCGTCCACGTTCAGGCCGGCAACATCTGCAGGCGAACTTCGCTGGACCTGCGTAATCACGAGACGGCCGTTGTCGTTTCTGGTCGTGACGCCCAGCCACGGTCTGGATGCCCGATCCGCCGGCTGCTGCGCAGCCGGTCTGAACCGCAGACCAAAGGCATCGAGCGCTTCCGTGTAGTCAAGCTCCGAGGTGCCCTCAACTGCCGATTCCCAGAATCCCTGCAGGCTTCGGCCGGCGACCTGCTCGATAACGGCGCGAAATTGTTCGGGCGTATACCCTCGGGGGCCGGAGAACTTCTCATACGCCAATCGCATCACGTCGTCGAGCGACTTGGCGCCGTTGGTCGCCTTGCGGATCCTTGCGTCGAGAAGAAACGCGATGACGGTTCCCTTCGTGTAGTAGCTGACCGACGTGTTGTTCGAGTTCTCGTCAGGTCGGTAGTACTTGATCCAGGCATCGAACGACGCCATCTCTGCGGACTGCACGAGTCGGCCCGGCGTGGTCTGCAACAGCTCGATCGTGCTCGACAGGTCCTCGAGGTACTCCTCTCGCGTCTGCAGCCCCGCCCGCAGCACCTGCAGGTTAGCGTAGTAATCGGTGAAACCTTCCGCGATCCACAGGCTGCGCGTGATGTTTTCGTTCTCGTAATCGAACGGACCGAGCTCGGCAGGGCGTAACCGCTTGACGTTCCACGCGTGGAAATATTCGTGGCTGGCCAGTTCGAGCCAGCCGACATACGCACGGCGAGTCCGTGTGGACCAGCGGTTAGTCATCAACACCGTCGAGTTCTTGTGCTCGAGACCCCCGCCGGATTCGGTGATCATGTTGAAGAAGATGTAGCGGTCGTACGGCAGAAATCCCCAGAGCCGGCGGTCCTCCTTGACGATGGCCTCCAGGTCTCGCGCTGCGCGGGCGCCATCGAACACGCCCCCCTCGCCTACGTTGACGAGCGAGTGTTTCTTCCCGTCCACCTCGAAGTCGTACACCGCCGGATTGCCAACGACGATTGGAGAGTCCACCACCGTGTCGTAATCAGGTGCCCGATAGCGGTGTTCGCCGCCGTTCATTGGCGGCAGAGCCGTGACTGATCGTTTCCAGCCTTCGGCGGGGTTGATCACGATCTCGTGCGGCCGCGGCGTCAGGTCGGCAAGCGTGATGAACGTCGGCGCTCCGTTGAGCAGCGCGAAGTCGGCTTCCACCCAGTTGGTTCGCACCGACATTTCACGACAGTAGACGCGATATTTCACCGTGACCGTGGGGGCACCGCCGGTCGTAATCCGCCAGTGATTCTTCTTCGACTTGTCCACGTCGAGGGGGCGGCCATCGGGTCCGGCAGCGGTCACGGCTTCGACATTTCGTGCGTACTCGCGAACCAGATATGAGCCTGGCGTCCAGACCGGCATCATCAGTTCGACGTCGGGCCGGCGTCCGGTCGGAACCGTCGCGGTGATCTCAACGTAGTGAGTTTGTGGCGCCGGGAAACTCAGCGTGTAGCGAATAGGCTCCGGCGCGCTCTGCGCGCGCGCCGCGGCGGCATGCATCATAAGAAACAGGGCGACCCAATACTTTGCGGCCATGTCGCGATTCTATAGAATCCGATCGGTTTTGTTCCGAAAATACATCTTCTCGCTGGATCACAAAGTCATCGGCCTGCAGTACGCGCTGACCAGCCTCTGCTTTCTCCTGATTGGCTTCTCGCTCGCCGTGGTCTTCCGGTGGCAGCTCGCCTATCCCGGTCAGCCAGTACCGATCATCGGACGCTGGCTCGGTGAGCTGAATGCCCCGGGCGGCGTCGTGCTTCCCGAGTTCTACAACCAGCTGGTCGCCATGCACGGCACCATCATGGTGTTCCTCGCGGTCGTGCCGCTGTCAGTCGGCGCGTTCGGCAATTACCTCATCCCGCTACAAATCGGCGCGCCAGACATGGCATTTCCGCGGCTGAACATGGCGAGCTACTGGACCTACCTGGTAGGGGGACTCGTGATGCTCGTCAGCTTCTTCGTGCCTGGCGGCGCCCCGAACTCCGGCTGGACGTCATATCCGCCGCTCGCGGATTTCGCGACGCTGGGGCAGACGTTCTGGTTGGTTGGAATGTTTCTGCTGATCGTGTCGGCGTTATTTGGCTCGGTCAACACGATCACGACCATCGTGCAGCTGCGCGCGCCGGGACTCACATGGTTCCGCCTGCCCTTTTTCATCTGGGCCCAGCTGGTCACGGCATTCCTGCTCCTACTCGCGTTTCCACCCCTTCAGGGTGCGGCCATTCTGCAGTTTGCCGATCGGGTGCTCGGCACCAGCTTCTTCCTGCCGTCCGGACTGTTCTCGGGCGGCCAGGTGGTGAATCGTGCCGGCGGCGGCAATCCGCTGCTGTGGCAGCACCTTTTCTGGTTTCTGGCGCACCCCGAGGTGTATGTGCTGATCCTGCCGGCGATGGGGATCGTCGGCGAGATCATCGCCAACAACACGCGCAAGCCGCTCTGGGGCTATCGCGTCATGGTCTACGCCATCATCTTTCTCGGGTTCATGTCGTTCGCCGTCTGGGCACATCACATGTTCCTGACGGGGATGGGTACCGTCATCAGCGCGTTTTTTCAGACGACGACGATGATCATCTCGGTGCCGTCGGTAATCATCCTGACCGCGTTGCTGCTGTCGCTCTACGGCGGATCGATACGGTTCAACACGCCGATGCTGTTTGCGCTGGCGTTTCTGCCGATGTTCGGGATTGGCGGGCTGTCAGGATTGCCACTTGGACTGGCCGCAAGCGATATCCCGCTGCATGACACGATGTATGTGGTCGGCCACTTCCACTACGTTGTCGCACCGGGCACCATCTTCGCCCTGTTCGCGGGCATCTATTACTGGTATCCGAAGATTACCGGCCGAATGATGAACGAAGCGCTCGGCTGGATTCATTTCGCCGGGTCGTTCATCTGCATGAATGGCATCCTGTTTCCGATGCTCATTCTTGGCCTCGCCGGCGTGAATCGCCGCCTGTATGACGGGGGCATGCAGTATGCCCTCGCCAAGCCGCTGCACGGTGTTCAGGTCGGGATGTCGTACGCGGCGTGGGCGTTGGCGCTGTTTCAGCTGCCGTTCATCTGGAATGTGTTTGCGAGCCTGAAGTTCGGACGCGTTGCCAACGTCAATCCATGGCAGGCCACGACGCTCGAATGGGTGGCCGCGCCGACGCCGCCGATCGCCCACGGCAATTTCGAAACGATCCCTGCGGTATACAGACCCGCGTACGAGTACAGCGTTCCAGGCGCGGCCGACGACTTCGTACCGCAGAACAGCACGAGCGTGTGATGGAGATTCCCTACACCGCCTCCGTCCGGCCCGACACGGGTGTGACAAACCAGAAGCTGGGAATGTGGCTGTTCCTGGCGTCGGAAGTGATGCTGTTCGGATCACTGTTCTCGTCCTACGCCCTGCTGCGAAGCGGCGCCATGTCGTGGCCAGATCAGTCGTCCATCGTGAACGTACCGCTGGCCACGGTGAATACGGTGGTGCTCATCGCCTCGAGTGTGGCGATTCTGCGTGCTGTCGCCGCGTTGCGCGGTGGAAACGTCGCGCGGTTTCGCGCGCTCATGGTGGCGACCGCAACGCTCGGCATCGTCTTTCTTGCAATCAAGTCGGTCGAATATCGGGGCGAGCTTGCGGAAGGCCTCAGACCATCCACGAGTAATTTCGTCGGTCTCTATTTCGTGATGACGTTTCTTCATGCCATGCACGTGACCGGCGGCGTGCTCGTCAACGGGTTTCTCTGTGGCCCGGGCATGGTCATGAACCGGCATGACGCGCCGAGGTTTCTCGGTCGCGTCGAAGCCGCGGCGCTTTACTGGAATTTCATCGACGTGATCTGGATCCTGATGTTCATCGTCTTGTACTTGTTGTGATTTGGGTCTTGGATTTGGGACTTGGGATTTGGGATTTATGAACTGTCCAGTGTGTTTCAACGCGTCGGCGGCTGACGAGACCGTCCGCACGAGCCTGAATCTCGGGATTCTCGTCCTGCTGGGCGTGACAGGCGTCGTCCTCGCGGGTTTCCTGAGGTTCATCGTATCGATCGCGAGGCTGTCGAAGGCGGACGTCAAGGTCCGTGCTGAATCGGCGGTCGTGGAGGCGGGCCTGCAGGCCCGCCTACCTGTGTAGATGCTCCGCTGGCTCGGACTACCCGTCGACGCCTCCGCCCATGGGCCGCGGATTGATCTGATCATCGTGCTCGTTCACTGGCTCATGCTCGCGATGTTCGTCGGCTGGATGATTTTTTTCATCTACGTTCTCGTCCGCTTCCGGCGCGGCGCGCATCCGAAAGCGCGTTACGAAGGCGCTTCCGGCCGACTCGCTCGCCTCGCGGAGATTGGCGTCGTCGCCGCTGAAGTCATCCTCCTGGTGTTCTTTTCCATCCCGACTTGGAGTGCCCGCGTCGACGCGTTTCCCGCGGAGCAACAGGCGACGGTTGTCCGTGTGGTCGCCGAGCAGTTCATCTGGAACATTCAGTATCCGGGCGCCGACGGCGTGTTCGGCCGCACGCGTCGTGAACTGGTCGGACCCGACAATCCGCTCGGCCTCGACATCACCGATCCAGCGGCACGCGATGACGTGTGGACACAGAATCAATTGAATCTGCCGATCGGCCGGCCGGTGATTGTGCACCTCTCCAGCAAAGACGTGATTCACAGCTTCGGCCTGCCTCAGATGCGGATCAAGCAGGACGCGATTCCTGGCGTCGAACAGCGCCTCTGGTTCACGCCGACGAGAACGGGCGAGTGGGAGATCGCGTGCTCGCAGTTGTGCGGCCTCGGCCACTACCGCATGCGCGGGTTCTACACCATTCAGACGCAGGCTGATTTCAACGCCTGGCTCGCGAGTCAGCCGACCGGCCTCTGACCGGAACGATCCAATCGATTCACACGTTCAAGTTTCAACCTGATGAAGCACCTTTCACACGTGTCCATTGGTGCGTCTGGCTCGCATGGATGCGCTTTCTCGACACGTCAGTGTTTCTTCAGCGCTTTCAAATATTTGCGCCGCAAACGTGCGAATGATGCTGATGCGCAAATGAGGGCGAAACGAACTGGCCCGCCGCTTGCTCAATCTCGGGGGTAAGGGCACCTGGCCCGCGAGAGGAGATTGAATGGCGAGGAAAGCGATCCCCGCACACCCGACGCGTGACCGGACCCGCGACAACGAGTCGCTGCTGCTCCGATCCGCGGAGTCGCTCGGTCGCATGATCGGATCGCTGCAACGGCAGCTTGACGTCGCGACCGGCCGGCTTCACGCAGGCAAGCCGAATGGAAGCGGCCGGAAGAGAGTGGCCGCTGCACGAGGCAGCGCGAAGGCAAAGAGCGGGATGACGGGTACGCGCGCGGTGGCGCGCAAGAAATCGTCGGCGCGGAAGAGCACGAAGAAGCGCTGACCGGGCCCTCCTGCTGTCGCCGGTATAATCCGGCACGGCAGGAGGATCGTGTCTCGACCGCGACATCGCGCAGTTGCACGCACCGCATCTGCAGCGACCCTCCCCCCGATTTATCGCGACTCCGACCTGCTGCAATCATTTTTGAGCGATGCGGCTCATGTCCCGGGCGGCACCGCGGACGGCGTCGTGTTTCCACGTGACGTCGCCGAAATCGCATCCGTCGTGCTTGCTGCGAAACGTGTCCTGCCGGTCGGCGCGCAGTCCTCGCTGACCGGTGGCGCGACGCCTCGAGGCGACGTCGTGCTCAGCACACGAGGCTTGTCGGACATCGCGGAGCCAACCCGCGGCACCGTGCGCGTCGGTGCCGGGGTTCCGCTATCCGAGCTGCAGCGGTTTCTTGCCGCACGCGATCTCTACTACCCGCCGGTGCCGACCTTCGATGGGGCATTCGTGGGCGGCACGATTGCCACCAACGCCGCGGGCGCCGCGACGTTCAAATACGGCGTCACGCGCGATTGGGTCAGCGGCTTGACGGTCGTACTGGCTGACGGATCGATCCTCGACATTTCGCGCGGCGATGTGCGCGCGTCCGTTGAAGGCATCATCGAGATCGAGACGAGCGCACGTAAATTGATCCGTCTCAACACCCCGACTTATCAGGTACCGGCGCTTCCGAAGGTATCAGCTGGCTACTTCACGCAGCCGCACCTCGACCTGGTCGATCTGTTCGTCGGCTCCGAAGGAACGCTCGGCGTCATCGCAGACGCCACGCTGCGCGTCAAGCGCCGCCCGCTACGGTGTGTCGCGCTGATCGTGTGCAGTTCCGAAACGCAGGCGATCGCCGTCACGGCGCGGTTGCGTGTGGAAGCCGCGGCCGCCGCGGACCCGCTCGACGTTGCGGCAATCGAGTACATGGACGCGAGATCGCTCGGGCTCGTCGACGAATCGACATTCGTACACGCCGGCATTCGACGACCCGTTGACGCCTCAACGATGCTGCTCGTGCAAATCGAAACCGAAGGCAACCTCGACGCGCCGCTAGCGCGGCTGCAGAATCTTCTGCAGATCACCGGCATCGCCGACGATCCGGTCGTCGCGCTGCCGGGGGACGAGCGCACCGCCACGCGGCTGTTCGAACTGCGCGAGGCAGTGCCCGCAGCCGTCAATGCGCGCGTCGCCGCGGCCAAGGCGCAATTCGGCGAGGCAATTCAAAAAGTGGCGGGCGACTTCATCGTGCCGTTCGACGCGCTCGCCGAAGCGTTGGCACTCTATCGCGAGGCATTCGAACGACGCGGCCTCGACTACGCGATCTGGGGGCACATTTCAGACGGCAACCTGCATCCAAATGCGATTCCGCGTTCACTGCAGGATATCGAGAAGGGACGCGATGCGCTGCGCGAGATGGCGCGCGGCGTGATGGCGCTTGGCGGCGCTCCGCTTGCCGAACATGGCGTCGGCCGAAATTCGCTCAAACAGCAGTTTCTCACAGACATGTACGGCGAGCGCGGGATCGAGCAGATGCGTGCCGTCAAGCACGCGCTCGATCCGGATGGAAAGTTTGCCGTTGGGGTGTTGTTTCCGTGAGCGCCGCGTCTAGACGAGCAGACTGATGGCGGTCGCCGCGAGCCCCGCGATCAGCAGCCACAATGGCAGCGCACCCGCGTCCGCGCGTTCCGGTTTATCGATCCGTTCTGCACTCACACGCCCCTGCGCGGCGAATGCGGCAGCCAACGAGCCGAGCAGCAGCAGCCAGCCGGCGCCGAGCATCACGCGCGACGGCACGCTTGCCTGATGCATGAACAGCACGGCGATCGACGCAATCCATCCCACCAGCGCGGTTCCCGCCAGCAGACGCAGGCGCCCGATCTCCCGATCGATCGTCTGCCGCCGCAACTCCAGACGAAGCGCTTCCTCCGCTCGACGACGTTGCTCCTCGATCTGCGCGCGCTCGAGTTCGAGGCGCGCGTGATCGCGATCGAACGCCTCCTTGAGCGCGGCGACGACAACGTTGGTCAAGCGTGTTTCGATTTGCCCGGCGAGGCCCTGAGCGGCGGTCGGCGACAGCGACGTTTCCGGCTTGGAACCAGCCGAGGAGTCCTTGAGACGACGCGCGGCATCGCGAAATGCAATTACCGCGTCGTAGGCCCGGAAGAGATTGGTGAGATTCATCAACGTGGTGCGTTCAAAAGGTGTTCCCCGCGCGCGAACTCAGCCAGGCGTCCCGAAAACGGCGCTGGGCCTCGGTGAGCGCTCGACCCGCCTGTTCGGCAGCAACGACGTCGAGGGTCGGATCCGCGACGGTTCGAATCGTTGCCATCAACGGCTGCCCACGGCCGCGGTGCAGGTACGTAACGGTCAACGCGTTCCCGGGCGCGGCGTCGCGAATCGCCGCGTCGACCTCTTCGGCACTTCTTATTGGCTTTCCACCGATCGCCGTGATCACATCGTCGCGATCGAGGCCGGCACGATAGGCCGGTGAATCTGCCGGAACCGCCCCAGCGATACGCACGCCGGCCGGCGAATCCTGCAGGCGCAGCTGCCCCGCGAACCCGGATTGCGGGGCATGCGGCCGCACCGCCAACCCGGCTGCCGCGAGCAGCCGAGCGTAATCCGGCACCTCGTGTCCCTGGATGAAGCGCGTAAAAAAGTCGTCCGCGAACGCGCGGTCGCCGGCAACTGTCGCCAGGACCGCCTTCGCATCCGTCATCGTGTAAGGATGATCCACGTACCCCGGCGCGTGACCGCCAGGTTTGCCGAACTGCCGCCACATCGCGCGCATGAAATCGTCGAGCGTGATCTTGCCGTCGCTGCGCTGCCGAAGCGTCAGGTCGAGACCAAGCGCAATCGACTCGCCCCACGTGTAGTACGAGATGAACGTGTTGTCGAAGTTGGTGCGATCGATTGACGTGGCGGCGTCGACAAACGGCGCCATCTGGCTCATCTCCTCCGCCGTGTGAATCTGCCGACCCGGACTGAACGTGACCTCGTTAATCGCAGCGGCAATGGTGGCGGTGAACTCGGAAAGCCGCGTCAATCCCGCGCGCTGCAGCACGAGCGGGCCATAGTAGTTGGTGAAACCTTCTGCCAGCCACAGCTCGCCCGACATGTTCGCATCGTCAAAATTGAACGGTTCGAGCGACTTCGGACGGATTCGCTCGACGTTCCACGAATGAAAGAACTCGTGCGACAGCGTGCTGATCAGGCCCGCGCGATTGGTTCGAAGCGAGGACGAGGACGCCAGGATGGTGCTGTTGCGATGCTCCATGCCGTCGCCGTTGGCCCAGGGCAGATAATCGGCGATGAAGGTGTAGGTGCCGCCGTCGTACGGCGCGAACTCGCCATACACGCCGCGCTCCTCTCGAACGATCTTCTCGACATCGCGTACAAGTCCGTCGAGCTCCGCTTCATCTCCCTCGTGATGGATGGCGATCCGGAACATGGGCTGGCGCTGACCATCAGCGACCGTAAATGCGCGGAGCGCAAACGAGCTGAGCTCTGACGGGCTGTCCATCAGATATTGCAGGTTCGGCGCCGTGAAGGTCTGCGCATCGGGTCCAGGGAACAGCTGCGTGGCCACACGCCAGTTGGATCCTGCTGGCGGCTCGAATCGCACATTCAGAGGACGTGTCTCCAGGCCACGGGCCCAAATCACAACGGCCGGCATGTTGATGTGTGCGTGAGCGAGATCGATAGACAGGTACGTTCCGTCGGTCCGGTCGCCAAAGACGCGATACCTGAGACGAACGGTCGAAGGGTGAGTCGTCACCACCCACTGCTGCGGAGCCGTGTGTGTCGTGGCAAGCGACGCCCCTCCCGAATCGGTCACCTCCAGGTCGAATACGTTTTTCGCGAACTCGTGAAGTGCGTAGCGCCCCGGCGAAGCGCGGCTCATGTGCAGCTCGAGCGGATCAGAAGGCAAGTCGGGAAAAGAAACCTCCACCTGCATCCATCGGTGCTCGGGCTCCGGGAATGTAAACCGATAAGAAACAGGAGCCTGCGCGAAGACCGGAAGGTTGATCAGGAGCAGCAGTGTTGTCGCGGCGAAAATCCTCATGAGAGACCAGATTAATTCTGCCGCATCCGCAAAGGAGCGGTATAAACGAAATCAATGAGCATCGCCGTTGCCGTTCCTGCATCCACCGTCGTCCTGCTCAGGGGCGATCACCCGTTCGAAGTGTTTCTGGTACGACGCAGCGACAGCGTCGCGTTTCTGGGCGGCGCACACGTGTTCCCGGGCGGCCGCGTCGATCCTGCCGACCGTATCCATGACGTCGTCGGTGGTGTCCGCCTTCAGGCCGACTCATTTGTGGCCGCGACCGAGAACCTCACGTCGCGTATGCCCGACGTGCCGGCGGACGTCGTCATCGCGCACCACGTGGCGGCCGTCCGCGAATTGTTCGAAGAGGCGGGCGTCCTGCTGGCGCGGCCGCTGACCGCTGCGTCGGTGCAGCGGCTCACCGCGGACCGGCGCGAACTTCTCGCGGGGCGAATCACGTTCGGAGACATCGTGCGGCGCGAGCGCCTGCATCTGGCGCTCGATGAACTGGCGTATTTCGCCCACTGGGTCACGCCGGAGATCGAAATCCGTCGGTTCGACACACGCTTTTTCATCGCACGCGCACCCAAGGGGCAGACGCCGATTCACGACGCGGGGGAGACCACGCACAGCGAGTGGGCCGAACCGGCACGCGCGATCGAGAGCTGCCGCGCCGGCGTCATCTCACTGCCGCCGCCGACCTGGACGACACTCCAGATGCTCGCGCGGTTCGAATCGATCGACGCCGTATTCGACTGGGCGCGGCGGAAGCCGATTCCGCGCGTGCAACCGCGATTCGAGAAGCGCGGCGGCCAAACGCTTCTCTTTTATCCTGGTGATCCGATGTACCCGCCGGTAGAAGGATTCGACGCCACCGAGACCAGATTCGTGCTGGAAAACCGGCGCTGGATGCCGATCACGCCGGATTGACAATCGGCAACGGACGGCCGGTCTCGTACCTCCGCATCGTCCGCAGCACAACGTCAACCATCATGTCGAGGAACAACGGATCGTCGTTGACGGCCGCCGCGCGGACCATCGGCAGCCCGAGCGACGTGCAGACGTCTGCCGCTTCGCGATCCAGGTCGTAGAGCACTTCGATGTGATCGCAGAGAAAACCGACGGGACAGATCACGGCTGCAGCGAGTCCCTGTGCGTGTTCGCGGCGGAGGTAGTCGCAGACGTCGGGCTCGAGCCACGGATCCTGTGGACGGCCGCTTCGGCTCTGGTACACCAAGGCCCAGGGCAGTCCTGCCTGCTCGGCGATCGCCGCGCACGACACCGACAGCTGATGCTCGTACTGCGAAGCGTCAGCCATCGACTTTGGAATGCTGTGCGCAGTAAAGACGATGCGCGCATTCTCACGCACGTCGTCTGGAAGCCGCTTCACGGCCTCGCAAATGTGTAACGTATTGGCAGCAACGAACTGCGGGTGATCGAACCAGCTGTCGACGAAGGTGATGTCGACGTGACCGCCTGCCTTTTGGAGCGCCTCCTGCGCCGACGCGACGTTCTCGCGGTACTGCTGACAGCTCGAGTAGGAATGATGAGCGGCGGCGATGAAGCCAATCGCGTTGCGGACTCCATCCGCATGCATCTTCTTCAGGGTATCGGTCAGGAAGGGATGCCAGTTACGCATGCCGACGTGGACGGGCAACGGGTGGCCCACGGCAGCAAGTCGTTCGCGCAGGCCATCGGCCTGCCTCTGAGTCAGCTCAGTCAGCGGTGATACCCCGCCGAACAACTCGTAGTGATGCGCGACCTCTTCAACGCGCTCGGGGCTGACTCTGCGGCCGCGCAGTACATTTGCGAGGAATGGACGAATATCGTTCGTTCCCTGGGGGCCACCGAAGGACACGATGAGCACGGCATCGAACATCGGAGGTGTCGGAGAGTTCCTGAACGACTCGAACTCTTTGCATTCTCTCCGACGCAACTACGCCGCGCAACTTTCAACGACCTCCGATCGGAGTTCGCTTCAGTGGCCAGCCTTGGTGTGCAGCTTCTCGAGCGCCGCCTTGAAGGCGTCGCGGTGGCCCATTTCGTCCCGCCGTATTTCCTCGAAGAGCGACGCGGCCGCGGTATCACCCGCTGAACGCGCTTGCTCCGCGAATTCGCGGTACATCGTCTCGATTTCGTACGATTCGCCCGCGATTGCATCCTCGAGATTCGCGGCATTGTCGCCGACCAGGTGCGCGAGGTCAGCCTCTTCCTGGAGGTGCTCGAATCGCTCAACCTTCGCGGCGCGCTCGAACAGATCGGCGAGTTCGTTGTTTCCACTCTTGCGCGCGTGCTCGCCATATAACTGGTACTTCGCCGCAGCGAACGCTTCGCCCTGCATGGCCGTCTTCAGATGATCGCGTGTTGCCGACGTCACCGGACCAGTTTCACCAGATGCCGTCATCGCCGCCAACGCGCCGATCACGACCGCCAGCAGCACACCTGATAGCAGCGTCAGTCTCATGGCAACTCCTTACGGAGTATCACTGCAACTGATTTGCCGCTGATTACGCGATGAAACGCCAATTTTCGAACGGGTCGGCCGGAGGCAGTCACGAGATTCGGTGATGACTATGCGCGTCGGTACGCCTAAGACGCCACGGGTTTGACGGTCGTCAGTACTTTGCGGCATCGGCCGACTGCTGTTTCAGGAGCTCGACGAGCTTCTCGCACGCGGCATCGCACGCCGGCGTCGCGCCAGGTGCCGCCGTGGATGTCGTCGACGATAGGGGAGCGGCGTCTGGTCGTTGCACGGCAAGATACAAATCGTATGTACCGGCAAATGCGGGCGGTTCCGCGAGGTGTATGGGTATGACGCCCGGTGCGATACCGCCCGTTTGATAGGTTGATGCGTACGCGGCTCACCTTTCCGGTACGCGAGAGGCGGAATGCCGCCGCCAGTGTCTGCGAATCGCCGAAGTCGTTAGCGGCCGGGTACCTGGCCCAACGGGTTTACATTCGGCGGCGATGATGGCGCGGCAAATGGATTCGCGCCAGGCGGAATAGCACCCCTGATCCAAGGGCACTGCTTCCCGTAGGCGAGCTCGTACTGCGAAGCGTCAGCCATCGACTTTGGAATGCTGTGCGCGGTAAACACGATGCGCGCATCCCTCCGCACGTCGGCTGGAAGCCGCTTCACGGCGTCGCGAATGTGCGCCGCGTTGGCAGCAACGAACTGCGGGTGATCGAACCAGCTATCGACGAAGGTGATGTCGACATGACCGCCTTCCTGGTGGAGCGCCTCCTGCGCCGACGCGACGTTCTCGCGGTACTGCTGACAGCTCGAATACGAATGGTGCGCGGCGGCAATGAAGCCAATGGCATGCCGCACGCCGTCCGCATACATCTGCTTCAATGTGTCCACGAGATACGGGTGCCAGTTGCGCATGCCAACGTAGACGGGTAGCGGGTGGCCCGCAGCCGCAAGCCGTTCGCGCAGGCCGTCGGCCTGCCGCTCGGTGAGTTTGGTCAGCGGTGAAACGCCGTCGAACAACTCGTAATGATGCGCGACCTCTTCGACGCGTTCAGGCGTCACTCGTCGTCCGCGGAGCACGTTGGCGAGGAAGGGGCGGATGTCGTCGCGCCCCTGAGGGCCGCCGAATGAGATGAGGAGAACGGCGTCGAACATCTTCAATCTTCGATGTGCAGTTTGAGTATCTCAAATGCAATCGAAGAAGGATGATGTCCGACTCTGATCAATACGAGATCAGTGCGTACCCGGCAAGGCCAGCGCCGCCTGGATAGTTTTCGTATCCGCAATTACTCAGGTATAGGTCGTAACAAACCTGTTGCGAATAACCACCCCTTCCACCCGTTGTGCCGACTGGAGCAACCGATCCAGTTATGGCTCCTCCGCCTGGGCCCGCGGAGTAGGTGTATATCGTGCCATCCGAGGGGTAATAAATAGGCTGAGGTGGTTTCCCATCGAGGCCGGCAAGTGCGACGACTCCTGATGCACTGGATTTGCGACCACCGGTTCCGTCACCCTTTCCGCCGTCGGCTTCTCCCAGGACGTTACCCTGCAGCATCAACTGCGTCGAGGAACCATTGGCGCCGTTCATAGGCGAGCTGGAAGCGGTGCCAGCTGCTCCTCCCGCTCCTCCTGCGCCGAGGACAATGCGAAGATTTGCACCCTGGGACACTGCCACCACGATACGCGTGTACGCTCCACCGCCTCCTCCGTGACCGACTGGTGGCGCACCTGAACCGCCAGCCCCAGCGCCCCAGAGTTCGACTGTCACGCGAGTCACACCATTCGGCACCGTAAACGTTCCAGACGTCGTAAATGCTTGTCTCCCCGGGGTAGTGGTCGTCGCCGATACCGGCGCTGCCGCTACTCCCGAGAACGGGCTCACGACCGACGCAGTAGCCGTTGGCCATTTGTCGAACGCCGTCACGACGGGCAGGCTCGCGATACTCCACGTTTGCGTGCCCGCCGAAATTCCTTTCACCGTGTACGTCGTGCCCGTGACTTGCACTCCGTTGTTGGTCCCAGGCCCACCAACCATGTACGTGCTGACTCCGGTCGCCGCATTCCACGTGAGCTTCACCGTACCGTCGTCAATCTGGTCCGCTCTGAAGCCCGTGGGATCTGAATACGTAAATGCGGTAAGGGTGCCGGTAGGTGATCTGTTCACTGCGATCACGCCGCCGTTCAGCGTTGGGACGGTCGGAGAAATTGTTCCCGTGGCACCCGATGGCGCCGGCGACGGAGCTGGAACGACGAGGCTCCCGCCGGGTAGCGTGGCGATCGTTGGCGGCGGCTGCGGCGGGCCTGTTACGAGGACGCCACCAGGCAAAGGAGGCGCCGTTGTACCCGCAGGTGCCGGCACTGCTATCGGCGCAGGCGGTTTCAACCCAAGCTGGCTCACTGATGGCGGCGCCGGTGGGGACGGCGCAGCGCCTCCGCGCACGAAACTCCACGAACACGTGACCGTCGAGGTCGTGCCAGGCGGCGCGCCCGGGAAGTTTGGCGACGATCCTTGCGGGGCAGAATTCGCGATGCTCGTCGCCGTCGCTGGGCCTTCGATCACCGGGAACGTCCATTCGTCGACATAGGGGATTGCAGCGCCGGTCGTCGTGCCGGTGCTCCGCAACTGTGCGGCGCCCCCAAAGCGCACGGTGCCTTCAGCGGTCATCCGGATCGTCAGCGTGTCGGGCATGGGCTGACCCGCTGTCGTCCATTGCTCGGTCCTCCCCTGGCCTCGGTCACGGGTCCCCTGACCGGTGACTTGCCACGTCGCCGCGTACTGCTTGATGGCAGGAGTCGACGCAGGCCCAGGGGTCGAACCCGTCAACACCCAGGTGTGTGTCTGCTGATGGAAGTAGTTCTGACCCTGACCGGTGAATTGCCCGGTCAACACGCACTGCGCCCAGCCGGCCCACGGACCGTCGGCGGCTGTTCCTGTCTGTGCGAAAGCCGATTCAACGACGCCAAAGCAAAGAATCGCCGCAAAGATGGTCTTCGTCATCGGACTTGACCTTTCGTTGAGCGGACCGTTTCCACTTCTCTATTTCTTCTGCGGCTGCGCCTTCTTCAGGTTGTCCGCGATCGACTTGGCCGCGTTCTCCAGCGCGTCGCCGAGCGAGTCGTCGAACGACGGTCCTCCCTGCCCCGGCGCACCAGTCAGTCCGGTGTTGCTCGCCATCGCCTGCTTCATGAGGAACGACGCGGCTCCGGCAGTCGGATCGAGGCCGGGCATATGCGGAGCGCCGGCGATTCCCGCGCCGAGACTACGCGCCTGCATCTCGGCCAGCGCCGGATTGCCGAGCATCCCCATCCCACTGAGGCTTCCGGCCATCGACTGATTCAACGCGTTCATCATCAGCCTGCCGGTCATCATGTTCATGTACATCGTGCCGGCGAACTTCGCGATGTTGAGCCCTGACTTCAAATCGAATCCGCCGTTCTTCCCCTTCACGTTGGACGAGAGCCGCGCCTTGCCGTCAGGCTGAAGCAGCTTGATGGCGACCGTGGCTTCCGTCGGATCCTGGCCCGAGGCGCCACCCGCGAGCTTCGATGCCGCTTTGAGCGCTCCCCCGATTCCGCCCCCGGCCTTCGATGCCTTCATTTCCGTGACTTCCGCGACGAGCACATAGTCGAACCCGTGCGCCGCCGCCTGCTGCATCACCTCTGCCTGCGTTCCCGGAAGCGGCGCTGCCGAGAGCTTCATCTCG
>Ga0207659_10000620_pt1 | contig 21118 bp, 16 predicted proteins | sample KBSM43metaG_FD_184330 | JGI IMG/M metagenome (GOLD analysis project Ga0207659, IMG submission 184330) | Miscanthus rhizosphere microbial communities from Kellogg Biological Station, Michigan, USA - KBS M4-3 metaG (SPAdes) (version 2) | ecosystem: Host-associated > Plants > Roots > Rhizosphere >...
CTCTACGACATGCGCGAAAAACCGGGGGAACTCTCAGCCGGATCCCACTTGCTCGAAGCCACGGCCGAATCCGCCGAGGGCATCGCCTCTATCAAAGTCTTGGAGGACGGCAATACGTTGGTTTCCGAAAAAACGTGCGAGCAGGTTTATGAAAATGAAACAACTGAGTGCGTGCAAGACACCGACGAGTGGGTGACCGAAACCGAACTTCATGCACCCGGGCACCTCGATCTGGAAGTGATCGCCATCGACACCGACGGCGAAACCTCGAGCGAGCGCTTCTGGGTCGACATCCCTCAGCCGCCGCCACCCCCGGCGCCCGGTACCCCGATCCCACCCAAATTCAACGAAATCCTCCAGTTCCGCGAAGAATATGGCCTGGAGAAAGTCTTCCCGGTCGCCAGCGAGACCGAGCTGAACGAACGAATCTTCAACCTGATCAAGGCCTGGTATGAGCCCGGCACGCCAGCGGGCCAAGTGGCGAGGGCCTCGTGGGAACGCTGGGGAATACCGATGCGGCCGGCGGACGTTGCCGAGATGGAATATCGGGAATGGTACATCGAAACCAACATCCCTCAAATCGAAACTTGGGCGGAAAATCACCAGCCCAACACTTACGCTGGCTATTACGTCGACCATCGTAGTGGAGGAATACTCCGAGTGGGCTTCACCCAGAACCAGGAATCGATTATGGCCGCTCTTCAACAGGAAGTTCCCTTGAATGCTCCAGACAGACTCGGGTCGTATTCAGCAGGTCCGGCCTACTCCCGACTTTCCCTTCAAGCAACTATGGCAGGAGTGGAATCGGCGTGGGACTCCGATGGGGCTTTGGATAAAGTCATTACTTCTGCCGGCATTGATGAGCGTAATAATACGGTTGAAGTTACCGGGACTGATGTAGGCCTGATCGATTCCCGTCTCAGGGCTGCATTTGGCCAGCAAGTGCCAATAACGGTGCTTTATGAAGGCTCAGGCGAAGAATTTTCCGGACGGAATCACAAGACCGGTCGCATACATGCTGGAGATAGGGTCATTGGATATGAACCTGACAAACAGGTAATCAAAGGATGTACCGCCGGGTATGGGGCATGGGATAAAGTCGGGAAGAAGGACAACGGTGATCCGGAAGTCGCTCCATTTTTGCTTACCGCAGGACACTGTGCTCGGCCAGGAGAATATTGGTACCGGTCCGATGAAGGTGGGTACGACAACGCTCCGCAATGGCAGAAGATTGGTCACTTCGCTCGGACGGGGCTTCCTCGGGGAGGTCAACACTACGAAACCGATGGCTCGGCTATCAAGCTGAATGCGGGCGGGTTAATGCCCTACTACATCGTTATACAGGGAGAGGATCTGAAGCCAGTTGAGCCACCCGGTACCGCCAGGCATGGCGAAACGCTCTGCTTCTCTGGTATGAAGACCCTCAAGAGAGAGTGTGGAGAAATGATTGGTGTCAGAGTGCGAAATGCTCCAAACAATCCCGGAAGGCAACTGTTCATCATTACGCGGTTTGCGGGAATAGAGGGTGATAGCGGCGCGCCTGTGTGGAGCCCTAGAAGCCAGCGTTCGGTCGGTTTGCTGAGTGGCGGTCCAGGGATTCCGTATCTGGTAAAGGATTGGGTAACCCCCTTGTTGGTGCCCCGAGGTCAAGATGAGGGGAAGGTACCGGGGATACTCAACGCTCCAGGTATGGAATCGATGCACCTGGCGGTTGCAGGAGATTGAGGTCCCCAGTGTCACACAGTAGAAAAACCCGCTTTGGTCTAAGAGTGGCTTGCACGTTATTGGCGCTCTACGCTCTGGGATGCGGGCCCGATTCAGCGAATCAGTCTAATTCAACTACCGATCTGTCGCCCGTTAGCCAGAGATCTTTCCCTGAGAACGAGCAGAGAGCCACTGTGGGGGCACGCCGAGCTGTTAGGTGGGGTCCCGCCCGTAAGGCTAGAGCAAGCATTCAGTTAGGAGTGTTCGTTCCGTACTGTGAAGGTACGCAGCCTAAGCCGAGAATCGCGAGAGTTAGGATAAGGAACCGAAAAGATCGGAAAGTGATCGCTGTAGTAGTGCAGTTCCCGCCAGCCTCTGGAGGCTCCTGCGTAGGGTATGATTTAGGACTAACCCGCTGGGTCAGGCTTGGTGGCAACTGGCGAAGGGAGTCGATCTACGACGGCAGCACTAATCCTCCATCTTTGCGAATTAGAAAACAGTCGTGACCGGTGTATGGTGTCTTAGAATCGGACTCAGTCACAACCAGAGAGGAGAGCCCGTTTCATCTGGGGGATGGATCAACCGGTTGTTTCGGTACGTAATGGTTTCGGTACGTAATGGTCTTAGGGGTGGGGAGCGCAGGGCTACTCTTGGTAGCTGGCTGTGGCGAGGAGAGCACTGTGTCCCGAGTGGTCAGGTCCGGGAAAGAGGCCACTAACACCGAACCAGTCAAATGGACCTTGATTTCTGCTCCAAAGAAGTGCATCGTGCGAATCGGTCGACCAATCGCCTGGTGCTCTGGGGCGCCGAAACCTCGGATTGCAGAGGTGCAGATAAAGGAACGAAGGATCAGGGTTACGGTGACCGCTTTTTTGGAAGATCGAAGCCAGTCTGGCCTGGACGCAACCTGCGCTGATTTGGAAGCGGGCGTTGTCAAGACCGTCCGGCTCCCCAAGGACCTTGGTGATCGTGCCTTGTACGACGGAGCGACCTCGCCTCCTGAGAAACGCTGGCCGCGCCGCTAATAGGTCGAATCGTCCCCTTGGTCAACGCTCGCGCCTTCGTACCCGCCTTTCTCCTGGTGTTCTTGGCGACGCTTATCTCGTGCGGCCTAGTGGGATGCGGCGACGCTGGACCTGCTCCCGGGTCGGAGAGGGCGGCAAGAGCGGAGCGACCGTAAAGAGGTGCGCTGAAGGCGACTCGTTGGGGATTGCGAGAGTTGCCGATCAGAGCATCCAGATCAGCACCGCGTCCGTTCATGCGTGCGAGGAATCTCCTCCATTGCCCTATGTAGAGCGAGTGATTGATCGCCGGAATCACAGGCGCGAGACTCTGACGGTGTTGGTACGCCACTCCTGGAGGCACCTCACCTGCTTGGCAGCGATGAGCATTCTGCATTGGGTCAGGCTGGACACTGATCCACGACACCTCACCTTCTACGACGGATCGAGTTCGCCGCCCCGAAGAGTTCCCTTTCCCTAGGGACCTGAGCCGTTCCCGTTGCTCTCTCCGCGGTAGGGCCCGGGCTTCGGCCGCGGCTTGCCGCCGGGGAAGGCGAGGCGGAGGATCGTCCGCTGGACCATCCCCAGCTGCTGGCTGAAGGGGCCGGTATTGTACGGGAGGCCGTAGCGTTCGCAGACCTCTTTCACCTGCGGCGCGATCTCGGCGTAGCGGCTGCTCGGCATGTCCGGGAAGAGGTGGTGCTCGACCTGGTAGCTGAGGTTTCCGCTGGCGACGTGGAAGAGCGGGCCGCCTTCGATGTTGGCCGACCCGGTCAGCTGGCGGATGTACCAGCCGCCCCTGCTCTCGTTCTCCACCTCCTGCGGGGAGAAGGTGTAGGTCTGGTCGGGGAAGTGGCCGCAGAAGATGATCGCGTAGGCCCAGACGTTGCGGACGATGTTGGCGGTGGCGTCGGCCTTGGCGGTGGCGCGGAAGGTCTTGCTGCCGCTGTCGAGCGCGGCTTCGACCACCGGCGACCAGCGGCCGCGCCGCCTGCGCTTCACCCGGCCGAGGATCCCGCGCGGCTGCTTGCGCTGCCGCCGTGACTCGACGACGACGTCGACCGCGGTCGCGGCGAGGGCGCTGACCAGGGGCCAGGCGATGTAGTCCTTGACGACCTGGCTCTTCGCCTTGCCGGCGATCCCCTTCAGCTCCCGCTTCACCTGGGGCATTGGCTTGTGGCCCTTGCGGATCGCCTCGAAGTCGAGGTCGTGCAGCGCCACCCCCCACTCGAACAGCGCCGCCAGGATCAGGTTGTAGATCGGCTGCGCGAGATAGACCGGATGCCACTTCTGGGCCGGGTCGATCCGCATGATCTCGTAGCCGAGGTCCTTGTCCTTGCCGCGGATGTTGGTGTAGGTGTGGTGGACGAAGTTGTGGGAGTGCTTCCAGGCCTCGGCGGTGGAGGCGGTATCCCAGTCCCAGGTCGAGGAGTGGATGCGGGGGTCGTTCATCCAGTCCCACTGGCCGTGCATGACGTTGTGGCCGATCTCCATGTTCTCGAGGATCTTCGCCGCCGAGAGCGAGGCGGTCCCGGCCCACCAGCCGGTCCGGTTGCGGGAGGCGAGCAGGAGGATCCGCCCGAGCACGGCGAGGCGGCGCTGCATCTCGATCATGCTCTCGATGTAGCGGCGGTCACGGTCGCCGAGCTCGGCCATGACGCGGTCGCGGATCGCGTCGAACTCGCGCCCGAGCTGGTCCAGCTGCTCCTCGGTGAGGTGCGCGAGCGGGCTCTCGACGTGGGTGTCGACGGGGGGCGTTGCAGTCGTGGTCATCTCTTTCGGTTCCTCTTTCTCATAGTGCGATTTCGACGTCACCTTCGGGTGCGTTGACGCAGGTGCGCACCATTTCGTCCTCCTGACCGGAGACCTCGCCGGTGCGGAGGTCCCGGACCTCGCCGGAGCAGAGCCGGCCGATGCAGGTGTGGCAGATTCCCATCCGGCAGCCGAAGGGCAGCTCGGCGCCCGACTCCTCGCCGGCGACCAGGATCGGCGTGCCGCCGTCGCAGGTGGTCTCGACGCCGCTCCTGGTGAAGCGGATCGTCCCGCCCTCGCCCTCGCCGGCGCTGCCGCCGATCACCGGCTGGAAGCGCTCCATCTCCAGCAGCTCCGGGTCGCCCTCCTGGCGCCAGTGGCCGACGAGGTCGTCGAGCATCTCGCCGGGGCCGGAGGCGTAGGTACGTCGCTCCCGCCAGTCGGGGCAGATCTCGTCGAGATGGGCCGGCATCACGCGACCGGCCTCGCTGGTGATCTGCAGGTGCGGCCGGTAGCCGGGGCGGCGCTCGTCGATCTCCCGCAGCTGCTCGCCGAAGATGACGCCATCCGCCGTGCGGGCCGAGTGGACGTGGACGACGTCGTTGACGGCCTCGGTGCGGTCGAGGCTGCGCAGCATGCTCATGATCGGGGTGATGCCGCTGCCGGCGCTGATGAAGAGCAGCTGCTCGGGCGGCGGGTCGGGAAGGACGAAGGTGCCTTCGACGCCGCCGAGGCGGACGACGTCGCCGGGTCGGGCTCGGTGCACGAGGTAGGGGGAGACCTTGCCGGCGTCGACCAGCTTCGGGGTGATCCCGATCAGGCCGTCGGGCCGCTCGGGCTCGGTGGTCAGCGAGTAGGCCCGCCAGTGGTGGACGCCGTTGACGATCACCCCGATCCGCAGGTACTGACCCGGGCGGTGCCCCACCCATTTGTAGCCCGGCCGGATGAGGACGGTGACGGCGTCGGAGGTCTCCTGGTCGATCCGCTCGATCCGCCCCCGCAGCTCCTGCGTCGACCAGAGCGGGTTGATCAGTTCGAGGTAGTCGTCGGGCAGCAGCGGCGTGAACAGCGAGCGCACGGCATGGAGCGCGCGCTGCCGCGCCTTGGGAACGTTGGGTACGGCGCCTCGCTCTGCCATTGCCTAATGCTACACCGATCGATGTAATGGTTTTGTGACGATCCTCCGGACCGCCCCCGGACCTATACCCGCGACCCCCGGAATCAGTCGATCAGCTTCACGTCGCTGATCTCGATCTGGTAGCGCCCAGCCTGATCGCGGGCTGGCGATGCGCGGTTGAACCAGATCAGGAAGTACTTGGCGGGGGAGCCGAGGTGGAGCTCGATTTCCTCGCTGTCGGAGGCGTCGGTCACCTCGCCGACGGGTTCGCCCCATTCGGAAAGCTCTTCCGGCGGGCCGGAGGGGCTGGCGTAGACTTGCGCGTCCCAGCCGGGGGTGGGCGTGCGGACGATCATCTCCGCCGGCGTCGTCGTCGACTTGGCGGTGACGTAGAGGCCGACGCCGGGGTTTTCGCCGCTCTTGGTGCCGGCGAAGGTGTCGTCGTCGTAGTGCTCGCTGCTCCAGGCGGTGGTGGTGGGGTTGCCGTCGACGGCGAAGCTGACGGTCTCGGGATCCTCCTGGCCGTCGCCGTCGGGGTCGTAGTCGGTGGCGCTGGAGATCGCCACGGTCGACCCCTTGCCCTTGAGGGCGCCGCCCCCGCCGGGGCCGCTGCCGCTGCCGATCAGCTGCAGCGCCGCGAGGATCGCCGCGGCGAGGAGGACGAGCAGCCCGATCAGCAGCCAGGAACGGCGGCGCCCACCGCCGCCCGCGAGCTTGCGTTCCTCGGGTGCCACCGCCTCCAGCACGCTCGTCGCCTCGCCGGTGGTCGCCCCCGCCCGCGCCGCCTCGACCTCGAGCGCGGTTCCGAGGTCGTCGATCAGGTCGCCGACCTCCTGGTAGCGCTGCGCCGGGTCCTTCGCGGTCGCCCGCTCGACCACCATCGCCGCCGCGGCCGAGAGCTCGGGCCGGCGCTGCTGGACGTCCGGCAGCTCCTCGTTGACGTGTTTCATCGCCACCCCGACCTGGCTGTCGGCGTGGAAGGGGACCTGCCCGACCAGCATCTCGTAGAGGACGACGCCGAGCGAGTAGACGTCGGAGCGCTGGTCGACCGGGTGGCCCATCGCCTGCTCGGGGGCGACGTAGTCGGTGGTGCCGAGGACCCGGCCGGTCGCGGTCATCCCGTCCTGCTCGAGCTGGCGGGAGATCCCGAAGTCGGTCAGCTTCGCCCGACCCTCGGCGTCGATGAGGACATTCTGCGGCTTGATGTCGCGGTGGACCATGTTGCGGTTGTGGGCGACGGTGAGCCCGCGGGCGATCTCGATCGCGTAGGCGAGCGCCTCCTGCGGGTCGAGCGCGCCGACCCGGTTGATCCGCTGCTTCAGCGTCTCTCCCTCGACGTACTCGAAGACGATGTAGGGGTGGCCGCCGTCCTCGCCGGCGTCGATCACGGCGACCACGTTGGGGTGCGAGAGCTTCGCCACCGCCCGCGCCTCCTGGCGGAAGCGCTGCAGCTGGTCTTCCTGCTCGGACATCTCCCGGTGCATCACCTTCACCGCGACCGAGCGGTCGAGGGTGGTGTCGCGGGCCAGGTAGACGGTCGACATGCCGCCGCTGCCAAGCTTCGCCTCCAGCTTGTAACGGCCGGAGAGCACGGTCCCGATCATCTGCGAGCTAGTGGAGGGGCGGTTGGGCACTTACGCCGCCAACGTTACGACGCCGAGCGCTGTCAGGCGGCTTAGAGGATCCTGCGTGGTCCATCGGTTGCGCGCCCGACCCGCTTCGCGTCCGGGTAGTGGCGTCGCAGCAGCTCCAAGGCGGCGGATTCGTCACCCGGGGGAACGACGACGCAGAAGCCGCAGCCCATGTTGAAGACCTCGGTCATCTCCTCGTCGGAGACGCCGCCCTGCTCCTGGATCAGGTCGAAGACGGGCGGCACCGGCAGCGGGTCGTCAATCTCGTAGCCGACCTCGGCGGCGAGGCGGAGCAGGTTCTTCGTGCCGCCGGAGGTGATGTGGGCGAGGCCGCGGACGTCGACCTGGGAGCGCAGCAGCTCGACGACCGGCTTCACGTAGATCTCGGTCGGCTCGAGGAGGACGTCGCCGAGCGGCCGACCGAGCCGGTCGTCGTCGAGCGGGATCTCGGCGAGGGCCGAGCGAGCGAGCGTGTAGCCGTTGGAGTGCAGGCCAGTCGAGGGGAGCCCGATGACCACGTCGCCGGCCTGAACCGCAGAGCCGTCGACGATCGCGTCGAGCGCGACGGTGCCGAAGCAGGCGCCGGAGACGTCGACGCCGCGGACCAGCTGCCCGAGCTGGGCAAGCTCGCCGCCGGGGATCTCGATCCCGGCCTTCTCGGCCCCACGGGCGAGGCCGATGCCGATTTCCTCGCAGACCTCCGGGTCGGCCTTCTCGATCGCGATGTAGTCGAGCATCGCCAGCGGCTCGGCGCCGACGCAGATGACGTCGTTGACGTTCATCGCCACGCAGTCGATCCCGATCGTGTCGAAGCGGCCGAGCTGCTCGGCCAGCACCAGCTTGGTGCCGACGCCGTCGGTCGAGAGCGCGATTCCCAGCTCCTCGCCGATCTTGATCACGCTCGCGTAGTGCCCCGGCAGCGGCACCTGCGCCGAGGGCCGGTCGAGCTGGATCGCACCGAGAGCCCGGACCAGCCCGGCCACGGCCGAATCCGCCGCCCCCTGGTCGACCCCGGCCTTCGCGTAGGCGTCGCTCGCGCTCACTTGCGCCCTAGCTTTGCAAGAACGACGGCCGCCAAGGCGATCCGATACGCCGCATAGGGCCAGAGGGCGCGGTCGCGCTCGACCAGGCGGATCAGGCGCTGGGAGGCGAGGGTGGAGGCGAAGGATGCGGTGACGCCGACGGCGAGGGAGCGGCGGAGCTGCGGGGTGGTGCCGCGGCGGACGAGGCGGGTGCCCTTGAGAGCGGTGGCGCCGACGATGATCGGCAGGGCGATCGTGCGCGAGAGCAGGTTCGCCTGGTCGCGGGAGAAGCGGCGCCAGCGGGCGGCGGCGAGGGTGACGCCGTTGCGGGAGACCCCGGGCGCGAGCGCCGCCGCCTGGGCGATGCCCAGGGCCAGCCCGTCGATCGCGGTGGCGTCGCCGCGGCCGCGGCGCTGGGGACGGCGGTCGGCGAGGAGCATCGCCGCGGCGCCGGCGAGGAGGCCGTAGGCGGTCGCCCGCGGCCCGCCCAGGTGGCGCTCGATCGGGCGCTCGAGCGTGTAGCCGACGACCGCCGCCGGCAGGAACGAGAGGCCGAGCAGCAGCGCCCGCCGGCCGTCGAACTGGCGCAGCTCCTCGGCGATCGTGCGCCGCTGGCCGAGCAGCAGCGCCAGCGCCGCGCCGGTGTGGAGGGCGACCTCGAAGCTCTTGCGCAGCTCGGGATCGACCTGCTCCCAGTCCCAGCCGGCGAGCCAGGGGACGAGGACGATGTGGGCGGAGCTGGAGACCGGCAGCAGCTCCGCCGGTCCCTGGACGATCCCGAGCGCGACCGCGCGCGGGGCCGGGATCCCGCTCAAGCGCCTCTGCTGCCGGCCGGCTCGGGGTCGCGACGGGCCTCGGGCTCCTCATCGCCGGGACCGCCGCCCCGGCGCCGCTTGAGCAGCCAGTAGACGATGCCGCCGACGATCGCCGCCAGGACCACGTAGTCGAGGTAGCCGAGCTTGTGGCGCCAGTCTTCCCAGTTGTCGCCGACCTTTTCGCCGACGATCGCCAGCATCAGCACCCAGGGGACCGAGCCGAGCAGGGTGTAGGCGCTGAAGCGCCAGAACGGCATCTTCGCCACCCCGGCCGGGAGCGAGATGAAGGTGCGGATGATCGGCAGCATCCGCGAGAAGAAGACGGTGGCGTTGCCGTAGCGGGCGAACCAGTCGTCGGCCCATTTCAGGTGCTTGGGGCTGATGTGGATCAGCTTGTTCTTTTCCAGCAGGTCGATGCGGCCGTAGTAGCCGATCGCGTAGGCGATCCAGGAGCCGACCAGGTTGCCGAGCACGCCGGCGACGACGATCCCGACCAGCGAGAGTTCGCCTTTGGAGACGCTGAAGCCGGCGAAGAGCATGATCGCCTCGCTCGGCACCGGGATGCACGCCGACTCCAGGACCATCAGCAGGAAGACGGCGGCCTCACCGGCGGAGCCGATGAAGTCGGTGGCGACTTCGATTATCGGTTCGACCACCTTGTCGGTGACCGAGGCGAGCAGAAGGAGACCCATTCGCGGCACATCGTATGGATTCACCTCAAGGCACCGTAAACTGAGCGGTCCGATGCGCCGGTTGAACCACCCCGTCTATCGCAACCGGGTTCTGCAGGTAGCGGCCGACGCCGTGCTCGTCGCGCTGGCCTACTTCCTCGCCTTCCAGCTGCGGTTCCTCGACCAGCCGCACGGCTGGCCGCACCGCTACGAGGTCCTCTTCGCCCAGTCGGTCGGGTTCGTCGTCGCCGGCAAGCTCGTCGTCTTCGCCGCCTTCGGGCTCTACCAGAAGTGGTGGCGCTACGTCAGTGGCCGGGACTTCATGCTGATCCTCCGTGCCGTCGCCGTCGCCAGCGCCCTCCTGGTCGTCGTCTTCGCCGTCGCCAAGCCCTTCGGCCACACGCTGCCGCGCTCGGTCGAGGTGATCGACTTCATCCTCACCCTGATCCTCGTCGCCGGCGCCCGCCTGGCGGTGCGGCTGATCGTCGAACGCCCGAGCCGCGGCGCCCGCCTGCCGAAGCACGAGGTCCTCGTCGTCGGCGCCGGCTCCGGCGGCCAGATGGTGGTCCGCGAGCTGCAGCTGAACCCCAACCTCGGCGCCACCGCGATCGGCTTCGTCGACGACGATCCGCGCAAGCGGGGGATGCGGATGCTGGGCCTGAAGGTGCTGGGCTCGACCAAGCAGATCGAGAAGATCCTCGACGAGACCAACCCCGCCGAGGTCGTGATCGCGATCCCCTCCGCTCCCGGCAACCTCCGCGGCCGGATCGTCGCCGCCTGCCGCGAGCGGGCGATCCCGGTCCGCACCCTGCCGACCGTGTTCGAGCTCCTGCGCGGCGGCGTCCAGCTCAACAAACAGCTGCGCGAGGTCCGGGTCGAGGACGTGCTCGGGCGCGAGCCGATCGTCCGCGAGATCGACCGCGTCGGCGCCTACCTGCAGGACAAGATCGTCCTCGTCACCGGCGCCGGCGGCTCGATCGGCTCCGAGCTCTGCCGCCAGATCGCCCAGGTGAAGCCGCGGCTGCTGGTGATGCTCGACCACGCCGAGGACAACCTCTTCCAGATCGACCGCGAGATGGTCGAGGAGCGCCACTTCGCCTCCTGCGAGTCGGTGCTGGCCGACTGCAAGGAGCCGCACCGGATGCTCGAGGTGATGCAGCGCTTCAAACCCGATGTCGTCTTCCACGCCGCTGCCTACAAGCACGTGCCGCTGATGGAGTCGAACCCGCTGGAGGCGGTCCGCAACAACGCGATCGCCACCCGCGTCACCGCCGAGACCGCCGCCGCCTCGAAGGTCGAGCGCTTCGTCCTCATCTCCACCGACAAGGCGGTCAACCCGCAGACGGTGATGGGCGCCTCGAAGGCGATGGCCGAGTGGATCGTGCAGGCGGCGGGCGAGAAGTACCCGCAGACGCGCTTCGCCTCGGTCCGTTTCGGCAACGTCCTCGCCTCCTCCGGCAGCGTGGTGCCGATCTTCCGCGCCCAGATCGAGCGCGGCGGCCCGGTGACCGTCACCCACCCGGAGATGACCCGCTACTTCATGACGATCCCGGAGGCGGTGCAGCTGGTGATTCGCACCGGCGACATCGGCGCCGGCAAGGGCGAGGTCTTCGTCCTCGACATGGGCGAGCCGGTGAAGATCGTCGACCTCGCCCACAACATGATCCGGCTCGCCGGCTACGAGCCGGAGACCGACATCGCGGTCGAGTTCACCCAGCCGCGCCCCGGCGAGAAGCTGCACGAGGTCCTCTTCTCCGCGGGCGAGGAGGTGCAGCCGACGGCGGCCCGGCGGATCAACCGGGCGGTGCGCAAGAAGCCGATCGACCAGGAGTGGGTGGAGCAGACGCTGAACGCGCTCGAACACCTGGTTCTGGCCGGTGACGAGGCTAATTTGGCGGAGCGAGTCGTGGAGATGATCGCCGCCCCGGGTGGCGACGCGGCGACGGTCGCCTCCAACGAATAGCCTCTCGCAGCCCCTTTGGTCCACGTGATCGAACAAATCGGCGTTGCCACCTTGGTCAACGCGGTCGAACGGATCGGCGCTTTCGCCGGGCTGGCGGCTTTCATCGGCCTCGCCGTCCTCGCGCTCCTCTCCTTCACCCACGGCCGCGACATTCGCCGCCTGCGCGAGTGGGCGGGCTCGGCGCCGGAGCGCGATGCCGAGCGCAAGGAGCAGACCTCGACGATCGCCGCCCAGCGGGCCGAGGAGCTGCGGGCCCTGGAGGAAGCGCGGACGGCGGAACAGGAGGCGGTTTCGAGCCGCGAGGAGCGGCGGCGGCGCCGCGAGGAAGGGGAGGCCGGGCCGACGCGCGGGGAACGCCTGCGCGGCCGCTTCTCCGGGGTCGGCGAGGCGGCCTCGAAGCCGACCTCCCTGGTCGCCCTCTTCGTCGTCCTGCTGGCGATCGTCGGCGGCGGCGCCTACCTCCTGCTCAGCGGCGGCGACGAAGAAGGCAGCGGCAGCGGCAACGCCAAGCAGGCGGCGGCGCAGGTGAAGCCGAGCGAAATCGAAGTCACCGTCCTCAACGGCACCTCGGTCGTCGGCCTCGCCGCCACCTACGGCGACAAGGTCGAGAGCAAGGGCTTCGACCTCGGCGCTGTCACCAACAGCAGCGCCAGCTTCGAACAGAGCGTCGTCATGTTCAAACGCGGCCACGAGCCCGACGCGCGCAAGGTCGCGAAGCAGCTTGGGATCGGGAAGCTGCAGCTGATGAGCGGTGAAATCGAAGCCGCCTCGGCCGGCGCCGACGTCGCCCTGATCGTCGGCGAGGACAATGCCGAAGCGGCGGAATGAGCTGCGGGAGCGAATCTCCCCGCCCGCCGTCGTCTTCGCCCTCCTCGTCCTCGCCACGCTAGCCGCCTTCGCCTACTCGCAGCGGGCCAAGCGCGAGCCGCTGGTCCTCGATCGCGTCACCTTCATCGCCCCGCCCCACCGCAAAGGCACGGCGAAGGTCCACAGCTTCACCCCGAACGGCGACTGCCGGCGGGACCGGATCCGGATCAAGTTCCGGACCACGATCAGTGGCCAGGGCACGGTCCAGGTGATCAAGCCGGGCGGGCGGGTCGTCTTCACCCTCGACCGCGACGCCTTCTTCAAGCGTTACACGTTCCACCGCTACTACTGGGACGGACGCCAGCGCGGGGGCGGCACCGCCAAGCCCGGCCGCTACAAGCTGCGGGTCAAGCTCGGCGACGAGCGGACGTTGGTGACGCCGGGGACGATCCACCTGCACCCCTCGCCGAAGGGGGCGAAGTCGAGTTGCACGACGCGGGGTGGCGCCGGCGGGGTGGCGCCGTGAGCGACTTCCTCGCCGGCCTCGGCCTGGTCCTCGCGGCTGGCGCCAGCGCCGCCGCGATCCTGCTGCCGCCGGGGCGGCCGCGGGCGCTGCTGATGGTGGCGGCGATGGCGCTCTTCCCGGTGCTGATCCTCGGCGACCAGTGGCACACCGCGCAGATCGTCGACCTCCGCCACGACGAGGGCCGGATCGTCGCCCTGCTGGCGCTGGCCGCCGCCGCGATCGGCGCCCTCACCTACGCCTTCCGCCGCTGGGAGATCGTGATGCCGCTGGCGATCGTCTTCGCGATCCCGTTCCGGGTGCCGCTGCACGCCGGCGGCGACACCGCGAACCTGCTGGTGCCGCTGTACCTGGTGATCGCCGCCGCGGTCCTGGCGACGCTGCTGCGCGACTGGTCCGACCCGCCGCCCGGCCACGCGCCGCGGCCGCTCGCCTGGCTGCTGGCGGCGGCAGTCGTCCTCTACGCCCTGCAGGCGCTGTACTCCGATGACTTCTCGAAGGGATTGCAGAACGTCTGCTTCTTCTTCGTCCCCTTCACGGTCGCCTACCGCCTCCTGCGCGAGGTGGTCTGGGACCGGCGGCTGCTGACCTGGGCGCTGATTGTGATCGGGGTCGAGGCGAGCGCCTTCGTCCTCGTCGGCAGCGCCGAGCACCTGACCCGCAGCCTCTTCTGGAACGACCAGATCATCAGGTCGAACGAATTCCACACCTACTTCCGCGTCAACTCGGTCTTCTGGGACCCGAACGTCTACGGCCGCTACCTGGCGCTGGTGACGACGATCGCCACCGCGGCGATGCTCTGGGCGCGGACCCGGCAGGCCTTCTGGCTCCTCACCGGGCTCATCGCCGTCCTCTGGATCGGGCTGGTGCCGACCTTCTCGCAGTCGAGCTTCCTCGCCCTGCTGGCGGGGCTGGCGGTGCTCGCCGCGATCCGCTGGAATCCGCGCTGGACCCTGGCGGCGGCCGCGGTGGGGCTGGTCGGGGCGATCCTCGTGGTACTCCTCGTCGGCGGCTCCGGCAAGCTCACCGGCGACCGCCTCAACGTCGACCTCAGCGGCCGCGGCAGCCTCGTCTCCGGCGGCGTCGACCTCTTCACCGAAAAGCCCCTCCAGGGCTACGGCTCGGGCTCCTTCCAGGCCGCCTACCGCCAGCACCGCGAGAACAAAGACGCCCCGGTGACCGTCTCTCACACCGAGCCGGTCACTGTGGCGGCCGAGCAGGGTCTGATCGGGCTGCTCGTCTACTTCGCGCTGGTCGTGGTGGCGCTGGGCACGCTGGGAAAGGGCCTCTGGGCAGCCGATCCCCCCGACGTCGCCGCCCGCGCCGCGGTGCTGGCGGCATTCGTCGCCCTGCTCGTCCACACCTTGGCCTACGCCGGCTTCTTCGAGGACCCGATCACCTGGGTGCTGCTGGCGGTCGGCGCTTCCCTGGCCCACGCGGTCGCCGGCGACGACCCCGTGATCCGCCGCCCCGCCTAGGGTTCCCACATGTCGGGATACCTGCGCCGCCTGGCGACGACGGGCGCCGCCTACACGGCGGCGAGCATCCTCAGCAAGGTCATCGCGGTCGCGCTGCTGCCGCTCTACACGCGCTACCTGACGCCGGAAGACTACGGCGCTGCCGAGATCCTCTTCGCCGCCGTGGTGACCGCCAGCATCGTCGTCCGCTTCGGGCTGCTGGAGGCGATCCTGCGCTTCTACTACCTCGACGGGGAGGACCCGGCGCGAGTCGTCAGGGCGACCTTCGCCGGGCTCTTCTGGCTCTCCACCCTGGGCGCTCTGATCGCGCTGCCATTCGCCGGCCCGCTCTCCGAACTGCTCCTCGATCCCAAGGAACTGCCGCCCGGCGCCTCGGGATCGGAGCTCGTCCAGATCGCGATCGGCGGGCTCTGGGTGCTGACGATGTGGGAGTTCATGCTGACCCTGTTCCGGCTTGACGAGCGGGCGCGGGCCTTCTTCCTGACGACGATCCTCAACGTCGTCGCGGCGATCGCCCTCACCGTCGTCCTCGTCGTCGGTTTCGAAGAGGGTGCGCGCGGCCTGCTGATCGGCAGCTACGCGAGCGGCGGCGCCTTCGTCCTCGTCCTGATCGCCCTGCAGTGGCGGCGGCTCTCGCTCTGGCCCGAGCCCGCCCTGCTACGGCGGTTGTTCCGCTTCGGCCTGCCGACGATGCCGGCCGAGGTCTCCCTCTACGGGCTCAACTTCGTCGACCGTCTGATCGTCGCCCGCTCGCTCGGTCTCCGCGAGGCGGGCCTCTACTCGCTGGGGGTGAAGTTCGCGCAGGCGGTCAACGTCCTCGTCCGCGGCTTCCAGCTCGCCTGGCCGCCGCTCGCCTACTCGATCCGCGAGGACGGCGAGGCCCGCCGCGTCTACGCAACCGTCGTCACCCTCTTCGTCGCCGGCTGCGCCTGGGCGGTCGCCGGGATGTGGCTGTTCAGCCGCTGGATCGTCCGCGCCCTCGCGGATCCGAAGTTCTTCGACTCCTTCGAAGTGATCGGCCTGATCTCGGTGGCGGTCACCCTCTACGCCCTCTACCTCGTCCTCGTCGTCATCCTCGGCCGCACCGGCCGCACCGAGCTCAACCTGCCGGCGGCGGTCGGCGGCCTCGTCGTCAACGTCGCCCTCAACCTCGCCCTGGTGCCGCCGCTGGGGATCGTCGGCGCCGGCCTCGCCCTCGTCGCCTCCTACCTGGTCGTGCTGGGCCTGATGTACGGGTTCACCCAGCGCCTCTTCCCGGTGCCCTACGAGTGGAGCCGGCTGCTGAGGGTGGTGCTGACGGTCGCGGGCGTGGTCGGCCTGGCCGAACTGCTGGTGCCGACCGAGGGGGCGGCCGGCCTCCTCCTCCGCGCCGCCCTCTTCGCTGCCTATCCGCTCGTCCTCCTCGGAAGCGGCTTCTTCAGCGAGGAGGAGCGGGGTTGGTTGGCCCACCTCCGCCACCCGGCCGGGGTGGTGGCGGGAATTTCCTCGCTGCGGGAAAAGCCGGCGGTGGTCGACGGCCAGATCTCCGAGCTTTATGAGATCGAGCGCATGGACGAGGACATCAGGAACTGAGCGCGCGGTCGCGCAGCGATTCGCCGCGGCCGGGGAACAGCGCCTGGCGGGCGTGAGCCCACATGATCGGCGCGGAGCGGCCGGGGGTGACGGTCGCGGCGACCGCGCGCAGCGCGTAGGTCCAGGCGGTGAGGGCGCGCACGGCATAGGCAGCAGCGCGCCCGTGGTGCTTCCGCATGTAGAGGTCGCGGTTGCGGTGGAATTCGGCGATCCGGGGCAGGCCCTTGGCGAGGTCGGTCGAGAGCTGGTCGTGGTGGACCGCCTCCGCGGCGGGGACGAAGAGGGAGTGCCAGCCGGCTTCGCGGAGGCGCTTGGCGAAGTCGCACTCGTCGTAGTAGACGAAGAAGTCGGGGTCCATGTAGCCGACCGCGGCGGCCGCCTCGCGGCGGACCATCAGTGCGCTCGACTGCGCCCAGTCGACCCGGCGCACCTCCTTGCCGGTGCTCTGCACGGTCAGGCGCTTGTGCAGGAAGAGGGCCCCGATCGCCGCGGTGCCGACCCTGGGGAAGCGCCAGGCGCAGGGGACCGGGCGCCCGCTCGAGTCGAGCAGCTGCGGGGTCGCCGCGGCCGCTCTCGGTTCCCGCTCGAGCACCGAGAGCAGCGCCTCGGTCGCCCCCGGCCGCAGCTCCGAGTCCTCGTTGAGCAGGAAGCAGTACCTCCCCGCCGCCTCCCGCATCAGGGTCGAGTCGTTCTCCGCCTTGCCGGTGCGCCGCTCCAGCGCGATCAGCCGGATCTCGCCGCCGAGCGCCCGGACTGCCTCGGCCGAGCCGTCGTCGGAGGCGTTGTCGAGGACGAGGATCTCGCGCTCGACCCCGGCGGGGTGGGTGCGCTCGATCGCGGCCAGGCAGGCGAGCAGGTACTCGCGGCCGTTCGTGTTCACGACGCAGTAGGACAGCAGCGGTGGCAAGGGGGTGACGATAATCCGCCGCTGGGTGCCACGCTCGACCGTCCCACCCGTGCGCATGAAGATCCAACTCGTCGACCCCTCGGCGTTCACGCCGCCCTACGACCGCGCGCTTGCGGCGGCGCTCGTGCGCGCTGGCGCTGAGGTAGAGCTGGTGACCAGCCGCTTCCTCCACGGGCCGGTGCCGGCAGCGGAGGGATATCGGGTCGAGGAGGCCTTCTACCGCCGCAGCGGCGAGCGCGGCCTCGAGGCTCCGGCTCGGCTGCCGTTCAAGGCCGCCGAGCACCTACCCGACATGCTTCGCTTCCGGCGGCGAGGTGGCGGAGCCGACGTCGTCCACTACCAGTGGCTGACGGTCCCCGCGCTCGACGCCCATCTGCTGCCGCCGCGGCGGCCGCGGGTGATGACCGCCCACTACATCCTTCCCCCGCAGCCGAGCCGCCGGCAGGTCCGCTCCGCCCGCCGGGTCTTCGGCGCCATGGACGCGGTCGTCGCCCACTCCGAGCACAGCGCCGCGCGGCTCCGCGAGGAGGTCGGGGTCGACGGGGCCAAGGTCCGGGTCATCCCCCACGGTGCCTTCGACTACCTGACGAAGCTGCCGGAGGAGAAGCCGCTGCCGCCTGAGTTGGAGGGGGCGGAGGGGCCCGTCGTCCTCTGCTTCGGCCTGCTCCGTCCCTACAAGGGGATCGAGAACTTGATCGATGCCTACGGCCGCGGCGCCGCGGCCTCCGGCGCCGAGCTCTGGATCGTCGGCAACCCGCGGATGGACATCGAGCCGCTGCGGCGCCGGGCGCGCGAGGTAGGCGGCCGCGTCCGCCTCGTTCCCCGCTTCGTCGACGAGGCCGAGATCCCGTCGATCTTCCGCCGCGCCGACCTCGTCGTCCTCCCCTACATCGACGCCGAGCACTCCGGCGTCCTCTACACCGCGCTCGCCTTCGGCAAGCCGCTCCTGGTCACCGCGGTCGGCGGCTTCCCGGAGGTGGCGGCAACCGGAGCCGCGCGCCTCGTCCCCCCCGGCGACACCGAGGCCCTCGCAGCGGCGCTGCAGGAGTTGCTCGGCGACGAGTCCGCCCGCGCCGAGCTCGCCGCCGCCGCGACCCGCGCCGCCGCCGGTCCCTACTCCTGGGACGAGTCCGCCCGGAAGCACATCGACCTGTACCGCGAGCTGCTCGAGGCGCGCCCATGACCACCCTCGCCGCGATCCTCTTCTGGCTCAGCGCCGGTCTTCTCGTCTACACCCACCTGGGCTACCCCCTCCTGCTCTGGTTGCTGGTCCATCTGCGGCGCCCCACGGCGGGTGGCGACGATCGGGAGGACTCTCCCGGTAGGGAGAGCCCCCGATCGGAGACAGGACCCGCCGCCCTCCTGCCCACGGTCTCCTTGATCGTCCCCGCCTACGACGAGGAGGAGGTGATCGCCGCCAAGGTCGCCGACGCGCTGGCGCTCGACTACCCGCGGGAGCGGCTGCAGGTGATCGTCGCCTCCGACGGCAGCTCCGACGCGACCGCGGAGCGGGCCCGCTCCGCCGGCGCCGATCTGGTCCTCGAGCTCCCGCCCGGCGGCAAGGTCGCGGCCCTCAACGCCGGCGCCGAGGCGGCGATCGGCGACGTCCTCGCCTTCTCCGACGCCAACAGCGTCTGGGCGCCCGACGCGCTGAAGCAGCTCATCGCTCCCTTCGCCGACCCGAAGGTCGCCTACGTCTGCGGCCAGGTCCGCTTCCAGGACGCCGCCGGCGACAACATGGAGGGGGCCTACTGGCGCTACGAGATGGCAGTGCGGGAGATGGAGTCGGCGCTCGGCGGCGTCACCGCCGGCAACGGCGCGATCTACGCGGTGCGCCGCGACGCCTACATCCCGCTCGCGCCCTCCGGCAGCCACGACCTCAGCTTCCCCTTCGCCTTCGCCAAGAAGAAGCGGCGCTCACTCTACGCACCGGCCGCCCGGGCCGAGGAGAAGATGGTGCCGACGATCGAGGGCGAGTTCGCCCGCAAACGGCGGATGATGGTCGGCCTCTGGGACATCGTCGTCGGTGAGGGAATGCTCTCCCCCCGCGGCTACCCGCCGCTGTTCGCCTTCGAGATCGCCTCCCACCGCCTGCTCCGCTACCTCAGCCCGCTTCTGCACCTCCTCGCCTTCGTCGCCAACGCCTTCCTCCTCGGCGACGGCTGGTTCTACGTCCTCGCCTTCGTCCTGCAGCTTGTGCTGATCGCCGCGGCGCTGCTCGGCCGCGTCCTGCCGCTGGCCCCGTTCCGGATCGCCCGCTACTACGCGCTGACGACCGCCTCGATCGCCGCCGGCCTCTGGACCCGCTGGCGCCACGGCCCTGGGGGCCGCTGGGAGAAGGCCGAGGGCACCCGCTGATGCCGCGCGCCTTCGACATCCTCCTCGCTGCGATCGCCCTCGCGATCCTCTCGCCGGTCCTCCTGATCGCGGCGATCGCGATCAAGCTGACCAGCCGCGGCCCGGTGGTCTACCGCCAGCGCCGCGTCGGCCTCGGCGGGCGCGAGTTCGAGATGTGGAAGCTGCGGACGATGGTCGAGGGCTCCGACCCGGTCGGCGTCGGAAAGGTCGTCTACCGCGACGATCCCCGCGTCACCGGACCGGGCCGCCTCCTCAGGCGCACCTCGCTCGACGAGATCCCCAACTTCGTCAACGTCCTCCGCGGCGAGATGGCGATCGTCGGCCCCCGCCCGACGATCAAGGCCCAGGTCGACGACTACACCCCGCACCAGAAACGCCGCCACGAGGTCCTGCCCGGGATCACCGGCTGGGCCCAGGTCCAGGGCCGCGCCGGCATCCCCTGGGAGGAGCGGATCGAGCTCGACGTCTGGTACGTCGACTACCGCAGCCCCGCCCTCGACGCCCGCATCCTCCTCAAAACGTTGTGGTTGGTAGTCACCGCCCAAGGCCTCGCCCCCGACTAGCGGCCGACGGGACGATTTCCCTCCATATAGGGGTATTTTCGGCCCGTCGGCATTGAAGTAGGGTTCGGTTCGTGACGGATCGCCCGGAAGTGAAGCTGCGCCCGTTCGAGCCGGATGACGCGCCCGCCGTCCACCGCTGGTTCAACAACCCGGCGGCGGTGCAGTCGCTGATGGAGCAGCGGGACGAGTTCACGCTTGCGCAGGCCGAGGCCTGGACGCGGCGGGCGATGGACGACTCGGGCGAGGACCGCAAGTTCGCGATTGTCGTCGAGGGCTACCGGGAGCCGGTCGGGTTCACTGCCCTCTACGGCCTCTTCCGCCAGACCGCGCCGGAGCTGGGGGCGCTGATCGGCGATGACGTCCGCGGCAAGGGGGTCGGCCGCCGCGCCGAGGCGCTGACGATCGCCAAGGCCTTCGACGAGTACGGCGCCCACCGCGTCTACGGCCGCATCCCTGCCCGCAACGAGGTCGCGAAGAAGACCGTCGCCGGGCTTGGCTGGAAGCACGAGGGGACGATGCGCGCCCACCTCGCCCGCCGCGACGGGCCGCCCGACGACTGCGAGGTCTGGGGAGTGCTGCCGGACGAGTTCCGCGCCGCCGCGGCGGATCTGCTCGAGTGAGCGGCTTCACCGCCAGGGCGACCCTGCTCGAGGATCGCGGCGAGGCTGCCGCCGGGTCGGAGTTCTTTCGCTCGTGGGAGTTCCTCGAGGCCGAGGGGGTCAGCCATACGTTGCGGATCGAGAGCGACGGCGGGGTTCTACTGGCGCCGCTGATCGTGAGGGAAATCGAGGGGACCGGGATGCGGGACGCGGTTTCCCCCTACGGCTACCCGGGACTAACGGGGGGAGAGGACCGGGGGGGCCTTCTACCGGACCCGCTCGCTTCGCTCGCTCCAAGTGTCCGTACGAAGACCCCCCCGGTCCTCGAGCCGGCCGAGATCGATTTCTCCGGGACCAAGCTGGTGAGTGTCTTCATCCGTCACAGGTTGGGGCCGTCGCCGTTGGCGGGTGCCAGGGAGAGGAATGTGGTTCAGATTGCTGATCCAGAGCTGCCGCGGAAGAGTCGGCCTAGTGATCGGCGGCAGGTGCGGCGCAACCTCGAAGCGGGGTATGAGCTGGAGCTGATGCCGGGACCGGAGACGACGGCGGAGCAGCGGGCTGGGTTCCTAGAGGTCTACGAGCAGACGATGCGGCGGACCGAGGCTGCGCCGCACTACTTCTTCGGGGCCGGGTAC
>Ga0207659_10000621_pt1 | contig 21047 bp, 16 predicted proteins | sample KBSM43metaG_FD_184330 | JGI IMG/M metagenome (GOLD analysis project Ga0207659, IMG submission 184330) | Miscanthus rhizosphere microbial communities from Kellogg Biological Station, Michigan, USA - KBS M4-3 metaG (SPAdes) (version 2) | ecosystem: Host-associated > Plants > Roots > Rhizosphere >...
CGGCGATCATAGGCATCCTTCACCGCCGCGGTCATATCGGTCGCGATAATGCCGGGTCGTACTTCGTACACCTGAATGCCGTGCTCCGCGAGACGCAGCGCGAATAACTGCGCCGCCATTGCGAGCCCGGCCTTGCTGACGCAATACTCACCACGATTCACCGAAGCCATCACTGCCGATACCGAAGTCACGAAGACGATCGACGCGGGCGATTCGCCGGCCGCTCGGCGTTGTTCGACGAGCAGTCGAGCCACCTGCTGCGTCAGGAAGTACGGCCCGGTCAGGTTGGTCTGGACGACTTCGTTGAAGCTTGCTTCGCTCGCCTCGAGCAGGTCGGCGCGGACGCGCGGCGCCCGTCCGGCATTGTTGACCAGCGCGTCAATCCGCGGAAATCGCTCGCCGATGCGGTCGATGAAACGGTGATGATCGGCCACCCGAGAGACATCGAGCCTGTCGTAAAGGACTTCGGCGCCGGCCGCTCGTAGATCATCGAGCACGTCTCGCACGTCCGACTCGGCGCGCATACCGCACAATGCCAAATCCCAGCCGTCAGCCGCCAACGCGCGCGCGATGCCAAGTCCGATGCCGCGCGTGCCGCCGGTAACAATCGCCACCGGTTTTCGCTCGAGGTTCATGCCTCCACCCGCAGGCGTTCACCGGCGAAAAACGTCAGGTACGGTCCGCTGCACAATCGCTGCACGTACAGCGCCGCCTCGCGCGCGTGATAGTCGCCCCACATGCTCGATTCACCGCGCGGCGCACGAGCACCGTCCGGCACGTGATCCCAGCCCCCAGGGCGGTGATAGATCGAGTGCAGCAGCAGGCCCTGATGGTCGGGCGACGTGCTCAGATACGGGCCGTCCGCGCTGAACAGCGTTTCGAGGACAATCAGCCCCGCCTGCACGTAGCGGCTGCCGTCTTCGCCGCGATGTGCCAGGTAGCGCCCGAACCGCAACAGGCCTTGCGCGGCGATCGCCGCGGCCGAACTGTCTACCGGCTCGATGTCGTTCAATGGGTCGGCCGGCCGGCTGCCCCAGTCGCCAAGCGAGGCAAGGCCGGGCGCGCCACTGTCCCAGTACGGAATGCCATCTGCGGCGGCAAGTTCAATGTAGTAGTCGCAGGTTGCCTGCGCCGCTTCGATGAATCGATCCTCGGCCGCGGCCAGCGTGTCGAGAAATTCCAACTGCTCGGCAAATCCGAGCATGGCCCACGCCAGCCCGCGCGTCCAGGTCGTGAACGGCGAGTATCCCTGCTGGCTGCTTGGTCCGCGATACGAACCGCTCGCCACATTGAACAAGCTTTCGTGGGCAACGCGCCCGCGGAGATCGTAGACGTCACGGCCGCGGCCGTAGTACACCGAGAACTCGGCAGTCGCGCGCGCGTGTTGCAGCAGACGATCCAGCAGGTTGACGCGGACGTCCTGCTCCTGCACCAGCACGTGGCCGAGCAGATGCGCCAGCGCCGGTGCGCGCAGCGTACGCATGGTATCGACGAACAGCGAATGGGCGCCGTTGAACGAGTGGATGAAGCCGCCGTTGGCAAGCCGTGTCCAACGCGCCGCCTGGACCGCGCCGCTCACTTTCAACGCGAGCTCGTAGCCGCCAATCTCGTCAGCCGACGCCTCGAAGCGTCCTTCACGGGCGAGGCGCCACAGGTTGCCGTAGGTGCTGACGTTGTTGAAGCCGTGATCGTGAACGCCAGTGTGAGTCAGGTGCGGCGCCATTCGCTCGATCGTGCGGCTTCGGCCGAGATCGAGAAACTCGCGTTCGCCGGTCGCGTCGTACTGCAGCACCGCGGAGCCGAACTGGAACCCCTGCGTCCACTCGGTCCAGCCGCGCGCCTGATACCGCCCGGCAACCGTGAACACCGGCGCACCGGCCGCCGGATCCCACTGCCGCTCGATCGCACGGATTTTCCCGGCGGAAAGTTCGAACACACGGTCAATTGCGCGCAGCAGGTCCTGCGGCTTCCGCTCCGCGCCGAAGCGGATCATTTCGTTTCGAAGGTGATGATCACTACCAGGTCGTCGGCGCCCACCTGTTTGAGGCCATGCGAGCTGCCGGTTCGCGTCAGAATCGCTGTACCCGGACTGACATCGTAGGGTTTGTCGTCGAGCGTCATCACCCCTCGTCCGCTCAGCACGTAATAGACCTCGTCTTCGTGCTGCTCGTGATAGCCGATGCCTGCGCCCGGCTTCAGGACGCGTTTACGAAAGGAAAAGTGCAGGTTCGGCGTCTTGTCGAAAAAGACATGGCCGACCGTCTGTCCCGGCCCATCGTGCGGACCGGGTTCCGGTTTCGCGACGTCGCCATCGCGCTGAATGATGTAGCCGCCTTTGTGGTGCGGCTCCTGGGCGGAAACCGCGGCGACCGTGAACAGCAACCAACCGAGCGCGAAGGCGCGTGTCATCGCGAAGCTCCTTGAATGTCGTGGGCGCGAACCTTCTTCACCTGAATCGCTTCCTGCCGATCGGTGTAGAACCGGTCGAGCGGGTAACATCCTGACACCAGACCAAGCCGTGGACCGGTGGTGCAGTCACTGAACGTGCGGCAGATCGACCCACGCCGCAGCGGCCGGCCGGCCAGCACGTCGGCCGGCAAGTCGGGATAGGAAAGGACCATCCGGCCGAGGCCGATCATATCGGTCATGCCGGTTCGTACCGCATGCTGGCCGACGTGCGGCAGCCATTCTTGCAGATAGCTGTAGCCCGAGCCGACAAACCGCACATTCGGACACCACCGCTTCAGCAGCGCGGTGATCGCGATCTGCCGTGCGACACCGCGCAGCGGATCCTCCGGCGGTTCGTAGCCGTCGAGCGGCGGAAACATCGCCGGGCGCTGCACGTGCGGGTTGTAGTACGGACTGCCGCCGCTGACACACACCCAGGTGACGCCGAGCCGTTCGAGCATACCCAGCACGGCTCGCGGTTCCTCGAGCGCTGCTTCGAGCGTCGCCTCGTCGGTAATCAGACCGAAGCCAAACGCGGCGGTCCCGTTCGAGCCCGGCGCCGCATCGGGTTCACCGATCCCGTCGGCGCGTTTGCGATACGGGACGGTGTCGAACGCCGAAAGCCGGACGACGATCTCGAGGTCTGGAGACTCAGTGCGAATGCCTTCGATCACTTGCCGCATGAAACGCGTCCGGTTCTCCAGCGAACCGCCATATTTGCCCGGACGGCTGCGAGCGCCGAGCATCTCATGCCCCAGATATCCATGACAGGCTTTGACGTCGACAAATTGATAGCCGCAGTCGAAGGCGCGCCGCGCCGCTGCAATGAAATCGTCCACCAGTCGATCGAGTTCAGCGTCCGACAGGACGTGAACGCCGTTCGGAAAGCGACGATCCAGCACCGGGTGAGCCGCGCCAGCAAGTGGCTCGGGTCGATCATGCACGGACGGCCGCGCGTAGCGTCCCGAATGGGTCAACTGCAATCCGATCCAGAGATCGCTGTCCGCGTTGGCGCCGAAGCGTTCACGGTGCGCATTGATCGTCTCGTCGCGCAGCGACGCGATCGCCGTCTGCGTCGCCGGCGTCATCAGCAGTTGATGCGGATTGGCCCGGCCATCCTGACGGATCGCCACTGCTTCCCCGCCCCAGATCAACTTTGCGCCGCTGATGCCGAAGTGGCGCCATCGGCGCCGCGTCAGATCCGTCGGCTCGCCATCGGGCGTTCCATCCCATCCTTCCATCGGCAGGATGCTGAAGCGATTGCCGATTCGCGTGTTGCCGACGGTGATCGATTGCGCGAGCGGTGAGTCTGCGCCGCCGGCGATCGCTTCGTCGAAGGCGAGGGGAATCGATGATCGTTCGAGATGTGCGCGAAACGCCGACGCAGTTTTCAGCGAAGCAATCCGCGGATAGGTCAAAACGATTCCTTCTTCAATTTTATGCCCACACCTGTCCTTGGGGATACCGGTGCGCGATGCGTGACGACTCGCGAATGGTAATGCTGTAGCCAGGCTGCGCCGGCGCCTGGTAGCGGCCGCGGCGCACGACCACCGGATCCTCGAAGTGTTCGTGCAGGTGATCGACATACTCGATCACCCGGCCGTTCATCGTCGTCGAGATCGCGATGAAATCGAACATCGACAAATGCTGTACGTATTCACAGAGCCCGACACCGCCGGCGTGTGGACACACCGGCACGTTGAATTTGGCCGCCATCAGCATCACCACGAGATTCTCGTTGACGCCGCCGAGCCGGCAGCTGTCAATCTGGCAAAAGTCAATCGCCTTGGCCTGTAACAGTTGCTTGAACACGACACGGTTGGCGCAATGTTCGCCAGTGGCGACGCCGATGCCGAGCGGCCGAACCGCCTGCGCAATCGTCGCGTGGCCCAGCACGTCGTCGGGGCTCGTCGGTTCTTCGATCCACCAGGGACGGAATGCCGACAGCTCGCTGACGCGTTCGATCGCCTCGCCAACGGACCACTGCTGGTTGGCATCGATCATCAGCGTGTGATCCGCGCCAATCGCCTGCCGCACCAGGGCAACGCGCCGGCGATCTTCGTCCGGGCTCGCCCCGACCTTCACTTTGAAATGTGTCCATCCGTCAGCAATCGCGTCGCGACACAGTGATCGAACGGCCTGGTCGGAGTAGCCCATCCAGCCGACCGACGTCGTATACGCCGGGTAACCCACGCGACACAATTCGGCTTCACGGTCCGCCTTGGTCTGCGCGTTACGTTCGAGAATCTCGACCGCTTCGTCGCGGGTCAGCGCGTCGGCGATATAACGAAAATCGATGCACCGCACCAGGTCGCGCGGCGTCATGTCGGCCAGCAGTTTCCAGAGCGGCTTGCCTGCCGATTTCGCGTAGAGATCCCACAGCGCATTGACGATTGCCGCGAGGGCCAGATGGACGACGCCCTTTTCGGGACCGAGCCAGCGCAGCTGCGAATCCGAGGCGAGGCTGCGCCAGTAATCGCCGAAGTCGGCGGTGATGTCTTCCAGTCGCGTGCCGATCACGAGGTGTCGAAAGGCCTCGATTGCCGCGACCACCACTTCGTTGCCCCGGCCGATCGTGAAGGTCAGCCCATGGCCTTCGAGGTCCGCGTCGGTCGTGAGAATGACGTAGGCCGCCGAATAATCCGGATCGACGTGCACCGCATCGGTCCCGGCGTGCGTGCGGGAGGTCGGAAACCGCAGATCGATCACCGAAAGCTCACGGATTCTCACGCGCGCGCACCTCTCCACCGGTCCAGCGCCACTGCACCGACGATGATCGATCCAGTGACGATTTGCTGCACCCAATTCGGCAGGCCCTGCTGCGAACAACCAATTTCAATGACCGCCATGATCGCGGCACCGGCGAGTGTGCCGCCGACACTGCCGCGGCCGCCCGACAGGCTGCCGCCGCCGATAATCACCGCGGCAATGACGTCGAGTTCGAGCCCATTCGCAACCGTTGGATCGCCCACCGACAATTTCGAAAACTGCATCACTCCGGCGACCGCGGCGAGCGCCCCGCCAATCGCGTAGACAAAGATCCGAGTTCGACTGATGCGAACGCCGCACAATCGCGCGGTCCGCTCGTTCGAGCCGAGCGCGAACAGGTGCCGGCCGAATCGCGTATACCGCAGCGTCACCGCGACAACGACCGCCAGGATGAGCGTGATCCAGATACCGGTCGGTAAAAGAACACCGCTGCCGTCGCGAGCGGTCCGCAGCAGGCCGTTGAGCCAGGTCAGTGGCGCTTCAATGCGCCGTTCATCCGCCAGGCCTTTCGCCGCGCCGCGAATCAACAGCATGGTTCCAAGCGTGACAATGAACGGCACCACGCGTAGTTGCGTGATCAACAGTCCGTTGATCACGCCGCACACTCCGCCGGCGGCGACGGCTCCCAACGCCGCCAGTGCCGGATCGAAGGTCCGTAGCAGAATGGCGGTGACGACGGTGCTCAAGGCGACGACCGACCCGACCGACAGGTCGATGCCGCCGGACACGATCACCATCGTCATGCCGAGCGCCGCGACGCACACGATGACGGTCTGACGCGCAACCAGTTCCAGGTTGGCGGCGCGAAAGAACTGAGGCCCGATCAGCGCACCGAACAGCGCCAGGACGAGCGCCAGTCCGACGAGCACTCCGGTGTCGTCGAGCAGCCGCCGCGCGGTTACGATGCGCGTGCGCCGGACGCGTCCATCAGCAGCGAGTGTTCGTTCCATTCCGTCACGTTACGCGCCGGACCAAGCCGGCCGCGAGCCATTACCGCGATGCGATCGCACATGCCAAGCAGTTCCGGGAAGTAGCTGCTGACCAGCAGTACTGCTTTCTGCCGGGCCACCAGGTCGTCGATCAGACGGTAGATTTGCGCCTTGCTGGCGACGTCGATGCCCCTGGTCGGTTCGTCGAGGATCAGCACGTCGACGTCGTGATGAAGCAAGCGCGCCAGGGCCACCTTTTGTTGATTGCCACCTGACAGTTCGGCAACATCCTGACGGTCGCCGCCACACCGGATGCCGAGGCGATCGATCCATCTCGAGGCGGCGGCGCGCTGTCGTGATGGCAGAACCACACCGTACGGTCCGAGCGGATCGAGGTGCGACAACGTGATGTTGTCGGCGATGCTCATGCCGTAGGCGAGGCCTTCGCCGTGACGGTCCTCGCTGAGGAGACCAACCCGCTGTTGCCAGCGTTCGGTCGGCGATGCGAGGCCGCTGAACGCGGCGATCCGAATGCGACCGCTGGTGATCGGCTCCAGCCCGAAAATCGCTCGCAGCAAGCGTGTTCGACCCGAACCGAGCAGACCGGCGATGCCAAGCACTTCGCCGCGGTGCACTGTCAACGTGGCATCGCCAGGCTGCACAGCCTCAACATCAACGATGGCTTCGCCGGCGCAACGGTCGCCGCGCCGATACAGGTCGTCGAGGCTGCGACCAACCATCCGGCTGACAATATCCTCGCCGCGTGTCTCGGCGGTGACCCCCTCACCTGCGTTGCGTCCATCGCGCAAGACGACGAAGCGGTTCGACACCTGTTTCACTTCTTCGATGAAGTGCGAGATATAAACGATGGCGATGCCGCGTAGCGCCAGGCGGCCGATCAACGCGAACAACCGGCGCACATCGTCGCGACTCAGACTGCTGCTTGGCTCGTCCAAGACCAGCACGCGGCAGCCGATCGCGCAGGCCCGGGCGACTTCGACCAACTGCAATGCGGCTGGCGACAGGTTCGCGGCGATCGCCTCGGGTGCAATATCGGCGTGACCCAGTTCGGCAAGCGCCGCCGCAGCGGTTTCACGCGTCCGTGAACGATCGATGAAACCGAACGGACCGCGGGTCGGCTCCATTCCCAGCAGGATGTTTTCCATCACGCTGAGGTGCGGGGCGATGGAGAGTTCTTGATGAATCATCGCGACACCGGCCTGTCGCGCGGCGAGCGGATCGCGTGGCTCGTACGGCACGTCGTCGAGCAGCATCGTGCCGGCATCGGGCTTCAACGCACCGGCGAGAATGGCCATCAGCGTACTTTTGCCGGCGCCGTTCTGACCGACCAGCGCACACACTTCGCCGGGGCCAACGGAAAGACTGACGTCGTCGAGCGCAGCAGTCGCGCCAAACGACTTGCGGATCGCCCGCATCTCGAGTCGTTTGCCTACGGTGTCAGCCATCGCTTCAGATCGGGATGCAACAGCTCGCGGACCGCCGGATCGTCCATCCGCTCGCGCGTGACCAGGGTGACACCGGTGTCGATCCGCGGTTCGACCTTCTCGCCGCGAATATGGGCGACCACGGTTTTGACGCCGAGATACCCCATCTTGACCGGATCCTGAACGACCAGCGCGTCGATGTGGCCGTCCTGCATGCCCTTGACCAGCGTGTCGGACGCATCGAAACCGACGAATCTGATTCGTCCCGCCCAGCCGTTGTCGACGAGAACGCGCATCATTGCCAGAGTCGTCGATTCGTTGGGCGTGAAAACGCCGTCGAGGTCGAGAGTGCCGTCGGCACGCTTCAGTCCGCTGAGCACCGCTTCGCTCTTCTTGTATGCGCCTTCGACATCCGCGCCGCCATATTGGTTGCCGCTGACGACCTGAACGCCGGGATGCTGCTTGAGCGCTTCGAGAAACCCTTCCTCGCGTTGAATAGTGCTTTCCGATCCTTCCGCGTAGCGAAGCATCATCACGCGGCCCTTGTCATGCAGCAGTGCCGCCAACTGGTCTCCAGCTATCCGGCCGGCGAGGCGATTATCGGTGGCGACAAAACTGACATAGTCGTTTCCCTTCACGCCCGAGTCGATCACCACCACGGGAATATTGTTGCGGCGCGCATCGGCGACCGGCCGCGCGAGCGCAACATCGTCGAGCGGCGCCAACACCAGGCCGGAGATGCCGCTCGAGATAAATCGCTCGACCTCGGAGATCTGCGATTCGCGCTCGTCCTCGCGCAACGGTCCCCTCCAGACGATGCTGACGTTGAGTTCTTTGGCGGCTCTCGCCGCGCCAGCGTGAATGCTCTGCCAGAACGCATGCGAAGTCCCCTTCGGAACCACCGCGATGGTCAGCGTGCCGGCGTTGGTCGTTGGATTGCGACTACACGCCGCCGCCAACAGCAGCAGCGCGATCGCCGGACGCCAGGTGCGGGTCACGCTTCAACCTCCAGAATCGTTCGGCGTTGCCGCCGGTCACTGCCGCCTGCTCGTGGAGCGGCCGTGCGCTGATGTAATCGAGAACCAGATGCACGGTGCGCAAATAGTCGCCGGCGACGAGGCACACCGGCCAATCCGAGCCGATCAGCAACCGCTGCCAGCCAAACGCCTCGAACGCGACGTCGAGGTAGCGACGGATTGAGTGAGGCGTCCAGGTGTGCCAATCGGCCTCGGTAATCAGGCCCGACAGTTTGGCGAACACATTTTTGTGAGCCGCCAGCGCACGAATGCCGCGTTGCCATACAGTCATCTCACCATCGCGAATGTTCGGCTTCGCCAGGTGATCGAGGACGAAACGCACGTTGGGAAGGCGGCCGACACACTCGACCGCGACGTCGAGGTGTCGCGGATAAATCAGCAAGTCAAACGGCAGCGCGAATTCCGCGAGGATCGAAAGTCCCTCGAGCACCTGCGGCCTGAGCAGAAAGCGATTATCCGATTCGGCCTGGACGATGTGCCGGATACCCACCAACTTGCGATCGTCTGCATACGACGCGAGCCGGTGACGAAGACGATCCGCGCCTTGCTGGAGATCGACCCAGCCGACGACTCCGGCAATCGAAGCGTGCCGCGATGCGAGTTCGAGGAGCCAGCGGGTTTCTTCGTCGCTTTGCCGCGCCTGCACCGCAATGCAACCGTCGAATCCAGCCGCAGACATTTCGCGCGCCGATTCGGCAGGCAGAAAGTCGCGGCGCAGCGCCGCCATCGATTCGTCGATCCAGCCGTACTCGGCGGCGTTGTAGTGCCAGAAGTGCTGATGCGCGTCGATCCGCATCACGCCGCCGGTATCGGGTTGGCTGCGCCGCTGCTCGACGCGTAGCACGCCTCAACCAGCGCCATGGTTTTCAAGGCGTCGGCAACCGGCGACACCAGTGCGGTATCTTCGCCGGCCAGCACGCGCTGCAGGTTCGACATCGGGCCCTCGAATGCCTCGGAAAACCACGAGCCGCGCAGCGCGACCGGCCGCCATTGCCGGTCGAACGACACTTCCATGCGATCCGGCGGCCCCGCCGGGTAATCGAGATTGACGCCCAGTGTCAGCAATGCCGCGCCGTTGGTTCCTTCGACCTTGAACAGCGACGTGCGATGCGTTTGATCATGGCGATGGCTGTGATTCATCACCAGCGAGCAGCGGATCCGGGCGCCAAAGTCGAGGATGATCGTGCTGCTGGTATCGGCAAACTCACGCAACTGCGGATGCGAGGCTGTGCGGCACATCACGCCGTCTGGATCGCCGGCCAGCCAGCGGATTGCGTCGAGATAATGGATCGAGTGATACAGCACTTCGAGCCGTGGCGCACCTTTCAGAAACGTCCATTGCTCCCACGGCTGGCGGTCAACGATCCGCACTTCGATGTCGGTGAGGTCGCCGAGTTGCCGGGTGGCAATCAGATCGGCGAGCACCATCATGTTCGGGCTGAAGCGCAACTGGAAGTTCATCGCCGCGATCAATTGCCGCTCGCGGCAAATCTCGGCGATCTGCCGCGCCACCGCCAGCGTCTCGCCCATCGGTTTCTGGATCAACACGGCAGCGCCACGCGGCAGTTGCGCCAGCACGCCGGCGATCGCCGGCGCCGGCACCGCAAGGTCGAAGACCACGTCGCGGAGATCACACGCTTCGGCGAACGTGGCGTAAACCCGGAGGTCGCCGAATTGGCGCGCCGTTTCGGCGGCGGCTTCGCGGCAGATGTCGAAAACGCCGGCCACCGGCAGGCCGATCCGTCGATAGGCTGGGAGGTGAGCCGTGCGAACGATCGCTCCGGCGCCGATGACGACGATCGGCCGCGGCGCGGTCGGCAGCGGCCATGCCTGGCGCGCGGCGGTCATCCGGCCACCGCGCGGGCATCTATCGGCAGCTGGAACACCGGCTCCATTCGCGCCCACCATTCGCCGGGCCTCGCGTCGGGCGACGGTTCCTGCAGCGACTTCATCAGCTGCTCCCACTCCGCCACGCGGGCGCTCGACGCCTGATGGGCCGAGAAGACGCGGCCAATCTCGACGCCGTCTGCGACCTCGACAATCATCACCGCGGTGCGGCCGAGCAGGTGAATCTCCATGCGTGCAATGCCGGCGCGACGCAGGCTCTCGACCACTTCCGGCCAGACGCGCTGATGGTGCGCGCGATAGGCGGCGATCGCCGCCGGATCGTCGCGCAGGTGAACGAGCAACACGTGTCGCGTCATGATGTGCGCGTCAAGTTCTCACGATACCAGCACGCCGCCGTCGATGGGATACGCCTGGCCGGTCACAAACGACGCTTCATCTGAACACAGATAGAGCGCCAGTGCCGCGACTTCTTCGGGCGTTCCCATCCGGCCGATCGGCTGGTAGGCGGCGAGCGCGCGCAGGGTCTCCGCCTCGCGGCCGACGTAATGACGCGCGACGAATTGATCGACAAACGGTGTGTGGATGCGCGCCGGACAAATGCAGTTGCAGCGGATGTGATGCTTCAGATAGTCGACTGCCAGCGACATCGTCATCGTTAGGACGGCGCCTTTGCTCATCGAATAGGCAAAGCGTTCGGGCACGCCGATCAGCGAGGTGATCGACGCCATGTTCAGAATCACGCCGCCGCCCTGCGCGATCATGATCGGCACGACGGCGCGTGCGCACAGGTAGACCCCTTTGACGTTGACGCGGAACAACCGATCCATGTCGGCTTCTTCGGTGCGTTCGACGGTGCCGACGTGCGCGATGCCGGCGTTGTTGACGAGGATGTCGATGCGGCGATGCGCCGCGGCAGTCGCCGCGATCGCGGTGCCGACACTCGCCGCGTCGGCAACATCGCACAGGCGCGCGTCGGCGAGTCCTCCGCCGGCGGTGATGCTCGCCGCGACGGTTCGCGCGGCATCGAGATCGACGTCGAGGATGACCACGTGCGCGCCCTGGCGCGCGAACAGCGTCGCGATCGCCGCTCCGATACCCGAGCCGCCGCCAGTGACCAGCACGACCTTGCCGATGAGGGCAAACACCGTGGTTCCGCCGCGTGAAGTACTATACTTTACCGGTAAAGTCAAAGGTTTTTCGCGAAATTCCATGATACGATGCTCGCCGTCAAGGAGCCGATTGATGTCGCCAGCCGAGCCGACTTCGCGCCGCGAGTTCGTCAAGACCGCCGGCACCGCTGCCCTCGCCGCGTCGCTGTTTCCCGATCACGTCTGGGCGCAGCGCCCGGCGCACCGCCGCTACGCCATCGTCGGCACCGGCGATCGCGGCTCCGGCATGTGGGGCAAAGATATCGCGTCTCGGTATCCCGATCTCGTCGAGTTCGTCGGGCTCTGCGATCCAAACCCGAAGCGCGCCGCCTACGCCAGGAGCTACATCGGCGCCGGCTGCCCGACCTTCACCAACTTCGACGAGATGATCGAGAAAACCACGCCCGATCTCCTGATGGTCACGACGGTCGACGGTTTTCACCACGAATACATCGTCAAGGGTCTCGATCGCGGCCTCGACGTGATGACCGAAAAGCCGCTGACCACCGACGAGACCAAGTGCCAGGCCATTCTCGACGCGGAAAAGCGCAACAACCGCCGGATCGTCGTGACGTTCAACTATCGCTATGCGCCGGCGCATCAGCAGATGAAAGAGATCTTGATGTCGGGCGAGATCGGCAAGGTGATCTCGGTCGACTTCAGCTGGTACCTCGACGTCATCCACGGCGCCGACTACTTCCGCCGCTGGCACCGGCTGCGCAAGAACAGCGGCTCGCTGCTGGTCCACAAAGCCAGTCATCACTTCGATCTGATGAACTGGTGGCTCGGCGCCGATCCGGTGGAGGTGTCTGGCTATGGCGGGCTCGGCGTTTACGGCAAGAACGGCACCTTCCGCGCTCAGCCGCCGGCCGACAATTGTCGCAACTGCTCGCACCAGGCCGAGTGCCGGTTCTATTACGACATGACCAAGGACAAGCGGCGGATGGACCTCTACGCCGCCAACGAAGACGTCGACGGCTATTTCCGCGATGGCTGCGTCTTCCGTCAGGACATCGACATTTTCGACAACATGCAGGCAATCGTCCGATATTCAAACGGCGCGACGATGAGTTACGCGCTCAACGCCTACATGCCGTACGAAGGCTATCGGGTGGCTTTCAACGGCGAGAAAGGCCGCCTCGACGTCCAGTCGTTCGAGCGGCAACCGTGGGAGGTGTCCGACAGCCACGAGATCTACATCACCAAGAGCTTTGGCAAACGGACCCGTGTGCCGATGCCGAAGATGCTCGCCGGCCACGGTGGTGGCGACGATCGGTTGCGCGATCTGATCTTCCGCAAGACCGACATGCCTGAATACATGAAGCTGCCCGATTCGCGCGCCGGGGCGATGTCGTGCCTGACCGGCATCGGCATTCGCAACAGCATCGATCAGAAACGGCCGATCAAGATCGCGGATCTCGTCAAGCTGTGACATGTTTGCCGCACTGGCCGTCGTCGCGTCGCTGGCTGTGACTTCGTCGGCGTTCGGCACCATGCCGGACGGCACCCGCGTGGATGTCTTCACGCTGAAAAACGGTCATGGTGTGGAGGTTCGCATCATCACCTACGGCGCGGCGATCGCGTCGATCAAGGTGCCCGATCGCGCCGGCCGATTCGACGATATCGTGACCGGCTTCGACAACCTCGCAGGGTATCTGGAGCGGTCACGGTTTTTCGGCGCGATTGCCGGCCGATACGCCAACCGCATCGCCAACGCGCGGTTCACGCTCGACGGCAAAACCTACGAATTGGCGGCGAACAACGGCAAGAATCATTTGCACGGCGGCCGGCGCGGATTCGACAAGGTGGTCTGGAAAGGCACGCCATTCGAGCGCGACGGCAATTCCGGCGTGACGCTCAGCTACGTCAGTCCGGACGGCGACGAGGGCTACCCGGGAACACTGACTGCGACCGTCACCTACACGCTGACCGCGAGCGACGACCTGACGCTCGACTACGAAGCGACGACGGATAAGGCGACGCCGGTCAATCTGACAAATCACAGCTATTTCAACCTGGCCGGCGACGGACGCGGCGACATCCTGCAGCATCGGTTGACGATTGCCGCCGATCGCTACACTCCGGTTGACGACACATTGATTCCGACCGGCGAACTGGCGCCGGTTTCAGGAACACCGTTCGATTTTCGTCAACCCACGGCAATCGGTGCGCGAATCGACGCCGATGCCGAGCAGATTCGCCGCGGCAAGGGCTACGACCACAACTTTGTACTCAATGGGTCGGGGCTGCGAAAAGCGGCGCGGCTGCTCGATCCATCGAGCGGCCGAACGCTCGACGTCGCGACCACCGAGCCCGGCATGCAGTTTTATTCGGGAAACAACCTGGACGGCGCCGTCGGCAAGAACGGCCATACCTATGAGAGGCGCACGTCGTTGTGCCTCGAGACGCAGCACTTTCCCGATTCACCGAACCACGCCACCTTTCCGAGCACGATTCTTCGACCCGGTGAACGCTTCCGATCGAAAACCGTGTTCACATTCGGCGTCGAGCGCTGAAGAGATCCTGACAATGAGACGAATCATTCTGACCCTCGCCGGTGTTTGTGCGGCTGTCACTGCGGCATCGACCCAGACGACTTACCCGGCGAACTACGTGGCTGCAACGCTCGTGCAACTGAACGACAACGGCGCGTGGTCGTGGTTCATGGATCCACGGGTGATCGTCAACGAGGGCAAGTTGATCATCGGCTCGGTGCGAGCAGTCGGATCGCTGCAGGCGAACATCACCGATCCGAAATCGGGCAACGTCGAGATCTCGGTCTACGACATCGAGCGCGGAACGGCGCAAACCGTCGTGCTGCACCCGCACCTGGAACAGGACGATCACGACGCGCCGGCATTCTACGTACGCCCGGACGGCCGCATCCTTGCCGTCTACAGCATGCACGCGCGCGAGCGCCGCATGTACTACCGGCTTTCCGAACCGCACAATCCGCTGGTCTGGAGTGCGGCTCGCGTCGCCGAAACGCCGGGCGATGATGCGACTTATGCCGGGAACAACGCGACCTACGCAAACCTGTTCAAGATGCCGAACGGGCGTCTCTACAACTTCATTCGCGCGTTCCATCACGACCCGAACTACATGTACTCGGACGATGAGGGCGACACCTGGAAATACGGCGGGCGGTGGCTGTATGGCAAAGGCGGCTACAGTCCCTATTTGAAGTACGCCTACGACGGCAAAGGGACGATCCATTTCATCGCGACCGAAGATCATCCGCGAAACTTCGACAACAGCCTGTATCACGGCTACGTGCGCGACGGCGCGATGTACAAGACCGACGGGACGAAAGTCGCCACGCTGAGCACGTCCACCGAAACGACGATCGCGACCTGGGATTTCACCAAGATCTACGAAGGCGGGCCCGACAACGTCGCTTGGATGGTCGATGTCGAGCTCGATCGCGCGGAACGGCCGTACGTGCTGTTTTCGACGCAGCGCGATGGCCGCGGCCTGCCGCGCGGCCAGGGCGGCATGGACTTGCGCTATCACTACGCGCGACTCGGCGCGACCGGCTGGACCAACGAGGAGATCGCCTACGCTGGCACGCGGCTCTACCCCAGTGAAGACGACTACTCCGGCTTAGGGGCGCTCGATCCGAATAATCCCGACGTGGTTTACATCTCCACCGACGCCGATCCGGTGAATGGCAAGCCGCTGATCAGCAGCGCCGACCACAAGCGGCACTATGAACTGTTCCGCGGCGAGCGCGCTGCGAACGGCAAGTGGACGTGGACGACGTTCACCGCCAATTCCGCGTGGGACAACCTCCGTCCGGTGATTCCGCAGTGGAACGACCCGCGCACCGCGATGGTCTGGATGCGCGGCCAGTATCTTGCGAACCACGGCGAGTGGTATTCGTCGGTGGTCGCGGCGATCGTCCCTCCGAAGTAAGCGGCAATTCACCGCGTCGCCGGTGATCGCTGCGTCAGCGCGCGCCGCTGCATGTACTCGCCCTGCACGAGCAGGTACGCGACATAGTACTTGTAGATATTGCTGACGTAGGTCACCGTCTCACGGCCGATGCGCTCGCCGGCGATCCGCTCGACGTTGTTGAACCACACATTGGCGTCGAGTCCGCGGCTGGCCGCTTCGCGGCGCAATTGCCGGATGCGGCCTGGCCCCGCGTTGTAAGCGGCGAACGCGAACAGGCCCTTGTCCAGATCGGTCATCGGCTCGTTCGCATAGTATTTGTCGATCATGAACCGGACGTATTTGACGCCGGCGTGGATGTTCGGATCGATCTGCTCGATGTCGCCGACCGCCAGCTCCTTGCCGGTCTCCGGCATCACCTGCATCACGCCGATCGCGCCGACGTGGCTGCGCGCCTTCTGGTCGAGCCGCGACTCCTGGTAGCCTTGCGCCGCCATCAGCATCCAGTCCAGGTTGTATTTGCCCGAATACTTACGAAACATCGCGACGACCGAGCGGAACCGTTCGTCGGCGGCCTTCGTGCCCTTCACGTACTGCGTGTTCAGCAGATACCGCCGGAAGATCATCCGCGAGTTCAGCGAATTCGGACCGTTGATCGCGAGGAACTGATTCACCGTCTCGAGCAGCCGTGGACTGTTCTTGCGGATCGCCCACGCGATCTCGCCGCCGGTCCGCAACGCGATAGTGGGATACAGTTTCAGTCTCGGCCAGACGCGCTGCCAGAACCACGCCTTGTGATTGTCGACCACCAGCACTTTGATCAGGCCGGCGTTCGCCATCTCCATCAGGTCCTCGTCTTCGAGTTCATCCGGTGCAGGCACGAGCGAGACAGTCGCCTTGCCTTCCTGTTTGAAGCGATCGTTGAGACGGTTCAGGCTCTGGAAATAGCTGCTCGATTCGCGGACGAAGACTTCCTTGCCCGACAGATCGTCGAGCGAGGTGAGCGGCGGAGCATCGGGGCTGGTAACGACCACCTCGTCCACGCCGGCGATCCACGGTTCGGCGAAGTCAACGGAACGTTGGCGTTCGGGCGTCACCGTCAGGTCCGCCATGATGATGTCGCCGCGCCCTTCGAGCAGCGCCGGGATCAGTTGGTCGCGCGACAACGGCACGAACTGGATGTTGATCTTCAGCGGGCCCTTCACCGTTCGATTCACCGCCTCTTCGAGCAGCTTGCCCTGGTCGCAGGCGGTGCCGCGTGGTGTTCCGTGGTCGATGAAGTACAGCGTTTTGTTATAGACCGTGAGGACACGAATCAGGCGGCGTTCGGCCATCCCGTCGAAGTCGCCAGTCCAGGCCGTGGTGATCGGATCGAGTGCAAGTCCCGTCCGCCCTTTGGCGGTCGGCGCCTGCGCCCGCAGGGAATCAGCGGCGAGCAGCACCGTGCACAGAGTCAACGCAATCGGCGTTTGGGTCATGCGCGAGTCCTTGCCGAGGTCGAACGTCTCAGCCGGGTATCGTAGCGCGAATCCGCGCGCCGGATCAGCGAGGCTCGACGGCTTTGTCGATCGGAAACGGCTTTCCCGACCAGGCGCGCGCCGCGGTCCAGGGCTCCGCGGCTGCCGCCCAAAACGGATCGCTCGCGGGCAAGCCGAGCGGCAACAGCGCGACCGCGCACAGATACACACTACCGGTCGAAATGTAGGTCTCACCGATTCCCGGTTGATGGCCACACAGGCCGATCGTCAACCAGCCATTCGCGTCGAATGTTCCGGGCGCCTCGATGGTGCGGCGGATGACCGCGGTCAATCCGCTGCGCAGCTGTCCGGCACTGACCCCGTCAGGCAGCGCATGGCGGAGCGCCGACTGTGCCAGCAGGTGGAAAGCCCCACACCGATACGCGATTGATCGTCCAATCGGCGGGAAGCTGCCGTCCGGCGCGATAAGCCGCTCCTGCACCGCGGCGAATCGTCTGGCGCGATGCTCGACGCGGGTCCGCATTTCCTTCCACGCCGGCGACTCGTCGCCGCATTCGGCGAGCACGTCGAGCAGCATCGGCTGAATCACGAAGCTGTTGTAGTAGTCCCAGTGGAAGTCCGGACCGTCACCGTAGATGCCGTCCCCCTTGTACCACTGCTCGTGCTGACGCAGCGCGTAGTCAACGCGCGTCCGATCCCAGCCGGCGCCGAGCCGCTTCAGGCCGGCTTCGACAGTGGCTGTAAACAGCAACCAGTTGTTGAAGCCCGGCAGAATTGCGCGGGTCGATTCAAGCGCCGCGATCAATCGTCGCCTGGTGCTGGCGTCGAGGCCATCGCACAGCGCCGTCGGCGCTCGCAGAATCCCTTCGGCCAGGAACGCGGCATCAACCAGCGGCTGACGCTCGGTCGTGAAATTTAAAAAGTCGGCGGACCCGGGATCCACGGCGTTGGCAATCGCGCGCCGCGCCAGCTCGATTAGCCGGGTTCGCAACCGCCCCTCGCTGTCGCCGCTTGCGGTCAACTCGAGCCATGGCGCAATGCCCGCGACCAGCCGGCCAAGGGCCTCGAGATGAGTGACGGATCGACGGTCGGCGTTTGCCGCCTGCTCGACCGGCATCCGGGCTTTCAACGTACCGGCGGCGAGATTGCTGAGCACCGGTTCAGCAAGCCGCGTCAACACCGCGACCCAGTAATCGCGATCGCTCGCCGGCGCTGGCGGCACCTGGATTACCGACGCCGCTGATAGCGCTCCGGTGCTCTTCAGAAAGTCGCGACGGTCCATGCTCCCCGCAGCTCAAAAGATGAACGCCGAGATCGCCGAGATCGCCGAGATTGAACTTCATTTACCTTGTCGGCGTTCTTCGCGAGCTCTGCGTTCACCCTGATCGGCGACCGATCGTAAACCATGCGAGACAGTCTGCTAGCGCTCGATGACCAGCCGTGGCACCGCGAGAATTCCAGATGGAATCGGTTGCACATTATCCATGTCCTGGAGCCGAAAGCGCTGACCATATCGTTCGGTCACAGCGTCGACATCCGGCAGGTGCCCGCCTTCAGCCAGCCGGTTGACGGCGGTGTTGTACACGTCGATCCGTAAATCGTTCGCGCCCGCCCGCACCGCGTTCGTGACGTCCAGGCGATACGGCGGCGCCCAGATCGAACCGGCGCGGCGGCCGTTGAGGAATATCGTCGCCGCCTCGCGCAGCGGCGCCGCGATCAATGCGGCGAATGAATTTCCGCGCATCGTCCCACCCGGCAGCGCTTCCCTCTCCACCGGCGCGCCATCTCCGAAGTCGAGGACCACGCGTCCATCTGGCGGGAGCGAAGGAAGGTTGACGCTGCGGCGGAACGTCGCGGTGCCGGAAAAGAAGCGATCCTCGGCGGTCGATGCCCATTCGTACGGAAGATCGACCGGACCAATCGATCGCGATGAACCAAGCGTCACCGCCCAATCCGATCGAAGCTCGATCGCCTGTCGCGCGGTGCGCGCGGTTTCCGCACGCGCGCGGACGCTGTCGCCGCGCAGCACGATGATGCGCGATCCATATGGTTCGAATGCCAGGGTCATGGCGCCCGCCTCGAGACCGACGTCCACGGTCGCTCCGGTCAACGGATTCCACACCTGGGCCAACCCGCGCGCGTCGCGGAACCGGGGATGAACCTGTCGAGGCAGGTTGCTGGTGTTCGCCAGAAAGTAAATCTCCGCGTCGGGCAAGCGCCTGTGGACCAGTCCGATGCTGCTGTCGCCGATCGCGACATCGGGCGGGACGTCGGCAACCAGGCGGGAAAGGCCGTCGGCCTCGAGAACTCGGCCACCCGCGGCTGCAAAGTCCGACAGCCACTTGCGCGTGGCGTCCGGCATTCGCTTCACCGCAGGGAGAACGATCGCGCGGTACCGGCGGCTTTTGGCCTGCTCCAGCGTTCCATCGTCGATCAGATCGAAGGTGTGGCCGGCGTCGAGAATCGCCGGAATGAGGCGCGGACCGATCAGTTCGCGAATCGTCGTGAACAGATTCAGGTAGCGCGGCGCGCCCGGTCTGAACTGCGCCCAGGCATCGTCGGTCGGCGCGTAGAGGGCGACGTCGGCCACTGGCTCGCCTTGCCGCAGTACGAAACTGACCCGTTGCAGATACCGCGCGAGGTCGGGCATTACCGGCCACCACGGGTTCTTGTCCGAGTAAACACCGGCGGCGTAGAACATCCAGCCGGGCGTTCCTGCTTGTGGCGGCGAGTACGGCCATCCGTGTCCGATCAACTGATTGACGCCAGACAGAAAATGCAGATCCGCTTCAGCTTTCACGTCCAGCGGCGTCGCGCGAAACGCCGGCGAGTGCAGCCACGTCCAGGCTTCAGACGAGACGATCGGTTTGCCGAACAGATGCGCGGCCGATGCGGCCCAACGCGATGAAGAAAGGGCCCGCCATTCGAACCCTTCACCATCCGGGATGTCGATCGCCTGATGGCTTGCCAGCGATGCCGGCGGCATGCCGTAGTTCTGCATGCGCAACCGGACGCCACGGTCGGTGGCCCAGGCGTGCATGGTGCCGAGGAAACGCTCGCTGAACAATTCCGTCAGCGTCCGGCCGTAATCGCGACGAACCCCGTCGGCGCCGTCGCCGCTGCCGAACTCGGCGAGCGGCAACAGCGGCCGCAAATCGTAACCACGACGTCGCTGAAATTCGGCCAGCAGATCGATCGTCCAGTCGGCGTCGTAGACCTCCAGGCTGTCGCAGAACACCGCGTAGACCGCGCCCTGCCCCGCCGCTCTCAGCAGTTTGTCGCCGGCCTCGCGCAGGTGCGTCTGCAGCGCGGATCGGCTGAAGTGATCCAGCATGTAGCCTTCGGCGCCGAGCGCGGCACGCTTGACCACCTGCCCGGTAGGGCTCGCGTAATACAACAACAATACGCGCGGGCCCTCGCCTGGCGGCAGCGTCAGCGGACCGCGTTCCGCCATCGCGATCTCGCGGAAGCTGGTGGGCTCGACTTCCTGCAGCGACCCACGTCCGACGAACGCCGCCAGCAACCGATCGTGCTCGAACGGCGCGGGCCGTTCGACCTGAGAAACGCCCGGCGTCAGTTCGCGTCGATCGGAGCGAATACGCGTCGCCGCCAGTTCGGGCGTGATGTATGGACCGCCGTACGACCAGCCGCTGCCGACCGTCAGATCCATCCGCAGTCCGAGGGCGCGGGCTTCACGCGCGGTGAACGCGATCGCGTCGAGGTACTCGTTGGAGAGAAAAGGAAAGTTGCGCAGGCCGCGCGCCGGATCGTCGACGGCTAGCGGATAGACCGTGGCAATTTCAAAGCCGCCAATGCCGCCTTCCTTCATGCGGCGCATCTCGGCGGCCAGTTCGTCGTGCGTGACCGACGGACCGAACCACCACCAGCGCATCATGATGCGGCTGTCAGCCGGCGGTTCGGCAAACCGCGCCTGAACGTCGGCGATGCCAGGAGCGCGCTGCGCTGTCGCGCTCGACGCCCAGCAGGCCGACGCCACGACGACGGCGGCGGCGGCCCAAATCCGCGCGCTCACCACGGCATGGTGCGCTTG
>Ga0207659_10000629_pt1 | contig 20945 bp, 17 predicted proteins | sample KBSM43metaG_FD_184330 | JGI IMG/M metagenome (GOLD analysis project Ga0207659, IMG submission 184330) | Miscanthus rhizosphere microbial communities from Kellogg Biological Station, Michigan, USA - KBS M4-3 metaG (SPAdes) (version 2) | ecosystem: Host-associated > Plants > Roots > Rhizosphere >...
TCGTTCGCGCGAAATCTCGAGCGAGCGGCGCGTCTCATCGAGTCGTACGAAGTGGCGGTTCAGCAGCGCCGCCAGCGAGCCCGCGCCCAGCAGCGCGCCGCCGCCCCAGGCGATCCGCGACCAACGCCAAGGCCTTCGCGTCGAAAAGGAATCCGAATTCATCCGAGCAGGCGGCGCAGCTGGTTCAGCAGCGCTTCGCGCGACATCGGCTTGGCCAGCACGCCGGCGACGCCGAGGATCCGCGGCGCCGCCGTGCAGTGTTCTATGCCGGGAAAGAAGGCTGAAGACACGGCAAGGATCGGCGTACCTGGATGCCTCTGGGCGATCCGTCGGAAGGCCTGCGTGGCGCCGGAGCGCGGCTGCGGAACATCGACGATCGCCAAGTCTAGCGACACGCCGACATCGGGGTCGTGCAAGACCTCGAACCCCGCGTCCGTCAGCCACTGTTCGAGCAGCGCGACGCAGGCGCTGTCCGTGTCGACGACGAGGATGCGCCGCGCCCGCCCCGGCGATTGCTCAGCCGGGTCTCGACCAGGGTCAGTGTCCATCGACGGTCTGCATGGCGCTCGTGGGCGGCTATCGGGTGGACGCGCTTCGCGACGGGACTGGCGTTCGGCAACTGTCACGCCCTGTGCCTACCGGCCGATTGCAGTTGGTCGTGCCACGACTACAACTGAAACGTGCGCGAGGCCTCGGTGAACGCGGCGTGGCGAATTGCAGCTGAAACGTGCGCATCCCGGCCCGGAATCGACCTGCAATCCGAGCGCCGGAACATCGCGGCAACGAACCGCATCCACAGCCGAGCGCGACCATGGGTTTGCCCAGAAATCTCCACCCCGCCGTGACACCGTTGCGGCTGACGCTGGCGGTCGCGCTGATCGCCGTGGCGAGCAGCGGCTACGTGGTCGTGGTCGCGCAGAGCGATACGCGGTCGACGCTCGAGATCGCACTCGCGCGCGGGCCGCAGCAGACCCCGTGTCGCACGTCGCATCCCGGACAGCATGGCCCCGTTTCATTTGCAACCGCATCGCCGTGACACGGAAACGGCTGCGCAACGCGCCTGCATCCCAATGCACGATTGACGGCGATCGTCGGAACCGCCCGGCTCAGGCGCCGACGCAAGACGCGGCCGTTCGCCAGCCGCTGCAACCCCCGATCGGAGATCTTCAATGCTCGCAACAATGACCAGACGCAGCGCAATCCTCGGCGCAGCGCTCGCAATGGGTGCGGCGCTCGCTGGCTGCGACAACGCCTCGGGTGTGGCCAAGCCGCATGCCGGCGCGCCCCAAGGCCCGCCGCCCGCCGACGTGACGGTGCAGAAGGTGTCGCCGCACGATGTGCCGGCCAGTTGGGAATACGTCGGCCAGACCGCCGGTTCGCGCGACATCGAGGTTCGCGCCCGTGTCGCCGGCATCCTGCTGAAGCGCAACTTCGACGAAGGCCGAGCGGTGAGGAAGGGCGAATCGCTGTACCAGCTCGATGCCGCGCCGTTTCGTGCCGCGCTGAGCCTCGCCGACGCCGACGTTGCCGCCGCGCAGGCGCGTCTGGAGCAAGCCGCGCGGCGTGTGAAACGCCTGGAGCCCTTGTGGCGTGCCCATGCGGTGAGCCAGCGCGAATACGACGATGCGATCTCGGCCGAGCAGATCGGCCGCGCCGAGCTGCAGGGCGCGCAGGCGCGGCGCGCCGATGCGGCGTTGAAGCTCGGCTACACCCGGGTAGAGGCGCCGATTTCCGGCCTCGCCGGGCGCTCGCAGGTTTCCGAAGGCACCCTGGTGTCGGGCGCGCAGGTGCTGTTGACGACGGTGACGCAGACAGACCCGATCAAGCTGCGCTTCGGCATCGCCGACACCGACCAGATGCGCTGGGGCAACGAAGTCGCCGCCGGCCGGCTGAAGCTGCCCGCGGACCGGGCCTTCACCGTCGAAGTGCGCCTCGCCGACGGCAGCGTCTATGCGCGCAAGGGCAAGCTGGTCTTCTCCGACACGCGGGTCTCGGGCCAGACCGGCACAGTCGAAGCCGAAGCCGAGGTTGTCAACCCCGACGGCGTGCTCAAGCCGGGTCAGTTCGTTCGCGTCCGCCTGCTCGGCGCGACGCGGCCGGCCGCGATCGAGGTCCCCACGCGTGCGGTGCTGGACGGCCCGCAAGGCAAGTTCGTCTACGTGATGGCGAGCGGCAAGGCCATGCCCAAGCCGGTCGAAGTCGGCGACCAGGTCGGCGACAGTTGGATCGTCACCAAGGGGCTCGCTGCGGGCGACGACGTCATCGTCGACGGCATGGCGCGCATCTTCTTCCCCGGTGCGCCGGTGCGTCTGGCACAAGCCGGGCCGGCCCGGCCGCAGTGAGGAGGTCGCAGCATGTTCTCCCGCTTCTTCATCGACCGGCCGATCTTCGCCGCCGTGCTGTCGTTCTTCTTCGTGATCGCCGGGCTGTCGGCGATCCGCACCCTGCCCGTCGCGCAGTACCCGGAGATCGCGCCCCCGGTGGTGAGCGTGACCGCGGTGTACCCAGGCGCGAGCGCCGAAGTGCTGGCGCAGACGGTGGCCGCGCCGCTGGAGAACGCCATCAACGGCGTCGAGAAGATGATCTACATGAACTCGACGTCGACCTCGAACGGCATCGTCACGATCCAGGTGACCTTCGACATCGGCACCGACGGCGACTTGGCCGAACAGCTGGTCAACAACCGCGTCAAGCAGGCCGAGGCGAAGCTGCCGCAGGAAGTTCGTCGCCAAGGCGTGGTCGTCGCGAAAGGCTCGTCGGCGTTCCTGCAGGTGCTCGCCTTCTACTCGGGCGACGGCAGCAAGGACGACCTGGCGATCAGCAACTACGTGACGCTGAACGTGCTCGATTCGCTGAAGCGAATTCCCGGCACGACCAACGTGCAGATTTTCGGCGCCAAGGACTACGCAATGCGGATCTGGCTCGAGCCGGACCGACTGGCGCAACTGAAACTGACGACCTCGGACGTGGCGCGCGCAATCAACGAGCAGAACGCGCAGTTCGCCGCCGGCAAGGTCGGCCAGCCGCCGACCGGCGGCGCGCAGCAGATGGTCTACACGATCACCACCCAAGGCCGGCTGTCGGACGCGGAACAGTTCCGCAACATCATCGTGCGCGCCGACGGTGACTCGGGCATCGTGCGGCTGAAGGACGTGGCGCGGGTCGAGCTCGGCGCCAAGGACTACGACTTCATTGGCCGCATTAACGGCAAGCCGGCAACGCTCGTCGGCGTCTTCCTGCAGCCCGGCGCCAATGCGCTGTCGGTGGCCGATGAAGTCCATGGCACTGTGGCGCAGCTGTCGAAGGCCTTCCCGAAGGGCATCGCCTACTCGGTGCCGTACGACACCACGCGCTTCGTCAAGGTCTCGATCGAGGAGGTGCTGAAGACGCTCGGGGAAGCGATGCTGCTGGTGATCGCGGTGGTCTTCCTGTTCCTGCAGAACTGGCGCGCCACGCTGATTCCGCTGGCGGCAGTACCGGTGTCGCTGATCGGCACCTTCGCGGGCCTGCTGCTGCTCGGCTATTCGATCAACACGCTGACCCTCTTCGGCATGGTGCTGTCGATCGGTATCGTGGTCGACGACGCCATCGTCGTGCTCGAAAACGTCGAGCGCATCATGGACGAGGAGCACATGGGCGCGCGCGACGCCGCGGTCAAGGCGATGCAGGAGGTGTCCGGGCCGGTGATCGCGATCGTGCTGACCCTGTGCGCGGTTTTCGTGCCGATCGCGTTCCTGGGCGGGCTGGCCGGCGAGCTCTACCGCCAGTTCGCGGCGACCATCTCGATGGCCGTGGTCATCTCCGGCATCGTCGCGCTGACGCTGACGCCGAGCCTGTGCGTGTTGATCCTGAAGCACGAGCACAAGGTGCCGGGGCGGTTCTTCGGCGCGTTCAACCACTTCTTCCAGCGCACCACCGGACGCTACGTCGCCGCCGTCGGCTTCATGGTGCGCCGCGCCGGCATCGCGCTGCTGCTGTTCGCCGGCATGGTCGCGCTGGCCATCGGCTTGTGGCGCATGACGCCGGGTTCTCTCGTGCCCGAGGAAGACCAGGGATTCTACATCGCCGCGGTGATCCTGCCCGACGCCGCATCGCTGCAGCGTACCGACAAGGTTGTCGGCGAGGTGATCGGCGTCATCAAGTCGAACCCGAACAACCTCGACGCCGTCGCCTTCACCGGCTTCGACTTCCTCGGCGGAGGCTACCGCAACAACGCGGCGACCATCTTCGTCACCCAAAAGCCATGGAGCGAGCGGCGAGTGCCGGTGCAGGCCCTGGTCGGCGAGCTGTTCATGAAGACCGCCCACATCAAGGAGGCGCTCGTGCTGGCGTTCAACCCGCCGCCGATCTTCGGCATCGGCATGGCGGGCGGCTTCGAGCTGTACATCCAGAACCGCGGCGAAGGCGGGCCGGAGCGCCTGGCCGAGGTGATGCACAAGTTCCAGGCCGCGGCGAGCCAGAGCAAGCTGCTCGCGCAGGTGCAGACCCTGTGGCGGCCGACGACACCGCAGTTGCATGTCGACGTCGATCGCGAGCGCGCCAAGACGCTCGGCGTTCCGGTCGACGAGGTCTTTAACACGCTTGCAGCGACGCTGGGCAGCTATTACGTCAACGACTTCAACAAGTACGGCCGCACCTGGCAGGTGCTGATGTCGGCAGAGCCGGCGTTCCGCAAGCGCCCGGACGACATCGCCCGCTTGTGGGTGCGCTCGGGTTCGGGGCAGATGATTCCGGTGTCGGCGATCGCCTCGGTGCAGTACTCGTCGGGACCGGAAACGCTGGACCGCTTCAACAACCTGCCCGCGGTCAAGCTGTTCGGCCAGGCGGCGCCGGGCGTCAGCTCGGGCCAGGCGATCGCCGAGGTCGAACGCATCGCCAAGCAGGTGCTGCCGAGCGATTTCAGCTTCGACTGGGGCGGTGCGTCGTACCAGGAAAAGCGCTCGTCCGGCACTTCGGGGCTGGCGCTCGCGCTCGGTGCGTTGATGGTGTTCCTGATCTTGTCGGCGCAATACGAGAAGTGGTCGCTGCCGCTCTCGGTCCTGCTGGCGCTGCCGTTCGGCACCTTCGGCGCCCTCGCCGCGGTATGGCTGCGCGGCATGACCAACGACGTCTATTTCCAGATCGGCCTCGTCACGCTGCTCGGCCTCGCGGCGAAGAACGCGATCCTGATCGTCGAATACGCTTCGCTGAAGTTCCACGAGGGCATGAGCGCATCGGCGGCGGCGCTCGAAGCGTCGAGGCTGCGCTTCCGGCCGATCATCATGACGTCGCTGGCGTTCATCCTCGGCGTGCTGCCGCTGGCGTATTCCACGGGCGCCGGGGCCGCAGCACGGCGTTCGGTGGGTACCGGCGTGATGGGTGGGATGCTCGCAGCGACCTTCCTGGCGATCTTCTTCGTCCCGATGTTCTTCAAGGTCATCACCGCACGCCGGCTGCGCGAGCCGCGCGGCACCGCCGAGCTGCAGGCCGAGGCGAAGCAGGTGCACGAGACCTCCGGCAGCCGCGGCGCCCCGCAAGGCGAAGGGGCGGGATCGCATGGGCCCACGCGGGGAGCACAGGGAGAACCGGCATGAGGTGCACTCGCCCACCTTCGAACGCACACGCACTGAGCTCGGGCATCGTGCTGGCCGCCGTGCTGGCCGGCTGTGCCCTGCCGCCGCCGGCCGACCAGACACCACCGGTGATCGACCTACCGGCGTCGACCCAACCGATGGCGCACATTGCCGCCGACTGGTGGACCTCGTTCGGCGACGCGGCACTGACAGCGCTGGTCGAAGAAGCGCTGGCCGAGAACCGCGACCTGGCGCGGGCGGCGGCCCGCATCGACCAGTCGCGCGCTGCGCTGAAATTGGCGCACGCCGAGCGGCTGCCGCGAGTCGATGCCGGCTTGTCGGCTCGGCGCGAGCGCTTCAGCGAGAACAGCGCCCTGCCCATCAACTCGTCGCCGATCGCCAACAACCTTCGCGCCGAGGTCGGCGTCAGCTACGAGCTCGACCTGTGGTCGCGGCTGGCCCGGACGCAGGATGCCGCGCGCGAGGAGCTGCTGGCGACGACCTTCGCCCGCGACACGCTGCGCACGGCGTTAGCGGTGCAGGTGGTCAAGTCGTATGCCGCGCTGCAGGCACTGGACGCGCAAGTCGGGCTGTTCGAACGCACGGTGGGCGCGCAACGCGACAGCCTGGCGTTGCAGCGCAAGCGTTTTGACAACGGTGACATCGGCGAGCTCGACATCCGCCAGCTCGAGGCCGAACTGATCGGCAATCAAGCCCAGTTGCCGAAGATCGAACGCGCGCGCGGTGAAGCCGAACGCGCATTGGCTCTGCTGCTCGGCCGTTCGCCGCGTGCCCTGCTCGAGGGTGCGGTGGGCCGCGTCGCAAAGCCCGCCGAGGTGCCGGCCGCGGCTCTTCCGCCCGCCGGCCTGCCTTCCGACCTGCTCGAGCGTCGCCCGGACATCCAGTCGGCAGCCGCCAGCCTCGCCGCCGCGGGCGCGCGCGTCGATGCGGCACGCGCCGCGTACTTCCCGAGCATCTCGCTCACCGCCAACCTGGGACAAGACAGCGCTGAGTTGTCGAAGCTGACCAACGGCGGGTCGTTGATCTGGAGCGTCGTCGCTTCGCTGACTCAGCCAATCTGGGACGGCGGCCGCATCGACGCGCGCAACGACTTCGCCCGAGCCCAATGGCGCGAGGTCGAGATCGACTATCGCGACAGCGTGGCCACGGCGTTCAAGGAAACCAGCGACGCGCTCGGCGCACGCAGCGAAACCGAGCAGACGCTGCGCAATGCGGTCGAACGCGAAGCCGCGCTGGCGCAGGCGGCGCGTCTGACGAAGCTGCGCTTCGACGGTGGCGAAGAAAGTCGTATCGAGCTGATCCGCGCCGAGCGCGCCGAGCTCGCGGCGGAGTCGGAGGTGGTCGACGCACGGCGTGCATTGGCGGCCGCACAGGCGGACCTGTTCCGCGCGCTGGGCGGCGGTTGGCAGCTTGCGCACACCGCGATCGCGAATGCCGACCGGTCGGCTCGGTCGCCATAGCGCGCGCTTGAGGGCACACGCCGATTCGGACAGGCAGCGGGCGAACAAACGCCCCGAGCTACATCGGGTGGCCCTGCTGCAGTCGCGCCGGCAGGCGCTTTGACGAGACCGCCCTATAGCAGTCACTCGCGAACGTCTGCAACTGGCCGCGACTGCCATTTCGCAGCCAAACCCGACAGCGGTCCCTGCGTGTTGTAGCTTCATTCGCCTAAGCGGCAGCTTTGTGCGAATCCTCGGACCAGACGGTGCCGGCCACAAGCAGACTCATGCGGACGACCGCTCTCGGACAGCGAGCGATACTCCTCTGGCCGCCGAGGACGCGGCACCCATCTGCGCTGGCAGGCAACGTACGACTTGAATCCGAACAGCCTCTACCGCGCTCAGCACGCTGGCGCACTGCGAACTGGGCGCGGGCACTAGCGCCGGCTGCTCGACACAGCCTCCGATGTTCTCGCGTAGCCCCGCTTAGCCCAATACGGCTGCAAGCCCGGCACCGCTGGACTCGCACGAGACGTTTCAAGAGCGCGAAACAGCTCTTCGACGAAGTCGATGAATCGGCGAACCCGGGGAACTCTGCGGACGCTGGGCCGATAGAGCACGTCACCGGCGGGCGAAAGGATGATTGCCAGTCGTTGAGCACCGGCACCAGGCAGCCGCTGCCGACCGCCTCGGCACTTCCCAAGTCGCCGACGAGGCAAACACCCATACCGGCGACACCAAGTTCATCGGCCGCGAAGATGTGCGCGTTGCCAGTGATCAGTTGGCCGCGCACGATCACGGCCTCGCGCTCCTCGCCCCGTTCGAACTCCCAGAGGTCCATCGTGGAATCAAGAGCATTCCGAAACAAGAGACAGTTGTGGTCGCCCAGGTCTGCGGGTCGTTGCGGAGTACCGTGCGCACTCCAGTACTTGGGGGCCGCGCAAACAAGGAAGCGCTCGGTCGCCAGTCTTCGCATCACCAGACCTTCCGTCTCCACCCACCCCATTCGCAGAAATACGTCAATGCCGCGGGTCTGCTCCTCGCTCGCGCGCGTGAAGTCGCGCAGTTCGATGGTGATGTCGGGATAGCGTTGCATGAACTTCGGCAGCGCCGGCACGAGATATCGACGGGCGATGATGTGCTGGACTCCGACGACAACGGTTCCCCGCAGCTCGCGCGCCGACGTGCTCAGCACCTCATCGGCCTGCAGGAGTTGTGCAATGCCCGGCTTGCACATCTGAAGATAGGTTGCTCCGCCGCCAGTCAGCGACAGGCCACGCGCATGCCGCTGGAACAGCGACGTGCCGAGCTGGGCTTCGAGCAAGCCAACTAGCTTTGAAACGGCCATCGCGCTGACTTGCAGCCGGCGCGCCGCGGCGGAGAAGCTTCCCTCCTCGGCAGCAGCCACGAAGTACTCGAGGGCGCGCAGCTTGTCCACTTCACTCTCCGTGCGTGATCTGGTCAAGCTTAAACCAACGGTTGGTGCTGGCTGAAGCTTCGAGGGGCTGTCGTTGGGCGGTCCTCATCCATAGAGTTCATGCGTCGACGCCATTGGAGCAAGGCAATGAATTCACTAGTCGTCCGGGTTATCGCGGTAACGGCCCTGCTGATGTCGCATGCTGCCGGAGCACAGCCTGAAAGCGGGAAGACTCTTCGTCTCGTTGTCGGCGCCGCTGCCGGCTCGACCGTCGACGTGCGTGCACGTTGGCTCGCGGACCGACTTGCCGTCGTTGCCAGGCAGCCCGTCATGGTGGATAACCGGCCCGGTGGCGCTGGCAACCTCAGCGCGACGGCAGTGGCCCGAGGTCCGTCGGATGGCACCACCTTGCTCATGGTTCACCAAGGTCTGCTCGCTATCAATCCACACCTGTTCGTCCGTCCGGGATTCGACGCGCTGGTCGATCTCGTGCCTGTCGCACGAGTGGGCGTCGGTGCGCTGGTGCTGGTCGTCGGCCCGCAGGTGGCGGCGCAAAGTCTGCCCGACCTGTTGCAGCTGGCAAGGGCGAAGCCGGGTGCCTTGAGCTACGCCAGCCCGGCGATCGGCTCCCCGCCCTTTGTCGCGACCGAGCTGATGAAGAGCATGGCCGGCATCGACGTCCTGCACATCCCGTTCGAAGGCGCCGCGATTACGCAGACCATCGGCGGTCACGTGGCGTTCACGATTGACAACGCGGCCGCGATCCTGCCTCACGTCCGAGTCGGACATCTGCGTGCGCTCGCCGTGACCGGCAGGCAGCGTCTGACGACCCTCCCGGACGTGCCGACCTTCGCCGAAGCAGGCCTCGCAGGCTACGAGTACTTCTCATGGATGGGGATCGCGGTGCCGGCGGGAACGCCCCTTGATGTCGTGCAGCGCCTCAATCGCCAGATTTCCTCCATCCTGGCGACGGACGAAGCAATCGCGTGGTTCGCCTCGCAGGGCGCGGAGCCCGGCGACCAGAGCCCTGAGGCATTCGCCCTTTTTGTCAGAAGCGAGAACGTCAAGGCCGGGCGATTGATCCGGCAGCTCGGGTTGCGGATCGAGTAGACGCCATGCGAATCCTTTTCTGCGCTTCGCCGGGCGTTGGCCACGTCGAGCCGATGATGCCGCTGCTGGCGACCATGGCGCACCGCGGCCACGAGGTCGCCTGGGCCGGTGCCCCGGAGTCGCATGCTCGTGCATGCTCGGTCGGCATCGAGCATTGCTTCCAGGTCGGCCCTGGTTCCGCTGAAACGCGGGTCGAGTACTTGAGGCGTTGGCCTGCGGCCTCGAATGCAGAGGGGCCTGCTTCGGATCCGCACGTGTTCCCCAGGCGGTTTGGTGCCTTGCTCGCTCCCGCCATGCTCGATCCGCTCGTTCGCGCGATCGAGACGTGGAAGCCGGCGCTCGTTATCAGTGAGCTGGGAGTTCTGGCGGCACCGCTTGCTTGCGAGCTGACCCGGTGTCGACAGGTGACACACGGCTTCGGCATGCCACCGCCGGCAAGCGTCCTCGACCAGGCAGCCGCGGAGTTCGCGACGCAGTGGCGGAGCAAGGCGTTTCGCAGTCCGCCAGCCGAAGCCGGCTTGTTCGACAGCCTCTATCTCGACATCTATCCAGAGAGCCTGCAGACACCCGATCGACTGCGCGTGGGCCCCCGCCGCCAATGCCTGAGGCCGTCCCCACCAGCGGCGGGTCCTGGCGTGCAACTGCCGGCCGCAATGGTGGCCCACTTCCTGCCGATCGAGGCCCGGCCACTGGTCCATCTCACGTTCGGGACGGTGGTCAATCGTTCGGAAGCGCTCGTTCTCGCGACGCGAGCGCTCGCAGATCTGGACGCACGCGTCGTCGTCACCATCGGCACCGACGGAGATGCGTCGCTGCTGGATTCACCGCCGTCGAACGTGCATGTCGAGCGGTTCATCCCGCAAACGATGCTCTTGCCGCATTGCGCGCTGGTTGTTTCGCATGGGGGCTCTGGTACGTTTCTGTCGGCCTTGGCGCATGGAGTGCCCCAGTTGGCTCTGCCGCAAGCGCGGATCAGTTCATCAACGCGTCAGCGCTCGAGGACGGGGGCGCCGGTCTGGCCCTCCGGGGCGCCGAGGTCACGATCGATTCCGTGCGCGCCTCGGTCACGCGACTCTTGCAGGAGTCCCGCTACCGAAGGCAAGCGGAACGCTATGCCCGGGAGATCTCCGAAATGCCGAGTGCCGATGATGTCGCGGCGCGTCTCGAGGCTCTCGATCCATATGGCGCCGACAGTGCAAGGCAAGTTACCGGCACTGCAACCCTTTGACGTGCACGACGGTTCGGCGTTGCGCTCTGAGTCGTCGTTTTCGGGAATACCTCCTTTGCCAGCGAGGCGGCAGTAACGGCACTTTGAGCGACTTGCGCAGCGTGCGCTACCTCAACGGGTTGAATGTCCGCTTGCGGCGAGCTGAATCGTTGGAGTGACGTTCCGCTATGGGGTCGATAGGGGGCACACGTGCGCTCGTCATCGATGTCCGTTAAGTAGCCCATACAGCCGACGGCCGGGGTGGTGATGGACTGACGGAACCGGCCGACGACAGTCGCCGGTCGTGGAACAGCAACTCGCGGCCATTGGACTCCAAGGCTAGACCAAGACCGCCGCCTTAGCGGCGATGCGTAGCTCGTGGTGCACGACCCGATGGCAGTTGGCGCACAGACATTGCAAGTCCTCTAGCTTCGTCTTGTAGCCCGGTGGCATTGCGCTTACGGCTAACGTGTGATGAGTACAGTGGCTCGTACCAGCTCACTGGCAGGTCCGACCAGTTCCTAAAGGGCCGAAACCCGGTCGCGCTCGATGTAGGTCAGCACCAGTTCATTGATCCCGCCGACCACGGCAACCGCCATTTGCTGCGAGAGCTTCCGCTTACGACGACTCAGACATGGCGCTTGCTCTGAGGGGAGGGCCCGATCGTCACACTGCAAGGCCCTATGCCAAGTGGCGCGCGATACCCATAGATACCCCTGCCGCGGCATCGAATGACCTTGCGTGCTAACGTGCATGCGCTCTCATTTTCGAGTGATTGAGCTCTGCCCCTGCGCCGACGGTTTGGATTGGTTGAGAAGATTTTTCATCCCGACCGCCATGCTTGTCCTGCGATCGCTACTTTTGGCACGAGCGCTCCTCGGCCTCTACTTCGGTTATAGATTCGCTGTCAGCAGCGACCTGGCTGGGGCGAACGTCGGTATCGGCGCTTACTACGCACTCTGCGACGGCTTAGCCGTCTTGCTGTGCGGGGTGGCTTTGAATGCCCGGGACTCTGGGCGATGGTTGACCGGAGTCTGCGTGGTCGATGGCCTGCTGCGAGTGGGCTGGGGAGCCACGCTGCTGACGTTCGGCTCAATTGCGCCCAACGTTATTTGGAACACGCTGTTCTTAGCGGGACTGGTCGTCGTGTCTGTGGTTCTGGGCCTATTCGAGACCATGTACTACTTTGCCGCTCGCTCCCCAGGCCAACGGGCCGCCGGTCGTAGCGAGTGGCCAGTACTTATCGCGGCCTTGCTAACCCTTGCCCTTGGCACATGCTTGGTTCTCGGGTATCCGGGTGTTGGCGAGGCTGACCGTGCGCTGCTCTTGAGTACCTACGCATTTGCGCTGGGAGCAACGATGCTCGTCGCAGCCCTAAGGCCGCAGGCGAACGCACCTCGTGCCCCGTAACAACGCGGCGGCGCACCGCGTCGCTTGCGGACTCTCGGCCTCGTAGCTCAGGACATGCACAACCCCCTCTCAGAAGGATTGCAGATGCGTCAAGCGACCAAGATTGGCCTCATCGGTGCCGCGGCAGGACTGGGCCTTGCGATCCGCGCGCTGGGCTAGCCGCGGGAATCCGATAACTGCTGAGCCGAGGTCCCACCGGAAGGACCGCTCCGCAGTCGCCGCCGAGGGATTCGTGGGCCAGGAGGCGACGCATCGCCGGCTGCACTCCCTTTACAACGCCCACCTTCAAAAACGGGGTTTGGTCAATGCATGGGAGCCGCGCGCTCGCACTCGGCTCGAGCAAATGAAGGACGTCTATTTCCGACATTGCCTTCATCACGGCGGCCAACGAGCACTTCACGGCGATCCTCGCCGACTGGATGCTGCGCAATCCAGAGCCGTTCGGCAAGCGCGATCTTCGACTAAAGACGCTCTGGCTGTGGCACAGTGCGGAGGAGTCGGAGCACAAGAGCACCGCTTTCAATCTCTACAAGGCGCTGGGCGGCAACGATCAGTGGAGCGTACCGGATCGAGGTGGCGCCAGACCTGCGGGAGTTGCCGGAACGTGGGCGACTCGAACCCCGCGGCACGCAGCGCCTCGGTGCTGGGCTCGGCACCGCTGAGGAGAAAGAAGTTCGGGCCGGCGGGAAGGCCGACGTCCATCGATCCATGCGCGCGAATGGCGGCGTACAGCGCGCCGATGCCGACCGAAGGGCCGGCACATCGATTGCTGCGCAGGCGCAGGCGTCCTTGCGAGGCCGTCGCCTTGAAAACGATCGGCAGAGACTGGACAGGACATGAGTCGACTCAGAATCAGCTACGCCGCCGCGGCAAGCTCGCTGGCGGTCGTGCTGGCCGGCTGCGTGCATGGCAACCCAACCACCCGAGTCGCCGTCGATCGTGGCTACGAGAGCGTCTACCTGGCGCTGCTGAAGGACGCCAGACGCTGCTACCCGGCTACCGCGGGTACGGCACAGCGCGAAGTGAACGGCACCTTGGACGGACCCGGCCGGGCCGGCAAGGTCACGTTTTCGTTTCGCTCTCCCACGGCCCAGGAAACGTTCATGAACGTCGACATCCGCGGCACCGAATCCAGCCGCAGCCAGGTCGACATTCAGGTAGCTCCTGGCTGGGAACGGCACGCCCAGGCGGTTCGTGGCTGGCTCGAGGGCACGTCGAGCGCCTGCGTGTAGCTCGGCACCGAGGGTCGTGACTCCACCGCCCGGTCGCACAGTGGCAGCGTTGCGCCTCGTCGCGATGGCGGCGCTGATGGCCGGCGGCGGCGCTGTGCCGGCGGCCGAAGCGACGAAGCCAGCCAAGCCGGCCGCTGCGGCCAAGCCGGTCGGCAAGAGCGCGCGCAGGGCGCCCGCCGTGCCGACCCTGCCGCAAGCGCTGCCGGAGCAAATCGATGCCGCGGGCCGTGTGTACTACGGCGCCTACGAATGCGAGTTCAACCAGAGCGTGACCATCGCGAAGAGCGAAAAGCACGCCGCCTACGTCGACGTCCGAAGCGGCAAGTCGACGTGGCTGATGAAGCCAGTGCTGTCGACAACCCGCGCGGTGCGCCTCGAGGACGTCAAAGGCGAGACGCTGATGGTGCAGATCGCCACCAAGTCGATGCTGCTCAACGTCAAGACCGCGCGCCGCATCGTCGACGAGTGCGTCAGCGCACGGCAGCGCGAGTTGATCGCTGAGGCGAAGGCGGCGAAGGCGGCCGAGGTGGCGGCGAGTGCGGCGGGGCAGGCAGCGAGTGCGCCGCAAGCAGCTGCTTCGAGTGCGCAGGCGCCGGCGAGCGCAGCAGCGTCGGCGTCCTCGCCGGCTTTCGAGCCAGCGGCTTCGGCGGCCTCCCCGGCCGCGAGCCGCTGAGCCGCCAAGCTCTTCGCCGGCATCGAAGGCAAGACGCTGCTCGTCGCTTCGGAGCGCGCCGCGGCGGCATCCTCCGACATCCACATCGGCGACGCGGACCGGCGCCTTCATTGAGTGGAGTTTTAGGGTTGATCTCGCCTTCCGGTGAAGTGGAATGCGCCGCTCGTCGTCGCCACGTCCGCCAACGGAACGACGCATCCCAAAGCAGCCGGTCGTGGCCGTCCGCTTGTGGCCGTCCTTGACCGCCGAGGGGGCGACGATCAACGGCGGCAATACGATCGATAGCAGTCGGCGCCGACTCGAGCGACCGCTCTACGACGCACCGCTGCCCTTGGTCGCCAACAATTGGCCGCGCTGGACGACCCATAGCCGTCTTTGCTTCTGACAGAAAGCGGTCACTGGACAGCCAGCGAGTTGCTGCCCATCCTTTCAGAAAAGCAGGAACACCGCCGCTGCCACGGCAGTCGGCCCAAGTGCCCCGAGTAGCAACCCGCCTGCCCCTATCGACTCGTCCTCGAACCCCCGTTTCAGCAACGCGACTCCAGCCGGATTGGGCGCATTCGCGATAACGGTTAGACCTCCGCCGGCGACCGCACCGGCCATCAGCATGTACTTCGATTCGTCAGTGATGTTCGTGATTAGCGAGCCAAGGTAGGTCAGCGCCGCGTTGTCGGTGACCGCGGTTAGACCGAGTGCGCCGAAGAACAGGGCGAGCGGCTCCAGGCCAGATACGATCGGCTGCAGCCACCAGCGCTGCAAGCCGCCCAACACCACCAACCCGCCCAGGAAGAAGCCCACCAGCAGCGCTTCCCTAAGAATCAGTGGGTCCTGATGCCGCCCGTACGCTTGCGTGAAACCCAGGAACAGGAGGAACAGCGCTAGAAAGGCCACCGGGTGATGCGCGAGCATCACCACGCCGGCGAGGAGCCCAAGGTGCACGGCTACTATCGCGAGCGGGACAGGCTCGCCGTAGACGCCTTCGCTGACGCTAGGCGCCGCCAGATGCGGCCGTAACAGCATCGTTGCCAGCGAGGCGTTGACCAGCACCGCGAGCGCCGCCTTCCAGCCGACGTTCGCCAGCATGAACGTGCTATCCCACTGCCAGGTAGCGGCAACCATCAGCACTGGCGGCGCGGCGTAGGACGTCAGCGTGCCGCCGATCGAAACGTTGACGAACAGCACTCCCAGCGCCAGATACTTGATGCGCTCGGGCACATCAGGCCTGAACACCTGAGGCGCTAGCATCAGCGCCGCCAAAGTCATCGCGGCGGGCTCGGTCACGACGGAACCCAATAGCGGCACCGCGGCCAGGCCCAGCCAAGCCGAGGCCAGCGGCGTCGGCAGCGGCACGAGCCGGGCTATTGCCGCGCCGATGCGCAGCACCGTTTGCAACACCGGTCGCGAGGCCGCCACCACCATCACGACAAAGACGAAGAGCGGCTCGGTGTAGTTGCGCGACTCGGCATACGCGAGTGCGGCCTCGCCGCCGGCGGCCGATGCCATCACCACCAGCGCACGATGGCCCAGAAGCCGAAAACCACCTCGACTTCGCCTAGCAGGTGGAACAAGCCGGCGTGGCGTGGATAGCGGTTCGCGAGGCGCTCGAACAGCTTCGCCGCAAAGGTGTGGAGGACAGCGATGCCGAAGAGGGCAACGCCAATCACGTCGATCGTCGGGGCGGTCATGGATTCGGTCGCGCAGCGGCCGCGAGGCGGCCCGACCTTCGCATGAACCTGCTGGATCACTCGCGATCCAGCACCCGAACATAGTGTAGTGGCAAGCTCCGAGCCGCAATGGGCTCACGTCGTAGGGGCGGTGATCCGAAGGGCCAATGTGATCCGTCCAGATTGAGCCCCATTGACCCGCTAAATCTCAACCCGGCTGCCGAGTTCGACGACTCGGTTGTTCGGGATATTGAAAAAGTCCGTGACCGTTCCGGCGTTGCGAGCCATCGCACTGAACATTCGATCGCGCCAAAGTGCCATGCCTGGCCCGCCCTTCACAGGAACGATCTTCTCCCGAGATGTGAAGTACGAGACTTGCATCGGCTCCACCTGCAGCCCATGCGGCCCGCAAAGCTCAAGCACGTGCGCGACGTCGGGTCGCTCCAGGAATCCGTAGTGCGCACGAACCCGCCAGCAGTTGCCAACCAGCGGCTCGCAGGCGATTCGCGCCCCGGGAGCGACCCAGGGCACATCCTGGAATTCCACGGTCAAAAAGACGTTCTGCTCGTGGACTACCTTGTAGTGCTTCAGGCTGTGCAAGAGCGCGTGCGGCGTTGCGTCCGGGGTGGAGGTGAGAAAGACGGCCGTACCCGGCACTCGCTGATGGGTGCTCTCGAACAGCGATTTGAGGAACCCCTCGATCGGTACGGAGGAATCGCGCAACTGCGCCAGCAGGACCTCGCGACCGCGGCGCCACGTCACCATGACCGTGAAAGCCGCCGCACCGAGTGCGAGCGGGAACCATCCTCCATCCAGAATCTTGTGCAAGGCCGCCGCAAAGAACGTCACGTCGACGATCAGAAACAGGCCCGTGGCGAGCAGCGCGAGCCATAGCGGATAGCGCCACGCGTAGCGCACGACGAAGAAGGTGAGGATCGTCGTCGCGGTCATGGTGCCCATGACCGCCACGCCGTACGCGGAAGCGAGCCGCGAAGAAGTCCCGAAGCCGACCACAGCCGCGGCGACAACGATCAGCAGAAACCAGTTGACGGCCGGTATGTAGATCTGGCCAATCGTCTCGGCCGATGTGTGCTGGATGGACATCCGCGGCAAGTAGCCGAGCTGAATCGCCTGCTGAGTGATCGAATAGGCGCCCGAGATCGTCGCCTGGGACGCGATGACCGTGGCGGCCGTGGCCAGCGCGACCATCGGATACAGCGCCCACGCCGGGTAGGCCAGATAGAACGGGTTCTCGACCGCGGTCGGGTCCATGATCAGCAACGCGCCCTGCCCGAAGTAGTTGAGCACCAGCCCCGGGGCCGCCATCCCGAACCAAGCGATGCGAATGGCGCGCTTGCCGAAGTGGCCCATGTCAGCGTAGAGCGCTTCGGCGCCTGTGATCGCCAGAAGCACCGAGCCGAGTACGACGAACGATGCGAACCCGTGCACGGTGGTAAAGCGCACCGCGTGCACGGGGTTGAGCGCTTCAAGAATCGCCGGCGCCTTCGCAATGTTCCAGACGCCGACGGCGCCGAGGGACAGGAACCACAAGGCGCAGACCGGCCCGAAGAAGAGGCCGATGACCCCCGTGCCATGGCGCTGGATCGCGAAGAGAGCGATGAGAACGCCGGTCGCAAGGGGCACGACGTAGGGCTTAAGTGCGGATGTTCCAACTTCCAGGCCCTCGACCGCGGAAAGGACCGAGATGGCCGGCGTCAAGACTGCGTCGCCGTAGAAGAGCGCCGTGCCAAAGACACCGACGGCGAGCAGTCCCCGTCGCAGCCGCGGGCGATCGCGAACCGACGACGTCGCAAGCGCCAGCAGCGCCATGATGCCGCCTTCACCGCGATTGTTTGCGCGAACCACGAGCACCACGTACTTGAGGGAAACGACGATCATCAGCGCCCAGAAGATCGCCGAAACCCCGCCAAGGACGTTTTCCGCGTTCAGCGGTATGCCGTGAACGGGGCTGAACGTCTCCTTGGCCGCATACAGCGGACTCGTTCCGATGTCGCCGTAGACCACGCCCAGTGCCAGAAGCGCGAGCGCCGCCGTCGTTTGTTTCGGTGCGGAGCGCAATGGATCAGCGATCAACGCGGCGGTATGCATGCTGACAATGTAGGCTGCCCACTACCGCCTGGGATGCTCGATGATCGATTCCTTACGCAATCTTTATGTGTACCCCGCGGTGTTCCGGACGAGGAGTGCGCTCATGGATGTTCGCCAAGCGTTGACTGCGCAAAGTTCCGTTCAGCGGATCTTCACGGCCGGTGGGAACTCGGGCCTGATCGGTTACGCCTGGGCGATCGGCGCGACGCTCACTTCCACGCTGGTCGGGTTCGCGATGCGCGGCCGCTTCGACCTGGTCAATATCGCGATGGTGTACCTGCTCGCCGTCGTGCTGGTTGCGTTGCACCATGCCCGCGGTCCCGCAATCCTCACGTCGGTCCTGTGCATCACGGCGTTCGACGTGCTCTTCGTGCCTCCGGCAGGGACCTTTACGGTCGACGACCTGCAATACGTGTTCACATTCGCGATCATGCTGACGGTCGGATTGGTGATCTCGCACCTCGTTGCGGGTGTGCGGCGGCAGGCTCGGGAGCAGGCGGCGTTGGAGGTTGCCGCAGAGACCGAGAGGATCCGCAGCGCGCTGCTCGCCTCGATCTCGCACGACCTGCGCACGCCCCTCGCCGTCATGGCAGGGGCATCGTCTACGCTGGCCGAGGCGGCGGACAAGCTCTCCTCGTCGGAACGCCAGGCGCTTGCGCAGAGCATCTTCGAGCAGTCGCGCGATATGGCCGAACGGGTCACCAAGGTGCTTCAGATGACGCGGCTGGAAACCGGCGAGATCCGGATCGACCGCGATTGGACATCCATCGCAGAGGTTGCGAGCTCGGCCCTCGACCGCACGAGCGAGCGACTCGCATCGCACCGCGTCATTGTGGAACTCCCGAACGACCTCCCGCTCGTGAGAGTGGACGCAGCCCTCGTCGAGCAAGCGCTTGCCAATCTGCTTGAGAACGCCGCCAAGCACACGCCCGCCGGCACCGTCGTGCGGCTATGCGCACGCCAGCGAGCACATGAGCTCGTCGTCTCGGTTGTGGACCACAGCGGTGGTCCTTCAGAGGTCGACGTCGAGCGGATCTTCCAAAAGTTCGCTCACGGGCCGATCGAGACGACTGCCGGAGGCGTCGGGCTCGGACTTGCCATCTGCCGAGCGATCGTTCGGCTCCATGGTGGTGATGCCTGGGCCGAGTGCGTGCCCTCGGGCGGAATGGCATTCCGATTCAGCCTGCCGATCGAACGGGCACCGCCCGCGGCTGCCGAGGTGCCCGGGGCAGACGATGCACTCACGCCCGACCATCCTGATCGTTGAGGACGAGCCGGAGATCCGGCGGTTCTTGCGCTTATCGCTCGGCGCGGAAGGCTATCGCGTCGTCGAATCCAGCACCGGCCGGCGCGGAGCGATCGATGCCGGCACGCACAAGCCGGATGTCGCCATCGTCGACCTCGGCCTTCCGGACATCGATGGCGTCCAGGTCGTGCGGCAGATCCGCGACTGGTCGCCGATGCCGATCATCATTCTTTCGGCGAGATCACAGGAGCGCACGAAGATCGAGGCGTTCGCCGCCGGTGCTGACGACTACGTGACAAAGCCGTTCGGAATGGGCGAGCTTCTGGCGCGCATCAGCGTCGCGTTGCGCCACGCGGTTCGATCCGGAACGGCAGATAACGTGCTGCGATTGGCGAACGCAACGGTTGACCTCGACAAGCGCACGGCGAGTCGCGACGGGCAGCCGATTCACCTCACGCCGCTGGAGTTCCGGTTGCTCGCTGCCCTGGCAAGGCACGTCGACAAAGTCGTGATGCACCGCCAGCTGCTCGCTGAAGTATGGGGACCTACGCACGAAGGCGACACGCACTACCTTCGCATCTACATGAAGCAGCTGCGCGATAAGCTGGAGGCCAATCCTGTACGCCCGAAGCACCTGATCACTGAAACGGGTGTTGGCTACCGCCTTGTCGCCGGCGATTCGCCGCGCGAGTAACCAGCACCTCGAAATCGATGTCCAGGGAGGATCGCTCGCCCGCCGGCTGTGGGCGTCACCTCGGCGTCCGCTTTGGGCGGGCCTTGGCAAAGACCGGTTGTGGCCGTAAGTTCCACTGCGACAGTCTTCCGCGTCAGACCGGATCTCGCTGCATTGCCGCCCTTCACGGCACCAGGTCGCACGGGTGCAAGGTATCGTCGGCCCAGACCGCGGTCCGTTTCGACCTTGTCGAGTCTCGTTTGTCAGGTCCAGTCTCGATCAGGACACCTACTGCGGCACGGTGATCCGACAGGGACCGTCGTCACTGTGCTCGGTGCTTCGTGAATTACGAAAGAGCTCAATGTCCTGAGGCAAGCAGAACGGTTCCGTGGCTTCATGCAAACCGGTAACAAGGTGACGTTCAGGCCGCTTGGCCATCGTCCTGCCGCGCCAATCCACACGGTTCATTCTTCATTTTTCAGTCGATCCAAGCGAATCCTTCAACCTCGCCGCTGTGTGCTGGTTGCGAAGAGACTGCACCCCCTCCTCGCGGAGGCTCATCGTTCCCTCGATGCGCTCGGCCTCTGTGTAGCGGGCCCGCGCTTCTTCAGCAGTGCAAGCAACCGCCGTGCGACAAATGCGTCCGGTCTCGGTATCCCGATAGCGCCACCGCCAATACTCAACCTGCTTCAATTGGCAGCCACTTCAACGCTTGGTCCCACTGGAGTGTGTGCCTCCTCAGATGAACTCCAAATCCCGCGTTCGAGTGGTGATCATGGAGAGACGTGCTTGCCGCGGGAACTCCTTCACCGTTCCACCGTTCGACCGTCCGTTCCGGGAGATGCTCTCAAGTCAATCAGGCTCGACAGGAACTTCCCAAGCGCAAGGCCGTGTTCCAGCGCAGCGTCTGACGTTGGGAACTCCCCGAGCGTTTGGGGCTTCTCTACCGGCTTGGTCACGTCGAGGTCTGACCACTCGCTATCGACCTCGCGCGGGAAGACAGCGACCTCACACTGGAAACATTCGGGGAAAGCAGAATCGCGGGCCACGATAACGCGGACCCAGAAGCGATCTGCTTCGACCACCTCGAGTTCGTATGAGTCGGAGAGTCGCCTAACCATCGCTGCAGGTTGACACGAGTCGAAGCGGATGTCTTTCTCAAATTGCAACCGTGACAGCTAAGACTGCGCCT